>ENA-OPDG01000280-OPDG01000280.1-human-gut-metagenome-genome-assembly--contig:-NODE-280-length-50369-cov-4.388123_pt1 | contig 50369 bp, 46 predicted proteins | sample MGYA00241259_ERZ501498 | MGnify/ENA primary metagenome ERZ501498 (study PRJEB25962, sample SAMEA2042582) | human gut metagenome | biome: human gut; feature: human-associated habitat; material: faeces... | reverse complement strand
TCATGGCCCGGTTTCCAAGGCCCACCACCAGCACCGGACCGCTGTCCGGGGTCAACTCCTTGACTTGCTGCCCCACGGCCCGCACCGCCCGGTCGAAAAACCCATCCCCCCTCTGCCAGAAGGCGGTGAGGTCAAGGGTGCGGTAACTGCCCGCAGGCTTTCCCAGTGCGGCCTCCCCTTCCCGGTCCAGAATATCCACCTGCGTGACCGGATATCCCTGTATTTTCTTCTCCGTGGCCTTTACGCCTGCCAGCCGGGTGGTTTTCCCGGCGGATTCCTGCCACAGCTCGTGGGCCTCGATTGCCAGATCCGTCCGTTTTGTAAACATTTTGCCCTCCTGACACAAAATCTTGTGGTATTAAGGGTAGCTTTTGCGGAGAAATTCGCGTTATACAAAAAAATATAGAAATATTAAAAAAAGGCTTGCTTTTTCTGGACTTCTCTGCTAAAATATCATTCTGCACGGTGGAAATTATGAAACCGCGCCAAGAAATGCCAGGAGGAGGTGTTTGGTTTGCCGAATATCAAGTCTGCCAAGAAGCGTGTCCTCATCGGTGAGGTCCGCAACGCGCGCAATAAGGCTACGAAGTCCGATCTGAAGACTGCCATCAAGAAGTTCGAGGCGGCTGCCGCTGAAGGCAATCGCACCGAGGCCGATGGCGCTTACAAGGTCGCGGTCAAGAAGGTCGATCAGGCTGTCGCTAAGGGCGTTCTGCACAAGAACACGGCTGCTCACCGCAAGAGCGCTATGACCCTGAAGCTCAACAAGATCGGTTAATAGGCCAAACAAAAGGACATCCGTCGGGGGCAGTCCAATAAAACAGTATATTGTTTTCGGGAAGCGGCATGAGTAATCATGCCGCTTTTCCGTTCATAACGTCATAGAGTAAATTGGCGGGGAGTATGCCGATATAGTTGTAGCTGATTGTCACATCCTGCACTCGGTGTCCGCTTGACTTGTCCGGTGCATGAACATATACGGCATTGACCATATCGTTCAGAATAGTGGGCGTCAGCTTTTCCAAGTACAGGTATTTCTTTGCCTGTCGGATAAACCTATCAACATTCTCCGCTTGATCTTCTTGATTCTGTATTTCGTTTTCAAGCATTTCAATCTTGGCTCTCAAGTCTGCTTGCTCCTGCTCATAATCATCTGCTAACATCTGAAAACGAGCTTCGGACAGCTTTCCATTGACCATGTCCTCGTAAATACGCTTGAACAACCTGTCCAGTTCAGCCAGACGGTTTTCTGATTTCTGCAAGGTTTTCTTCTTGGCAGAAAGTTCTTTCCTTACTTCCTCACTTCGCTTTGCACCCAACGCTCTGCGGAATGCATCCTCATAATCTGCAACACACTGGATGACTAATCTCATGTGTTGGAGTGTACCTTCTTCCAGTACAACGGCTCGGATGAAGTGAGTATCGCAGACCTCCTTGCCCCTTTTGCGGGAAGTGGAACATACGAAGTGATCTTGTCTGGTTTCAAAACTGTTGCTGGTACAGTAGTACAATTTCTCACCACAATCAGCACAGCGGACGAGACCGGAGAACATATTGGTCTTGCCTGTTCTGGCGGGTCTGCGTTTGTTCTTGCGAAGTTCCTGCACACGAGCGAAGGTTTCTTCATCAATAATAGCTTCATGAGTGTTCTCGAAAATCTTCCATTGGTCGGGAGGGTTTTCGAGTTTCTTTTTGCTTCTGTACGACTGCTTGCGGGTTTTGAAGTTGACCATGTGACCAAGGTATTCCTGCTTTTCCAGTATGCCGGTAATGGTGCGTGGTGCCCAATCGTAAGGGTTATCGGGTGTCTTTGCCGGAGCATTTCGCCCCATCTTCATCCAATGGACGGTAGGACAATCCACCTTTGCTTCCTTCAGCTTTTTAGCGATTTGAGATGGGCCGAAGCCCTCCATACACCATGCGAAGATTTGACGGACAATGGCTGCGGCTTCATCGTCCACAATCCAATGTCTCTTTGGATTGGCGGAGTCTTTCATGTAGCCGTAGGGCGGGTTGGTGGTCAGATACTCACCAGATTCACCTTTCTGCTTCATAACCGCTTTGACCTTTTTACTGCTGTCCTTGACATAGAACTCATTGATGATATTCAAGAACGGAGTAAAGTCATTATCCTGCTGATTGGCACTGTCCACACCGCTGTTCACAGCGATGAAACGGATATCGTGTTCGGGAAAAAGCATTTCCGTGTAAAGACCGACTTCCAGATAATTTCTGCCGATACGACTCATATCCTTTGCAATGATAACGCCGACCTTATCGTTCTCGACCAACTCAATCATTCGTTTCCAGTCGGGTCTGTTGAAGTTGGCACCGGAGTAACCATCGTCAGCCGCTGTCAAGTAAGGACTAAAGAATTTTGAGATTTGTTTACAATTCAGAGGGTCAAGATGCTGCATCCACCGTTTCAAGGCAGGTCAGTAGCGCTTCCAGTTCATCACGCAGGGCAAGCTCGATTTCAATGCCACCGTCCTTGTAAACCGTCACTCGCTTTACCACATCGTTTGCAATCTCAGCGGTGAGTGTCTCAAGCTCGGTGTATTCCTTGTATTTTTCAATAAAGGCTCCGCCTTGGTCGGTGGTGGTCTGCGAGGACTTTTCAAGTCGCTCCATCTTTTCGGTAAGCTCCTGCATCTGTGCCTGGTTGGTTGTCTTTTGGGACAGGTACGTTTCTTTGTCGATTGTGCCGTCAATCAGCTTTTCGTATAAATCCTGGAGGGATTTTTCAAGCTGATTTCTTCGGCTCTGTAATACTGCAAGCTCACGACGGGCTTGCCTTTTTTCTGCCTGTATGCGTTCCTTTTGCAATAGCAGAAGATGCTCCAGGCTCACCGCATAGGCGGCGTAGGTACGGATTAAGGCCACGACCATTTCATGAATATCTGCTTGCAGAATACCATCGGAGGTACAATCAAAACCTGCTTCCAAATGGGATGTACGGCAATGGTATTTTGCGTTTTTCGTATTGGACAGCGCCATCGCAAGACCGCAGGTTCCGCATATCACTTTGCGGCGAAGCGGATTCCTTTGGGATGTACTCGGAACAAATTCCTTGTACTCCTTCATACGGCTTGCCACCTGCTCAAACAGTTGCTTTGAAACGATACCCTCGTGGGTCTCGGCAACCACAATCCAATCGGATTTGCTTTTTCTTACTGTGTGCCAGTTGCCAACCATATCACGCTCACGCTTGCCATAGACACATTTGCCGATATAGCGTTCGTCACGGAGGATTTTGAAGATGTTTCCTTGCGTCCAGAAGTTTTCCTCGTGGATGCTCGGCCAACGGTCACGGGAGCATCCCGCAGCTCGTTTGTACAGCATCGGCGTGGGAACGCCATCACGATTAAGCATAGCCGCAATCTCCGTAGGCTTTACTCCATCAGCGGTCAAGGTGAATATCTTCCTCACAATGTCTGCCGCTTCCTCATCAATGATGAGGCGGTTTTTATCTTCCGGGTCTTTCACATATCCATACGGAGCGAATGGACTGAGGAACAAGCCTTTCTCGGCTCTCATACGCTTGGCGTTTTTGACCTTACCGGAAAGCTCACGGCTGTACAGGTCATAAATCAGCGTTTTGAAAGAAGTATCAAGGCTGTCGATGTCCTGCGGTCTGGAGCTATCGAAGCCGTCATTGACGGCAATGAAGCGAACTCCAAGGAACGGAAACACACGGCTGATGTAGTTGCCGACCACAAGATAATCACGCCCAAAACGGGATAGGTCTTTGACTACGATGCAATGGATTTGTCCCTGCTTGACCTGCTCCATCATTCGGAGGAAATCCGGTCTTTCAAAGTTCTTTCCACTCCAACCATCGTCACAAAACTCGGAGATCTCCCAGCCGCTGAACTCCGGGCGGCTGCTGATGAAGTTCTGCAACAGCCCTCGCTGATTGGATATACTCTCGGATTCGGCTTTGCCCGTATCCTTTAAGTCGCCGTCCTCGCTGGACAAGCGAAGATACATCGCCACTCTCATACAGCAGCCCTCCCTTCGATAAATTTCAGCAGTGCCATATATTCATCCCGATAAAGCAGGTGAATATCAATGTTTCGGTCAACATCCACATAGATGCGTTCCACAAGTGCCGACGCCATTTCTTTTGTAAGCGTGTCCGTTCCCATAAAAGAACGGAACTCTGTGAGAAAACGGTTCTCTGCGGTATAGACCTTGCTTTCAAGCTGTTCCTGCTCCAATGTGGCAATAAGTTGTTCAGCTTTTTCTGCTTCTGCCTTGTACCTTGCTTTGAGCGTAACGTATTCCTGCTCAGTCATAAGCTGCTCCACATAGTTCTGATACAGACTGTCATACAGAGATTGGCTTCGCTTCAAAGTGCGCTGTGCCGCTTCTAACTTGGATGCTACATCGGAACGCTGACGGCGGTATTCGGGTTCTGCGTTCAACCGCTTGATGACTTCCTCCAAATCGGCAGCAATCTGTATCTGCGACTGAATTGCTGCAAACAGCACCTCGGTCAGTTCATCCTCTCGGATACTTACAAAGGAGCAGCGAGCCGGGTCATCTGCATGACCGGGACAGATAAAGGTGTACCACAACTTTTTGCCGTGGCTCACATTCTTGTAGCGGACCAGCGGCCTTTGGCAGTTCGGACACCATACAAGCCCCTGCAGGATGTTCTCGCTGTGCTCCAAATGAGAGAATTTACCGAGGTTTTCATTGTATTCTCTCTTTCTCTGATTGGCGATTTGCTGTACCTTTTCAAAGGTTTCCTCATCAATAATCGGTTCATGGGTATGACGGACGATAATCCAGTTGGCTTCGTCCACATAGGTCTGTCGCTTTCCCTCGTAGAAGGATTGCTTTTTTCTACCTTGAACCATATGACCTATGTAAACGGGGTGTGCCAGTATGCTCTTTATAATCTGCGTATGCCATAGCACACCCTTGTATTTCTCCGTTTTAACTTCGCCTGTCTCGTAGAGATAGGCGGATGGAGAAAGAATACCGGCATCATTGAGCCTGCGTCCAATCTGCACAACGCTGATACCCTCCGAACGCCATTTGAAAATCTGGCGGACGGCGGAAGCCGTTTCTTCATTGATAACAAGGTGGTGCTTATCTTCGGGGTCTTTACGATACCCATAGGGTGCCCACGCTCCGATGAACTCGCCACGCTGTTGCTTTACAGTTAAGGCAGCATCTATTTTCTTGGAGATGTCCTTGCTGTAAACCTCGTTGATGAGATTTTTCAACGGCACGATATATCCGTCCTGGGTTCTCTCAGCAGTCAGCGTATCGAAATTATCGTTGACGGCAATGAAGCGAACGCCGAGGAATGGGAAGATACGCTCCAGATAGTTTCCGGCCTCCTTGTAATTACGACCAAAACGGGAAAGGTCTTTGACTACGATGCAGTTTACACGGCCTTTTCTGACTTCCGCCATCATCTTTTCAAACTGAGGACGGTCGAAGTCCGTGCCGGTTCGCCCGTTGTCACAGAACAGAGCGACCAACTCCATATCCGATTTGTTTTCAATGAAGGAAGTCAGCAGAGCCTTTTGTCCTTCAATGGTATCTGCACCGGGCTTGCCGCTGTCCTCTACGGATAAGCGAACGTAAACGGCTGTCTTGTATATTTTCCTCGCAGGAGCAGAGCTTTCCACTTCCTGCACAAGAGGATTTGTCTTTCGTTTTGTTCTCGCCATTTATACTACCTCCCGCAACTTGCTACTGCGAAGAATGTCAAGCTGCCAAGCAAATTCATCCTGCCAGCGATAGATGATTTCCACCATATCGTTGGAATGAATCAGTATTTTATCTATCAGTGCAACCACAACGGCACGGTCGAGGGTTGTAAGCCCCTGCCGTTTGATGAACTCACTCATCCAGACATTTTCCGTTCCGTGGTTGTGTATATCTTCAAGCTGTTCTCTGAGGGCATCCATCTGCTTTTCCGCTTCATCGGCACGAGCCGTAAAGCTGGCTTTCAGCCGGGTGTATTCCTCACGGTCGATGATGCCGTCCGCAAGATTTTCATACAGGGACATCAGCAGCTTTTGGAGCTTCTCATATTCTTCGTGTTTCTTATCGAGCTGTCGCTGTACCTTTTGCGCCTGTGCTGTTCTAAGCGGTGCTGTATCGGTGATAGCGAGCAGTTCGCTCATATCCACGACCTCGCTGATATGCTGCTTCAGGCTGTCCAGCACGATTTCTTCCAGGGCGTTATCCCGGATACGGTGGGGCGAACAGCTTTTGTCCTGCTTATGGGCGGAGCAGATGTAATAGACATATTTCTTATCGCCTGCGGGAACGGTCTTGCGAACCATACTGGCTCCGCAATCGCCACAGAAAATCATTCCGCTGAACAGCCCCACCGCTTTACCACCGGGACTGCGGCGAGTATCGCATTTGAGCACCTTTTGAGCGCTGTCAAAATCAATCTTTGAGATAATCGCTTCGTGGCTGTCCTCTATGACAGACCATTCGCTTTCATCCTTGGTAATACGCTTGTGTACCTTATAGCTCGGTGTGGTCTCCTTGCCCTGCACGAGAACGCCCGTATAGATAGGGTTCTTCAGAACACGGATAACCGTACCTGCCGACCATAGAGCTTTGCTATTGGTCTTAAAGGAAGTGGTGAACTTCATTCCAAGGGAGCGTTTGTACTCCATTGGAGAAAGGACACCGAGCTTGTTAAGGGCATCAGCGATGTCCTGTGGGCTGACGCCCTCTAACTTCCACTTGAAAATGTCACGGACAATATCGGCGGCATACTGGTCAACCACCAATTTGTTTTTGTTCTGCTCGTCTTTCAGATAACCGAAAGCAGCGAAGGAGCCAAGGAACTGTCCGTTCTTACGCTTGATTTCAAGCTGAGAGCGAATCTTTACAGAAATATCCCGGCAATAGGCTTCGTTTATTAGGTTCTTGAACGGAATGATAATGTCGTCGGAGGCTTTTTTGTCTCCGAGACTGTCGTAATTGTCGTTGACGGCAATGAAACGAACGCCGAGGAACGGGAATATCTTTTCGATATATTCACCGGCATCCAGATAGTTTCGTCCAAAACGGGAGAGGTCTTTTACGATGATGCAGTTCGTTCGTCCTGCTTTCACGTCCTCAATCATCTTTTGGAAACTCGGTCTTTCAAAGGTCGAACCCGAAAAACCGTCGTCAACTCTTACCGCATACTCCCGAAATTCGGGTCTCTGCGATATGTAATCACGGAGCAGCTCACGCTGCCCGGTGATGCTGTTGGATTCCTCCTTATCGCCATCGTCACGGGACAGACGGAGATAAAGGGTGGCGTTCCAAATCTTATTCTGCGTATTCTGCATAATAGCACACTCCTTTTCTCTGTAATGAGCAAAACTACCGAGACGGAGCGTCGCTTTAGTCCTGCTTCTATTTTACGGTTTCTGTCCCATTCTGTCGAGGATGTCAGCACTTGGAGCGGATGTACCCTGCAAGGCGTTCTTCCAACGATACCTCTGTGTCGGAGAAACCAACCTTTACTACATACTTTCCGTGCTTATAACAGTAGGGATTTCCAATCTGGCGGATAAAATCAATGGCACGTTCCCGTTTGGGAAGTGCCGTGTTGACCTTCACATCCCGGATGTCCACCAGCGCATCTCGGTCAACTGTGTTAAGGTCGATGTTTTTCATATTTATCATGGATGCAGATTGCATAACAGCCCTCCTTTACGGTCACGTTCATAACTATGCTGAAATTCAAGCCAAAATGCGTGTAATATCGGGCTGTTCCAGACCGAGGCTGATGCTTACCGCTTTGTTGATGTCCTGCATCTGAGCTTCCGGTACTTTGCCCAGGTATTTCATTACACGCACCTTGTCGATGGTGATAATCTGTTCTGCCAGAACCACCGAGGGGCTGCTTAAGTTTTCAATTCCCTCAATGAGAGCATGAGTCGGCTGCTTGGATTTTTTCCAGTAACGGGAAGATACGGGAGCTACGATAAGGGTCGGTGCATAGTGATTGCCCACGTTATTTTGAAGCAACAGCACCGGACGGCAACCACCTTGTTCGGAGCCGATGTTTTTGCCGAGGTCAACGAGGTAAATATCACCACGGCGGTAAATCCAGTTTTCTTTCATAGGCTAAGTTCCTTTCTACATTCCAAAAATGGATATGTAAAAGCGACCGCAATCAGCTTGCAGTCGCCACGGGGGGGATATATTAGAATTTCATCGGGAGTTCGTTCTTGCCGGCGTTTTCGTTGTAAATGCAGAGCAGCGGAAACATGTACTTTTTGTAGCCCGTCAGATTTACGCCAACAGCTCGTCCGTCTCTGTAGATTTTCAAGGGGTCAGTAGCTCGGAGCTGAGTTACGAGCCTTTGGGGGCAATACTCGTCGTGGTAGCGGTCAACGAAGTAAGTGATAGCAATGATATTTTCCGTTCGGAAGGAATCGGGGTTGCCGTTCCACGCCGCTTTCAAAATCTTCATTGCCTCCATATACCGTTCCTCTCCGATACGCTTGTAGGCATTGAACGCAGTTTTGATACAACCGATGCGGTCAAGTCCACGGTTGTGGTCGAAATCGAGTGCAAGTCCGACGGAAAGATTTGCCATGTAGAAAGAGGTTGCTTCGGAGTCCTTTCCGAAAATCTTTGCTCTCATACGAGCACCGGCAGTCAGCGGAGCAGAGACGCCGTTCTGCTGTGCAAAGAGCAGAGCTTCTTCCTGTTCGTCCATGCCGTAGTACACCTTGCACTTGATGGGAACGTCCTTATTGCCGGAGACGAGAATACGAGCACCGATGGTATGCTGTCCGTCAAAGACATAATATTTGCCGTCACGGTAGCTGACCTTGGGTTCGTTGGCGATACGTTCGTCAAACTTACCGGCGATTTCCTTGGCACGAGGAGAAACAAGTTCTCTCTGATAAGTTTCCCTGGGGCTGATGAGCTGAGAGGCGGGGATAAAGATAGTTTTGTAGTTGTACTTATTTGTCTTAGTTGTCATAATGGAATCTCTCCTTTAAGTATTCGATTAAGATAGGCAAGCCCGTTCTGTGCGAGCTTATTGACTTTGGGATTATGCTTTTTTGCTAAGAAGTAATCTTTGTTGTGGCTGAGGCATACAGACCAACGGAAGAAAAAGGTGTCCAGAGCATCCTCTAATTCGTAGAGCATACTTTCCGGTGTCCCTCGGCAGCCTTCACTCGGCAGTTCTGCCGCAATTTCTTCTAATGTCAGCAGATGCCTTTCGGGAAGCAGCCTTTTCCTTTCTTCCGGTGGTTTTCGTAATTCTTCAACCAATGCCGGTCGTTCTTCCGGGGTAGCTTTTGTAATAGCGTCCACATCATCTTGTGTGGGTTTGATTTTCCCTGCGAAAATTTCCGAGCGAATACCTGGGTCAATCTCATCAGCAATATCTACCGCTTTTGAAAATGCTCCTGCACGGAGAACGGAGTTCTTGCTTATGTCGTATTCGTTGGCAATTCTGTCGCAGGTCTTTTCCGGTGAAATCAAGTTCCCAACTTGGGAACTTGATTTCACTTCGCTGCTTTTCCTGTCCCCACCATGTGAAGCCTTCTCGGATTCATACTGCTTACCAATCAAATATTTCTTTTGCTGAAAGGTAAGGTTTCGTCGTCCGAGTTGATTTTTGCAAATCCATGCAAGAGCTTCATGGCGGTCGTAGAATTTACGCTCACAGGTCGTAAATTCAATGTGCGGATGTTTCTGTGCGATACGGAAACGGTTGTGTCCGTCGATGATTACATCGCCCCATACGATGATGGGGCTGATGATAACGCCGTCAGCTAAAATGTTTTCTTCAAGCTGAATGAACTCATCTTCGGTAAGTGGTGGTATCCGGCTTTCAAAATCCGGGTCTATTCTTAATTCCATAGTGTCCTCCTTACACGCTATGTACAGAAGCGAACCGCCGAAGCTGTTCGCTTCCTTGAATACATCAATTACCGAATTTATCTCATCCCCCGGTAATGGGACTCATCAGACGGCAGCTTGCGAAGCTGCTCCATAGGAATTGAACCTCCCCGCCTTCTTTGTGGCCGGGCTGCGAGTTACAGAAGTATCGTTAGCCCTGTGACAGTCATCGCCGGTTCGGTAGCAAACCGAATCTTGCAGGTTATGGTGATTTATCGCTCGTCTCAATAGAGGGTCGTGGCGCTCACCCTGCCGTAGCTCGTGAAACACAGGAACGTATCTGATGAGTGACTATTCAGTTGTCAAGGAACCGTTGCAAGAACGGGTTTAAGTAACATCGTTCGTTGCGGTGAAGGACTCAGAAAACTGTTCCTTCACCTATCGCCGTTTTGGGGGCGTTTTTACCCCCTGTTTTTACTCATTGGGAAAAAATTTTTTGATTTTTTTATTTGCAGCAAGAATCGACTTGGAAATTCTCTGCTGGTCAACCCCTTCGATGTAGGCAATCTCACTCTCAGTCTTTCCCTCAACGCTATATAGCCAGAGCCTACGAAACTGTTTATCCGTGAGCTTGTCCTTGAGCTTAACAACCATATCCGAGGTCATACGGCGTTGCTCTGCTCGTTGAAGCTGATGTTCTATAACTGCATCGACCGCAGGAACAGCAACGGCTGCTTCGGACAAATCATCCATAGACAGCGAATGATTTGCTTCTCTGTGGTCGAGGTTTTCTTCCTCGTGGAAGTTCTCGTCAGACCAAGCCTTGAACGCAAGAAAAGCATCCTCACTCGGAAAGTCCTCACGGGTAACACGGACAGTCTTTCCATCGGCGGTCGGGTACACAATGGCATCCGGGTCTTTCTTGTTAAGGGCATAAATGCTTATTCTGTTAAATCTGCTGGACATATTGGTTCCTCCGTTTTTTGAATTTTTGATTTTGGTTGGAAGTCAAAAATCCAAGCGGAGGTCCACGACAGCGGTGTACTGTACGGCGATAACGGGGATAAAACATAAAAAACCTTTCCGCTGGCAGAAGCAGCAGAAAGGTAAAAAAAGAGCCGCATGATTGATGGTCACAATTCCCGTGCCGATAAAACAGAAATACAGGGGTACTTCTGTCTCATGCGGCTCTTGGGATGACTACACCAATCAGGCGGCTCCACAGCTCAGCTATGATTTATTCAATTTTTGATGCTATTATTTGGACAAGTGATGACGAAGCCTTCTCATACTGAGAACATTGAAAACGGTTATTCTTCCGCATTTCTTACATTTAGCTTCCACATGACCTCTTGTATCCTCATACACGGTGATTGCGTTATGAAGGCAATATGGGCATTTTATGGTTCTTTCTTTTTGAGATGCGATTGCCATTCGTGCCCGGACGATTTTTTGCTGCATCTCTTGTGATGGTTCCTGGATTCGGATATTCTTTTTCATGCCCACACCTCCCAAGGCTCCTTGTATTCCGAGTGAGGGAGGTCTACTAAATATCCCAAGTGGCGCAGACGGATTAAAAGAGCAGCTTTGGATACCCCGAATGTTTCGCACATCATGTTTACAATTATCTTGTCTTTTTGCAGAAGCCACCCCTCAAAATTCTGAATTGGATTCATAGAGGCAAAACGCCACATGGCAAGTTCAACTTCCTCCTGCGGCATCAGAATAGCTGCACCGAGAACATTTGCTTGCCACTCGTTCCAGTCCTCGTTCGATTTCAAGTCCCTCAACGAATATGTACGGCGTTCCGCATAAAGCTTTCTGCAGGCGGCTTTCGTATCCTCAGATTCAAGATGAAACAGGAGCTGGTGCGCACATTCGTGAGCTAATGTAAATCTGCGTTTACCACACAGCTTTCTTACATCGCCCGGTGCTATGAAACTGCTGTCCAACAGAACTTGATTCCTTTTCAATGGAATTGTTCGAGATACGCCGTTTTCCTCTATAGCGTACTCGGTATCTTCATACGCAGTCAGTCCGCACAGGCTTCCATCCACAGATAATTTTTCAAAAGAGATTTTCAAGCGGAGATATTCGCTGGCAAACTGGTCAATCGGAGTTCCCTGCGGCATTGACCTTGCTTCGCTCGCTTTTTCGCCAAAGAAAAACAGATTAAAGTCTTTGATAACCGCTGCGGCAATTTCTTCGATTTTTGCGTGGGATAAAATCATCGGCAAGCCTCCTTTGCTTCTACAAACCATTTATCACCTTCATGAAACAAGTAGGACTCCTTTCCTCTAATCATGACGGTATAACGAATGCCACCACCGCCGACCTTCTTTGAAGCAGCACGGCATTTATACAACACCTGGTCAATCTGAAATATCAGACCGTCCTGCCATCGAATAAAACGGGGATAAATACAACCTTCCTTGTCGATGTCAACATTGACCGACACATAAGCCTTTCGGCAACGAACACTAAGCATAATTGACCTCCGTTCACAAAAAAGTTAAACTTTTACACGAACAATCTTTCGCGCAAATATTGACACACGCAGTTTCGCGTGGTATGATAATCGTACGAACACTATTGCGTGTTTGCGACTATATTTTAACACGCACACTCTTTCGTGTCAATGGGTTCGAGTGAAAAAGTGTTCGTGTTGATAAAAAATTTTAGAAAGAGGTGCCTTATGATTTTCAAAGAACGACTTAAAGAAAAAAGAGGCGAAGCAAATCTTACGCAGGCTGAGCTGGCGAAAATAGCCGGTGTTTCAACCCGTACCATCCAAAACTACGAACTCGGTTCACGCAAACCTTATCAAATTGAAGTTGTTCAGAAGATTGCCGATGCACTCAATACAACAACTGAATACCTTTTGGGCAGTAGTGGGATTATAGTTGCGGAAGCTCACGAAAAAGGCGGAGCTAAAGCTGCCAGAGACATTGACGAGCTTGTAAGCGAAGTAACCGGTATGTTCGCCGGTGGTTCTCTTAGCGAGGAAGCTCTGGAAGGTGCAATGAAAGCACTCAATGATGCGTACTGGATTGCCAAAGAAAAGAACAAAAAATATACGCCCAAAAAACATCGAAAAGAAGCAGATTCAAAGTAAGTCCGTTTTAATGGTCGTTATATTTGATATACTGTTCCACGATTGGAGGTGGAATTATGACCGCTGAATATCTTTCCAAAGTCGGCAGCGCACTTGTAAGACGCTGCGGCACACGAGACCCTTTTAAGATTGCCAAAGAGCTTGGTATTGAGGTCTTGTTTTGCGATGATTTCGGACCGCTGAAAGGAATGTACAAGGTAATTAAACGAAATCGCTTCATCTTTATCAACCGGGATTTGAGCGAGCAGATGCAGAGAATTGTCTGTGCCCACGAACTTGGGCACGACCAACTGCACCGTTCTCTTGCAACAGACAATGTTATCCGAGAATTTATGCTTTATGATATGAGGTCAACACCGGAATATGAGGCTAACATAGTTGCATCCGAAATCCTGCTCGATACAGATGATATATTGGAGTACATATATCACTATGATTACACGTCCGAGCAGATTGCAAGGGTCATGGAAACCGATATTAACCTGGTTGCTTTGAAAATTGCCCATCTTGCAGAGACAGGCTATAACCTTCGCAGGATTGAGCATCGAAGCGACTTTTTGAGATAAAGCACACCATTGGTGGTGATAATGATTGCGCCTGCAAAATAACTGTAAATGTTGAAGCACACATCGGCAGTAAATCCGATGTGTGCTTTTTTCATAGTGGTGACTTTTGACATCTTCCCGTTTTTGATTTTTGCCGTAGCGGAGATTGGCACGGAGGCACGCAATCGCAAAATCTTCATCACCGCAGTTCAGCGTGGAAATGCGGTAATCCTGTCTTGGGATAAGCCTGCCGTTTTCATCCAGGGTAGGCTTCATGGTGAACTCATCATGCTCAAAAGTGAGGTAGGCTTCAGCAGCAGAGTAGTCAGCATTTTTAGAGCTTATATGCTTGAACGTTGCCAACAGCATCACCTACCTTTTTCATCACCTCAAATTTCAGAGTGGCGAGATCAGCGGCGGCATCCTGCAATTCCTTTGCCATGACAGGATAGGGACTGTGCCATTCGTTGAGGTGTCGGGCAATCTGATTTAGGTTGTTGCCGATTCTTCCGTACTCAGCGGTCAGCTTGCCTATGGCAGCGAGCAGATCGTCGCTGACCAATGTTGCCACGATGGTCGGCTTGATGGTCGCACCGGAGATTGCTTCACGGATGAACTCTGATTGATTCATGTCGTAAATCTCCAAGCGGCGGAGAAAGTCAGCGTGTTCTTCATCATCCAGACGGGTTTTTACGATGTGGCTTCGTTTCGGTGTGTTGTAGGTTTTTGTCATTCGGTTCCTCCTTCATTTTTTGAAAATCGAAAATCGGCGTTAGCCGTATCGCTTCCGTTTTGCGGAACAGAGCAGGGTTTGGGGAAGGCACTCCCCAACAAGATTCCATGAGGGGCAAATTGAGCGATAAGCGAAGTTTGGACCCATGGTAGAATCTTGCTCTACGCTACCCAGCCTTTTCGTTTTCGCCGATTTTTCAAGTTCACGCTTTCGGAGCTGAACTGTGTTTTGGAAAAATGACAAAACAAAAAGAGCCGATTACACAAAACATCAGAAATCGGCGGGAGCATGGCTCTCGCTTCAAAGTGATGTTCTATGTAATCGGCTCTGAAAATTCAAAGTCGGGTTCTGCTTCGTACAGCTCCCGCCAACAGAACCAAAGGCGTGGTGGAGCAGTTCGGCACTTCCGGTGTACCAATACTGTGTCGGACAAATCCGACTCTCATAAAATATGTTTGAACATTCTTATTCAGTTTTTATGTGTGGACAAACTTCCACGACATCATTATACAAACAGCGACACCGATTGTCAATATTTGCACAGGAAATGTTTGGCATCGTAATTGCAACTTTTTTATGAACAGGGGCGGCAGCACTTTTTGCTGTCGCCCCCTTGATTACCACACAGCGGAGACGGGCGAACTTGTCAACGGCGGGCGAAACCCGTTCATCTCGACCGTTGACATGGGCGCTCGGCTTTGCTATATAATAACAAAACAAGGCGACCAACTTTTTACGGTTGATCGCCTTTGGCTTAGCTATTCAGTTGATTGTTTTTTGAAACCAATTCTTTTGTTGCTGCGATCTTTCGATCACTATAAAGTACAACTTCCTTGATTGCCAGTTTTTTGATGGCGGATATGAAAGTATCCATAAAAGCAAAATCAATTTTGCCATTCTTTTCGGGCAATCTAATCTCTTTGGTTTTTACAACATTCCAGCCGCCGAGCTTGTTCTTATAAGAATAAATCGGCAGGTCGGTCACTTTGTTAATGCACATGACCATGAACAGATATTGATTCGGGGAGAGTTCAATTTCCTCGGATTTCCAGCGAATAGCATAAGCATCGGACAAAACAGTAAAATCTCTTGTCTGATAATATGCTCTGTAGACATCACTATTAGAAGGAATAGAAATCACATTGTTCAATACAGTTGCTCCGGCTTTGGGTGCATAATAGTTCAATCCTTGATTTTGGAAACTTGATGTGAGACAAGGAAGAACATAATCGTCTGTGGGCTGCTTGGGTAATTCCTTCGCCTTGTACGGCAATTTTTTTGTTGCTATTTTTTCAAAAAGATTACCTACGGTATATGTGCCCCAATTATCATCGTCGAGCTCAGTAAATCTTTGAAGAGCGTTAAGCTCTTCAGCCGACAATTCATAATTGTCGTATCCGCTTACTGTTAAGTAAGCGGATAGCTCAGCTACCCGCTGAGCTTCCAGCTCAGCTACAAATGATTCCATAAAATCAAAGTCGATTTCGCCGTCTTTGACAGGCAAAACGATTCTTTGATTTTTGATTATCTCAACATTGTAACTTGAAGTTCCCCAAGAAAACAGCTCAAACGGCTTTCTCATTGCAACAAGGAAAAATTGAGCATTATTTTTATTGAACCTACTGAGCTTGGGTCTTAATACCTTGATTTTATCCCCTGTAAAATAGGGTTTTTCTTGGTAGAACATTGTAGCGGTGTCCTGACCAAATGCAATTGTATTACCTTCGTTTAAGTATCGTTTATCTTCGTCGATGTATCCTTTCTGCCCGTTATTTATACTTGTTCGGACTATGTACGGATATTCACCTTTTTCTTTGACAACTACTTTGTTTGCGTCGAATCTCTTCGTATAAGAATCTACTTCAAACAAATCTCCAAGCGTATATTTGCCCCACTTAACCGCTTGTAATTTTTCATTAAGTGAGGCTTCTATTTTCCCAGGCAGTCATCCTCCGCAGGCTGATTTTTCAGAAGTGTCGATACTTCCCAAGCGAGATAATCACTTACTGTCTTTTTGAAATCATCCAAAGTTGGTTTTGTGTCGATCGGAGCAGCTTGATTCCAGTCACTTCCGTTATCTGGATCAATATGCCCCTCGTAGTATTCTTTTTCTGTAAGAATACTGAGCTTCGTTTTTCCGAAACGAACCAAATCAACAACTTCCTGATAGCGTTCTTTTGCCCTATCTGTATCAAATAAGTTTTTGCTTGCCTTTTTGCGATCGGAGCGGGTATATCCATCGTTAGAAAAATCAATGAATTTTACAACATCATCCTTTTGGTGAGCCTCTCCAACACGGAATACATATATGTTAGTCAACACACTGGATTTTCCGATAAACAAATCTATTGGCATTTTGATGCTTGCAAGAAGTGTGCTGTGCTCCAAAATACGCTTATTGTATTCCGCTGCTTTGCCAGAGCCTGCGGAATTTTGAATGATAATGGCAGCATATCCCTTTTCCATCATGGAAAGAGCTTTCTCCACAAAAATCATTCCATTACCCTCCGCAGAGTAAGGCGGATTCAAAATAAATGCGTCTGCCGGGAACTTCTCATCAGTTTTGCCAAAACCATAATGACCATCAAATTTCAGAGAGTCCTTGTTCAAAATATTGGAGCTACCGTCGCCCATCATAATCATGTTGAGAACAGCAAGCATATAAACATTGGATAGGATTTCCAGACCCAATAACTGGTTTGCTTTAATTTCCGCTGACTTGCGTGCTAACTCTTCGGGCGACTTAATTTTCTTCTTGGCATCAGCCAACATTTCATTCATGGCTGCTACCAGCAGACCTGCCGAGCCAGTGGCAAAGTCCCACACAAAAGAATCTTTATTTACTCTTGCAAGGCGGCACAGAAGGGTCGCAACATAGGGCGGTGTTAAAACCACATCGTTGAGCTGATCCTGTGTGAAGCCAAGCCATGAATACATTTCGTTGAACAGCTTCCCAGTAAAATCTGTATTTAAGCCAATTTTGTAGTAAACGCCAAGGTCGTCAACAATCTTGATAAATACTCGTTTCAACTGGCTTTCGCCATCTTCTGCTCTGTTGATGTTGTCGGTAGTCAGTGTGTTTTGCAGTGTTCGCACAATCAGGTCTTTCTTGTCTTTAGGGAGCTTTTTGGCATCCAGAAAGGACTCGATTTTACGAATCATAATATCGCCGTCCGTATTATTTCTTTCGTTGGACGATTTCAGATCAGCTTTGGTAAGCGGGTATACATTGTTCTCCACATCGCCAAGGGTAGCCATAATAGAAGCAACAACAAGATAAACACGGTCATTCTCACTCAGACCCTTTTCGCTCTTGAAAATGTCGTTGTTCAGCTTAACAAGGCTTGCAGTAATTTCCTGTTCTCTGCGTTCCTTTAGTTTTTCAATTTCGTCCTGAGGGAGCGATAATTGTTTGACCTTTTCGATAAATGCAGAGAAGTGTTCTTTTTTCAAAAAAGAAAGATCGGTATATTCATCAACCTTTTGACCAACGCCAAAATTGCTCTTGGCAACGTAGTAAACGCCGATCAAATGTTTTAGCTTCCCGCTAGCATCCTTGTAGCCCGTAACGCCAATGGCGATAACATCCGTATAACTTGTGTAGTGCAGAACCGCATTAGAATAATGAACTGCACCGTTCACCGCATAAGAGTTGATATTTGTATAATCAGGTTGGTTCTTTGCGTTTCTGTTTGCAACATTTCCTTCAGCATCCAGCTTTACAAGTTTATCTTTGTATCCTTTGTATTCAATCAAAATCGGATAGTATTTCCCATCATTGGCTTGTAGGAGTAGCTTTGCATCAGGGCGATTGCCGCCCTTGCCGCCGTTCTTGGAAAAATAATCATTTAGGGCTTGATCGATTTCCGTGTTCAAGGACTCCTGCTCCAATTTATAATCCACTTTATATGATTTGAGCCAGCCATTCACCAAGTCGGCAATATTCGGTTCAACGGATTGTACTGTGTTTTTAGCCATTTTTATTTCTCCTCATCCGTAAATTCTAAAATATCGTCAACCCCACAACCAAGAGTTTTGCAAATCTTCTCAATACTATCGAGAGAAATATAATTGTCACGCTTGATACGGGTAATGATATTGGCACTAAAGCTGGCTTTCTCCATCAGCTCGGCATTGGTCATACCCTTGTCGATCAGCAAGTGAAATAACTTTTTGTATGTTACAGCCATAGCGAGTCCCTCCTTACATTAAGAATTATCATATCACGAAAGCGTGAGGAAATCAACAAAATGATACATTAGCAGTTGTTGAATGCTTCACATATATGCTATAATAAAATCACCCATTGGGTAATTTATAAATGATATTCTGCATTATTGACGTACTTTCAGTATGTATACTGCGTTTGCGAATAGAAAGAAGGAAGATTATGAGCATTTATCCTTGGATAGAGAAAATTGATTTTCAGAAATTTGCAATGCCGCTTGTTGTTAAAAGAGATAATGAATATTACCCTGGAATAGTCGAAAAACTTGCTGACCTTGTTTTTGAATTAGAAAGATGCGGAGCTTCCGATAAAATTGTCCTTGCCGTTAAAGAATACCGTAAAAAGATTATTTCATCTATCATTCTGTACTATCAGGGAGATCTGGTTGATGCACAACTTATCGTGAACGAAATGCTTGATGAGTTTAATGATGCAGCTCCGGCAATTACGGATATTAACAGTAGTATTGCGTTCCCTGGCGGGGGACCAGATTATTCTGAGGTACAGTTTTTCCGAGCAAGATTGTCTGAGAATGTTGTTGAGTTCTCGTCAGAAGATATGCTGCATATTCCTTTCAACAAGCGTCACATTGTCAAAAGTGAACGATTTAGTATACCGGGATTGCCTTGTTTGTATTTGGGCAATTCATCTTACGCTTGTTGGGTGGAGATGGGATGTCCAGCGGATCATCGTTTCAATGTCGCACCTATTCTTTTGGATAATACCCAAAAAGTATTAAACTTGACTGTTTCGATAAGCACCTTATATGCATTTAACGAAAGTGAAAATACTTTGAGTGAGTCAGAAAATGAGAATTATGTTATTAGTCTCTTGAAACTTTTTGTACTGACTCTTTGTACTTCGTATAAAGTTGAGGAAACAAATCGTAATTTTAAGTCTGAGTACATCTTGCCACAGATGCTTATGCTTGCCTGCAAGAGAAGAAAACTGGATGGTATAACCTATTACTCAAAACAAATACCAAGTGAATTGCTCGCCTGCAATGTTGGTGTAAATTTAGTTTTGTTTGCAAAATATAATGGAGAAGAAAGTCTCTCTGAGATATGCCAACACTTAGAAGTAGGCACATCATTCAATTTTGCCTTGTTCAAACAATTACTGCCTTGCCAACTCTATAAAACATATGAGCTTAGAGCTTTATCGACTCCTTACATAAACAATGTAGGAACGAAAAACCACTTCTTCCCGTACACCGAAACGCAGTTCTTTGAATTTGATAAGTACTTGTTTGCCAATTGGCACCGTGATTGGACGATTCCTACTCTCTAAAATAAGTGTAGAATTAAAGCGGGACTTGCACCCCATTGGAGCGCAAGTCCCGCTTGCAATATTCGGTTATTCTTCCATGACCTCTAACATCATTCGTGCGCCCAGCTTAAAGCTGTTCTGGAAGATTAGACAATCCGTGATGGTTTGATATTCTTGCACACAGTCTGCGTACTTCTCGAATAAATCTTTCTGTTCGTCTGTCATGGTTGCTTGGAGTTTTTCTTCATTCCTGCAAATCAGCTCCAACAGTTTCTTGTATTCTTTGCAAGAGGATGTGTCATACTCGGTTGGCTCGATGTTGCCGTACCAAAATTCTTCAAGGATTCTCATATGGCATCCTCCTCGTAGATCATTTCACGAAGGACGATTTCCTCAGCTCGGTTGCGGATGCTGTTCATAGCTCTAACCCATGTCATCTGATTGTGCTGCTTCATGCCCTCTGTCACGCCCTCAGATGCCTTCATCTGCTCGATGATAAGTTCAAGGCGGCTCTGTGCCTGCTCGTTCAAATCAGCCAGATAAGTCCACACTTCACCGCTAAGACACAGATCATTGAAGCGGATGGGGTTGTGCTCCTTGATATAATCTCTGTGCATACGCCCCCAACGACCAATAGGTCTGGTTTCCTTCGGTAAGCGAATATCGGGAATATAGTAATCACCGCAACGAATATAGTTCAGTTCCTGCATCATATGTACCTCCAATAAGATTCAAACATTCTGTTAAAGATAGAAAAAGGCGATACCTGGTTGTGAAAACCAAGTATCGCCAATTTTTCTTGTCGCACTCCTGTACGGCAGCTACCCTATGTCAGTAATGTTCTCGTACTGTCTTATTGGAAATTACCCTTCGGGCGGCCTTTTTTAGCAAACTCGTTTTGAATTTTATTAACTTTGTATGAACATTTATATAAATATATTGACAAGTTTTTAAAATAGGTATATCATGGGAACAGAAAACAAAAGGAGTTGATACTCTTGAAGAAAACATTATACAGTTTGATGCTCAGCGACGAAGTCGTCCGCGAAGCGGATAGACTTGCGCATCAAAAGGGCACCAACCGATCGAATTTAATAAATCAGATACTTGCCGAATATTTCGGCATGGTCACGCCGCAGAGACGCATAAATGATGTATTCCAGGCTATCGAAGAAGCGGTCGCTTCATACGGGCAGCTTGTGCCGTTCTTCACTCCGAACGACCTGACAATGTCGCTCAAGAGCAGTCTGGAATATAAATACCGCCCCACCGTCAAATATGAAGTGGAGCTGTATGAGAACGGGCAGGATTCCATCGGCGAGCTTTCGGTGATATTCCGCACGCAAAGCGCCGCGCTTATCTCCGACATGACAGACTTCTTCCGCCTGTGGCACGGTATAGAGCAAAAATATCTCCCCCACTACGGAGTGGAGAATGTTGACTATGCCCTTTATTATAACAAGTTCTGCCGCAGTATAGTCGTACCGAAGAAAAATTCCTCAACCGAGGAGCTCGCACAGGCTATATCCGGATATATAGAGCTGTTTGACAAACTTATGAAAGGCTTCCTTGCCGGCAGATATTCTCCGGCAGATATCGAGCACTGCTACGCCGAATACATCGCGCGGCAGTCAATAATAATATAACTCCAAACTCAGACTAAGCAGGTGATTTTATGAACACTCAGAACTATACTCAGAAGACCGTTGAGGCAATACAGAACGCGCAGAACATAGCAAGAGAGAACGACAACCAGTCGCTCGTCCCCGAGCATCTGCTCTACTCTCTGCTTGATCAGGACGGCGGGCTCATCCCCTCCCTGTTCGGCAAGATGGGCATTGACTGCAACACCGTTCTCGGCGAGCTTGATTCTTATATTGCTACTCTCCCGAAGGTTTCCGGAGGCGAGATGTATCTCTCTTCGGAGACCGACCGCGTTATCCGCACCGCCGAAAAGACGGCAAAGAGCATGAACGACGAATATGTTTCGGTTGAGCATCTTATGATCGGCATATTCACGAACATGACTCCGGAAATCAGAAAAATATTCAATACTCACGGCATAACCAAAAACGCTTTTGTCGATGAGCTTTCAAAGGTCAAGACAAGCCCGGTAACCAGTGACAACCCCGAAGATACTTACGACGCACTTTCGAAGTACGGCACCGACCTTGTCAAGCGTGCGCGCGAAAACGAGCTTGACCCCGTTATCGGCCGTGACACGGAGATAAGAAATGTCATTCGTATTCTTTCGAGAAAAACCAAGAACAACCCCGTGCTTATCGGCGAGCCCGGCGTCGGCAAGACCGCTATCGCCGAGGGTCTCGCGCAGAGAATAGTACGCGGCGATGTGCCTGAGGGACTTAAAGACAAGACTGTTTTCAGCCTTGATATGGGTTCTCTTATCGCCGGCGCAAAGTATCGCGGCGAGTTTGAAGAGAGACTCAAGGCTGTGCTCGAAGAGATAAAGAAATCCGAGGGCAAGATACTGCTCTTCATCGATGAGCTGCACACAATAGTCGGCGCAGGCAAGACCGAGGGCAGCATGGACGCAGGCAACCTTTTGAAGCCCATGCTTGCAAGAGGCGAGCTGCACTGCATCGGCGCAACTACGCTCGACGAATATCGCAAATATATAGAAAAGGACGCCGCGCTTGAGCGTCGTTTCCAGCCTGTTATGGTAAACGAGCCCACTGTTGAAGACACGATTTCGATACTCAGAGGACTCAAGGAGCGCTATGAAGTTTATCACGGCGTTCGCATACACGACAGCGCGCTTGTCGCCGCCGCTACCCTTTCGGACAGATATATTACCGACCGTTTCCTGCCCGACAAGGCAATCGACCTTGTCGATGAGGCGTGTGCCTCCATCCGCACCGAGATCGACTCAATGCCCTCGGAGCTTGACGATGTACGCCGCAAGATAATGCAGCTTGAAATCGAAGAGATGGCTCTGAAAAAAGAGACCGATAAGCTCTCCAAGGAGCGTCTTGAGAAGCTCGGCGCCGAGCTTGCCGAATACAAAGACAAGTTCAACGAGATGAAGTCGCGCTGGGAGGCCGAAAAGCAGAGCGTTGACGAGGTCAAAAAGCTCAAGTCGGAAATCGAGCAGACTCACGCAGATATTGAGCAGGCTCAGCTTCACTACGAATACGAAAAAGCGGCAAAGCTCAAATATTACGATCTGCCCTCTCTTGAAAAACGTCTCGCAGAAGCTGAAAAGAAGAGTGAGCAGCGCACCGAAAATACCCTTGTCCACGACACTGTGACCGAGGAAGAGATAGCGACCATAGTCGCAAAATGGACCGGCATACCCGTTGCAAAGCTCATGGAGGGCGAGCGCGAGAAGCTGCTCCACCTCGACGATGTTATCCATCAGCGCGTTGTCGGTCAGGACGAAGCGGTTCAGAAAGTCACAGAGGCTATCCTCCGCTCCCGTGCAGGCATATCCGACCCCAACAAGCCTATCGGTAGCTTCCTGTTCTTGGGTCCCACCGGTGTCGGCAAGACGGAGCTTGCAAAGGCTCTTGCCGATTGTCTGTTTGATGACGAACACAACATGGTTCGTATCGATATGACCGAATATATGGAGAAATACTCCGTCTCCCGTCTTATCGGAGCGCCGCCCGGATATGTCGGATACGATGAGGGCGGTCAGCTGACCGAGGCGGTACGCCGCAAGCCCTACTCTGTTGTGCTGTTCGATGAGATTGAAAAGGCTCATCCGGATGTATTCAATATTCTACTCCAGGTGCTTGACGACGGCCGTATAACCGACAGTCAGGGACGCACCGTGGACTTTAAGAACACTATCATCATTCTGACCTCGAACCTCGGCAGCCAGTACCTGCTCGACGGCATCGACGAGAACGGCAACATCTCCGAGGAGGCGCGCGAGGGCGTTATGAACGAGCTGCGCCGCAGCTTCCGTCCCGAGTTCCTCAACCGTCTTGACGAGACGATATTCTTCCGTCCGCTGACGAAAGATAACCTCAAAGGTATCATCGATATCATGCTCGACTCCCTCAAGAAGCGTCTTGCGGACAAGAGCCTCGGACTCGAGGTTACCGATGCCGCCAAGGAGCTCATCATCGACCGCGGATTCGATCCCGTTTACGGCGCAAGACCGCTTCGCAGATATCTGCAGAGCAGCCTTGAGACCCTCGTCGCGAGAAAAATTCTCTCCGGCGACCTTGACGCGGATTCGACCATAACCGTTGATGTTGAAAACGGCGAGCTCGTCTGCAAATAACAAAATTATAATGCCCGGCTGCATAGTGCAACAACTGTGCAGTCGGGCAGTTTTTTATATCTAAATGCCGCTTGACCAAAATATACCTGTATGTTACACTGCAATTGATATAAAAAGAACCAAAAGGGGTCCTGATATAAAATTTTTCAAAAAAGTCGGAAGCGCGATAAATTCCCGCGCTTTCGCCTACACGAGCTTTGTGCTCAGCGTCTGCGCCGCAGTGTTTTTGAGCAGTGCGACATGGACATACGGCTGGATAGCAGATCTCTATCCCTCGGGGGACAAATTCGTTCCAACTCTTCTCGGCGTAATATGCGCGTGCGCGGCAGTCAATCTTATTTATCTGCTCATCTGTGCATTTGCCGGAGATAAAAAAGACAGCCTATGCCCTGCTCAGCGGAGCGGGCGGAGTTATGGTTTTCCGAGTAGGATGCGACAGGCTTATAGACGACCAGAATTCTGTCACCGGCGGCATTGAAGACACGCTCAACAGATATGTAACAGGTTGGTAAAACCAAAAGCAGGCGGGAATTTATCTCGCCTGCTTTTTATATACGCAAAAAGCAGAGGACTGCCGCCGCTTTCACGGTGACAGTCCAACTGCTAAGAGATATGAGAACAGAGGTATTCAAAATTAGTGGTATCGTTCAGGCGAGGCTGAAATCGAATTTCATCGCAAGAGTCTCGAAGAGCTTTTGCATCACGCCGTCTGCGATACTGCGGATATCAAGCGAATCGACATAGTCAACAACCTGATTCTGCTTATCTTTCGGGATATCAAATGAATTGAGAGTCATTCTGAGAAGTTTTTCGAGCTTTCTTTCGAGCGTAAAATACTTGTCGCACGGGCGAGCCATATAGGCGCGCATTATACCGGCGTTGCCGATATCCGACTCATAGAAATCGCTCTCCGAATATTGCGGCATTATACCGCCGAATAATTTATAAAGCTCGGAAGATGTCTTTTGGCATATGTATTCGTTTATTTTCGGCTGCGTATAAGCTTCGACATATATCTGCCTGAGATTTTCATTCAGCTCCGCAAGAGTCATCTGAACCGCCAGTTCAACCGAATACAGAAGCACGGGATCGCTGCTTCCGCCAACAATGCTTTCAGCGGTACTGAACTGATTGTCAAACATGACATTGACGAGTTCTGTGAGTACTCCGTCCTTGGTACGGAAAATATTCTGAAATGTTCCCGCCGAGACTCCTGCTTCTCTGATTATATCAAGCATGGTGGTCTCTTTGTAGCCCTTTTCTATGAACATTTTCACGCAGGCAGAGAGTATTCTGTTTTTTGCTTCGATAACACTGCTTCTCTTTGCCAAAGATTTGCGCTCCTAACGCTTTCCTGAGTTGCAACCCAATTATAACATAAAATATTATTGATACAAGTCGTTTGGAGCAAAAAGGACGAAAAAGCCGGAGCTTATTCACTCCGGCTTTCGCTTATTATACTATACCCTCAAGGAAGTTCGTCTCTTTTACATTGCCGTCTTTTGAAATGCGGAATGTCTTTATCTCATTGTGACCGAACTCGGCCTCAAAATCGGCATTGAACGATTCGCAGACAATATGCGCTTTTGTGTCCTCACCGCGAGTCTCATAGAAACGCATGATGCAGTCGCCGCTGCTGTCCTCGCAGAACTTGAAAGCGGTCATTATTATATTATCCTTGTCAACCGACAGATAGCTCTTTCTCTGTGGCAATGTGCCCTTGTGGAAGCTTTCCGGCACGGCCATAGGACGAATATTAAACTTTGCCGCTTCATTCATAATGCCGCTTTTCTCGGCTTCACCATCGCCGACGAAAATGCCGTATTCAAATCTCTGCATTCCCTCGTCGGTGAAATTGAAGTTTGCCGCCGGGCGATCCGAATAGTGATCGGCAAAGATAACATTTCTGATAACTGTAAGACGCAGGTCGTTGTCTGGGCAGTCGTATGAATACTTCGAGTCGTTGACCACAGCGAGCGTTCTTCTGCCGCCGTCGGCAAAGCTTATCGCGCCCCAGCGTCCCGCAGGCTCTTCCTCGCCGTTTGTCGGGCGTTTGATATATGCGCCGGGAATCTCATAAGTATTTATTCTGTTCTCTCCGCCGACCGGGAAGCTCATCTTGAGCAGCGTAAAATCTTCCGTCCAGAGTGCCTTGCATTTTGAGCGGAGAACCTTCTGTCCGCTCGCAAGAATGAAGTCCTGAACAAGATACGAGCCGCCGAAGCTGTGGCGCGTTCTTATAACAGCTCTTGCGTTGTCGCTCTCAACAAGTTCGATTTTTTTAAGCTTCATGATGCCTTTGATATCATGAAATCTGAACACCATGTGCGCCCATGTGTCGGTCTCGTGGTCGTCTATAACAGTCGGCACCGCGATTGGATTATCTGCGGACGCGTAGTCATATCCGCTTATTTTATCGACAAGCGAAGTTATGAATCCGGTGTGCTCGTCAAACTTGACTTTGAGATACTCGTTCTCCATCGAGAAGCCGGAAGCGGAAACATCTGTATCGATATGTATCTCCGGCAGGTCGCGGTTTTCGTCCCAGCAGGATTTGAGCCAATAGACGGCATAGCCCATTGCGGGGACATCGGCAATGAACACCGTGTCAAGATGGGAGTCATTGGAGCGCGAGGAGCGGACATTGCTGAAAATCACATCGTTGCCCGCATCATCGGTCACCTGCTTTGACGGGTGATATGTTCTGACCGATGCTTTGACCGGGAAAGAGAGCGGGTTGAACACAACCACGGGACGCGGGAATTTGCCGCAAGAGTGACCTCTGACCTCGCAGACTGGGTCAGAAACGCCGTCAATCCAGGTATCTATTCTGCGTGCAATGCGCAGGAACGCCTCATTCTGTATTCTGTCTGATATCGTCAGCGCGTGACCCATAGAAGCATTTACATCATCATACGCCTCCATTATAGAGCAGCCGCAGAGTATATCGTGGAACTGATTGAAGCAGACATCGAGCCACGCCTCTTTGAAATCTTCGGTTCTGTCGCGCATGCTGGCAGTCTTCGATGCGACAGTTGCGAAAGCCTCTGAAAAATAGAGTGAATTCTCAAGCTTTCTGTTGAGCTGCTTTACAAGGCTCGTTGCGGAATAACAGCCGCTCGCGTGGTGCTGAAGATCGTCTTTCCAAACCGGCAGCTCGACTTTTTCAAGGCAATGCGCCTCAAAGAAAGCATCGGGCGAAGAGAAGACCATATCGTGATATCCGTCTCTTTTGAGCTGGGTCTGAACATATTCGATCAATCCCCTCGTCGGACCGCCGCCGTGGTTGCCGACGCCGTAGAAGATCATCATGCCGTGCCCCTCTTCGTTTATCAGCTTTTCCGCGAGGTCGCGCGATCTGTTTATAGCTTCTGCATTGCCCGAACCGTATCCGCTCGCATCCGGGATATGGAAAGTCGGTATCTGAGTGCCGTCAAGGCTCTCCCACATAAACATATTGGGTATCTCGGCATTTTCATGAACACCGGGGCGCATCATAACATATGCTGTCATACCGCCGTTTTTTATAATCTGAGGAAGCATCCCGCTGTGGCCGAAAGAATCCACGTTGTATGCGGTTTTACATATCCTGCCGAATTTTTCGTTGTAATAGAGCTGAGAATAGAGTGCCTGACGGGCAAAGCTCTCCGCCGAGGGCATATTGCAGTCCGGCTGAACCCACCAGCCGTTAACGGGCACCCAGCGTCCCTCTTTGACTCTCGTTTTTATCTCCTCGAACATATCGGGATCGATCTCCTCGACCCATTTGTAGTACGCCGCAGACGAGCAAGTGAACACAAAATCGGGATATTCATTGAGCCTGTCGAGCGCGCTGCGGAAAGTCTGAAGCACCTCCCCGCACCCCTCCTGCCAACGCCAGAGCCAGATAGGATCAAGGTGTGCGTTGCCTATAAGATGAACTTTAGGTTCATTTGACATATATTTTCCTCCTCAAAGAAATTACTTCTTTTTATGAGTACGGTCTTAGCCGTTTATTCTGTCTATAAGCGGACGGGCTGCAATATCGGGCTTGTATTTTTTCGATTCTTTGAACGCAGAAAGTCGCATTGAGTTCCATTTTTCCGGAGCGGCTGCGATATTTATAAGCTCCTCGGCAAGCCTTTCGGCATTGCAGTTTTTTATTATAACTCCTGTCTTTCCGGGAACGACAAACTCGGGATTATATTTCCAGTCGCTCGCTATCACCGGCATTCCGGCTGACATGGCATCGATAAGCGTTCCGGCAAAGCCCTCGCCTTTATAATAGGTCGGGAACAACAGCGTAAAATATGATTTCAGCGTTTCAACGCTCTTATTCGCTTCAATAGCTCCGCCGTAGCTGATATAATCCGGGAATGACTTTTCAAGCTGTGAAAATCTTTCTTTATACTCGACATCAACCTGACCGAAAATATCGAGCGTGTATACCGTTCTTCCGAAATGGGCATTGACGCTCTCGACCGCATTTATCGCGTCTTCTATACCCTTTTCTTTCATCACACGCGAAAAAGTGCAGAGCTTATATGGTTCGCTTTTGGGATATTCAATATCGCTCTCTGCCAGCGGCTCAAGTTCTTTGAAATTGTACATAACCACCGCATTTTCAAAGCCCCGTCTCTGCAGAGCGGATTTCATCATATCCGATTCCACATATATAGCATCAAATTTTTTAAGCAGTCTGACAAGCCATTTATGCTCATCCAAAAAAGAATCGAGCCATCCGCCGATGACCACATAATGTATCCTGCGGTGATAAAGCTTGTTATAGAACAAAAACAGCGGCGCAAAAACGCGCAGTCCCCTGTTTGCGGGCATCATTATTATATTTTCACAGTTTTTGAACAGCCTTAAAACATCGATTGCCATTCGCGGCATGGCTTTTATCCCGCCGCAGCTGTCAGCAACAGCCACCTGAGCATCGCCAAAATATTTTTGGAGCTCGTCGGTCACATTTTTTGTTTTCACTGTTTGACCGTTGAGCAAGCTGCGCCCAAATCCGAAGTGGCCGCAAATACCCGCTTTTTTCATTGTTACGCCATATCCTTTCGCCGTCAGGCAAAAGCCTGCGAGTTTTCCGAAAATATAAGTAAATGATAACAGAAATGTTGCGTTTACGCAACACTTTTTAGACTTAATCGCCAACGGCGCAGACAAATATAACACAAAAAAGTAACAGCCCCGAAGCGATTAAGCCTCAGGGGTGCCAATTAACTTTTAACACAAATTTACATGTACAGCACAGGCTGTATTTTGTCAGGCGAAATCAGTCGTCATCAGTTTCTTCGGTCTCCGCCAGCTCTTCCCAATCCTCGAGCTCACCGCATCTGCGTAGATATTCGTGTCCTCCGTCAACGGCACATGCGCCGCATGAGCAGAATTTGAAATCGTGTACGGATTTGCTCTCGATAACCTCGCCGCATTTTTTGCATCTTATTGCATTTCTGATTATCTTCATATAATATACCCCCTGTTATAATACATTTTCAACATTATTATACATCGCAGAAAATTCAAAGACAAGGTTTTGTTTTGTCACATTGGTGAGAAAAAGCCGGCAGAAATATAATTCACACCGCAGCGGTTATCTGCGCTTTTGCTTTTCTCGTTTTACTCAAGTGTTAGAAGGAGTGTTAGAAAATATGTGTTTTCTAATCGTACACAAAAGCAAAAAAGCCCCGAAACTGTTGAGTTTCAAGGCTTTTCGCTTGGTGGAGATAAGCGGGATCGAACCGCTGACCTCTTGAATGCCATTCAAGCGCTCTCCCAGCTGAGCTATACCCCCAAATATTAAGTTCGTTCGGAACGGTATCTATTATATCAAAAGAAGCGGATTTGTCAATAGTTTTTTCAAAAAAACTCGTACAATACGTATTGCAAAAAACATGACTGCGGTAAATATCTGCCGCAGTCATGCTTTTTGATTTATTTGTCCTCGTAGTCAAGAACTTCTCTTGCGATATATATCGGTCTGTGCTTCGTTTCGATATATGTTCTGGCAAGATACTCGCCGACCATGCCGGTGCAGAAAAGCTGGAGACCGCCGAGCAGAAGAATGAGCACAACGGTTGTGGCGTAACCGGGAACCTTGATATCAAACGCCAGCTTCTGGATTATGACAACTATCATGTAGATTATGGACGCGGCAGAAGATGTCAAGCCGATATAAGTTGCAATTTTGAGCGGCGTAGTAGTAAAAGCGATAATGCCGTCCATTGCATATTTGAAGAGCTTCGCAAAGTTCCACTTTGAAGTGCCGTTTGCGCGGTCTTCAACGATATAGGGCATATAATATGTGTTGAATCCAACCCACGAGAAAATGCCCTTGGAAAAACGATGATATTCGCTCATGCTGAGCACGGCATCGACCACACAGCGTCTGAGAAGTCTGAAATCGCTTGCGCCGCTTTTGAACTCGATCTCCGAAGTTTTATTGATTATCTTATAAAAACAATCTTTGAAAGCCGAGAGAACTTTTGATTCGCGTCTGTCCTCCTGATAACATGCCACGGCATCATAGTTGGGATCCTTGTCAAGTATCGCCATCATATCAAGTACCAGCTCAGGGCGCTGCTGCATATCGGCATCGATAAGGCAGACCATTTCTCCCCTGCTCTCTTTGAGTCCGGCATATATAGCCGACTCTTTGCCGAAGTTGCGCGAAAATCCGACAACTTTCACATTTTCATCGGCTATCTCATAGATGTGGCGGAGCTTGTCCATCGTCTGATCGCGGCTGCCGTCATTGACGAATATGAGCTCATAATCAAAGCCTTTGTCTTTAAAAACTTCAGTTGCGGTGTTATAAAATAATTCAACATTGTCCTGCTCGTTATAGCAGGGAATTACTAAGGATAATTTCATCTTTCCCTCCGAAATTGCACAAATATAGCTTCTGAATTGTATCACAAATTTTCATTATTTGCAACAATTATTCACTGATCTCTATGCCGGCTTTCTTTTCAAGTGATTTAACAAAATCATTCAGCTCCTCATAAACATATCCGTTGACAAAAAGGTTCTTCATTTTGAGACGGAGTGTATCGATTTTGAAGACGGTTTTGTTCACCTTTTCAAACGATTCGTATGATTTGAGCTCCCTTTCGCTGAGGCGCTTGACTGTTATCTGATCATAGGTTGAAGGATCGCCGTTGAGCTCCGCGCGAACCGTACATTTTTCAAAATCATCGTCAAACACGAGCGTGTTTCCCTCGAGTTTTACACTGTCGCCTTCGATTATTTTAATTGTATATCCTGCGTTCGGATTGGACAGATATACGCCGAGATTCAGAGACTTTTCATCGGGAGTGATAAGATAATTATATATATAATCGTCCGTATCGGCATTCTTGAGCTTTATAAGAGAGAAGCCCATATCATAATCGGCATTTTCAAAAGCTTCTATCTCATCGAGTCCCGCCACGCCCTCATACTCGGTCACTTTGAATGTAAAAGAGGTAATGTTATGCTTCGGTTCAAACACAACGCGGGTCTCGCTGCCGTCGGCATTGAGAGCGGGAACTTCGACTTTGCTTCCGTCGCTGAAAGTGATTACTCCGCCGAGTATATTTGAATTGAGCCCGAAGTTGTCATACAGAGACACACATGAAACCGTTTTAGGGCTGTCAAATTTCACAGTCACAGTCTTTTGTGCATCATTTTTATCGAATCTCGACACACAGTTTTCGAGCTTGACATTGGGACCGGCAGTCCTGTTTCCGACACCGATGAGTCTGAAATCGTTAAGCAACGAAGCATCGCCGGAGGACACGCTGATATCGGCATTATATGTGAGGCTGTCCGTGCGGCGATTCCAATAGACCGAATCGCCGTTTATTATGCGCTCGGAATAGCAATAAGCATACTGTGAAAGATGCTCGCTGAGCGCTTTATATTCGGAACATCTGAGTATCGAATGGCTGAGAGACTTTTTATCTATCGGCAGTCTGATCCTGTTATTCCATCTGTATTGCGGAACATCGGTCTCATATGACGGATCGTTATTCTTCTCTCTGTCCTGCATCACGGTGCTCTTGATATTAAGTGCATAAAAATCCGGCTTTGATTTCCACGCAAGTGAATAGCCGAAGCACTTGAGCACTTTCGGAGTGTATCCGCTCTCTTTTTTCAGGATACGCTCCATCGCCTTTTCAAACGATATGCTGACTCCGCGGTGATCCGTGTGGGTATCGAAATCTATTGCTAAAATATAATCCGGGCGATATTCGAGAACAACACTTTCGATATCATCGACCATATTTTCGGCTGTATATTTGGCGTGAGTTCCGAAACGGTCGAAGTGATAATCTTTAAATCCCTTTCCCGCATAAGTATGATCCCGTCCGGAAGAGAAAGAATAAGCTTTTTTGCCGACATAGAGCTGCGTTCCGTCGGGATATCCGAGAAATATTACTTTCTCTCTCGGTATACCGAGTTTTTCAAGCGCATTGCAGGCTTCACTCTGACGGGTGTATGCAGAAACTCTTTTATCACCGTTTGTTGCGAACACGACACGGACATCGGCGCCGTTTTTGTACATAGACGGAAGCACCTGACCGGAGATAAGCAGATCGTCATCTTCATGAGGGACTATAACCATAACTTTTTTGTTCTTAAACTGAGAATCATAGAAGCTGTTGTCTACGCCGTCGTTTGAATCCAGCTTATTGAGCTCGGTCTCATATACGCAAACCACAGCAAGAACGGCAAGCACAAGCGCCATGAGAACTATCAGCACCGCTCTTTTCTTCTTTTTCCTTTTCACATTTTCTGCCATGTTGTTACCTTAACCTTTAAACAGAGATTTTTGCTTATTTTTTCGGCTTCTTCACCACGGTAACGCTGTCAACACCGTAGTACACCGCAGTCCAATCATTGAACCATTTGTTGTTCGCGTTATCGTTGGTAATATTTATCATATATGAATTCAGCGACCAATAAGATTTGCGCGGTCGACTGCGCGGTATTTTGACATCCTTTATGCCCGCCGCTTTCTGCTCATATATCGCCTGCTCAGCCTCTTCATAAGCGATGCTGTCGGACTTGAGCGCATAATATTCTCCAACATAGATAACGCTGAAACCAAGGGCAACCAAAACTGAAAGCACAACAGCGGTTTTCTTAATTCCGTCCATTTTGCCGTCAAGAAGCTGAGCCGCCAGGACAAATGCCGCGCATCCGAACATAATATTTGCGCCGAAGAAAGAGCGAGGAGGCGCTTCGGGCGAAACTATCAAAACTCCCGCAGCTGCCGCACCGGTGAGCAGATATATGCACGGCAGGAGCCAGTTGAGCTTTTTCTTTTTGATGCAAACAATTAACAGGACAATTACCAAAACTACAAGCATAAGCAGCACAGCACGCCAGATATTAAAATATATCTGCTCCGCCGACCACAGCAAATGCTTCATTATATTCCGCTCGCGGTGGGTATTATCGATACGCACTCTGTTGCCGGGAGCGAGAAGCAATATTCCGAATCCGGTTATGACTCCGAGAAGTCCGGTAACATGATGTGCTCTGACGGGCATTTTCTTTATCTTGAAGTAGATCAAGAAGAGTATAACAGCTCCCATCGTTGCGCCGCCCATATTCTCATTTGTCCAACCCGCAAAGACGCCGGCGACAAACATGAGAACCGAAAGAATAATTTCTTTTGAAGGCTTCGGCTTTTCGGACTCCGTATCATGGATGCGGTAGAACATAAGAAAAGTCAGTATCCAAACAGTTGTCCACAGATAATTGAACGCTGCGCTGTACCAGATATAGGCCGATGCGGGTTTGTTCATTCCAAGCCACTCAAAGGCATAAATAAAGACCAGCAGCGGTATATTTATCGGTCGCTTGTAGTTTGCGTGAAAACATATCAGCAGGCCGAGCAATGTAAAGAACAGGGAGTTCACAACATTGAAGACCGATTTATCGAACAGAGTAAACAGCTGCAGGAGAAAATGCGCCGGTATTCTGCCATTGCAGATCTTGTAATGCGTCACCATGCCCGTAAAAATATCCCTTATTCCCGTCAGGCGTTCCGGCGTGCCTTTGACAACATGTCCAGTGTACTTGAAGAAATAGAGATAATCATCGGCGGCATATCCTATCATGCCGTTAAACACAAGTATAAGGCTGAACATAAGCGCCGCAATAGCGACTACAGCCGTAATTTTTATTACCGTTTCACGATTCACGGTTAATTTTTGACTGTTCAATACAATTTTCCTCCGATTTTTTCGGTAATAAACCACCGTAGGATATATTACCACAAGTGTAAATATAATGCAATTAATTCCTGTTTACAACATAATGAAAAAATGGTTACATACGATAACAAAACTGTAACAATTGGTATATTACTTCAAAAACAGACAAAAAAGCTGAATAATATGCAATTTTTTCACTTTATCTCAAATATATTGATATTATATACATTCTATAGATTTTTCTTATAATTTTCAATTCGTTTCTTTTTCATGCATATAAAAATCCCGCCGTATTAAGCGGCGGGATAAAAATATTTAATTTCAGCACTTGATGACAACATCGTTGGGGAAGAACTCGGGAAGATAAGCCTTGTGAGCCCACTTCATCTCCTCGAAGCACTTGTGTGCCTTCTCCCAGTCGCCGACGAGCGGATGCACGAGCAGCGCATTGATAGCTGCTGCCTCGGAACCGGTTGTCGCTGCCTCGACGGTGTACTTCTCATATGCCTTTACAACGCGCATGAGACCGATGATATGTCTGTTATCGACCTTGTCGATAGCGACGGGCTCTGCGCCGTCCTTGCCGATAACAGCGGCTATCTCGAGAACGTCGTCATCGTCCATGAAATCAACAGTGCCGTTATTCTTGATGTTGACTATCTGGACGTCGCGCTTATCGTTGGCGATGGAATCAATAAGAGAAACTGCGGCAAGAGAATACTTGTGACCGCCGCGCTGATCGAGAAGAGCGGGCTTTGTGACAAGAGTCTCATCCGAATACATCTCAAGCAGTTCTTCCTCAATCTCCATGCAGACGCGGGCGCGGCACTTCTCATCCTCTTTCTGATGCTTAAGCTTCGCATCTCTGCAATAATAATACTGGAGATAAGACGAAGGAATTCCGCGAACGGCGTTGAGGCAATCGAGCGAGAAGCCGTCGTCCTTTATGTTCGCCATAACTTTTGTCGAGAAGCCCTGAGCGAGCATATCGTCGATAAGCTCCTTGCCGTCCTTCTTGACGGAGGTTATCCAGCTGAGGTGGTTAAGACCGACATATGTAATATCGCAGTCATCGCCCATAGCCTCTTTTGTATCGTCGATCATGTTGATCGGGACATTGCAAAGACCCATGCACTTGACATTGGTGTGGTTGAGCACGAACTCGGTGATGATGCCGGAGGGATTGGTGAAATTGATGAGCCATGCGTTGGGGCAGACAGCCTCGATGCGGTCGCAGATATGCTGCATGACCGGAATAGTACGCAGAGCCTTGAAGAAGCCGCCGATGCCGGTGGTCTCCTGACCGATGAGGTCATATTTGAGCGGGATAGTCTCATCGAGATAACGGGCATGAAGCATGCCGACTCTTATCTGGGTGACAACAAAGTCTGCGCCCTGAAGAGCCTCGTCAAGGTTATCGGTGAGAAGAGTCTCGCACTCTATGCCCGCCTTCTTGAGCATTCTCAGGCAGAGGTTGCCGACTATCGTTCTCTTCCTCTCGTCTATATCCATAAAGGATATCTTCTTGAGCTTGAGCGAGGACTGAGCCTTTATGAATCCGTCCACAAGCTCGGGGCAATATGTGCTGCCCGAACCGATGACTGCTACTGTAATTTCTTTCATATATATTACTCCCTTTTCTGTAAAATCCTTATTTATACTGCCTGAATATCCAGTTTATGCAACCGGTGACAGGCTCTTTATCGAGCTTTATGAACTTCAGCTTTCTTCCGCTCATCTGCTGCGCATATTCGTGCAGCTTTTCGATATAAGCATCGTTCGGAAGCTTCGTGTGCATTGAGCCGGAAAGAACGACCTCGATCTCGTCGCCGTCGAACTCCATCTGCTTTGCAAGCGCCGCGATGAACTGCGCGCCGCGCTTTGCCATCTCATCTGTTTTGGCGAGTGCAGGGGCATCACCCATTGCCGCCGCCTTGAAGAACGAACCGATAAGAGTCTTGATATAGAGCGGAGCCTCCTCCGTCTCAAGCTTTGCAACGGTTCCGACGAACTCCTCGCGCGAAGTGATGCCGAATGCATCGTAGTACATCTTCGTGATAAGCGTAGGTTCAAGTCCAAGATAGACCTCATCGTATATGAGCCTGAATGCAGTCTGGGCTATCCAGTTGCCGTTGCCCATATCGCCGGTGCACTCGCTGAGTCCGCCGAGCTGGAGCATATTGCCCTTTGAATCAATCGCGTTGCAGCAAGTACCCGTTCCGCAGTTATAGCCTATTGCCGCGCCGCTCTCGGAGCCCGCCTGAACGACGATAAAGCCGTCGTTATAGATAGCAAAGTTCCGAAGCCCCTTTTCCGAAAGCTTCTCGCACATGATATCATGCTGGAACTGATGGTCGATTCCCGCAAGACCCATCAGCGAAAAAGCAACATCGTCAAGAGATATTCCCGCCTCGCCGACAAGTTCGGTTATACCGTTCCAGATAACCGCGCTCGCCTCGTCAAACGTGCCCTCGAGATTCTCGTGGTTGCTTCCCGGTCCGTAGACCGTTTTGACTACATTTTTGTCCTCATCAAAAAGGGAAAACGCCGTTTTTGTTCCGCCTCCGTCAACACCGATGTAAAAGCTCATTCACCTTTCTCCTCATCACTGAAAAACTCTTCGCAGATTTCCTCTGCGTTATATCTGCTGCGTCTTGCCGGAGCTCTGTCGATCCACATGCCGTTTGTGAAATCAGGCACGGGCACAGGCATGCTGCCCATTGCTATCGACTGCTCCGAAAGGCAGGTTATAGCCATCCATGTTGCCGCATCATAGACATCTATCGGAGGCTCGAGGTCATACATCGCGCTCTCGACAAATGCGGAGAAAACGAGATAATCCATACCGCCGTGGCCGTGCTTCTCGCTCTCGGAAGCATATGTTTTCCAAAGCGGATGCTCATATTTTTCAAGATATTTTTCAAACGGCTCCCAGCTGTGCATCCAGTCGCCTTCTTCGTGCTTCGTCACGCCGTCGATATATATTCCCTTTGCATCCTCGTTATAAGCCGCGCGGGTGCCGTGAATCTTATAATTGCGCGAATAAGGCCGCGGGAGCGTGCAGTCATGCACGAGCGTTATCGTCTCGCCGTGGGCGCACTTTATCATAGTAGTAACTATATCGCCCTGGTTGAATTTATAGTCTGCAAGGTCGTAATCTTCGCCCTGGGTGTTCTTGAGCCAGGTGTTGAGTCCGCACGCCTTGCTTGCCATTGAAGTAAGAGTAAGGAAGCGGTTGCCGCGGTTGATATGCAGCGCCTTAGCTATAGGGCCGAGCTGATGAGTGGGATAAAGCTCACCGTTGCGGTTCTTGAAGTTATGTATTCTGCCGTGTCGGTTTTCGCGTCCGAGACCTATCTCGTCTCTGAGGTCATGCTCATAGCCCCCCTGCATATGCACAACTTCGCCGAAAATGCCCTCACGCATCATACGCAGAAGAGCCATTTCGTTGCGGTCATAGCAGCAGTTTTCGAGGAGCATACAGAACTTTCCGGTCTCCTCGGAGGTTCTGACGAGCTGCCAGCATTCCTCGATAGACGCTGCTCCGCCGACTTCCATGGCGACATGCTTGCCTGCTCTCATGCAGTCGACCGCTATGCGGGCGTGGGTTATCCAAGTAGTCGCGACCATAACAGCCTTGATATCGTCGCGCTTGAGCAGTTCTTTATAGTCGAGATACATCTCGGGCTCCTCGCCCGTTTTCTCTTTGACTATCTCAACTCCACGGCGTGCTCTGTCCTCGTACTTATCGCAGACGGCAACAACCTTTACGCCGTCAATGCTGATAAGCTCGCCAAGGTTGCCCTGACCGCGTCCGCCGAGACCGATTATTGCAAAGTTGGTCTGTTTTATCTCCATATCCGATTCCTCCGTGGGGATATCTTTTACAACACATTCGCCTTTTCTGTCGAATGTTATTATAATACTTTATTAATGATACTTCAAGTGATTGGCAAAAATAAACAGCTTTTCAGAGAATATTATCGAGTATCTCTATCACATTTGCCACAGCGCCGTCGTTATTCGAGCGTACGACATAGTCGGCGTGTTCGAGCGCCTCCGGCGAGCCGTTTTCAGGGACGAATCCTGCTTTTGCCGCGACGAGCATTTCGATATCGTTATATCCGTCGCCCACGGCAAAAGTCCTGTCGTGAGGGACGCCGAGAGCGTCGGCAAGGAAAAGCAGACCTGTGCCCTTGTCTGAGCCTTTCTTCATGACTTCTATATATCCGCCGTTTGTCGGCAAAAACGCGGGATCATCAAAATTCTCGCGCATAAACGCCTGCACTTCCTGCGATATTCCCTCCGCGTCAAACATAGCCTTCGCCCAGGGGAACTCCGTCTCGGACGGATCACTGACAACTTTATAGGGTATACCCTGACTTGTGAAATGACGATGAGAAGTGTCATCGAGATGTATTGCATAGGTGCTGTCGAACGGATACATTTCTATTGAAACATCCGGGAAATTTTCCATTATAGCCCTGACGAACGGGATTCCGTGTTCGGCATCTATACCGTTTACAAACACAGGCTCATTTTTTTCATAGTCATACGCCATGGAGCCGTTTGTCAGCAGAACGGGCGCGTTTATATACGACGGGTCATAGAGATGAAAGCCCTGATATGTTCTGCCGGTGCAGACGGTAAAATACCCGCCCTCAGAGATAAAATACGCTATTGCAGAGCGGACGTCGTCCGTTATTATTCCCTCGTCATTCTTGAGCGTGCCGTCAAAATCGCTCGCTATAAGCACTTTTTCAAACTTTCCCAAAGCACTTCCTCCGCACAATAAATTTCGCGCTAAAATGATAACATTTAAGGATATCAAAGTCAATTGAAACGCCTGTCTTTTTGCTTTTCTTTTTTGCGCGAAGTTGAAAAATCTGATAATAGTGATATACTATATAGTCAGGGACGAAGATAGAAAAATTCTTTGCAAAGGAGAAGTCATATGATAAAGGATATTCTTTCGCCGCACAGGGCGCTGCTCAGCGACCACACAGAGCTACGTGCGCAGAAGAACACCTCGCGCGGAGTGTCTATGCTCGGCGGGAATCTCGTCGGCAACGCACGCACAGAGAAAAGCGGCATCAATGCCAGAGTATATAAAAACGGAGTTTACGGCTTCGCTTCAAGCGCGGAATACTCGGAGGAGAGCATAAAAAGCGTGCTAAAGGCCGCGAGCGACAACGCCGCATTTTTGAGTTCGAGAGTCAGCCACGAGGCGAAAATAATAAGACCGATTCCCGCCGGGATAAAGACGATGAACGGCGACATAAACGACTGCGAGCAGAAAGTATATATTGAATTTGCAAAAGAGATCGACGAATATATCGCGAAGAAATATCCAGATCTCGTCAGCCGCTCGATAAGCATCAGGGCGGATTCGATGGAGAAAAGGCTCTGCGTCAACGATGGATTCGATTCATATTCGCTCGTGCCGAGAAGTTTTGTCTATGTTTTTCTGACCGCCGAGGCCAAGGACGGAACAAATGTTGAGCTTTATAAAGTATTCGGCGGGCGTGGATTCTTCACCGAGGTATTCTCCTCCCCCGATGAACTTTTCGGAGGCATAGATATACTTTACGAAAATCTTATGAAAAAGGCGGAGGGCATATATGCTGATGCGGGATACAGAGACGTTGTGATGCATCCGAACCTCGCGGGCATACTCGCGCACGAAGCGGTCGGTCACACGGTTGAAGCTGATTTAGTGCTCGGCGGTTCGGTCGCGGCGCACTGCATGAACAAGCAAGTCGCAAGTGAGCTTATAACCATGGTCGACTTCGCTCACACACTGCCGGACGGCTCCTCGGCTCCCCTGCCCGTTCTTGTCGACGACGAGGGCACGCCCGCAGAGGACGCAATTCTCATAAAAGACGGCATTCTCAGAGGATACATGAACAGCCGAGAGAGCGCGGAGCATTTCGGAGTCAAGCCGCAGGGCAACGCGAGAGCTTACGCATTCTCTGACGAGCCGCTTATCAGAATGAGAAACACCGCAATTCTCCCCGGCAAGGACAAGCTCGAAGATATGATAGCTTCGATAGATGACGGATATTTTCTCACGGAGACCAACAACGGTCAGGCGGACACGACCGGAGAGTTCATGTTCGGCGTCTGCATGGGATATGAGATAAAGCACGGCAAGCTCGGCAGAGCAATAAGAGACACGACAATATCTGGCATAGCGTTTGATATGCTCAAGACTGTCGATATGCTCTCAGATGACATGGTGTGGACCTGCTCGGGTATGTGCGGCAAGAAACAGCCGATGCCCGTCGGAATGGGCGGCCCTGCCGTCAAATGCAAAGTAAATATCGGCGGACGCTGAGAAAGGAGCGATGAAAATGACTGATATATATGAGATAGCGGAATACACACTCAAGGCGCTAAAAAATTGCGGCGCGGATGCGGCTCAGTGCATCGTCGGCAGAAGCAAAAAAGATGAGCTGAACGTTGACGGCGGAAAATTCAGCCTGATGCGCTCCACATTCAACACGAGCATCTCGATGAAAGCAATAAAGGACGGCAAAAAAGGCGTCACAAGCATAAATCAGGCGACAAAAGAAGCGATTGACGAAGCTGCGACTCAGTGCATCGCCGCGGCGGAATCTTCCGTTCCCGATGAAGCCGAGCAGATAGCGCCTTTCACTGCAAAAGTCGAATACAAAACCGGAGTTTTTGAGCCCGATCTTAACAAGCTGTTTGACAGAATAGAGGAATTCATGAGCCAAACTAAAAAAGAATATCCGAAAGTCATTCTCGAGCAGCTTATCTCTGACTATGAGCACAGCGAAAAGCTCTACATGAACACCAACGGAACAAGCCTCAGATATGAGCACGGCGAATACTCGTTCAACACGATGTTCTCCGCACATGAGGGTGAAAAAGCCTCGTCATTTAACGGATATTTCTGCGCGCTTGACAATCTCGACAAGCCATTTATGGATGCTGGTATGCAGAGGCAGCTTCTCGAAGAGAGCGAAAAGCAGCTCAACACAGTCTCGCCGAGCGAAAAGTTCGTCGGCAAGGTAATTTATTCCCCCGACTGTTTCAACGAGCTTTTGCAGACGGCGCTCGAAAATTTTGCATCATCCGGCGTGCTTATTGACGGCACATCTCCCTGGAAAGACGCGCTGAACACAAAAGTCGCGAGCGAAAAGCTGAATCTCAGGAGCGTTCCGCTTGACGACAAAACGGTAGTCGGTCAGCGCTTTACCTCCGACGGCTACCCTGCCGAGAACATGGACATCATTGTTGACGGCGTTCTCAAGACTTTCATTCTTTCGCAGTACGGAGCGAACAAGACCGGGTTCCCGCGCGCGCTCAACGGCGGCAATAACCTCGAAGTTCTCCCCGGCGACAAGACGCTCGAAGAGATGATATCCGGAATAGACAGAGGTCTGATAGTCAACCGCTTCTCCGGCGGTCAGCCGTCATCGAACGGAGATTTTTCCGGCGTCGCGAAGAACAGTTTTCTTATCGAAAATGGAAAAGTCAGCAGTGCAGTCAGCGAGACAATGATAAGCGGCAACATTATCGACATGCTCAACAACATCGTCGCGATATCCAAAGAGCAGACTATGGACGGACTTTCATTCATGCCATGGGCTGAATTCGACGGAGTCACGGTATCGGGCAAATAAGAAAAAATTCCCTGCGGCTTTTATGTATTTTAAGCCGCAGGATACACATAATGATACTGGCAGCCGGAGCTGATATTATTTCGGGCGCTTTTAAGTGAAAAAGCTATTGTTCATTGTCTTTTCAACAGCGCATTTCAGCATTTGCTGCCTTTGACGGAGCCGGAGCTCTGCGGGTGTGGTTGACAGCCTGCAGACCCGGCTCTTTCGCGTACATAATAAGAGGAGCTTTAAAAGCTCCTCTTATTTTTGTGCATATTATTTTTGTGCATATTCAGCATCGTTGCTGTTATCGGCAGTCGCAGGAATGTTATTTTCCTTTGTGCGTTCGAACGTTATATCTTCCGAAACATTCGTTATTTTCACAGCATTTTCAGGATTCTTCTCAATATTTGTCAAATCAAGCTTTGATGTTTGTTTTGAATTGAAATTATTTCTGACCTTCTGAATTCTTTCATCGGTCTGTCTTATGGATTTAAAAAACACCAGAGACGCTATTGCGGCGGAGGATTTTATATTTGAGAGCCTTTCAATATCGCGATAAAGCTCCCAATAATATTTTATCAGCTTGCTCTTGCGCGTGGATGAAACGGAACCGGCGCGGACGCGGTAGCTTGCGAGAACTTCGTCGAGTCCGTAAGCGCGGTCGCAGTCGTGCATTATTTTAAGCCAAAGTGCAAAATCGTTGCGCTTTTTTATATCGGGGACATAGAATTTTCCGAGCTTTTCTGCGTTATAGACAACAGTCAAATTGCCTATTGGGTCGCCCTGATAAAGCATTGAAGAATAATTTACGCTTTTCGGCGCTGAAATGACGACGCCCATATGCTCGCCGCGCTCGTTTATTTTTTCATACGCGGTGTATGTAAAATCATATCCCATTTGCTCCATGAAGCTTATCTGACGGCTCAGCTTGTCCGGATACCAGATATCGTCGCTGTCAAGAAATGCGATATAATCGCCCTGCGCCGCATTTATCGCCCTGTTGCGCGCCGCTGCGGGACCGAGATTGATATCGGTTTCAAGCAGGTGTATTCTGTTGTCGTCTGCTGCCATACTGCGCACCGCATCAACTGTACCGTCCGTGGAATTGTCATCGGCAACGATAAGCTCCCAGTTACGGTAAGACTGATTCTGTACGGATTTTATGCTCTCTGCGATATAGTCCGCGCAGTTATACGCCGGCATTATAATTGAAACCAGCTTTTCCACCACTCAAATCTCCCTTTTGCGGCTCTGCCGCACGCGCCCGATTGGCGCGTATGTTATGTCTACATTTTATCACATTTTGTCATGCTGTTCAACCGACAAAATCAAGCAATCTGTGGATTATTTGCGTGATTTTTCTGTCCACCCACAAAACGCCTATGTAAGACACCTAATATAATAGTACAACAAGCTATGCTCTTTTTCAACGCACATAATATACAAAAAAAATACCGCCTGATTTTACATACAGATAAGTGCCCGCACGATATTGAAAAGCTTATGTTCATAGCGTATAATTGAATAAACCTATGTCAACGGAGGAGAAGATATGAAAAATCCGGCAAAGGCAAGCGATTTAAGTCTCATCGAGCCTGTCATAAGTAAATATAAGAACACCTCAGGCTCGCTTATAACCGTCCTGCAGGAGATTCAGGATATTTACGGCTATCTGCCCGAAGACGCGCTGTGCCATGCGGCAATAGAAATGGGCATTGCCCCGGCGACCGTTTTCGGCGTTGCGACATTCTACGCGCAGTTTCGGTTCACGCCTGTCGGCAGGTATTTTATAATGCTCTGTCAGGGTACGGCGTGCCATGTCAACGGCTCCGAGATGATAGAAAAGGCCGTGTTTGAAACGCTCGGCATACATAACGGAGAGACAACGCCCGATGGGCTTTTCACGCTGAAAACCGTCGCCTGCCTCGGCTGCTGCTCGCTCTCCCCTGTTATGATGATAAATTCCGAGACCTACGGCAGTCTGACTCCGCAGAGGGTCAAAGAAATAATCGCTGAAAAGGCAAAGGAGGCAAATGCCGATGTATAAAATTAAAATCGGAGAAGGCAGCTGCGGCATATCGGCGGGAGCCGGAAAGATACATAAACTGCTCGACGAGAAGAACAGCGGAAATTATACGGTTCACTCAGTCGGATGCATCGGAATGTGCTTTCTTGAGCCTATTGTTGATATCTATAACGGCGATGCGCTCACAGCAAGGCTCGTTAAAGTAAGTCCTGATGATGTGGATAAAATCATAAGCTTCACGGAAAGCGGCAACATGTCGCAGATAAGCTCTCTTGTTATATCCGACGAGGACAAGGGCTTTCTCGAAAAGCAGACTAGAATAGCCTTGCGCGGGTGCGGAATAACCGAGCCGGAGAGCATTGAAGATTACGAAAAGTACGGTGGATACACGGCGCTTTCAAAAATTCTGAAAACAATGACACCAGAACAGGTCATTGAAGAGATAAAAATTTCCGGGCTCGCGGGACGCGGAGGTGCAGGCTTCCCGACCTGGTTCAAGTGGAATGCCGCAAGGCAGAGCGCAGGAGATGAAAAATATCTGATATGCAACGCCGACGAAGGCGATCCTGGTGCATTTATGGACAGAGCTGTTATTGAGAGCGACCCGCACGCTCTGATAGAAGGTATGCTCATCGCGGCGTATGCTATAGGCGCAAAAGAAGCAATAGTCTATGTCCGCGCCGAATATCCTCTGGCTATAAAAAGGCTTCGCAACGCAATTAAGCAAGCCGAAGAAAAAGGCTATATAGGCGAAAATATTCTTTCTTCCGACTTCTCATGCAAATTCAGAATCAAGGCGGGCGCGGGAGCATTCGTCTGCGGCGAAGAGACAGCTCTTATTGAATCCCTTGAGGGGCAGCGCGGTATGCCGCGCCTCAAGCCGCCGTTCCCTGCGCAGTCGGGATATATGAGCAAGCCGTCGAACATAAACAATGTCGAGACATTCGCAAATGTAACATGGATAATCAACAACGGCGGAGAGGCGTTTGCCGCTATAGGCACCGAGACCAGCAAAGGCACAAAAGTTTTTGCGCTGACAGGCAAGATTAAGCGCGGCGGACTCGTTGAAATACCGATGGGCAAGACGCTCAGAGATGTTATTTTTGATATCGGCGGCGGAATACGCGGCGGCAAAGAGTTCAAGGGCGTTCAGCTTGGCGGTCCGTCCGGCGGCTGCATCCCCGCACGGCTTGCCGACACGGTTATAGACTACAAGGCTCTTTCGGCAACGGGCGCGATAATGGGCTCGGGCGGAATGGTCGTTATGGACGAGAGCACCTGTATGGTGCGCATGGCAAAATTCTTTCTCGATTTCACAACGAACGAGTCGTGTGGAAAGTGCGTACCATGCCGCATCGGTACTATGCGCCTCAGGGAGACTCTTGAACGGATATGCCAAGGCAATGGCAGAGACGGAGATATCGAGCTGCTCGAAGAGCTGTGCGCTCAGATAAAGGACGGCTCGCTCTGCGGACTCGGTCAGACGGCTCCGAATCCCGTGCTCACCACGCTCAGATATTTCCGCGACGAATACGAGGCTCACATAAAAGAACACCGCTGTCCCGCTGGAGAATGTCCGGAGCTTATAAGCTATCACATAGACTCTGACAAATGCCGCGGATGCACGCTGTGCAGCAAGAAATGCCCGGTCGGCGCGATATCCGGAGAAGTAAAAAAGCCGCATAAAATAGACAGCGGCAAGTGCATAAAATGCGGCAGCTGCAAAGTTGCGTGCCGCTTTGACGCGATATTTATAAAATAAGGAGGTGTGACGATGAAAGAGTATATTACATTGACCGTTGACGGGAAAAGCGTAAAAATCGAGAAAGGTTCGACACTGCTCGAAGCCGCAAGGAAGGCGGGCGCGGATATCCCGACTCTCTGCCATGACGAGCGGGTCAAGCCATACGGCGCATGCGGAATGTGCGTTGTAGAGTGCAAGGGCAGTCCGAAGCTGATGCGCTCCTGCGCAATTGAAGCCGCCGACGGAATGGAAATTATAACGGAGTCAGACAGAATAAACAGGGCGAGAAGATTCTCGCTCGAAATGCTGCTTTCGGATCACACCGGAGACTGCAAAGCCCCATGTTCTCTCGCCTGTCCAGCGGGCACCGACTGTCAGGGTTATGTCGGACTTATTGCAAACGGCGGAAACGCACAGGCTCTGTCGGTAATAAAAGGCAGGATTCCCCTGCCCGCATCAATAGGCAGAGTATGTCCGCATCCGTGCGAGAAAAAGTGCAGACGCGGACTCGTTGAAGAGCCTATATCTATAGCCGCGCTCAAGGCTTATGCGGCAGACCGCGACCTTGAAAGCGGAAATATATTCATGCCTGAAGTTGCCGAATCGACGGGCAAAAAGGTCGCGATTATAGGCGGCGGTCCGGGCGGAATATCGGCGGCATATTATCTTGCGATAAAAGGACACGGCGTCACTGTTTTCGATATGATGCCGAAGATGGGCGGCATGCTCCGCTACGGCATACCGCAATACAGACTTCCGAAAGAAGTGCTTGACAAGGAATTGGCGCTCGTTGAAAAACTCGGCGTTGAGTTCAGAAATAATATAAAAATCGGCAGAGATATTTCTCTTGATACGCTTAACCAAGAATACGACGCGGTAATTGCCGCGCCCGGTGCATGGTCGAGCACAAAAATGCGGGTTGACGGCGAGGATGCCGAAGGAGTATTCGGCGGAATAGATTTCCTGCGTTCCGTGATACTTGGCTCACCCGTTGATATCGGAAAGCGCGTAGCCGTATGCGGCGGAGGCAACACGGCGATGGATGCCTGCCGCACGGCAGTCCGCCTAGGCGCGGAGAAAGTTTATATCATATACCGCCGCACCCGCGATGAGATGCCCGCAGATGCACTCGAAATCGATGAGGCACAGGAAGAGGGCGTAGATTTCAGATTTCTCACAAATCCCGATAAAATATTAACGCAGGACAGCAAAGTCTGCGGAATAAAGCTCCAGATAATGGAGCTCGGCGAACCCGACGCGAGCGGCAGAAGAAAGCCGGTTCCGATAGAGGGAAAATTCGAAACTCTTGAAGTTGACAGTGTAATAATGGCTATCGGTCAGAAACCGGAGCTCGGCGGATTTGAAGAGCTTGACAAGACCTCTCGCGGCACGATAAGCGCAGACGAGAGCACATTCAGAACGAATATAAACGGCATTTTTGCAATCGGCGACGCCACAAACAAGGGCGCGGACATAGCAATAGCCGCCATAGGCGAAGCGCAGAAGATCGCGGCGGTTGTTGACAGTTATCTTCGCGGCAATATTATCGGCTATAAAAAGCCGATACTTGTCGAGCGTGAAATAACCAAGAGTGACCTTGCGGACAGAGAACATATCGCGCGCGAAAGGATGCGCGTTCTCCCTGCAGAAGAGCGAAAACACAGCTTTGACGAGGTCGCACTCGGACTCACTGACGAGCAGGCGCGACGCGAAGCTTCGCGATGCCTTGAATGCGGCTGTCTCGACTATTACAGGTGCAAGCTCATAAACTATGCGAATAAATACAATGCTGAATTCGAGCGCTTTGCGGGTCAGAAATCGCCTGCGAAGAAAGACACCGGGCACAAATACATTCTGCGCGACTCGGGCAAATGCATTCTCTGCGGACTTTGCGTGCGTGTATGCTCGCAGGTCATGGGAGTCGGCGCAATCGGTCTTGCCGGAAGAGGCTTCACAACTGTTGTATCGCCGGAATTCTATAAATCGCTCGGGAATTCACAGTGTATCTCATGCGGACAGTGCGTATCTCTCTGCCCGACGGGCGCACTTGTTGAAAAAGTTCCATTCAAAAAGAATGTTCCGCTCCGCGAAATCTGCACCGCGACGCACTGCACCGGCTGCGCCGCAAAATGCGCGATAAATGTTTTTTCGAACGGCAATTCGATAACGCGGTGCGAGCCGGCAAACGGAAATATCATCTGCGCATACGGCAAGTTCGGCTTGAGCAAGCTCGCCAATGTGGGCAGGCTGAAGGTCTGCAAATCGGGTGGAGAGTCTATTTCTCTTGAACGCGCCGCAGAGGTAATATCAAAGAAAGCAGCTTGCTTCTCGCCCGCCGAGATTGCCGTCACGGTGTGTGAAAATATGACAGACAACGAGCTTGAAAAAGCCGCAGAACTCAGCCAAAAGCTCGGCTGCGCTCTTGTTGACATGGGCAATATTGACCGAGATATCAGCGCAGATAACTGCGAAAGATTTGAAAAAATCTTCGGCACGGATTTTTATATCGGTGCAAACCGTGAAAAGACTGTTTCTCTCGGCGCAGTTGATTCGGATGCGATTGATTTTTCAAAAATCAAGGCTGTTATCTCATTTGGCGGCAAGACTTCCGAGGGTAATTTTGATTTCGCCGCCGTGCAGTCGGCAAAAGAAACAGGCGATGTTTCTTTACCGTTTGCGTTGTCCGTTGAATGCGTAGGTACAATCGGCGAAGCAGATATTTCACCCGCGCTGAATCCGACATACAGCAACGAAGAGATAATCGACGCTATAACAACAAAGATAAAATAAACACTGACGGAGCCGCCATATTTCAGCGGCTCCGTTTTTGCATAAATACACACATAAATTCATAGGATAACACCGAGGTGATATTATGAAATCATCGCGGCTCAAGCCCTTGATATTCTTGGCTATTCCGCTCGCGGTCGGCGGTCTTGCGGCGCTGTTTTCGGCGGGCAGCATGGACAAATTTTCCGCATTAAATCAGCCGCCGCTCTCCCCGCCCGGATGGCTGTTTCCAATCGTCTGGGGCATATTATATATTCTCATGGGCACGGCATCGTATATAGTCTACAGCTCGGATGCGCCGGAGATAAGCAAGCAGAAAGCACTCGGACTTTATCTCGTCCAGCTCGGGTTCAATTTTCTTTGGCCGATACTGTTTTTCACTTTCGGGCTCTGTACCGCTGCGGCGGTTCTTATCGTTATTCTTTGGGTTCTCATTCTTTTGACGCTTCTGTATTTTTACAGGATATCAAAAACCGCAGGCTATCTGATTATCCCGTATCTTTTATGGGTAACATTCGCGGCGTATCTCAACATCGCGATATGCATTATAAACTAAAAACAAACCTCCCGCAGACTTTTGTAAGTCACGCGGGAGGTGTTGATTTTATCAGAAATATTTCGGCAGATAATCACCGTGAGCCTCGATGAGATCATCGCACAGGTGAACGATTTCATCTATTGACAGCTCGGACGAAGTATGTGGGTCGAGCATGGCCGCCTGATAGATATAATCTTTCTTCTGAGTCACAGCCGCCTCGATAGTAAGAAGCTGGACATTTATCATCAGATTGTTCATTGCGGCGAGCTGAAGCGGCAGCGGTTCCTGACGGCAGGGCTGGATTCCGCATTTGTTCACGAGGCACGCGACTTCGACGCAGGCATCGTCCGGAAGATTGGGAATGAGCCCCCTGTTTATAACATTGCCGCCTATCTTATACGGAACGTCTGTAACGATGGCTTCCATAATATAAGATGCATATTCCTTTGTGCGCTCATGCGAGACCTTGTCATGAATATAATTATCCTTCTCGTTCTTCCAGTTCTTTATCTGCTCGACACAACGTCTCGGATACTCATCAAGCGGAATATTATATCTCTCGATAAGCTCGGGATACTTTGCCTTTATAAAGAAGTTGTTATATTCGGCGTTGTGCTCGCTCGACTCGGTGCAGTAATAGCCGAAGCGCTTTATGTATTCGAATCTCACGAGGTCGTTATGGTTCGTAACGCCGCTTTCGAGCACTTCTGTAGCTCTTTTTCTTATCTCGGGATAGAGATCAGTGCCGTTCGCATCCCCTATTTCAAGCAGCCAACCCATATGATTTATTCCCGCGATGCGCTCGCGGATAGGCTCGTTGTATTTGATATCAAGCTTATCGAGAAGTCCTCTCGAACAGGTCTGCACGGAATGGCAAAGTCCGACCGACTTCACGCCGGAATACCTGCCGAGCCAGCCTGCAAGCTGAGCCATGGGATTGGTATAGTTAAGAAAATATGCGTTCGGGCAGACTTCTTTCATATCGTCGGTGAAATCCTTGAGGACGGGAATAGTGCGCAGAGCTCTGAAAATTCCGCCGATGCCGTTAGAATCCGCGATAGTCTGGCGAAGTCCGTATTTTTTCGGCACTTCGAAGTCGATTATCGTGCACGGATCGTAGAGACCGACCTGGATGGCGTTTATAACAAAATCAGCCCCGCGAAGTGCGTCCTTGCGCTCCTCGACGCCGAGATATTTGCTGACCGACGCGCGGTTCTCGTTTATATTCCTATTGAGCGCCGTGACCATGAGATAAGACTCCTCGAGTCTCTCGGGGTCGATGTCATACAGCGCGATATCGCACTCGCGCAAAGCGGGAGTAAGCATAATATCGCCAAGGACATTCTTTGCGAACACGGTGCTTCCGGCACCCATAAAAGTTACTTTCATAAAGGACCTCTTTTGCAACGGTGTACAAAGGGAACATAATAAAAAACTTAATAATGGACTGCCAATC
>ENA-OPDG01000263-OPDG01000263.1-human-gut-metagenome-genome-assembly--contig:-NODE-263-length-51989-cov-7.626892_pt1 | contig 51989 bp, 49 predicted proteins | sample MGYA00241259_ERZ501498 | MGnify/ENA primary metagenome ERZ501498 (study PRJEB25962, sample SAMEA2042582) | human gut metagenome | biome: human gut; feature: human-associated habitat; material: faeces... | reverse complement strand
CGGCCGCCGCCGGTATTGCCGCAGCCGTTACAGCCGTCGCAGCCATCGCCGCAGACGCTGAGCGCCCGGCGCACGATCTCCTCACGCTGTGCGCGGGTGGTGTCCTTGATGAGCAGAGACTGCATAGGCGTACCCCCCCCCTTTTATCCCGCCATGGCCAGCATATTCTCCATGAGAATACCGTAGCCCTGTGCGGGGTCGTTCAGCAGCACATGGGTCACAGCGCCCACGATCCGTCCGTTCTGGAGGATAGGGCTGCCGCTCATGCCCTGTACGATGCCGCCGGTGGTATCCAGCAGCCGCTGGTCCGTCACGCGGAGCAGCAGGTTGCGGGTGGACTGGCTGCCGGGGAACACCCGGACGATCTCCACCGTGTATTCCGCCGTGTCATCATCAGAGATAGTGGCCAGAATGGTGGCAGGGCCGGGCTTTACCTGACGGGCTGTGGCGACGGGAACGGGCGTACCCGTCTGGAGGAAATCAGGATCCGCCACCGTGCCGAAGATACCGCCGTCGCTGTTGATGGAGACGGTACCCACGTCACGCTGGACGGAGAAGTCGCCCTTCAGCTCGCCGGGGTCTCCCTTGACGCCCTTTTTCACCGCCTTCACCGTGGTCTCCATAATGGAGCCGGAGGCCAGCGGCATCAGCTTGGCGGTGTCCACGTCGGTGATGCCGTGGCCCAGCGCGCCATAGCTGCCGGTGGCGGGGTCGTAGTAGGTCAGCGTGCCGATACCGGCCATGCTGTCGCGGATCCACGCCCCCAGCTGCCACGCGCCGTCAACGCCCTGCACGGGTACGGCGGTGACGGTCAGCGTCCGGCTGCTGCGCCGGACGGTCATGACCAGCGGCTCGCAGCCGTTGTCCTGCAGGAGTGCGCGTACCTGCTCGGTAGAGGTGATCTTCGTGTCACCCATGGAGAGGATCAGGTCTCCCTCCTTCAGGCCGCAGTCCTTTGCGGGACAGGGATCGCCCTCCGACAGTCCTACCACCAGCGCGCCGTCGGCAAACAGCTTGATGCCCACGGCCTTGCCCAGCGGGATCACTGTCCGCTCTCCGGGGGCGGCCCAGACCAGCTGGAGACACAGTGAGAGGGAAAAAACCAAAGCGAGCAGCCTTGCGGTGCCTTTGCGGAGGCTGCCTGTGCGATGCGTTTCACGCAGTTCATACAAGCGTCTCACCCCTTTGTGGAATTGTCGCCGGCGACAGCGTTACTTTGTGCCGGAACGGGGTGAGTCATGCGGTGTAAATTCAGGGTGAATTGCCAGCGGCAGCCCGGCATTTTATGGCTTTTGCACTTAGCTGTTGTCCTTACGGATGGGGACGCGGTGCAGCAGGCGCTTTAATTTTTTGCCGTCAAAGGGGATGAGCGGGTAGAGGTATCCCTTGCCCACCAGCGGCTTGGTGACCGCCATCATCACCAGTATGGCCGCCACACCGGCGAGCAGTCCCCACAGGTCAAAGAGCCAGATGAGGATCAGCAGCAGCATCCGGCACAGCTTGGTGGCGTAGCCCATCTCGTAGCTGTGCTGGGCGTAGTTGGCGATGGCCACGAAGGCCATGTACACCAGCACCTCCGGCACCAGCCAGCGCGCCTGCACCGCGAAGTCCCCCAAGATCAGGGCGCCGATCATGCTGAAGGAGTTGCTCAGCACATCCGGCGTGTTGAGGGACGCCAGCTTCAGTACGTCGATGATCAGCTCCACCAGCAAAAGCTGGAGGATAAGCGGAACGTAGTATTCGTCCTGTATCAGCAGGAAATGCAGGTTCTCGTGGAGGGTATCGGGGTTTTTCACCAGCAGATACCATACCGGCGTGACAAACAATGTCAGCAGCAGCACCGCCATGCGGACGATTTGGAGATAGGAGCCGATGAGGGGCGGGAAGTAGTAGTCGTTGATCTCCTCGGTGAACCGCAGCAGTGTGGTGGGCAGCAGCAGCGCCGACGGGGAGTTGTCCACCATCACCACCACGTCGCCCTCCATGATGCAGGCCGTGGCCACATCAGGGCGCTCCGTATACCGAACCTTGGGAAAAGGGTTCCAGAACTGCCGGGGCGACAGGGCCTCCGCCACCGATTCCTGGCTCATGGCGATAGAGCCCACCTGCATATTTTCCAGTTTTTCCCGTATCTCCGCCAGCAGATCGGGGTCGGCCTCCCCGTCCATGTAGCACAGCACCACATCGGTGTGAGAGCGGTTGTCCAGCTGCACCCGCTCCAGCGTCAGGCGGGAGTCGCGGATACGGCGGCGCAGCAGGGCGGCGTTCTGCATCAGATTCTCCACGAAGCCGTCGTGGCTGCCCCGGAGGACGCGGCTGGTGTCCGGCTCCTCGATGGAGCGGGTGGGAAACTGCTTCACGTCCATCAGAATACCGCCGTCCCAGCCGTCCACCACCAGCAGCGTCTTGCCGGAGAACACACCCAGCACCGCCGCCTCCTTTTTCAGGCAGACGGCGGCGTCGCAGGCAGTGACAAAGCGCCGGAGAAATGCATCCGGCGTTTTCATGTCCGCCAGGTCGGGCGCCGCCAGCCACTGGGCGATGATACGCTCCAGAACGCTCTCCTGCGCGTAGCCGTTCACCACCCACAGCCGGGCGCGGCGTCCGCCGATGGTCAGGTCGCGGGCCGTCATGTCGAAGCAGCGCCCTACGCCCAGCGCATCGTCCAACGCCGTCGTTCTGGCGGAAAAATTCTGTTTCATGCCTTGCGTCCTCCCCGCACATTTTCGGATAGTATGGGAAAAACAGCGCAAAAGTATGCAAAAACGGCACGCCTGCGGCGCGCCGTTTCTTGCGTTAAAATCAATTTTCGTACAGGATGTCGCGGGCCACCGGCCGGTAGAACAGACGCTCCGCCTCGTTGAAGTCCCGCGTCTGACCCAGGATCCACATGAGCTTGGCCACCGCCGACTCCGTGGTCATATCGTAGGCCTCCAGCAGCCGGAGGGTGCTTTTCAGGCGGCCGCCCACATGGTACACCGTCAGGTCGCTGCCCTCGTTGGGTACCTGCGTGGTCATGACCACGATCTTGCCCCGCTCCACGCCGCGGCGCACCGCGTCGTAGAAATCAGCCCCCTCGTATTCCGGCAGGCCGCCCACGCCGAAGGACTCGATGATGAGGCCGTCGTGCCGATCCAGCATGAAGTCGATCAGCTCGCTGGACGTACCGGGGATCAGCTTCAGCAGTCCCACGCGGCTGTCCAGCGTATCATAGAACAGTGGGCGGGGGTAGCAGGCACAGCGCATATATTGCAGCAGGTGGCCGTCCTGCACCACCGCCAGATCGGGGTAGTTCACGCTGGAGAAAGCGTGGAAGCTCTTGGAGCAGGTCTTGCGGGCGCGGGTGCCGAGGATCACCTTGCCGTTGAACACGATCTGGACGCCGCCGCACCCCCGGCAGGCATACAAGAACGCATCGGTCAGGTTGCGCTTGGAGTCGGTGCCGTCAAACCAGATGGGCTTCTGCGCGCCGGTGAGCACGATGGGCTTGGGGCTGCCCTGCACCAGATAGCTGAGGGCGGCGGCGGTGTAGGCCATGGTGTCGGTGCCGTGGGCGATGACAAAGCCGTCGTAGTCGTCGTAGCGGTCACGAATGGCGGCGGCGATGCCCAGCCAATGCTCCGGCCGGATGTTGGTACTGTCCAGACTGTACAGCTGGAGGCAGTCCACATGGCAGAGCGCCGCAATGCCGGGAATAAAGGACAGCAGCTGCTCCGTGGTCAGCTCCGGCGTCAGGCCGGAGGGCGTCTTTTCGGAGGCAATGGTGCCGCCGGTGCCGATCATCAGGATCTTTTTCATGGTCTATACCTCCCGGTCGTCGATCGCGGCCAGTCCGAAGGCAGCCGCCTGCTCCATCAGACGGCGGGACTGGGGATCATCGCCGCACCTGTCCCGCAAATTTCGGAGGAACAAGCCCCGCAGGGTGTCCTCGCCGCACCTTTCCCACAGCTCCTGCCGGGCCGTGGTCTTATCCCGCACCTGCAGGGCGTAAAAGCGCCCGGCCAGCGCGGTCTCGATCCGCTCCGGACGCACCGGCGCGGCGGGGCTGCCGGTGAGGACGATGCGGCACACATCCTCGCTCCACCCCTGCGGGATGGCGGCCAAGGCCGTCTCCGCCGGGTCACCCTCCGTCACGTCCACCTCCATGATGCGGTAGCGGCGGCGGGCAAAGGGGATGAATTGCAGCGCTGCCTCCTCCGGCGACACCTCACCGGCCAGGAAGCCCTTGTCCCCCAGCTCGTCGAAGCCCCTGCCCTCCAGACAGCCGCAGTAGCCGTATGACACGGTACCGGCGCGGAGAACGCCGGAGCAGCCGTGGACATGACCCAGCGCCAGATAGTGCAGGCCGGAGGCCATCACAGCGGCGGTGGTCAGCGGGCGGTAGCGGCTTTCAGAGCCGGTCAGCTCCCCGTGGATCAGGCCGATATGCACCAGTCCGTCATCGGGGGCGGTGAAGCCGGACAGCACCCGGTCCTCCGTCTCCTCCGGCGCGGTAAAGGCGGCACCGTGGACGGCGCAGCCGTACTGAGGAAACAGGATGGTCTGCATCCGATCCTCTGTAAAGATATGCACATTGTCAGGCCACAGCGTACGGGCGTAGGCACTGCGGGCGGTGTAGGGATCGTGGTTGCCGGGGGCGATGACCACCTGTCCCTGAAAGCTGCCCAGCGCCTCCGCCAGCAGGCGGGCGGTATCGCCGCCAATGGCGGCGCCGTCAAAGAGGTCGCCTGCCAGCAGCATCAGCTGTATGTCGTGGTCGTTGGCCCAGTCCACCAGACGCTGTACGCTCCCCCGGCTCTCGGCACGGCGCTGGCGGGCCTGGTCCGGTGTCAGGGCGCCGAAGGCACTGTCCAGATGGAAGTCCCCGGCGTGCAGAACGCGCACCATCATGCCTCCTCGTCCTGCCAGCCCTTGCACACATCCACCCACTGGACAAAGTTCTTCCCGCAGCAGCGCTCCAGCTCGTCGCAGGTCAGCTCAATGGCGCTGGAGGCGCTGCCCACAGCGGGGAACACCGTCTCAAAGCGCTTGAGGGACACATCCAGATAGGTCTTGACATCCTCGGGCAGGGCAAAGGGACACACGCCGCCTACGGCGTGGCCGATACGCTCCACCGCCTCCTCGGCGGTGAGCATCTTGGCCTTGGCGCCGAAGAAGTGCTTATATTTGCTGTTGTCCACCTTGGCGTCACCGGCGGCCACCACCAGAATGGGATCCTCCCCTACCTTGAAGCTCAGGGTCTTGGCGATGCGGGCGCCCTCCACGCCCACGGCCAGCGCAGCCAGCTCCACCGTGGCGCTGGACACGTCGAACTCGCGGATACGATCATTGACGCCGTAAGGCGCCAGATAGGCTTTTACTTTTTCCACAGACATGATGCAGCTTCTCCTTTTATTTGATCTCTATACGCTCCACGCCGGTACAAAGGCCGGTGTCGCTGTTTAACGTAAAAATGCAGCCCTGCGCCGCGCAGGGGCCGTCCGCCGCCTGATAGCGGCCGGGCTGCCCGCCCAGAAAGAACTCCATGGACTGCTCCGGACGGATGCCCAGCACGGACTCCACCGGGCCGGTCATACCCAGATCGGTGACGTAGCCCGTACCCTTGGGGAACACCCGGGCATCGGCGGTGGGCACATGGGTGTGGGTACCCCACAGGGCCGAGACGCGGCCATCCAGATAGTAGGCCATGGCCAGCTTCTCGCTGGTGGCCTGTGCGTGGAACTCCACCAGCGTGAAGGTGGGCTTGTCCGGTGTCTTCAGCAGGCGATCCGCCGTGGTAAAGGGGTTGTCGGCGTTGAAATCCAAGTCGCAGCGGCCGATGAGCACCAGCACCGCCACGGAGAACGCGCCGCAGTCATAGACGGCGCAGCCGCGGCCTGCGGCACGGCCCGTAAAGTTGGCGGGGCGCAGGATGTAGCGGTTCTCGTCCAGAAACGGGGCGATCTGGGGCTTGCCGAAGGTGTGGTTGCCCAGCGTGACCACATCGGCGCCGGCGGCCAGCAGCTCCTCCGCCTGCGCCCGGGTCAGGCCGGTGCCGGAGATGTTCTCCCCGTTGACCACGGTGAAGTCGATGCGCTGTTCCCGCTTGAAGGCGCGCAGCTTCTTTTCCAGCAGTGTAAGTCCCGTCTCGCTGGCCACGTCGCCCAGCGCTAAAACACGGTATTCCATGGTTTTTCCTCCTTTGAGGTCAGTCGTTCCAGCCCAGTATCTTGGTGAGCTGGCGGTTGGCATAGTAGTACGCGGAGGCCGGATAGTTCCGCAGATTGGCGGTGTTGGAGCACAATAGATAGTCCACGGTCTGCCCCGCCTCATCGGTAAGCACACCGCAGATCACCGTGGTGTGGTTCCGCGGCTTCTCCACGCCCATGGTGATGATATCCCCCACCTCGCCGGTGAAATAGGGCGCATTCACCACCGCCACAAGTCCGGAGCCGGTATGCTCGGCCGCCAGATCGAGGAAACCGCCCACATTGACCCACGGCAGCGAGACGCTGCGGCTGCTGTTGTAGAACCAGCCGTCCTCATAGCCGCCGGGGAGGGCGGGAATGCCGCCGGCGGTCAACACCTGCGAGCCGAAGTTCATGCAGTTGCCGCCCACGTCGTCATAGGCCTTATAGGACGGGTTGCGCTTGGCGCTGTATGTCAGCATATAGTCCAGCGCGGCGGCGCGGTCGTAGTCGTGATCCCATGTGACGGCGGGCGTCCACGGCTCGCGGGGATCCGTCCTGCGTGCCTCGATGCAGGCCAGCAGCAGCGGCAGGTTGCGGTCGGTATCGGTATCGTCGTCATAGTCGGCGTTGTAATAGGGGTTGTCGTCGGAGTCGTGGGTCACGATGCGCCAGCGGTCGCCGCTGATGCGCCGGAGCTGAAAATCGTGCTGCACATTCCACTGCTCGGAGGGCAGCCCGTCCAGTCCGGCAAAGTAAACCACGCTGCTCTCCAGCACCGTCAGCTCCGCCGTGTCGCCGTCCTGCGTCAGCTCCGTGCAGCGCAGGGAGTAGCTGTACGACTCGGCGTGGAGGTCGATAGGCGCCATCCGCCGGATGGCCGCCAGCGTGCGCCAGACCGTTCTGTGGTAGGCGGACTGGTCGTGGTTGGTAAACAGTACGGCGGGGTCGATGACCTGCAAATTGCAGACGGACTGATAGTAGCAGTCCATGAAGTCCAGCAGCAGAAGCTCCTGCCCGGTGGTCATACCGTGGGCGGCTGCGCCGGAAATGCGCTCAAAGGCGGCGCTGACCGGCTGCGGCTCACCGCCCCAGACGGACTTGTGCTGCCGCGTCCAGACCTCCGTCTCCGGCACGGTATCGATCACATCCACCGGCTCGGTCGTCTCCTCCGGCGCAGGGTCGTCCCCCACGATGGTCAGGCAGCCGGACAGCGACAGTGCCGCCGCCAGCAGCAGTATCAGCAGGATCAGGCGTTTCATCGGCGCGGCACCTCCCTTTCTTTCACCTAAAGGGTATTATAGCAAAAGAAGCTCCGGAGTGCAACGCGCTCCGGAGCTTGTAGGGGTCTTTATTTTGCGTATTCCACGACCTTCGTCTCTCGCAGGACATGGACCTTGATCTGTCCGGGATACTCCAGCTCGTTTTCGATGCGCTTGGCCAGCTCCCGTGCCAGAATGACCATCTCGTCCTCGGACACCTGCTCGGGCTTGACCATGACGCGAACCTCGCGGCCCGCCTGAATGGCGTAGCTCTTCTCCACGCCGGGATAGGTGCCGGTGATCTCCTCCAGCTTCTCCAGACGCTTGATGTAGTTCTCCAGATTCTCGCGGCGAGCGCCGGGACGTGCGGCGGAAATAGCGTCTGCCGCCTGTACCAGACAGGCCACCAGCGTCTTGCACTCCACATCGCCGTGGTGCGCCTGAATGGCGTGGATGATGTCTTCCTTCTCCCGGTACTTGCGGGCATACTCCACGCCCAGCGCCACATGGGTACCCTCGAACTCGTGGTCAAGGGCCTTGCCGATATCGTGGAGCAGACCGGCGCGCTTGGCAGCCTGTACGTCGGCGCCCAGCTCGGCGGCCATCATGCCGGCGATGTGGCTGACCTCGATAGAGTGCTGCAGCACGTTCTGGCCGTAGCTGGTGCGGTAATGCAGACGGCCCAGCAGCTTCTGCAGCTCGGGGTGCAGGCTGCGGACGCCGGTTTCCAGCACGGCGCGCTCGCCCTCGGCGCGGATGACGCCGTCCACCTCGCGGCGGGCCTTCTCCACCATCTCCTCAATGTGGGTGGGGTGGATGCGGCCATCGGCGATGAGCTTCTCCAGTGCCAGACGCGCCACCTCGCGGCGAACCGGCTCAAAGCAGGAGACGGTAATGGCCTCCGGGGTATCGTCGATGATGAGATCGGCGCCGGTCAGCGTCTCCAGCGTCCGGATATTGCGGCCCTCACGGCCGATGATGCGGCCCTTCATCTCGTCATTGGGCAGGGGTACCACACTGACGGTGATCTCAGCCACATGGTCGGCGGCACAGCGCTGGATGGCGGTGGCCACGATCTCACGGGCGCGCTGGTCGGCCTCGTCCTTGGCACGGGCCTCGATCTCCTTGATCTTCAGCGCCGTCTCATGGGTGACCTCGGACTCCACCTGTGCGATCAGGTAGTCCTTGGCCTGCTCCGCCGTGAAGCCGGAGATGCGCTCCAGCATTTCGGTCTGGCTGCGCTTGATGAGCTTGATCTCCTCCTGCTCCTTATCGGCGGCGGCGTGCTTCTGAGCCAGCGCCTCCTCCTTCTTTTCGATCATCTCGGTCTTATGATCGAGATTTTCCTCTTTCTGCTGTAAACGGCGCTCCTGCTTCTGCTGCTCGGCGCGGCGTTCCTTCACTTCCCTCTCGTATTCGCTGCGGTTTTTCAAAATCTCTTCTTTTGCTTCGAGTAGCGCTTCCCGCTTCTTGTTCTCAGAGCTTTTAATTGCCTCGTTGATGATGCGCGTGGCTTCTTCCTCCGCGCTGGAGATTTCTTTTTCCGCTACGCCCTTGCGGTAGCGAATGCCGAGGAGGAAAAAGACCACCGCCGCCACAACAAACGCGGCTGCCGCCACGATCCAACCTGTTGCGGTCACTGTTCATTCCTCCTATGTTGTGATGGGTTTTATGGTACGGCACAAAATGTGCCAATAGACAATAATCGAAAGGGACCCCTATCCTCCCGATAATAATCCTATACAATAGTAAACATATTATGGTCAACTGTCAAGGGCAAACGGCAAAAATCCCCGGTGTTTTTTGGGCAGTTTCTCGATTTTGCCAACAACCGGCGGTTACTGGATATACGCGGCGGCGGCATAGCCCAGCTGCCCCTCCCGGCCCACGCTGTACCACTGGCCGGTGCGGCCGTAGACCGTCACCGCCGTGCCGGACGGCAGCTGCGCGACGACCCGCCCCGACGGGGACGGATATTCCCGCAGATTCAGGCTCCCCGACTGGGTGCGTACCGTGCCGCGCCACGGCGTGATGGGTGTGATAAACGGCAGCCCGAAATACTCCGTCAGGGACAATACGAGGTTGGCGGCGATGGCCTGGACGCTGCTTTGTATCCAGCGGGCATCGGCGTAGTTGTCGTGGTATCCCAGCTCCAGCAGCACGGCGGGCATCCGGGGCCGCCGCACCTCCCCCAGCGTGGTGGTGGAGCGGGCATAGACCTTCTCCGGCAGCGGGTAGATGGTCTGGAGGTTCCGCACGAAGATGTCGGCGGCACGCTGGCCGTTGGCGCTGCCGGGATAGTAGAAGGCGATGATGCCCCGGATGAAGCCCTCCCGGCTGCCGTCGGTGCTGGCGTTGGAGTGGAGCGCCAGATAGAAGTCATAGTTCCCGGCGTTGCCCTGCCGGATGGAACTGGCAGCCGTCATCTCCGGCGTGTTGCGCCCGAAGCGGATGGTGTTGGCGGTGAGATACGGCTCCATGGCGTCGGCGATAAGGTTCATGAAATACTCCTCGCTGCCCGCGCCGGTGATATACGGATTGTATTCCTGCGTGCTGGGACTTAGAAACACACTTGGCATGGTCATTCCCCCTTCATAGAATGTCATCACCATATTTATATGGAAAACGGCGGGAAGATGTGTTATCATGTTGCCCACGAAATGAAAGGCGGTATGTACCATGAAAGCTGCACGTCCCTATCCCAAGATCATCATCACCCCCAAGGGGGAGGCCGCGCTGACCGGCGGACACCCGTGGGTCTACGAGGGCGAGGTCACCGCCGTGGACGGCGCGGCGGAGGACGGCGGACTGGTGGACGTGGTGAGCCGCCGGGGCAGCTGGCTGGGCTGTGGTTTCTACAACAGCCGCTCCAAGATCCGGGTGCGGCTGGTGAGCCGCAACGCCAACGACGACTTCTCCGACGCCTTCTGGGAGCGGCGCATCCGCTACGCCTGGGAGTACCGCAAGACGGTGATGGGCGAGACGGACAGCCGCTGCTGCCGCGTGATCTTCGGGGAGGCCGATCTGTTCCCCGGTCTGACGGTGGACCGTTTTGAGAGCGTGCTGGTGACCCAGACGCTGAGTCTGGGCATGGAGCGCATCAAGTCCCGTCTGTTCCCCCTGCTGGCCAAGGTGCTGCGGGAGGATGGGCAGGATATCCGGGGCATCTACGAGCGCAACGACGTGGCCATCCGCGAGCTGGAGGGCATGGCGCAGGGCAAGGGCTGGTATCCCCTGCCCGGTGAGACGCCGCCGGCGCAGACAACGGTGGACATCGTGGAAAATGGCATCCGCTACACCGTGGATTTTGAGAACGGCCAAAAGACCGGCTTCTTCCTGGATCAGAAGTACAACCGTCTGGCGGTGTCCCGTCTTGCCAAGGGACGGACGGTGCTGGACTGCTTCACCCATACCGGCTCCTTCGCCCTCAACGCTGCGCGGGGCGGCGCGGCCCACGTCACCGCCGTGGACGTATCGGAGTTCGCGGTACAGTGCGCGGCGGAGAACGCCCGCCGCAACGGGCTGGACGGCGTTATGGACTGCATGGCCGCCAACGTATTCGACCTGCTGCCCCAGCTGGAAAAGCAGCCGCGGAAATACGATTTCATCATCCTCGACCCGCCCGCCTTCACCAAGAGCCGCAAAACCGTAGCCAGCGCCATGACCGGCTACAAGGAGATCAACTACCGGGCCATGAAGCTGCTGCCCCGGGGCGGCTATCTGGCCACCTGCTCGTGCAGCCACTTTGCCACGGAGGAGCTGTTCATCAAGATGCTGCGCAGCGCCGCCCGGGACGCGGGGGTACAGCTGCGGCAGATCGAGGCGCGGCAGCAGTGCGCCGACCACCCCATTCTCTGGGGTGTGGAGGAGACGAATTACCTGAAATTCTTTATCTTCCAAGTGATCTGAAACGTAAAAACACCGGCTCTATGAGCCGGTGTTTTTCTGCGTTTGTCAGGCGGCGGGCGCATCCTCTGGTTCTGCGTCCGGAGCTGCGGTGTTGGCGGTGATGCTGTAAATAGGCTGGGCTATGCCTCCTGCCGCGGCATAGCATCGCACCGTCACCGCGTCGCCCACATTCAGCAGGATCAACTCCGGGGTATCGGCGGCCTTGCCGCTATACCACACACCGTCGATCTGCAGGAAGTAGACGGTATTGCCGTCCATCACGACGCTGCGGATGTCGCTGATAACGCCGCTGTGGGCGGCGGTAAGTGCCATTTGCTCCTCCGGGAGGGTCCCGGTCTCTTCGTCGATGAGATTGCCGTTGAGCAGCATCTGGCGATAGTTGCGCTCGCAGTCCGCCACAGTGGCGCCGGTAGCCACGATCTGGTACTGGCTGACATTGACCATGGCGTACATCTTCACCAGCTGCGCCGCGTCCTTCAGCGCCATGAAATAGGTGGGCTGGTCAGAGATGTTCAGCAGCAGCGGGAAGGTGGCCGTGTACCGCATCTGCTGCACCTGTCCCTCGGCGCTGTCCATGGCGGAGTATTCCTTGGCGCCGGCCACCAGATAAAAGCGTGTCTCCTTGGTGCGCTGGTTGGACAGGATAAAGCCGATGTTGGACTGGTCGGACACCACGGAGGTGACGCCGGTGTACATATACACATCGTCCCCGATGGCGATATAGTTGTAGCCTTCGGTGGTGACGGTGACGTCCCGCTGGCCAAACAGGGAGTTGATAAAGCCGTTGACATAGGTGCCGTGGTAGTCGTACTGCTGCATGATCAGCTCGGCGGTAAAGACGTGGTCCACCCAGTTGGGTACGCTGCCCACCTCGTAGTAGGCGCTCTCGCCGGTAACGGCGTTGACCAGCACCGCGCCCACGATGTCCCGGCCGCCGAACAGGCCGATGGTGTGGCTGACGCGGGGACAGACCCACCACGGGTCGCCGTTCTCATCGATCTCGAAGGCGGGATCGTCAAACATGAAGGTAGGGTAGTGGAACCGCAGATGCCGGTACAGGTTGCGGCTGAAATGCTCGGCAGTGGTATAGTGGATCCCCTCATCCAGCCGCACCACCTCCACGTTCTGGGTGACCATGTCAATGATGAGGTAGGCAGGCAGGCCCTGGGCGCGGTTATTCAGCCACTTGATAATGTCGCCGTACCGCAGGGGCGTCACCCGGACGGGGCGGCCCTGATAGTTGATCTGGGTATAGTCCTCCGCCACCTCGAACTGGGACACCATATCCGCCAGCTCGCCCAGCTTGCGGTCGCCCAGCTTCATGGCGGACTGTGCATCCAGCATGGGGATCTGGTCGTAGCTGATCTCCTCCACCTCCGTGGCGAAGTCGCCGTCCTCCACCGTCAGCAGATCCCGGTAGCTGCCGGCGCGGAACAGCTGCCAGCCCAGCACGGCGCCTACCAGCGCGGTGACGGCGAGCCCTACGGCGACGATAAACGGGATGGTGCATTGCTTCTTCAAAAAGCCCACATAGCCCTTGACGCCGTCGCCCTGAAAGCCGGAGGTCAACACGGCGCACACGGCGTACACGGCGCAGCTCAGCAGCACGAAGATGTAGAACTCCTCGCTTTTCAGGTTGATGGGCGGCAGCACCACATAGTAGTACACGGCGGCAAAGACCAGCGTCACCGCCAGATTCAGCAGTGTGCGGCCCAGCGGCGTTCCCACGGGCTTACGCTCCTTTTTAGGGCGGGGCTGACGGCCGAAGCCCTGAAAGTTGGGATCGTTCCAGTTGATGTTCATAGGCAGTTTCCTTTCTGTATCAGTTTGCGATTTGGGGATAGTATACCCCATCGCGGCGGATTTGTACAGAGGGCAGCTTCTCGGTGCATCCTCGTTCAAAAATTGTTTACACTTTTGGTCAAGAAAAGTCAAAAATAGGTGTTGACAACCGAAAAGAACGTGCTATACTATGCTCAAGGTCAAAGAAAGGCAAAGTCAAAATAGATTTTGCAGAAAGGTGGAATGTGCGCATGGGCATCTCTGATATCATCGCCGGATTCATCCAACAGGAGCTGGATGAGGCCGGCGGCGCGCTGGAGCTTCAGCGCAGCGATCTGGCGCAGCGGTTCAACTGCGTGCCAAGTCAGATCAACTACGTCATGTCCACCCGCTTCTCCCCCGAGCACGGCTACATTGTGGAGTCGCGGCGGGGCGGCGGCGGCTACATCCGCATCACGCGGGTGCAGGTTGACCGGCAGACGCTGTTGATGCACGTCATCAATTCCATCGGCGGCACGCTGGATCACGCCAGCGCACGGGCCATCACCCAGAATCTGGTGGAATCCGAGGCCATCAGCCGGGAGCTGGGGCAGGCGCTTCTGTCCGCCACCGGCGAGCAGGCGCTGCACTCCGTCGCCAAGGAGCAGCGCAACACGCTGCGGGCCGATATTTTTAAGCAGATCCTGATTCATTCGGTCTGATTTTTCAGCAAGGAGGTTACGATTATGAGATGTGATCGTTGTGGAAAGAACGAGGCTACGTTCTACTATAAGAGCAATATCAACGGCAAGGTGACGCAGATCCACCTTTGCCCCCAGTGTGCGGAGGAGCTGGGCTACACCGATTCCTTCCGCTCCGCCGGTATGACCGGCGGCCTGTTCGGAGATTTCTTCTCCCGTCCCTTCGGGATGCTGGAGCCGTTCTTCAATGGGTTTGGCTCCCGGATGCTCACCGAATTTCCCGAGCCGGTGGACGTACTGGGACAGGCGCGGGAGAGCGTGCCGGCCGCAGAGGAGCACAGCGACCTGCTGCCCAAGGACGAGCAGGACGCGCTGACCAAGCAGCGCAAGCGCAACGCGCTGCAAACGCAGCTGAATCTGGCAGTGGAGGCGGAGCGCTTCGAGGAAGCCGCCAAGCTGCGGGATGAGCTGCGGGCGCTGGAGCAATAAGCCCGGCGCGAAACACCATAGCTAAGAGAGGAAGTGCTATTTTATGAGCGAGAATAAATTCACCCCCCGGGCCGAGGAGGCCCTGCGTCTGAGTCAGGAAGCGGCGGAGGAGATGGGCCACGGCTACGTTGGCTCCGAGCATCTGCTGCTTGGTCTGATCCGTGAGGAGGAGGGCATTGCCCACCGTGTCCTCAGCGAATATGGCGTCACCGATGAGATGGTGTGCGACGTGCTGCAGCGCAGCGTGGGCAAGGGCTTGTCCGGCACCGCGCCCAGTCAGGGTCTGACCCCCCGCGCCAAGAGCGTGGTGGAGCTGGCCGTGTCCGAGGCCGCCCGTATGGGCAGCAGCTATATCGGCACGGAGCATCTGCTGATGGGTATTCTCCGCGAGGGCGGCAACATGGCGCTGCGCATCCTGCGCACCATGGGCGTCGACTCCAAGAAGATGTACAGCAGCATCGTGCAGAAGCTGAACGACACGCCCCACACCGTGACCAGCGGCGCGTCCACCGCCAACCGCGAGTCCGATAAGAAGAACAAGACTCTTGCCGAGTTCACCCGCGACCTCACCGAGGCCGCACGCGCCGGCAAGCTGGATCCCGTTGTCGGCCGCGAGAAGGAGATCCAGCGGGTCATCCAGATCCTGTCCCGCCGCACCAAGAACAACCCCGTTCTCATCGGTGAGCCCGGCGTCGGCAAGACAGCCATCGCCGAGGGTCTGGCCGAGCGCATCGCCTCCGGCGATGTGCCTGAGGAGCTGCTGGACAAGAAGATCCTGTCCCTCGACCTCAGCGGCATGGTGGCCGGCACCAAGTACCGCGGCGAGTTTGAGGAGCGTATCAAGAACACGCTGGCCGAGGTGAAGAAGGCCGGCAACGTGATCCTGTTCATCGATGAGCTGCACACCATCGTGGGCGCCGGCTCCGCCGAGGGCGCCGTGGACGCCGCCAACATCATCAAGCCGGCACTGGGCCGGGGCGAGATCCGTGTCATCGGCGCCACCACCCTCAACGAGTACCGCAAGTACATCGAGAAGGACGCCGCGCTGGAGCGCCGGTTCCAGCCCGTCACCGTGGGTGAACCTACGCCGGAGGCCACGCTGGAGATCCTGAAGGGTCTGCGCGACAAGTACGAGTCCCACCACAAGCTGACCATCACCGATGAGGCGCTGGAGGCTGCCGTGCAGCTGTCCAAGCGGTATATCGGCGACCGGTTCCTGCCGGACAAGGCCATCGACCTGATGGACGAGGCCGCGTCGCAGGTGCGTATGACCGCCGAGGCCTCCTCCCCCGACCTGAAGGCGCTGGAGGAGAAGATCACCGCCCTGCATCGGGAGAAGACCGAGGCCGTGGCGGCGCAGGACTTCGAGAAGGCCGCCCAGCTGCGGGACATCGAGAAGAACTATCAGGAGCAGGTAGAGATCGAGCGGGACAACTGGCGCAAGCAGCTGGCGCAGAACCGCGGCAATGTCACCGCCGACGATGTGGCCAAGGTGGTGGCCGGCTGGACCGGCATCCCCGTCACCCGTCTCACCGAGGACGAAAGTATGCGTCTTCTGAAGCTGGAGGAGAAGCTCCACCAGCGCGTGGTGGGACAGGATGAGGCCGTCAACGCGGTGGCCAAGGCCATCCGCCGCAGCCGTGTGGGGCTGAAGGACCCCAAGCGGCCCATCGGCTCGTTCCTGTTCCTCGGCCCCACCGGTGTGGGCAAGACCGAGCTGTGCAAGACGCTGGCTGAGGCCATGTTCGGCGATGAGAACGCCATGGTGCGTATCGATATGTCCGAGTACATGGAAAAGCACACCGTCTCCCGTCTGGTAGGCTCGCCTCCCGGCTATGTGGGTCACGAGGAGGGCGGCCAGCTCACCGAAAAGGTGCGCAGAAAGCCCTACTCCGTGGTGCTGTTCGATGAGATCGAAAAGGCCCACGAGGATGTGTGGAACATCCTGCTGCAAATTCTGGAGGACGGCATCGTCACCGACTCCCAGGGCCGCAAGGTGGACTTCAAGAACACCATCATCGTCATGACCTCCAACGTAGGTGCCAAGAACATCACCGCCGATGCGGCGCGCCTTGGCTTCGACGGCAGCGAGAAGGGTGAGAAGGAGTCCGAGGAGGTGCGCTTCGACCGCATCCGCGACGCCGTGATGGCCGACCTGAAGCGGACGTTCCGCCCCGAGTTCCTGAACCGTATCGACGAGATCATCGTGTTCCGTCAGCTGACGGAGGACAACATCCGCCAGATCGCCCGCCGTATGCTGGACGTTACCGGCGCACGCATGGCCCAGCAGGGCATCACGCTGGCAGCGGACGACGACGCCGTGGCCGAGCTGGCCCGGGACGGCTTCGATCCCCAGTATGGCGCACGTCCCCTGCGCCGTGCCATTCAGAGCATGGTGGAGGACGCTGTGGCCGAGAAGATGCTGGAGGGTCAGCTGAAGTCCGGCGACACCGCCCACGTGCGGCTGCGGGACGGCAAGGTGGTCATCGAGAGCGAGGCGGCGCACGCTGCCGAAGCCCCCGCCGAGACGCCCAAGACCCCTGCGGAGAAATAAAGCGAGAGGAAGCACCCAAAAGGGTGCTTCCTTTTTGCGTAGGGTGCCGTTCAAGCGGTCATATACGCCGCAGGCAGTCTGAAAACGGCAGAAAAAATACGTCCGGCCTTGCCGGACGTATTTTTTCTTCTCTTTGCAGCTTACAGCTGGGCCAGCGCCTGCTCCAGATCGGCGATGATGTCCTCGGCGTTCTCCAGACCCACCGACAGACGGATCAGACCTGCGGGGATACCGGAGGCCGCCAGCTCCTCCTCGGTGTAGGTGGAGTGGGTCATGGACGCGGGGTGCTCGATCAGCGTCTCCGCGTCGCCCAGAGATACGGCCACCGTGATCAGATGCAGGGCGTTGACCAGCTTGACGCCGGCGGCGCGGCCGCCCTTGACCTCGAAGGACAGCATACCGCCGAAGTCCCGCATCTGGCGGGCGGCGATGTCGTGTCCCTCGTGGTTGGCCAGACCGGGATAGTAGACCTTCTCCACGGCGGGGTGCTGATCCAGGAACTCCGCCACAAGGCGGGCGTTGAGGCAGTGCTTCTGCATCCGGATCTCCAGCGTTTTCAGGCCGCGGAGGATGAGGAAGGCGGAGAAGGGATCCATCACCGCGCCGGTCATGTCCTTCAGGCCGAACATCCGCACCTCGCTGCAGAACGCGGCGGAGCCCACCACGAAGCCCGCGATCACATCGCCGTGGCCGTTGAGGTACTTGGTGGCGGAGTGTACCACCACGTCGGCGCCCAGCGCCAGCGGGTTCTGGAGGTAGGGGGAGGCGAAGGTATTGTCGCACACCACCTTGATGTCCTTATTGTAGCCGTGAGCCACAGCCGCTACGGCGGCGATATCGGTGATCTTCAGGTTGGGGTTGGCGGGCGTCTCCAGATAGACGGCGCAGGTATTGGGCTTCAGCGCCGCCCGCACCGCGTCCAGATCGGCGGTGTCCACGAAGGTGACCTCCACGCCGTAGCGGGTCATGCCGTGGTTCAGCAGGGCGAAGGTGCAGCCGTACAGGGTGCCGTCGGCCACGATGTGCTTGCCGGCGGCGGCGATGCTCCACAGGCAGGAGGAGATAGCGCCCATGCCGGAGGCCGCGGCCACACAGGCCTCGCCGCCCTCCAGCGCCGCCACCTTGCTCTCCAGCACGGAGACGGTGGGATTGCCCAAGCGGGTGTAGATGTAGCCGCCCTCCTCGCCGGCAAAGCGGCGGCCGCCCTGCTCACAGCTGTCAAATACGAATGTGGACGTCTGGAAAATGGGTGTGGTCAGCGCGCCGTACTGGGAGTCCTTGACATTGCCTGCGTGGATCGCTTTGGTACCGAAGCCGAAGTTCTGATCGTTCATATACGCATCCTCCTCATCATAGCGGGCCGCCGCAGCGGCAGTTTCATAGTACTTTTACACTCTAAAAGTACCACAAACACCGCAGGGACTGGTATTTCTAAAATTCCATGGCCCGATATCTATATTTCAGATAACTGAGACGGTACATAAAGTGCCATTCTCCCTGTAAAGAATATATAAATCGAGAAAATTCGCCATTCCATTTGCGGAATAAGGCAAACTATCCAAGCATATTTCGCCAGTACGCCGCATAGACTGTTAAAATCGCATTATAACCATTTCCAATAGTAGAAAAATAGGCGCAGAAGCGAGGACAGATGGTTGCCATTTTCAACAGAATGTGGTATAAGTGTATGCAGAACACACCTCCGGCTCTGTCCGGACGGCTTTTATTATCATGTTCAGGAGGGTCACACCATGAAAAAAATCATCGCCACCACCAACGCCCCCGCCGCCATCGGCCCCTATTCTCAGGCCATCGACTGCGGCAGCTTCCTTGTCACCTCCGGTCAGGTGCCTTTTGACCCCGCCACCGGCGAGTTCGTACCCGGCGGCATCACCGAGCAGACCCGTCAGGTGCTGACCAACGTGAAGGCCATTCTGGAGGCCGCCGGTCTCACCATGGACAACGTGGTCAAGACCACCGTGTTCCTGCAGAACATGAGCGACTTCGCCGCCATGAACGCAGTATACGCCGAGTTCTTCACCGAGGGTCAGTATCCCGCCCGCTCCGCCGTGGAGGTGGGCGCTCTGCCCCGCGGCGCGCTGGTGGAGATCGAGACCATCTGCGTCAAGTAACTGCATATCCGCACAAAAACAGGCCGCACCCCACAGGGATGCGGCCTGTTCGTTATAGCTCCTCGCCGATTTCGGCGAGGCTGCGGGTCAGAATGGTCACAAACTTTTCTCCCGTCTCCGTCAGCGGCACGGAGCGCGGCTTGATGTAGCCGAGGCGCATCTCACGAACAGAGCCTGTCAGCGGAATGGTCAGCAGCCGGTCATCGCCGTACCCCTCCGGCATGACGCCGCTGCCGGTGGAGACGCAGTTGGTATGGGCGATCACGTTGTACGCCGTGGCCCGGTCGCTGACGCAGACTACCTGATCGAACTGGGCGCCGGTACCCACCACCGCCTCCTCCGCGTACTGGTAATTGCTGTCGGACTGGGTGAACACCACATAGGGGTAGGCGTACAGCTGCTCCAGCCGCACCGACGGCTCCGACGCCAGCGGATGACCCCGGCGCATGAACACGCGGGGGCGCAGCTTCGCCAGCTGGAAGAATTCCAGATCCTTCTCCCGCAGGATGCGCCCGATGAAATGTTCCGTCATATCGGAGACGAAGATGACGCCCAGCGCGCTCTGGCGGCGGAACACCTCGTCGATGACGGCGGCCATCTCCATCTCCTTGAAGCTCACCTGAATACGCGGCTCCTCTAAAAGGTGAAGGTACTCCACAAACGCCTTGGCGCAGAAGGGATAGCGCTGGGACGCCACGGAGAGCGCCACCCGGTTCTCCGCCTTGCGCTCGCTGTAATAGCGGGTGATGCGGCCGCTGCGCTCCACGATGGGCGCGATCTGCATCACCAGCTCCCGCCCGTCCTCCGTCAGCACCACGCCCCGGTTGCTGCGGCGGAAAATAGTGATGCCCAACTCCTTCTCCACCTCTAAAATGGCAGTGGACAGCGCCGACTGGGATATGAACAGATCCTGTGCCGCACGGTTCATGGAGCCGCAGCGCTCCACCTCCAGAATGTAGCGCATCTGCAAAAGCGTCATCTCCACCCCTCCTTTTTTCCAGCATACAGGAAGCGCCGGCATTTTGCAAGAAAAAGGCGGTATTCGATTGACACGTCCCGCTATTTCAACTATAATTTCTCCGGCGGCCGAGCCGCCAACTATCATCTGACAAGAAAGGAAAACCATCATGAAAAAATTGACCGCATTCCTGCTGGCACTGGTGCTGGCACTGGGTCTTACCGCCTGCGGCAGCAATGAAAGCAAGCAGCTTGTGGGCACATGGCAGTGCACAGTGGATATTACCGAGCAGGTCGACGCAGAGATCAGTGGTGCATTGGATGCCGAGTACACCTCCGAGGTACCCATGCAGATGTTCCTCACCGCCGCGTTCAACGACGACGGCACCTTCACCTTGGCTGTGGATACCACCGCCACTGCCGCCTCCTTCACCGCGTATATACAGGCGATGAAGCCCGCCATTGTGGAGCTGTGTTATCAGGAGGCGGAGAAGCAGGGCATGACCCGTGAGGAATACGACAAGGCGCTGGAGGCATCCGACCTTACCGTGGAGGGGCTGGTGGACGCCATTCTGTCTGCCTTTGACATCAGCGCCCTGCTGGGCGACCTCGACAGCGATATCATCGCCGGCAGCTACAAAGCTGAAAAGGGTCGGCTGTATCTGAGCGAGAGCGGCAGCAGCTTTACGGCTGAGGAGTCCGTGGGTTACACCCTCAGCGGCAGCACCATGACGTGGAACGACGACAACGCCCTGCTGGCAGATCTGGAGGACATGGGTATCTCCTCCTCGCTGAAGTGGGAGAAGAAGTAAATACACACAAAAAAGAACAGCCCTTGCAGGGCTGTTCTTTTTTTGCACACAGAATGGCTCAGTCGCCCATGGGTGCGCCGCAGTGGGGGCAGAACTTGTCCTCGCTGACCGCGCCGCAGACGGGGCAGACCTTGACGCCGATCGTCTCCTCCTCCACAACGGGCTCCGCCTTGTAGGCGGCCTTCTCTGCCTCCATCTCGGCGATGCGGGCCTTGGAGGCGTTGACGGCGGCCACCACATCCTTCACGGCATTGGGGATCTCGCCGGTGTACTCGGAGATAAACCACTCGCCGATGGCGCGGTAATTCTTCTCCAGCTCACGCTGCTCGCTGAGGATGGCCATATTCAGTTTGGCGGTATTCGTGGCGGTCTTTGCCTTATCCGCAGCGACCTCCGCCAGATCCTTCGCCTTATCCACGGCAATGTCGGCGTAGCCCTGTGCCTTCTTGCTCAAGCTGTTCAGGTTGTCCAGAATGCTCATGATGGTTCTCCTTTCAAATATTGGTGTTCTATTGGTGCTTAGTATACTGCGTTTTTTCCGCCGATGCAAGCGGACATTGCCGAAATTTACACACTGTTCACGGGGTGCTCAGTGCTCGATCCAGTCCGCCGCCCGGGACACCGCCCGCTTCCAAAGCCGGTAGCTCCGGTCACAGTCCGCCTGCGTCCCCTCCGGCAGGAATACCCGCTGACTGCGGCGCAGGGTCTTCAGCTCCTCCAGATCCCGCCAGACGCCGCAGCTCAGACCCGCCAGCGCCGCCGCGCCGAAGGCGGTGGTCTCCACCATCTCCGGGCGATCCACCGGGATACGCAGCAGATCCGCCTGCATTTGCAGCAGGATATCGGACACGCTGGCGCCGCCGTCCACCCGCAGCATGGTGATGTCGCACCCGGCGTCCTGCCGCATGGCCATCATCAGGTCGGTGACCTGATAGGCAATGCACTCCAGCACGGCACGGGCCAGATGCCCCCGGCCGGTGCCTCTGGTGATGCCCAGCACCGCGCCCCGGGCGTACATATCCCAATAGGGTGCGCCCAGCCCCGTAAAGGCCGGCACCACCACCACGCCGCCGCTGTCCGGCACCGTAGCCGCCAGCGTGTTGATCTCCGGCGCGGAGCTGATGATGTGCAGCTCGTCCCGCAGCCACTGGATGGTGCTGCCGCCGTTGAAGACGCTGCCCTCCAGCGCATAGGTGGTCTTGCCCCCCACCTGCCACGCCACGGAGGTCACCAGTCCGGCGCGGCTGCGCACCAGCGTATCGCCCACGTTCATCAGCGTGAAGCAGCCGGTGCCGTATGTATTCTTGGCCTCGCCAGGGGCAAAGCAGGCCTGTCCGAACAGGGCGGCCTGCTGGTCGCCGGCAGCACCGCATACCGGCACGCCCGCCAGCTTCTCCAGCCCCTCGATGCCGGGCTTTACCACGCCGTAGACCATGCTGTTGGGTACAGGGCGGGGCAGCATGGCAAGCGGCACGCCCAGAATGCCGCACAGCTCCTCATCCCAGCACAGGCGGTGGATGTCGAACAGCATGGTGCGGCTGGCGTTGGAGTAGTCCGTGACGTGCTGACCGGTGAGCTGCCAGATGAGCCATGTCTCCACGGTGCCGAACAGTATTTCGCCCTTCTCCGCCCGCTGCCGGACACCGGGTACGTTGTCCAGCACCCAGCGGATCTTGCTGCCGGAGAAATAGGCGTCGATAAGCAGGCCCGTGGTGGACTGGATGCGCTCGTCCAGTCCCTGCCGCTTCAGCTCCTCGCACAGCTCCGCCGTGCGGCGGCACTGCCAGACGATGGCGTTATAGACGGGCTTGCCCGTGGCCTTGTCCCAGAGAATGGTAGTCTCCCGCTGGTTGGTCACGCCGATGCCGGCAACAGCCCCTACCGGGAGCCCTGCCACGGCCTCCGCCGCGGCACGGCGCTCCGTCTCCCATATCTCCATCGGGTCATGCTCCACCCAGCCGTCCTGCGGATAGTACTGGGTAAAGGCGTGCTGCGACATAGCAGTGATGCGCCCCTCCCGGTCAAAGACGATGGCGCGGGAGCTGGTGGTGCCCTGATCCAGTGCAAGGATGTGATCGGACATAGCTTCTCCTCTTTTCTTTTTCGTTTTTGTGTGGTACACTGTCTGTGAAATGATACCGTCCGCCGCCTCCTCCCGCCGTCCGGTCAGGCCGGGCGGGGAAAAACGGCGGCAAAAACGGTCGCTGATAGCCGTCTTGCGGCTATTATACCACGAAAGGAGCGGGATTTCCATGACGAATATGACCGAATTCACCTTCCTGTCCACCGACGGGAAAACACAGCTCCACGGTATGCGCTGGGAGCCGGATGGCGGCAGCGTCCGGGCCGTCCTTCAGATCTGCCACGGTGTGGCGGAGCATATCGCACGCTATGACGCCTTCGCCCGCTATCTCAATGGTCTGGGCATCGCGGTGGTGGGCCACGACCATCTGGGTCACGGCCTGTCCCTGCCGGAGGGCGGCACCCCCGTCTATTTCGGCGAGAGCAACACATGGAACACGGTGGTGGACGACATCTATGTCCTGCACCAGCGCATCCGCCTGTGGTATCCCGATGTGCCGCTGTGCATCATGGGCCACAGCATGGGGTCGTTCCTGACCCGCACCTACCTCATCCGCTACCCCGGCACCGTGAAGGCCGCCATCATCATGGGTACCGGCTGGCAGCCCAAGGCGGTCATCGCCGGCGGCATGGCCGTCGCCAAGGCCGTGGGCGCCGTGGTAGGCGAGAACGGCACCAGCGATCTGGTGACGAATCTGGCCTTCGGCGCCTACAACAAGCTGTTCGCTCCCAACCGCACCAGCTGTGACTGGCTGTCCGCCGACGAGGGCAATGTGGACGCCTACATGGCCGATCCCCTGTGCGGCGCCGACGCCACGGTGGGTCTGTTCCGGCAGATGCTGTCGGGCATCCGCTTCAACCAGAAGCTCAGCAACCTGCGGCAGATGGATCCCCGCATCCCGGTGCTGTTCGTCGCCGGCGAAAAGGATCCGGTGGGCGACTGCGGCAATGGCGTGCGCCGGACGTATCAGGAGTTCCGCCGCGCCGGTGTGCAGGACTGCACCCTGAAGCTGTACCCCGGCCTGCGCCACGAGATCCTCAATGAAAAGGCGCAGCAGCAGCAGATTTTTGAGGACATCGGTCAGTGGCTCACCTCTAAGCTCTAAGCGGTACGCAGCGCCGACGCCAGACGGCGCAGGGAGAGAAGGTCGATATCCCCGCCCCGGCGCAGCACACGGGCGGACAGGAAGCAGTCCGCCACGAACACCAGCAGCACCGCCAGCGTGATGACCGGCGGGATGCGCGCCGCCAGCGCCGACACCCACGGATGGACATACCGCACAGTCAGCGCCGCCAGCGGCCCCCATACCAGCGCGAACGGCACACAGACCCGGCGGTTCAGATCCATCTTGGTGGCGCTGTAATCCCAGAACAGGACGCCCAGCAGCCGCTCATAGAGGAGGTGGACGACGTACTCCACCGCCGTGGCTGTCAGGCCGCCGTACAGTGCCAGGCGCCAGAACGTGCCGGTCATGTCCGACGGCAGATGCAGCACCGCCAGCATGGCAAGGCCGTACACCGGACACAGCGGCAGCAGCAGAAAGCATTTCCGCACCTGATGGGGCGAACGGCGCGCCGCCGCATACAGCTTCTCCAGTACATACCCTCCGAAGCTGTACAGCAGAAACAGCCAGAACCAATAGAAACGCATACGATATCCTCCGCCTGTGATTTTTCGTAGTTTGCGCGGCGGAGGCACCGATGATACAGGAGGAACGAGATATGACGGAATGGGAAGCCCTGCGGGAGGAATGTCTGCACTGCCGCGCCTGCACGCTGGCGGACACACGGACGAACGTGGTCTTCGGCGTAGGCGCCGAGGACGCGGAGGTGCTGTTCATCGGCGAGGCGCCGGGCGCTAACGAGGACGCGCAGGGTGAGCCCTTTGTGGGCCGCGCCGGTAAGCTGCTGGACGATATGCTGGCCATGATCGGGCTGGACAGAAGCCGCATCTACATCACCAACTCCGTCAAGTGCCGTCCGCCCCAGAACCGGGACCCGCTGAACACGGAGAAGGACGCCTGCCGCGGCTATCTGTCCCGGCAGCTTGCGCTGATGCAGCCCAAAATCATCGTGTGCCTCGGCCGTATCAGCGCTATGGAGCTGATCCGCGAGGACTTCAAGATCACGCAGGAGCATGGGCAGTTCTTTGAGAAGGACGGCGTTCAGATGATGGCGCTGTACCACCCCGCCGCCCTGCTCCGCGACCCCCGGAAAAAGCCGGATACCTTCGAGGATCTGAAGCGCCTGCAAGCCAAGATCCGGGAGATCTGTGACCACACGGCGCTTACATTCGAATAAAAAGAGAGGTGACGCTCCGCGTCACCTCTCTTTTTATGCTTCTTTTAATACGCCACGCCCCAGTAGATGTCGGTGGTGGCGGGCTTGCCGCACATAACGCACTTGCCCTCGGTGCCGGACTGCTTCAGCGGCATACAGCGGCTGGACACGCCGGCCTTCTCCTTCATGGCCAGCTCGCACTCCAGACTGCCGCACCACTTGGTACGGGCGAAGCCGCCCTTGCCCTGCGCCATCTCCTTGACCTCCTCCCAGGAGGTCATGTCGAAGGTGTTGTCCTCCAGATTCTTGGAGGCCATGGCGTACAGGTTGTCGTGGACATCCTGCAGCAGCTTCTGCACGGCGCTCTCCAGCTCCGTCAGCGGCACGAAGGTCTTCTCGCCGGTGTCGCGGCGGGCGATGCAGCACTGGCCCTTCTCCATATCCTTGGGGCCGATCTCCACACGCAGGGGTACGCCCTTCATCTCGTACTGGGCGAATTTCCAGCCGGCGGACTGGTCGCTGTCGTCCATGCTGACACGGATACCGGCGGCGGTCAGACGGTCGCGCAGGGACGCGGCAGCCTCCAGCACGCCCTCCTTATGCTGGGCGATGGGGATGACCACCACCTGCGTGGGGGCGATGACGGGGGGCAGCACCAGACCGTGGTTGTCGCTGTGGGTCATGATGATCGCGCCGATCAGGCGGGTGGATGCGCCCCAGCTGGTCTGGAACGGGTATTGCAGGGTGTTGTCCCGGCCGGCGAACGTCACGTCGTAGGCGCGGGAGAACTTATCGCCGAAGAAGTGGCTGGTGCCGGACTGGAGGGCCTTGTGGTCCTTCATCATGCACTCGATGGTGTAGGTAGCCTCGGCGCCGGCGAATTTCTCCTTGTCGGTCTTGCGGCCCTTCACCACGGGCATGGCCAGTGCGTTTTTGCACATATCGGCGTAGCAGTTGAGCTGCTGCTCCGTCTCTGCCTCCGCCTCGGCCGCCGTCTCGTGGATGGTGTGACCCTCCTGCCACCAGAACTCGCGGCTGCGCAGGAAGGGGCGGGTGGTCTTTTCCCAGCGGATGACGCTGCACCACTGGTTATACAGCATGGGCAGCTCCCGGTAGCTGTGGAGCACGTGGGCCCAGTGGTCGCAGAACATGGTCTCGGAGGTGGGGCGGAACGCCAGACGCTCCTCCAGCGGCTCGCTGCCGCCGTGGGTGACCCATGCCACCTCAGGTGCGAAGCCCTCCACCAGCTCGCCCTCCTTCTTCAGAAGGCTCTCGGGGATCAGGACGGGCATGGCCACGTTGACGTGACCGGTCTTCTTGAACTCCGTGTCCATGTACTTCTGAATATTCTCCCAGATGGCATAGCCGTAAGGTCGAAGGATCAGAAAGCCCTTGACGCTGGCATAGTCCACCAGCTCCGCCTTCAGGCAGATGTCTGTATACCACTTGGTGAAATCCTCCTCCATGGGAGTGATCGCTTCCACATTTCTCTGATCCTTAGCCATAGATACATACCATTCCTTTGCTTATTATAGAGTAGATGCCGACTTAGTATTCTACCCGCCGGAGTCGCCGTTGTCAAGATTCCGCAGGAAAAAGGCCGCAAAAAGACCGCCTTTCGGCGGTCTTTTTCCCGTAAATCGTCCTTATTCGTTGCCGGGGAAGTCAGGAATGGTGGCAAAGCCGCGGGCAAGCTCCTCGTCGGTGGGGATGGTGTCGCTCATCACCCCGTCGTTGTACTTGCCATAGGCCACCATGTCGAAGTAGCCGGTGCCGGTGAGACCCAGCACGATGGTGCGCGCCTCCCCCGTCTCCCTGCACTTCAGCGCCTCGTCCATGGCCACGCGGATGGCGTGGCTGCTCTCCGGCGCGGGCAGGATGCCCTCACAGCGGGCGAACAGCTCCGCCGCCTCGAACACGGCGGTCTGCTCCACGCTGCGCGCCTCCAGATAGCCGTCGTGGTACAGCTGGCTGACGGTGCTGCTCATACCGTGGTAGCGCAGGCCGCCGGCGTGGTTGGCGGAGGGGATGAAGCCGTTGCCCAGCGTGTACATCTTGGCCATGGGACAGATCTTGCCGGTGTCGCAGAAGTCGTAGCGGAACACGCCCCGGGTCAGGCTGGGGCAGGAGGCCGGCTCCACGGCGATGATGCGGTAATCCGCCTCGCCCCGGAGCATCTGCCCCACAAAGGGAGAGATGAGGCCGCCCAGATTGGAGCCGCCGCCGGCACAGCCGATGATGGTATCGGGCTTGATATGGTACTTCTCCAGCGCCGCCATGGTCTCCAGACCGATAATGGACTGGTGCAGCAGCACCTGATTGAGGACGCTGCCCAGCACATAGCGGTACCCCTCCCGGCTGGCGGCGGCCTCCACTGCCTCACTGATGGCGCAGCCCAGAGAACCGGTGGTGTCGGGGAACTCCGCCAGAATTTTTCTTCCCACCTCGGTGGTGTCGGAGGGGGACGGCGTCACGTTAGCGCCGTAGGTACGCATGACCTCCCGGCGGAAGGGCTTTTGCTCATAGGAACACTTGACCATGAACACACGGCAGTCCAGCCCCAGATAGGCGCAGGCCATGCTCAGCGCCGTACCCCACTGCCCGGCGCCCGTCTCGGTGGTGACGCCCCGCAGCCCCTGCTCCTTGGCGTAATACGCCTGTGCGATGGCGGAGTTCAGCTTATGGCTGCCGGAGGTGTTGTTGCCCTCAAACTTATAGTAGATGTGGGCGGGGGTGTCCAGTTTCTCCTCCAGGCAGTAGGCGCGCACCAGCGGGGACGGGCGGTACATCTTGTAGAAATCCCGTATCTCCTGAGGGATAGGGATATACGCGGTGGTATCGTCCAGCTCCTGCTTCACCAGCTCGTCGCAGAACACATGGCCCAGCTCCTCCGCCGTCATGGGCTGGAGCGTGCCGGGGTTCAGCAGGGGCGCGGGCTTGTTGGTCATGTCCGCACGCACGTTGTACCAGTTCCGAGGCAGCTCGTCCTCAGTGAGGTAGATCTTGTAGGGGATAGTGGTCGTGTCTTTCATCTTAGTTGCCTCCTAAATTATAATACCGCGTGGTGCGGGGTCTCACTGTTTGTACGAATTATGCGAAATAGTCGATCTGCATGGCGTGCTTCACCTTGTCCAGCGTCTGGGCCGCCGCCTCCTTGGCCACGCCGCTGCCCCGCCGCAGGATCTCCATGATGGCGTCGGGATCCTTGGCCAGCTCCTGCCGGCGGGTGCGGATGGGCTCCAGCGTCTCCTGCAGCACGTTGTTCAGGAACTTCTTCACCTTCACATCGCCCAGACCGCCCCGCTCATAGTGGGCCTTCAGCTCCTCCAGATTGGCGTAGTCCGGCAGGTAGCGGGCAAAATGCTCGTCGGTGCAGAAGGCGTCCAGATACAGGAACACCGGGTTGTCCTTGGTGTTGCCGGGGTCGGACACCTGCAGGTGGTTGGGGTCGGTGTACATCCCCATGATCTTGGTGCGGATGTCATCCGGCTCATCGGACAGGTAGATGCAGTTGCCCAAGGACTTACTCATCTTGGCCTTGCCGTCGGTGCCGGGCAGACGCAGGCAGGCGGCGTTATCGGGCAGCAGCGCCGTGGGCTCCACCAGTGTCTCGCCGTACAGCTCGTTGAAGCGGCGGACGATCTCGCGGGCCTGCTCCAGCATGGGCAGCTGATCCTCGCCCACCGGCACGGTATCCGCCATGAAAGCGGTGATGTCCGCCGTCTGGCTGACGGGATAGGTCAGAAAGCCCATGGGGATGCTGTGGTTGAAGCCGCGGAGCTGGATCTCCGCCTTGACGGTGGGATTCCGCTCCAGCCGTGCCAGCGTCACCAGATTCATGTAGTAGAACGTCAGCTCTGTCAGTTCGCTGATGTGGGACTGCACCAGAATGGTGGACTTGGCGGGGTCGATGCCGCAGGACAGATAGTCCAGCGCCACCTGCATGATGTTCTCCCGCACCTTCTGGGGATGGTCAAAGTTGTCGGTGAGGGCCTGTGCGTCGGCGATCATGAAGAACAGCTTCTCAAATTTGCCGCTGTTTTGCAGCATCACGCGGTTGCGCAGAGAGCCAACGTAGTGGCCGACGTGGAGGCGTCCGGTAGGGCGGTCGCCGGTGAGGATGATCTTTCCCATGATGATGTTTCCTTTCTGTATGACAAATTTTATGAGATAACAAAAAAACGTCCTGTCCCATGGAATTCCATGGGACAGGACGTAAGCTACGTTCCTGCGGTACCACCCAAATTGGCGAAATGCCCGCTCTGCACGCACGATCATGCGCTCCGCCGGGGTAACGGCTGCGGCTGCCGTCGGGTATTACTCGCCCTTGCAGGCTTTCTCCCCGCCCTCGTAAGGCCATTCGCCGCACGTTCCGCTGCCGCGCTTCCACCGCTGCGCCGCTCTCTGAAAGTTTCCCGTGCGGGTACTTCTCTTACTCAATGGTTTCTGAATATGGGGCTATTGTAACACCTTTTTCCCGGATGTCAAGGGTTTTCTCACAATGCCCGCAAAAACTCCGGCTTCAGATCCCGCCGTCCCGCCAGCGCCGCGCCGATCTGCCCCAGCAGGGCGTCCCGGTCGCCGTTGAGAGTCCCCTTCAGCGTCAGGTAGTTGCTGGCGTGGTTGGCGCGGAACACAGTGCCTTCACTGTCCACGTTCTGTAAAAACAGCTCCGTCTCCTTCAGCACCTCCGCCGGGGTGAGCAGTGTAAAGCTGCCGTCCTTCACCCACGTCTCCAGCGGCGTTCCCGGCTCCACCATCAGCGTCAGCAGCCCCAGATAGTCGGGCTTCATCTCACTGACGGCTCTGGCGGTGTCCACCGCGTGCTGCCGCCACAGCTCCACGCTGCCGAGACCGGAGATGGCCGTCACCGACAGGGCCAGGCCGCACCGCCGGGCCTTCTGCCCCGCCGCCACGATGGCGGCGGCGGTATGCCCCTTGTTCATCCGCGTCAGCACCGCGTCACAGCCGGATTCCAGCCCCATATACACCATCTTCAGCCCCCTGTCGCGGAGCAGACGCAGGTCACCCTCGCTCTTGACCTGTAAGCTGGCGGGCGAGGCGTAGCAGGTGACCCGCTCACATTCCGGGAACAGGCCGTACACCAGCCCCAGGATCTCCACCAGCCCCTCCGTGCGGCGCATGAGGGCGTCGCCGTCAGCCAGAAAGACCCGCTCCACCCGGCGGTAGACCCGCCGCGCCAGCTCAAAATCCTCCCGGATCTCCGCCATGGGGCGCATGGCAAAATGCTTATCGTCGTACATATCGCAGAAGGCGCAGCGGTTGTGACTGCACCCGTAGGTCACCTGCACGATGAGGCTGTACGCCTCGCTGGGCGGCCGGTAGACCTTGCCTTTATAGCGCATGGGATCACACTCCTTTGCGGGTATTATGACACAGTTTTTGCCGTTTGAAAAGTGGTATGTTTTCAGCTTTCCCGGCATAGGGTGGGACATCTCAACAAACGAGGTGTTCAAATTATGGAACTGAACTACAACCGCGTCCATCTCTGCGGGCAGGCGGCGGACGCCCCCGTCCTGTCCCACATCAACCACGGCTGCGCCTTTTACCGGTTCACCCTGTCGGTGCTGCGCCTGTCCGGACAGGCGGACAAGCTGCCGGTCATCGTTCCCAAGGCGCTGCTGGACGCCGTGCCGGTGGCGGCGGGCGATACGGTGACGGTCATCGGCCAGCTCCGCTCCTTCAACAACAAGAGCGGGCAGGGCAGCCGTCTGGTGATCTCCGTGTTCGCCCACCAGCTCACCCCCGGCGGTGAGAGTCCCTTCAACCAGATCCAGCTGTCCGGCGTGCTGTGCAAGACACCGGTGCCGCGGCGGACGCCGCTGGGGCGGGAGATCTGCGACATCATTCTGGCGGTGAACCGGCGGTACGGCCGGGCGGACTACCTGCCGTGCATCGCGTGGGGCGCGGTGGCCACCCAGACGGCGGATATGCACACCGGCCAGCGGCTCACGGTGGAGGGCCGCGTCCAGAGCCGGGTCTACACGAAAAACGAGAACGGCGTGCTGACGGAGCGGACAGCCTACGAGGTGTCCATCATGCGTCCGGCGGAGATAGAGGAGTTTCTGATACATATTCCCCGTTGAAAATGCGGGATATGAATGGTATGATACTGTAAAAGACAGTTTTGTACGAAAGAGAGAGTATCATGCAGCATCACTTCCACTTCCATCTGCACCACCATGCGCGGCATCACGCCCGCTACGATGTGGACATGACGCAGGGCAGCACCACGCGGCACCTCGTCCGCTTTGCCCTGCCGCTGCTGGCGGGCAATCTGTTCCAGCAGCTTTACAACATGGTGGACACATGGGTGGTGGGCAACTTCGTCAGCAACGAGGCCTTCTCCGCCGTGGGAACGGTGACGCCCATCATCAACACGCTCATTGGTTTCTTTCTGGGTATGTCCAGCGGCGCCGGCGTGGTCATCAGCCAGTACTATGGCGCTCACCGCCCGGAAAAGGTCCGTGAGGCCGTCCACACCGCTATGCTGCTCACCGTCATCATGGGCGTGGTGTTCACCGGTGTGGGCATCGCCATGACGCCGCTGATGCTGGAGCTGATGAAAACGCCGGCGGAGGTGGCGCCGGATCAGACGGCGTACCTGACCATCTACTTCGCCGGGATCATGGGGCTCCTGCTGTACAACATGGGCTCCGGTATCCTGCGGGCGGTAGGCGACTCCCAGCGCCCCTTCTATTTCCTGCTGGTATCCGCCGGGGTAAACACGGCGCTGGATCTGCTGTTCGTGCTGAAATTCGGCATGGGCGTGGAGGGCGTGGCCTATGCCACCATCATCGCCCAGGCGGTATCCGCCGTGCTGACCATCGCGGTACTGATAGGCTATGACGGCAGCGTTAAGCTGTCGCCGCAAAAGCTGCGCATCCACTGGGACATGCTGAAAAAGATCGTGGCGGTGGGTATCCCCGCCGCGCTGCAAATGGCCATCACCGCGTTTTCCAACGTGTTCGTGCAGGGCTACATCAACCACTTCGGCGCGGACTGTATGTCCGGCTGGACGGCCTACACCAAGATCGACCAACTGGTGATCCTGCCGGTGCAGTCCCTGTCGCTGGCGTCCACCACCTTTGTGGGGCAGAATCTGGGCGTGGGCAACGTGGAGCGCGCCAAGGGCGGCGTCCGCCGGGCGCTGTACCTGTCCTTCGCCGTCACCGCCGTGCTGCTGGTGCCGGTGCTGACGCTGGCGCCCGACATGACCGCCTTCTTCAACAGCAAGCCGGAGGTGGTGTCCTACGGCGCGCTGCTGCTGCGGCTGCTGTCGCCGTTCTACTTCTTCTTCTGCATCAACCAGATCTACTCCGGCGCGCTGCGCGGCTCCGGCAACAGCCAGGTTCCCATGTTCATCATGCTGGGCTCTTTTGTGGTGTTCCGGCAGATCTACCTCTATGTGATGGCACACTTCATCTCCAATGAGATCGTACCCATCGCCATGGGCTACCCCGCCGGATGGTTCGTGTGCAGTGCTGTGACGCTGCTGTACTATGCCCACTGCAAATTTGACAGCCACCGGCTGGTGGAGGATGTATAAATGGACAAGTGTGAGACGTGTGTGTTCTACCTCTACGACGAGGAATATGACGACTATGTGTGCGACATGGATCTGGACGAGGACGAGATGGTGCGCTTCCTCGCCTCCGACACGGGGAACTGCCCCTTCTGGCGGCCCGGAGACGAGTATCGCACCGCGCGCAGGCAGTAAACGCGCGGCACCCTGCTCCAGATGCGAAGAGACGCAGCCAAACGGCTGCGTCTCTTTCTTTTCTTCCCCCCTGGATAAAAGCTCTGTTCCGCATCCCCCCCGGGCGGACAAAGCAGAAAGCAGGCATATTCAGTGGATATTCGCATCGGCCGGCTGTTCCGGCGCTCTGCGAAAGCCCATAAGGCGGGCCGGCAGATAGACCCACGGACGGCTGAAGGTGCGGTTGTAGTTGTGTACCGCCTGATAGTAGATGCTCTCACTGCGGCGCAGCACCTGCGTAAATTCCTTGTCGCAGGGCGCCCCCTCCGCACGGCGGCGGAAGGAGGTCAACTGACCGGCGGCACTGTCCACAATGCTCTTTCTGTCGTTGAGAACACGGCGCACCTCCCAAAACCAGAGGCTTACAAAGGCAGCTGTACTGACCGCTGCGATCAGCCAAGCGATCCACGGCGGCATTAGCTTCACCTCTCTCTTCTTCCGCGTTTCCTGTGGTGTAGTTTAGCAAATTTTTCGTGCCGTGGGTCATCGCCGCCCTGAAATGTATGTTTTTTCGGCATGAAATGCTGCGCCGCCGCTTTGCAAGCGGAGATCAATGTGGTAGAATCAGAAAAACATAACACGCGGAGGAGGGACGTATATGTATATTGCTGTCTGCGATGACCAGATCGAGGAGCTGTCAACGCTGACCGCGCTGCTGGATGCGTGGCAAGACCAGCGGCACAGCTCCCTGCGGTACAGGACCTTCCGCAGCGCGGGCGATATGCTGGACGCGGCCCGGCACGAGCGGTTTACCCTGTATCTGCTGGATGTGATGATGCCCGGCATCGACGGCATAGATGCCGCGCGGGAGCTCAGGAGCTTTGACGATGCCGCCGACATCGTATTCCTCACTTCTTCCCCCGGCTTCGCCTACGAAAGCTACGGCGTCCGGGCGCTGGAATACCTGCTCAAGCCCATCAGTGCCGCGCTGTTGTTCCCCGTGCTGGACGGGCTATCCCTGCGTGAACAGCGGCCGCAGGACGGACTGACGCTGAAGGCCGGCGCCACGCTGATCCGTGTGCCTTTTTCCCTGCTGTCCTATGTGGAGGTCAGAGGCAAGCACCTGTACTTCCATCAGACGGACGGCCAGGTGCGGGAGGTGGTCGGCTCCATGAGGGACTATGAGCCGCTGCTGCTGGCGCGGCCGGAGTTTATGCGCGTCCATCGTTCCTACATTGTGAATATGCTTCAGGTCTCGGAGCTGTCCCCCGCCGGCGTGCGCACGTTCTCCGGCATGAATTTGCCGGTATCACGGCTGCTGTATCCGCAGCTGCAAAAGGACTATATGAGTCTGTTGTTCGCGGAGAGGGAGACGCCATGAACATATTCGACATGAGTATTTCCTCTGTGCTGGATGTACTCAGCTATGGATTGGTGCTGGTCTACGGACTGGTGCTGGCTGCGGCCATCGCCGGCAGCTTTGAAACGGCCCGTCAGCGGCGGATCGTCCTGTGGCTGTGTCCGGTCTTTCTGCTGGTGCAGCTGCTGGGCTGGCTGCTGCTGGGCAAAGACAGTGTCACACGGATCTATCCGCTGATCGTACACCTGCCACTGGTGCTGATCCTTGTATTTGCACTGAAGCGGCCGTGGGGCGTGTCCATCGTCAGCACCTGCATGGCGTATCTGTGCTGCCAACCGCCGCACTGGGGCCGGGTAGCCGCAGAGATGCTGACACACAGCGCCTTCGCCGCCATTATCATATACATTCTGCTGCTGGGCGCTTTTTTCCACCTGCTGCAGCGGTACTTTGTGGCCGCCGCGTACAGCACCATGACCTACTCCCGGTCGGCGCTGCTGCTGTTTGGCAGTCTGCCCTGCACATACTACATCTTTGACTATGCCACCACCGTGTACTCCGATGCGCTGTACTCCGGGGCGGTGGCTATCAATGAATTTCTGCCCACAGTGCTTATTGTGTTCTACATTCTGTTCTTGCCCGCGTTCCATGTACAGACCCAACGCCGCTCCCACGCAGAGATGGAGCGTTCCCTGTTAGAGGTAGAGCTGGAGCAGTCCCAACAGGAAATGGACACCATCCGGGAGGCCGAGACGCAGGCAGCGGTATATCAGCACGATATGCGCCACCACCTGAACATGATCGGCGGCCTACTTACCTCCGGCCAGACCCAGCAGGCGCAGGACTATATCCGCAGGGTGCAGTCCGATGTGGAGGCCATCACACCCCGGCGCTTCTGCGAGAATGAGACGGTAAATCTGCTGTGCGCCTCCTTCGCGCAGAAGGCGCAGCGCGCCCATGTGGAGTTGTGCGTGGACGCACGGGTGCCGTCGGCGCTGTCCATCAGCGATACGGAGCTGTGCGCGCTGCTGTCCAACGCACTGGAAAACGCCCTGCGGGTGACCGCAGAGCTGGAGCCGGCGTCGCGGCGGATCGTAAAGCTGTATTGCGGCATCCGGCTGAACAAGCTGCTGATCGAGGTACGCAACCCCTGCGATGCGCCGCCGGAGATGCGGAATGGAATACCGGTATCCAATAGGGTCGGACACGGCTACGGCTGCCGCAGCATACAGGCCATTGCCCAGCGGCGCGGCGGCCTGTGCCAGTTCCGCACAGAGGGCGGCACGTTCCTGCTGCAGGTGATGCTGCCGGTGCATACAGAAGAATAACACCATACTGTTCTGAAGGACGGATCCGTGAAAAATTGCAGATCCGTCCTTCGCTATATGTTTATGCAGCAAATGATGATTTGATGTAAAGCGCCATAAGGCAGCAGATATTACCAGCGTCCGCATCGTATATTCATCCGGCGGCGGGAAAAGCTATGACTGCGATACCCAATCAGAGCTTATCGCTCAACAACCGGAAAGGAGATTTTCAATATGTCCAGCAAGAACAGCAACAAGCTGAACATCCCCGAGGCCAAGGCCGCGATGGATAAGTTTAAGATGGAGGCCGCCAATGAGGAGGATGTGTATCCACCTCAAAGAATTTTTCCGACCCTCGATTTTTGGCTTAAATACAGGAAAAATCGCCTTTCCCGGAAAAACCAGTTTTTGAGGTGGAAACATCTTGTTTGAAACAAGTGTATCTCTGCTGCGGACATTTTTCACATTCCTACCACAGAAGCGGCCTCTTCACGATCTCGATTTCCCTGCAAATGACGCAGGTCGTCACCCGTCATCTCCCCGATAAAGCGATAGAAAATGCGGATGCTCTGCCGGTACGGAGTACGCGCCCCGGCAACTTTTCTGCCCTCCGGCAGTATCTTCTCGCCAATCTCAATGCGCTCGATGAAGGTGTGCAGCATCTCCCTGTCCAGTGCTTTTACACAGGTATACCGCTTGGCAAGGTCGAAGAACAGTCCGTAGGCACTGCGGATTTCCTTTGCCGTGGTTTCGCCCTCCACCAGCTTCTTGCGGCGCACAGCCAGCTCCTCGATCTCCCTGCTGAACTTTTTGACCATTTCCTCCTGAATGTCATCGCTGAGCGCTCCTGCGATATTGTCGCGGTAGGAGCGCTCGATCATTTTCTTGAGGCGAACAGTCTGCTTGTCGATGTTCTCGATCTGCACAGCAGGATCTTCGCCGCCCAAGGAGGCGTTGGCCTGTTCAACGGCGTTTTCCGTGATGGTGCGGATCGCACTCTCATCAAAGGACAGCAGCTTGTTGAGATCGCAGCGAACGACTTCCACTAAATCATCGTAACGGATACGCGCCCCATGCCGGCAGCGCTTCTGCGCTCTGGAGCTTAGGTTGTTGCACGCCAGATACCAGTATTTTGCCCGTTCTCCATTGTAGACGGAGCCACCGGAGCACATGGCTGCACCGCAGCAGGCACAGTATGCGATGCCGCCGAAGATGCTGTGGCGGAACGCCGGATTCAGGCCGTTCGCCTTGGTGTTCTCGCCCAAGAAGTGGGCGGCCTGATCGAACTTCTCCTGCGATACAAGCGCCTCGTGGGTGTTCTTCGTGAATACCCATTCCTCCTCCGGCACTTTGATCTTCTTTTTGGACTTCACGCTGACCTTGCGGCTCTTGCCCAGCAGCGTGTGTCCCAGATAGACCTGATTGCGCAGGATGCGCTTTACGGTGGTGTAGTTCCACAGGTCGGACATTCGCTGTGCGCCGCGCTCAGTAAAATTGTCGCGGCACTCCACGCGATACTTCAGCGGCGGCATGACGCACGCTTCGTTGAGTCGCAGGGCAATGCTGCGGCAGGACTGACCGGAAGCGGCCATGTCAAAAATCATCTTGACCACCGGCGCGGTGTTCTCGTCCGGCACAAGCTGGTCGGTGGTGCGCTCCGCCTTACGGTAGCCGTAGGGTGGGCAGGCCACATATTTGCCGTTGTTGCGCTTGGTGTTCAGCGTCTGCTTGACCTTGCGGGACGTATCACGCAGGTAGACATCGTTCATGGCGAACTGGAACGGTGCCATCAGGTTATCTTCCTCGGAATCAAAGTTGCTGCCAGGTGCCAGATAACGGATGCCGTGTTCGGGAAAATAGCGCTCCGCATAGTGACTGGATTCCGTCATGTCACGGCCCAGCCGGGACAGGTCTTTGGTAATGACTGTGTTGACCTTGCCGGTTTTCAGATGCTCCAGCATAGCGCGGAAGCCCGGGCGCTCGAAGTTGCCGCCGGAATAACCGTCATCGGCAAACTCCTCTACCAAAATGATGCCGTGCTTTTCGCAGTATTCCCGCACAATGGTACGCTGGTTGGTAATGCTGGCAGATTCGCCATACTTCCGTTCCTCATCGGAAAGGCGGTAATAGGCGTCTGCAAGCTGAACGTGGTTCCTCATGTTTCCTCCTTCCCGGAACCACTCATTTACGGCTCCATTATACCATGCGGCTCTCCTGCCGGTCAAAGTTTGCAGCCCTCTTTCCGGTGAAAATGATTTCCTCTGTTACCACTTCCTGGATGGTTTTTGTACCGGTAAATACGCGCTCGATCACATAGGTCGCCGCGCCGATCTGCTGTTCGTTCTTATCGTTCAAGTGTCACCACCTCCGTCACCATTATGAACGCTTCTTTCCGATTCTAACCAAAAAGCCGTCGAGCATACAGGCAAGCACTTGTCTGCAAACTCCACGGCTTTGCATTTTATTTCTTCTCTCTCAAGCAAAACAGGCGGCTGGTGGCTGCCAGCCTCACGGGAATCTCACCCCGGCCCATGCTGATGGGTGCGCCGCACGATGCTTTGAGGGCGTCCAATGCGGGAGTATCATTATCGGTGGCAACGGTCATGGCCGGCAGAGTACCGCTCTGCTTTTCAGACGTTTCTTTATCGCTCGTTCCCGCAAGGAGGTCATGGCGGAAACGCCCGTGTGGCTCGCGTTGGCACGAACGTACCTGCTTGCTCTATTCCGTGCCGCAATCGCAGCCCTTTTCAATGTACAACATCGGCTCCTTATCAGCCTGCATCAACCATCAAGCCTTTGACGGCTGATGCAGGCTCACGAAGAGGAAACTGCGGCGGCAATGTGGAAAGGAAACACACCGCCGCCGCAAAATAGGGGAGGCTATGCGATTCGGATAATATCAAATTTCAGGACACTCTCGATCAGCTTTATCTCAAGCTGGCCGCGCACCGCTTCATCTACGAAGTAATAGAAATTTCCGGCAGTGTCATACAGGCAACGCGTAGACAGGCGGCGTATGTATCCCTCATAACGCTTCAGAATGCAGCAGATGGCTGCTTCATCGCCCTGAGAGGCAGCATGAATCACCGAAAACGGAAGCAACGCCTTTTTTCGGTCACGCTTCGTATGCAAGAGATTACTCATCGTCATCCTCCATTCGTTTTCTTAGTTCAGCAAGGGTGTCCGACCGTCTATGCTGTACTGTCCGCCGCGCCATGTCCAGTAGCTCTCCGATCTCTCGGTCACTCATATCCATGAAATAAGAGAGTAGAATCACGTCGCGCTTCTCCCGTAGGAGCTTGCCCAATGCCGCTGCAAGACGGTCATCGTTAACGGGGACGCGGTATCCACACACTTCAAATACCATGGGATGAACGTCTTCGTAGCAGAGCTGCTCAAGGCGTTCCGGGGGCAGCTCTGAAAGGCTGCATTCCCGCGTTCTGCGGCGCGCCTCTGACCGCTGCATATCCACGTTTTCCTGACGCAGGATCTTCTTGCAATAACTGTCGAATATGTGCCGGACGCTCTCTTTTTGATCCCAAGGAAGCTTCAAGCCGTCCCCCTCCTTTGCAATGGGGAAGGGTCTCCCCCCTTCCCTCTCACTAAATACTCCGTTCGGAAGAGGCTGTTTTGGCCAACTTTGGGGGAAAATTATCAAAAAATCTTCATTCGCATTTCTCACCACAGTATTCCCTCCATTTTCGTCAGTTTGAAAAACAGGAACAGACGAAATGGAGGGGGGACTGCGGCAATGAGAACGAGCTGACATTTTTTGATATAAATGGATTATGTAAACTAGATGAGGAACCGTTTCAGCTCTACACTTGTCATTCTGTAGCCTCCAACATGACAGTAACGGAACGTTTTGCAACGTTCCGTTACCGTTCTCTTACGCGTGTCTATGTGCGGTTAGGTTTTGGGTTACGCAACAAGCTGTTGCGTATTGCAGTGGTGGTCTTTTATATGTGCGTTGGTTTTACAAGGGTTCTGCTGCCCGTTGTTGCTAATACCAAGAGGGTAAAGAACACAGGCTAAAGTCTCGTACCAATAACACCGGTCAGGATAATACCGTTCATAGGTGACGCCGCTGTTTTTCTAGCAGATTCTTCACTCTGTGGTTGATTGGTCGTTCTAATATGTAATAGGACATCGTTCCCACCACAAAGGAAACTACCGTATAAATGAGCATAGCCTTGGCTGTAGGCAAATCCCAACCCTTGCCGGTAATGGCCGGAATAATATAAAGAAGCAAAAAATTCGGACAATGCCAGATATATACATCGTATGTGATCTTTCCCAATGTACCAGTGAATCTGTGGTCGAATAGCTTTGCTACTGGCCCGCTACTGAAAATGATGATAAGCGCCGGGTAGAACCAAAATGTCATCAGATAGTTGATGCCTCCGGCAACCCACTCCCATCTGTAAATCATCATGCACAGCAGGAACGCAACTGAGATGACGCTTCCCCAGAATATATATATATTCTGGGGCCTTTTTGCTGCGTTGAGCTTTTTCAACCATTCTGATAGCAGCACACCAAAGAAAAATGCGTAGTAGCCACGACAAGAAGGACCATTTAGGAATGGCAAATTGAGACCAAAGGTTTGTACACCACAGCCCAATAACACCATAAATATAAACAAGTAGACATGCGGCACCTGCCAACGATTGCTGAGATAGGTCAGCAGATAAAACACAACATAGCACAGTAGAAGCACACTGATGTACCATGTAGGATTGTTTATCATGTAGCCATTGAACACCCAACCGGATTGCAAACCGAGCGCATTGAGAACAACTCCCCAAACAGATATTGAAACACTATCAAAGCCAGTTCCTCCTGCACAAGTTGCCTTATAAATTCCAAGGAATGTTTGCTCTACTACACTGCTCACAAACACCAACGGCAGCAGTCGTAACACGCGCGGAATAAAAAACTCTTTAAATGGAAGGCCCTTGTTGACTTTTTCAACATACCGATACATAAAATAGCCAGACAGGAAAAAAAGAACTCAACAATATATCCGAAATAGAATCTGCCATTCCAAAAATTGATGTGTCCCTCAAAATATCCCCCTATGACCTGTTGATAATGGTGAAATATAATTAGAATCGTAGCAATGATTCTAAGAGCGTCAAGAGAGTATCTCCGCTCGTTACCCATGGTGTCCTCCTAATGTTTATCGCTATCCCAGCAAGGAGTATATAATAATGCCCGCTATAATCAGAGTAAGCCCAACCAGTTTTCGTTTGTTGAGTTTTTCTTTGAAGATTGTTACGCCGAAGATGGTCACATAGATGTAGCTGGTAGCCTCCAGCACAGGCCCCATGGACAGTGGGATTCCCTTATAAGCATAAATACTGAGGAAGGTCGTACCCACGAAAATCGTATAGGCGATGATGACCAGCGGGTTCAGGTACTCGCAGAGCTTGTTCGGGTACTGCCGCAGTGCCGCTTTCTTCAGCATGACCTGTGAGATGGCACTGAGAAAAACGCCCAGCAGCAGCAAGCCCGCATAGAACATCATAGGCTTTTCCATCAGCCCGCCTCCTTGTCCGCCGTGGAGAACACCACGACGCCGGTTACGATCAACGCAATGCCCGCCAGTTTCCCCCATGTGACCGATTCCTTGAAGAATAAAAGTCCCCAGACGAGTCCCCAAACCGTGGTGACCGCCTTGTTGGCAAAGGCCAGCGTCAGCGGCATACGCTTGATGATCTGCTGCCAGCCGATGGCGTAAAGCCCCAGCAGCGCGATGATCACGCCGTAATACAGGCAAAAGCGGAAGCTGAGAAACGGCTGCCCGGCTGCCAGCTTGCTGAAAATACCGCTCATGGAATAAACCATCAGCATTAAATGGAGCAGGATAAGTGTTTTATACTCTTTCAAATCATCACATCCGCTTTGGCAAGATTATTTGTTTTCTGGCATATACTGCTGCAGCAGCGATACATCCTCTCCCCGCAGCAGGTAATACCCAAAGCGCGTGGCGCTGTCTGTCACCGGATGGTCGAAGGATGTGTCCACGTCCTCGCGTACCAACAGTTCCGGGTGCTCACGCTTGATGCGTGCAAGAACATCCACATCCTCCTGAGAGAAAACGAAACGAACCGCCGCGGCGCTGTGGGCCTTGTGCGTCAGGGCAGGCCTTTCGCCCAACGCCGTATCAATGACGGCTCTGACATAATCCACGCCGGTAGAAAGCTCCACCAAATCGCTGCCGATAAAGTCACCGCCCATACGTCCGCCGATCTCAATGAGCATAATACGTCCATCCACATCGATCTTCAGCTCGCTATGGGACGCTCCGTATCGGATACCAAGGCTGTTGAGGGCGTGAGACACCACCGCCTTGACGCGTTCCACGGTTTTCTCCGACACCGGCGCAGGCTCTAAATGCCCCGTCTCAATAAAGCCCGGTGCGCCAGTGGTGTATTTGTGAGTCAGCGCCAAGAAATGGTGTTCACCCTGCCATGATATGTACTCCACGCTGTATTCCTGACCAGTGGCAAATTCCTCCACCAGCGCCTTCTTTTCAAAGCCCTGCAACTTGGCGTTTTCGATAGCCTCCGCAAGACCGTTCGGGCTGTCCATCTTTGTGATGCCCCGGCTGCCGGAACGGTCCGTGGGCTTAACGATCACGGGATAATGCAGCGGCACACTTCGCAGCTCATCCACGCACTCCACCAAAAGGCTCTTAGGCGAAGGATCTCCGTGCTGTTCAAACGCCTGCCGCATCAGGTGCTTGTTTGTAGAGCGCAGCGTACACTCCATAGAATTGCCGGTCAGCCCCATCTGTTCGGCCACATAGTTTACCGCCAGCATAGCGAGGTCAGACGCGATGGAACAAATGCCGTCAATCCCGATCTGACAGCATTTGTCCAATATCTGTTCCTTTTCCACTATGCTGATGGGGTAAAAATGATCGGCGGCAGTTTCGCCCACATCGTTAGCCGCCCAGGCAAACACATGGGTCTCAATACCCATTGACTTCGCTTTTTCAATGAGAGGAAGCTGTAAGTACGATGCACCGATGATGGCAAGTTTTTTCATGGCGTGTCCTCCGATTCTCCTGAATGCCCGTTCAACTGCTGCCGCACAATATATAGCGGTCTGTGCTTGACCTCCATGAAGATATTCCCGACATAGATGCCAACAATACCGATACTTGCAATTGTTAATCCTCCCATAAGGAACACCGCAGCTATAATACTCGTCCAGCCCATTTGGATATGCATTGTAAAATAGCGAATGACAAAGAACAAAATTGCAAGCAGTGCCACGCCTGCCATGACCAGTCCCGCTTTTGCGGTAAAGCGCAGCAATTTATCAGATTGTGAAGTCAACAGTTCCAACGCCATCTGCATACGCTTTTTGAAGTTGTACCCGGATTTCCCCGCAAAACGTTCCTGATGCTCCACATCCACCACCGCTTCACGGAAGCCCATCCACTGAATATACATCACATATCCACGGTGATATTCCCGCATCTTGCAATAGGTATCAATGACTTTCCTGTTTGCTATACTAAAATTGCAAATCGCACCATCGTAGGGCTGATCTGTTGCGATAGAATATACCTTATAGAAGCAATTAGAAATGAAAACCTTCAGCTTGGAATCATGTCGTTCCTTCCGGCGGGCAAATACAACATCGTAGCCCTCCATGGCCTTTGCGTACAGGTTAGGAATTTCCTCAGGTCTGTCCTGCAAATCACAATCCATGACAACTACCCAATCTCCTTTGGCATAGTCAAGTCCCGCAGCAGTCGCCTTCAGCTGGCCAAAATTGCGGGACAATTCCAAGCCAACCACATGCCCGTCTTTTTTGCAAATCTGCTCAATTACTTCCCACGAGTTTTGTGGACAGGCATCGTTGACCATGATGATTTCATACTCTGAAGTCATCACGCTCAACACTGCTGTCAATCGCCTATGTAGTTCAGGCAACGCTTCCCGGCAGCCATAAACCGGGATTACCACAGATATGTCCATTTATTATCCCAAAGTTGTCTTACAACCCATATTCCTTTACTTTTTTCTTTTGCGTCCTGCGGACGTTCACCGATGCTCCTTTTCTGCGGCAATTGCTCTCTTTTCCCACAAACGGTCAAACCGTTTCTTTTCCATTTCGACTTTGTAGTCCCGCAAATATGAAATGTAATCATACTGCGGAGAATAGCCTAAATCATTTTTGGCATTTTCTACGTCCATTACAAAGCTAACAAACGACGGTTTTTCCGGGCAGGGAATGATTCTTGAGGGATGGTTGTCTGGTGAAAACACCCGAATAATCCCTTCAATTTGCTCACGCAGTGTCGTTTTTATCCCCGTTCCAACATTATACGTACCGCCGTCCACTTGTGCAGTTAATGCTTTTGCCATCATCTGACATAAATCTTTCACATAGACAATGTCCTTAAATGCATTAGGGTTGCCCCACAGCTCAATATCTTGTCCCGCAATAGCTCTGTCAATCATATAGCGATACGCAATTGGGCGTTCAGTGCAATTTACATAATATGTTTTTTCTGGGCTATAGAGGTATATATTTGGCAGTCTGAATACAAAGTTCTTGAGACCGTATTCTTGATGATAATGCTCCATTGTATCGACAATCATGGATTTTGTAATCGCATAAAAAGCATGATCACCCGTATAGCACAGGCAGTGCCGCATGGACGGACGCAGCACCTCTTCCTTGCCCCAATATCCCGCCATCTCTGCCCATGTTTGGGTATAAAGAACACGATCTGCACCCACCTTTCGAGCATATTCCAAAATTCGAAGTGCGCCGATAATATTGGTATCTACGTAGGCAAATGGGTCATATTCACGCAAATACGCAGGAAGGAGCCCTGCCATATTCACAACTGCGTATACATCATCCCGTGGTAACTGTTCAAAATCGTCTTGCTTTCGAATATCAGCCCGGTAATAAGTGATGTGATTATCCTCGAAGATGTTCGTGTACTTTCTGCCGACAGCAATAACCTCGTATTCCTGTGGGTCGAGGTTTTTTTTACAGTAATCAGTAAAATAGATTCCTGTGTTGCCAGTCGCTCCAAAAACAACGATTTTCTTCATCTTCCCAATGCCTCCTTTACCCCTGTAATTACTTTTTCTCTATCCTCCTGTGTCATCCCGTAGTACAGCGGCAAGCGGACAAGGCGTTCACTCTCTTTTGTCGTATATTCATCTTCTCCGTGGAACCGCCCAAACTTCAGCCCCGCAGGAGCTGAATGCAGCGGTATATAGTGGAATACACACTGCACACCGAGTTCTTTCATATAACCGATAAACGCCGTCCGTTCCTGCAAATTCCGCAGCTTCAGATAGAACATGTGGGCGTTATGCACGCAGCTTTCCGGGACAACAGGAAGTATCACTTTCCCTTCCAGGGAAAGTGACTGGAACGCGTTCCAGTACGCCTGCCATGTGTTCAAACGGTCATCGTTGATCTCGTCCGCCTTTTCCAACTGCGCCCAGAGGTATGCGGCGTTCAACTCGCTGGGCAGGTAGCTGTCGCCGAAGTCCACCCATGTATACTTGTCCACTTGGCCGCGGAAAAACTTGGCACGGTTCGTGCCCTTTTCCCGCAGGATCTCGGCCCGCTCGTCAAAGGCCGCGTTGTTGATGACCAGCGCGCCGCCCTCTCCCATGGAATAGTTTTTTGTCTCGTGGAACGAGTAACAGCCGAAGTCGCCGATCGTACCCAGCGCACGGCCTTTGTAGGTACTCATCACACCCTGCGCTGCATCCTCCACCACCATCAGGCCATGGCGGCGGGCGATGTCCATGATGGTATCCATCTCGCAGGCTACGCCGGCATAATGCACTGGCACGATGACCTTGGTACGGTCTGTGATGGCGGCTTCGATCTTGGTCTCGTCAATGTTCATGGTGTCGGGACGAATATCCACAAACACAAGTGTTGCGCCTGCCAGTACGAAAGCGTTGGCCGTACTGGAAAACGTGTAGCTAGGCAGAATCACCTCATCGCCGGGCTTGATGTCACACAGCAGTGCAGCCATGTCCAGCGCGGTAGAACCGCTGGTGGTCAGAAGCACCTTCTTAGCATGACAGCGTTTCTCCATCCAGGCGTTGCATTTTTTCGTAAATTGTCCGTCTCCGCAGATCTTATGGGAATCCATTGCCTGCTTGACGTATGTAAGTTCGCTCCCCACACAGGGGGGTATGTTAAATGAAACCATCGAATGATTCATTTTGTCCCTCCGATAAATTGTAATTCTTCATTTTCTGTGTACGCAAGAACTATATAATCCGCGTTTTTTTCAAATGCATACGCCGCTATCCAGCATTGCTCTTCCTCATTGAATTCCCCATAAATAGTGTCCGGCTCTGCGGCACCGGCTTTCCAAACATCAAATTGGATATTATGGTAAAAGTCTATCGGATACATCTTAATCTTCCCCTCCGCAGAATCCATCAGAACAAAATTCTCGTGTGCAGAATTCGGAACATACGCCTGTGTCGCCCCCGCAAACTTCATGGTGCCATCTGAAAATGTACGGTATATATGCACTGTATAGATCCCACTTCGGTCATAGTCAGACAGGTTTACGATCCGATGCCACGTTCCGTCCTTTTTCGTCGCCGGAAGCCAACGCCCATCCACATCAAAACCCTCATTGCAGACCACAAAGAAAAGTCCGTCACTATTTACCGCTGTCTTGAACTTCAAATCCAAATAGGAGCAGTCCTCCGAGATATACACATTGACCTCGTCCTTCGGAATTAGCTTTTGCAGCATGACGTCACGGTAGGAATACGCCCCCAGGCACAAAACGACCACGACTGCCACCAGCGTTATGTCCAGTTCTCCCAGCACACGCATATTCTGTGATTCACTTTTTCCACGTCCCGTTGTGAGACATATCTGCCATTGATTTGGCCGATGGCTACGGCAATGCTCAGCAAGTTGTTCATAGCCGAACACGACAGTACACGCCAGTGCTGGCAGCGAAGAAATGATATATCGTCCCTGCGGCTGATAATCGATGGTGTATGAACCATAAATGCTGATAAGCACTGGTAGCACCATCACAGCAAGCAATGCTGCCGACAGCAGCCAGTCCACTTTCTTGCGCTGGGTAACAACTCGGTAAACCGCAAGCAGGAAGCCACAGAGTACAAGGATGCTATATGCCATATAAATGACCTTGGGAAGTTCCGTCGTCATATATCCAAACTTCCCGATGTAGCTTTCTATCGTGGTCAATATCCACCTCAAGCCAAACAGCATAGCCGAAATGCTCAATCCTTGCTTTTGTGGCGGATTGGGCCAATGCACTTCATGCGTCAGAGCGTACTCGGTTTTGAATTCTCGTGCTGCCGTCATGCCCAGAATGTCCCCGTGGTAGATCACGGCATTTCGGATAAAATACCAACCAGCGCACAGGAGAATAACTCCGACCACCAACAACGATCTCCGAACGATAAACTTGGTCTTATCTATGACCTCTAAATCTTGCAAACATGACACAATGCAGAACACAACGCTTATGAGCACCCAGCCATACGCATAGTAATAGGTAAGGAGGCATAGGGAAATGGCCACACCCAATCCTATACAACGGCGAGTAGGCCAATGCTCCCTTCGCCCCGCCAACAGGAAGTACAAAATAAGGAAACACGAGAATAGTGAAAACGCGTCGTTGTTATGATAGGCGCTTAGGAATACGACCTGTGGCCAAAGACCGACAAGCATCGCCAGCAGGTAAGTGCTGCCCCGCCGCTGGAACAGGTATGGGCCTATCCGGAAGCAAAGGCATACGCTCCCGCAAGAGGCTAATACGCTTACCATTCGCGCCGCTACTAGAAGAGTCAACTCGGATGTGTCAAACAACGAGGCCACGCGCATCAGTAATGCCGCCAACATAGAAGGCAGGTGCGGATTATATGCGTATGAAAATCCCCATACCGGACTTACGATCTCCTCTTCATTGCCAACGGGCAGTGCCATATGCGTGTATATCCATTTTGCCAAATCAAAGCGCATCGCCTCATCTGGTGCCTGATCCATCGGAAGCACAACCGCTAAGTGCAAGTACATAGCAAAAAGCGCAAACACGAATAGACTCTGTGCAACCTTTTCCCCTGCTATCTTTTCTCTTAAACTCAGTTGCAATAACATCAGATAAAACTCCTTTTACCGCGCAGTTCAGCTCAAATAGCCCTATCGGGCAGTAAAGTCCTCTTCCTTCAGCGTTAGATTCGGACTATAGTATGGGTCGCCTGCCTCCAGCTCCGCTCTCCAGCGCTCCTGAAAACGTCTGACCTCCCCCTCAAAGCGCTTTTGTTTTTCCGGCGTATCCTCACGCCCTCGGCTCTTGGATTCGTAATGATACAACTCCGCATAGGGCGTCCAAACAATCAAGTAGCCGGCCTCACGAATGCGCATGCAGAAGTCCACATCGTTAAAAGCTACTTCAAAAGATTCATCCAATCCGCCAACTTCTTCCCATACATTTCGGCGGATTAGCATACAAGCAGCTGTTACTGCTGAATAGTTTTGTATAATTGCTGCCCGCGACATGTATCCGTAGCTTCCCCGTGCCATCCCCTTGTGTGCGTGGCCAGCTACACCGCCGATTCCGAGAATGACACCCGCGTGCTGAATACTGTCATCCGGATAGTACAGCATAGCGCCTGCTGCCCCCACGTCCTTTCTCTGTACGAACATCAGCATTTCCTGAAGCCAATCCGGGGTGATTACCTCAGTGTCATTGTTCAGTAAGAGAATATAGTCGCCTCGTGCCGTTTTAACCGCGAAATTATTAATTGCTGAATAGTTGAATTTCCCTTCCCAATTGAGCACACGAATCATGCTATGCCGCCCTAATTCTTCATAATAGGCAAATGTCTCTGGTTCGATGCTGTTGTTTTCTACCACAATAATCTCATACGCCGGATATGTCGTCAGGGCAATGATTGAATCAATGCACCGCCGTAGCGTAGATGCATAATCCTTGTTGGGTATCACAATGCTGACCAATGGTGTTTCTTTGATTTGGTATTGGATGCGATAAGTCGTTGGGATTAGCCCATCTGCTACCACGCCGCTCAATCCTATGCGCTCCAAGTGCTCTTGAAGCGCACGATGCGCTGCTTCTACTACATAAGGTTTTGCGGTAATGGATTCTGCAACTGATGCCTTATGCGCACGCCAATAGTAGAGTATCTCCGGTATATGCGTGACGTGCTTCGCTACTTCTGTCAAGCGAAGTATCATGTCGTAATCCTGGCTGCCATCGAATGCCGGGCGAAACACCCCCACTTCTTCCAAGAGTTCCCGTGAAAAAACCGTAAAATGGCAGATATAGTTATAGCTGCGCAGCGTATCTGGCGCAAAATCCGGTTTAAAATGCGGACAAAATGCATCTGCAGGGTTTTTATGGAACGTATTCTCATCCGTATAAATAAAGTCTGCGTCTCTTTCACAAATAGCCCACATCACTTCGTGGAGTGCAGCTGGGTGCAGCAGGTCGTCATGGTCAAACAGTCCAATATAATCGCCCTCGGACATCTCCAAGCAGGCGTTGGTGTTGCCGGATATGCCCAGGTTTTTCTCCAGCTTTTTATACTTGATTCGTTGGTCTTTCCGCATATACTGACGGCATATTTTTTCTACGTTGCGATGTGCCTCGTCACTGCCGTCTGCCATGCACAGCTCCCAGTTGCCATAGGTCTGGTCAATCACCGACTGGATCATTTCACGGAGGAACAGCTCCGGTGTGTTATAAAGCGGGACAACGATGCTGAACAAGATGTCCCGCGGGAATTGGTGACGCCGCTGCTCTTCCAGCTCTTCTCTTGTAAATAGCGGGCTATTCGCCAGCTGCGCGGACATTTTTCTTTCGCGCAGCTTATTCTTGACCTTCTGCCATGTATATTTCCAGCCATTTGCACGCCAGCAGCGCAAGGCTTTTCCTATAAGTCTAAACAATGGCACTTTACGAAGTGGTTTTTTTATCGCATCCAGCAAGACCCGCGCCGGTTTTGTAATTTTCCAAAAAAAGGCGTTGGAAATTGCATCGTAGGATGCCTGCACTGCGGCCAATCGTCTCTCCAAATCAGCTTTCTGCTGTGAGGTCGCAGAATGGAGCGCCTGCAAAGAATCCATCTTTTCCACAAGCTCATCCAACTCCGACTGTGTATGTTTCAACACGAGAGTTGTCCTCTCGTGCTCACTCACCTCTCGCTTTAATTCGAATTGCGTACTTTTAAGCTCGACAGCTATTTCTTCGCTCTTAGACGCAGTATTATCACACTGCGTCTCTAACTCATTACTTCTCTTTGTCAACGCCGCGATGGCAATTTCTGCCTCAGCCTTTTCCTGCTCTAATTCTGCCTTGTTTTGTTCCAGTGCACCTTTACTCCGCTTTAAGTCAGCAATTATGGCAGATTGGTTGAGGATATACTGCTCCTTATCATTGATCACAGCATTCCACGACTCTGTCTGCTTAACAGTTTCTGCATCGCGCAAACGGATCGAGCGCTCATAATCCTCCACCTGCCGCAAAATATCCGGCTGACGGCGATAGCATACCGCGTGGCTGGTAATGTATGTAGGGCGGTAGGAAATGTCATCAAAGAAACCGCACTGAGCAAAAAGTCTTGCCCAGTACTCCCTCTGCTGCACATTTACATGAGTGGCCTCGGTATAATCATCCGGCGTAGAGGAAAAGAGCACCATATCCGTTGCTCCACACAGCGTATGTACAGCCTTCACAGCATCTTCAGCATACAGATGTTCCAACACTTCGATATTGGTTACCAAATCAAAGCGCTTCGGCAATTTAGACGGCAGTTCATCGGTCAACGAACCCACCACACAAAACGGCTTAATATCTTCACGTACTTTGGAAATGGCATAGCGCGAAATATCAATGCCATACGCCTCTACACCACGGTCACGTAGAGCCGTGACTAGGTATCCCATGGCGCACCCCGCATCCAATACTGTTTTGGGCGCAAAATCTGCTATAATATGATCGGCAACTATTCCAAAAAACTCCGTCCAATGCTCAGGCTCTTCATACGGAACAGGTCCACAACTATTATGATAATACTGCTCGTTATATGTCTCCATATCCACCTACCTCCATACGCGATGTAAAACTTACTTCAGCAAGTCCGTAGATATATACCGCTCCAGCGCATTCTGCCAATCCGGCAGGGGCTGGAAGCCGTTGTCTGTCAGCTTGCTCTTGTCCAAGCGGCTGTTGAAGGGTCTTTTTGCCTTGGACTCGCCGTACTCTGCTGTGGTCACGGGCAGCACGTTCACGTGCATACCCGCCGCCTTGAAAATGGCGCAGGCGAAGTCATACCAGCTGATATAGCCGCCTTCGTTAGTGGCATGATAATAGCCGTACTTATCCGTTTCAATCATGTCCACCAGCAGGCGGGATAGATCCAGCGTGTACGTCGGCGTGCCAATCTGGTCGTTGACTACCCGCAGTGTGTCGTGAGTCTCGCCCAGCTTCAGCATAGTCTTGATAAAATTCTTGCCATTTTTCCCAAATACCCACGCGATGCGGACGATGAAATACTTCTCCAATCGGCTGCTGACTGCCAATTCACCCTCCAGCTTTGTCTGTCCGTAGTAATTCAGCGGAGCGTAGTCTTTGCAGTCCGGCTGCCACGGCATCTCGCCCTGACCGTTGAACACATAGTCGGTGGAGATGTAGACCATTTTGCAGTCCAGCTCCTTGCAGACCGCCGCGATGTTGGCCGTGCCCTCCGCATTGATGGCGCGGACTTTTGGTTGGTTTTCCGCGTCCTCCGCCGCATCCACCGCCGTCCAGGCGGCGCAGTGCACCACCGCGTCCGGCTTGACCTCACGCAGCACGCGGCTGACCGCCGCGGCGTCGGTTATATCCAGCTGTATATAAGGCATGGTGGTCACAGCGGAGCCATCCTGTGCACCGCTATATTGGGGCGCAATATCACTTCCGATGCCCTCATATCCGCGTTTATGTAATTCGTTCATCACATCGTGACCCAACTGGCCACCAACACCTGTAACAAAGACTTTCATTTTATTCCCTCACATCAAATTTCTCCGCGCTAAATTAATCGTTCTTATAAACAGTTTTTTCGGCAGACGAGCCGCCAATATCTCATACAGTGTGACCTGCCTACCACAGTCCCGGAGCTGCCAAAGCTCACTCGCATGGCCTTTTTTCTGCCAGTTCTCCTTGCGTGCGTGCACCCAGCGCAATCGCCTGTGGATACTTTTGTTCAAGTCATCATGGTATGGAAAATATTTCTCCAACCAGCGGAGTTTTTCTTCTACTGCGCTGATCCGCACGTTCAGATAGCTCTCTTTGTCCCGCACACCGCTCATGATGCCGGTTTGGTTGCCACCGTGGATGCGATAACAGATCGTCTTTTCGGGGGAGGAGTACACCATGCCTTCCGCTGCACAGCACAAGGCAATATAATGATCATGCACCATATATGGGCAGAACG
>ENA-OPDG01000243-OPDG01000243.1-human-gut-metagenome-genome-assembly--contig:-NODE-243-length-53985-cov-3.882162_pt1 | contig 53985 bp, 40 predicted proteins | sample MGYA00241259_ERZ501498 | MGnify/ENA primary metagenome ERZ501498 (study PRJEB25962, sample SAMEA2042582) | human gut metagenome | biome: human gut; feature: human-associated habitat; material: faeces... | reverse complement strand
GCCGGGATACTCTTATCTCCGATGATTGCCTCAATCGTACCGATCAGTCCGACTTTGATGCCGACTTCTTCCAGAATGGATTTCACCATATAGGTTGTCGTTGTCTTTCCTTTTGTTCCTGTGATACCGATGACTTTCAGCTTCTCTGCCGGATATCCGAAATATGCTGCCGAAGTTAATGCCAGTGCGTAACGGGTATTCTCTACCTTAATGACTGTCAATCCTTCCGGTGCTTCTACATCTTTTTCTACGATCACAGCCGCTGCTCCTTTTTCCGCAACCTGCTGTACATAAGCATGTCCGTCGGAAACTGCTCCGCTGATACATACGAACACACTTCCTTCTGTCACTTTACGGGAATCGTTGATCAGTTCTGTGACTTCAATCTGGTCGTCTCCCTGTACTACTTCATATTCTAAACGTTCCAGTAACTGGGTTAATTTCATCTGATTGCCTCCTATTTTCCTACAATATCATAAGTATACCATCATTTTTCCATGCAGCAAAGGAAAAATTATGTTATAGTAATAGTTAGAATATTTTGAAAAAATAAGAAAAGGGGAATGTAACTTATGAAAGCTTATGAAAGATTATTAAAGTATGTTGTTGTCAGAACTCCTAGTGATGAGGAAAGTGGAAAGTCACCTTCTTCTGAGTGTCAGTTTAAGCTGGCTGGGCTTCTTAAAGACGAGATGACTGAGCTTGGACTTAGTGATGTTAAGCTTGATAAACATTGTTATCTTTATGGCAGACTGCCTGCAACTAAGGGGCTTGAGAAGCTTCCTTCAATTGGTTTTATTGCCCATATGGATACTGTGTCTGATTATTGCAATGGTGATATCAATCCTGTTGTGACTCCTGATTATGATGGTGGAGACTTATTGCTTGGTAACAGCGGACTTATATTAAGTCCTGATACTTTTCCACATCTTGCTTCTTTAAAGGGCAGAACTCTTATAACTTCTGATGGAACAACTATTCTTGGTGCAGATGATAAGGCTGGAATTGCTGAAATTCTTACTATGATTGAATATATCACTGCTAATAATATTGAACACCCTGCAATTTGCGTAGCATTTACGCCTGATGAAGAGATTGGTATGGGTACTCAACATTTTGACGTTGAACGCTTTGGAGCTGATTACGCATACACTGTTGATGGCGATACTGAGGGTGAGATACAGTACGAGAATTTCAATGCCGCCAAAGCTGAATATGTTGTGAAAGGTTTTAATGTCCACCCCGGCTCATCTAAGGATACTATGATTAACGCTTCCTTAGTAGCTATGGAAATTAATAATTGCCTGCCGGCTATGGAGATACCAAGGGAAACGGAGAATTACGAAGGCTTCTATCATCTTATAAGTATGTCTGGTGATGTTGCAGAAGCACACCTTAATTATATAATCCGTGACCACGATGCTTCATTATTTGAAGCAAAGAAAGCCACACTGTGCCACATTGAAAAGATTATGAATGAAAAATGGGGTGCTGGAACTGTACAGCTCACTATCACTGACCAGTACCGCAATATGGCTGAGATTATCAAAAAATGTATGTTTCTTATAGAAAATGCTGTGAAAGCCTGCAAGAATACTAATATACCACCCCTTATACTTCCAATAAGAGGTGGCACTGACGGCTGTATGTTAAGTTATATGGGACTTCCCTGCCCTAACCTTGGCACTGGCGGACACGCCTACCACGGTCCTTACGAACACATAACCATCGAAGGTATGGACAAAACTGTTGATATGCTTGTAGAACTCGTGAAAACATTTTCCAAGCCTATAATTAACTAACAGGCATAAGCTTACGCCTTAACTGTTTCAATTCTTGTAAAGAAATATATGTACTTGAATATTATCAAAAATACAATAAATACACGCCCATATATATTAGACATTGCAAGCATTGCCAATATAAGCATTGCTGATGCTGGCAGAAGTATGCACAACTTAGTCTTTAATGTCATTGAACGACTGGTAACGAAGCTTTCAAGATGTTTTTTGTAAAGCTTTGTTCCAATAAACCACTTATGAAATCTGTCAGAGCCTTTGGCAAAGCAGAAAGATGCTAATAATAAAAATGGCGTTGTTGGCAATACTGGAAGTACGACACCTATTGCACCGAGTACCATTGACACAATTCCTATCATAAGCCATAAAAGTTTAATTGGGGATTTAATGATATTCTTCATTAATGTTTCGATGTCCTTTCTTATTGTCTTGTAGTGACTAACCCTAGTTAATCGCAGCTAACTTTGATAAGTATATATGAACATATCATTTTTTGTCAATACACCGGATTAATATACCAAATAATGGCAATACCTCCATTCCACTTAAGGACAGGAGATATTGCCATTATTTTATAGTTTTTCCGCTCAATGCTTTATTTTAAAGAACTCTTGGATATCTACAATATTTATAAATTAAAGCTTTTCATTATTATGTCTTTCAAAGAAGCTCTTGGTTTCCTTAACTACAACTCCGCTCAATGCGAATAACGCAATCATATTAGGCAGTGCCATAAGTCCGTTAAATATATCAGCAATTGTCCATACCGCACTTACTGTCATATAAGGTCCGATAAATACTGCTAATATGTATATCCAGCGGTATATTTTAACGTGCTTCATATTACCACCGCTAAGATATTCAAGACATCTTTCGCTGTAATAGTCCCAGCCAAGAATTGTTGTAAATGCAAAGAATACAAGACAGAGCATAAGCACAAAAGAAGACACCTGTGCCGGGAATGGAAGTCCATTCTGGAACGCATATGTAGTAACTGCTACACCCTCAAGGCCTTCAACCTGCCATGCACCTGTTATTACAATTGAAAGCCCTGTAAGAGTACATATTACAATTGTATCAATAAATGTACCTGTCATACTTACAAGTCCCTGTCTTACAGGTTCGTTAGTCTGTGCCGCAGCCGCTGCTATAGGTGCACTACCAAGACCAGCCTCATTAGAGAAAATGCCTCTTGCAACACCTTTCTGCATAGCAACAAGCATACTTCCGACTGCTCCGCCAGTGATTGCCCTAGGAGAAAATGCAGCCTGAACAATAATCTTAAATGCCGCAGGAACTTTGGTAATATTAGTTATTACAAGAACTGCAACAAATAATACATATATAATTGCCATAAATGGCACTACAACCTGACTTACGCTTGCGATTCTCTTAACACCGCCTATAAGCACAAGTGCAACACAGACTGCAAGAATAAGTGAAGCGATTACTACTGACCATGAGTACTCGCCAAGAAATGGAATATTGACACAATGCTCATTATTCGCATCGAAAAAACCATTTACGGCACTTGAAATACCATTTACCTGACTAAATGTACCAATACCAAAAAGTCCAACACATACACCAAAAAATGCAAATAACTTAGCAAGCCATTTCCAGCTCTTGCCCATTCCCTGCTCTATATAATAGAATGGTCCACCAAGACTGTGTCCGTCTTCTCCTATAACTCTGTATTTAACAGCAAGAAGACCTTCTGAATACTTAGTTGCCATTCCGAAAAATGCTGTTATAACCATCCAGAATAATGCACCTGGACCACCTGCACAGACTGCTGTTGCAACACCAACGATATTACCAGTACCAATAGTTGCACTTAACGCTGTACATAGTGCGGCAAAACTTGTAATTTCACCTTCTGCCTCTTCTTCATTTTTAACCATCCATTTTAATGCTAAAGGGAGCTTTCTGAGCTGTAATAAACCAAGACGAACTGTCAATAATATTCCGCCAAAAAGGATAATTACCATAAGCGGCACACCCCATACGAAATTATCAATGTTCGCAAGAATCTGATTAATTGAATTCCACATTGTACTTTCTACCTTTCATATCTAAACTACAGCATAGTACAAGCCTATACTGTCCCAACACCGCAAATGCCGTACATTACTAAATACTTTGCTAATATGCAGACTTTTACTTAATGCATTGGAATTATAGACAATATTGTCTGAATAAATATAAAAGCAGAAATAACATTTTAGAATATACAACTTATCATATAACAAGTTATATTATACTTTATGCCTTCTCTGTCCTTTTGCCTGAGAGATTCATATACCCACTTTATAAGAAGTCACAATGTTGTTATTAATAATGTTGTCTTATAATCACATTATTAACTGCTTATAAAGAACTATATGTTGCACCTTCGGCCTCTGTGTTTATCCAGAACTCTCCAGAGAGTCGATCCATTTACAGTTGCGCCAGCAGATGCTGGCACCTGAGAGTGTTACTCCTTCGGCAGGCTTGCGCCGTTTTCCTGCAAACTTCATATCGAAAATTGCCTTATATTAATATAATCTTATTTTCTACATAATTCAACTTATTTTTACATTTTTTAATAATTATAGAATTTCCTATTACATAAAAAGGCAGCCACCGTGATTACACTCCTCCGCTGGATATACCAGAAAGTATGCTGTATCACTTTATGTGACTGCCATTTTATTATCTGCTTATATTATCAGCTTATATTATTAAGTATATAATTCTAAGCATTTTCTTTTCTTCTATATAATGTAAGACATATAACACCTGCACTAATCATAAGAACTGCAAGAAGAATTATTGTTCTTGTAACTGAGAGAGTATCAGCTGTAGCCGCACTATCATCTGCTGTTGCAGCACTGTCTTCTGCCACATCATTATTATCTGCCGCACTGCCATTTCCTGATACATTGCTCTTATCCTCTGTATTAGAATTAGCAACATCCTCATAGACTACAATATATGTTGAGAATCTATCAGTTGCAAATGTAAGTTCTCCTGTTGCTTCATCAAATGTGGCACTAAGAATATCTGATACCCCATTATGAATTCTTATTACACTATACTTCCTTGTCTTTGAAGAATCTTTATTAATAAGGTCTGAATTTAACTTAACCTTAATATTAATTGCACTGTTAAGTTCATATACATCAGACTTCTGCAAACCTATAATCTTCTGTAACTGGATATCAAGTATGCATCCAGCAGCCTGATTGTCCTTAATGTTACTATTAATAAGTTTCTTCTCTTCTTCTGTAAGATTAGAACTCTTATCCTTTACAGTAAGTGCAATATCAACCTTTACACCATCTTCTGCCTGTTTAGCTTCATCTTCTGTAAGGATAGCTTTAATAATGTCTTCTGTTGAATCTACAAGTCCTGTTTCCGGTACTCTTTCATCTACCAATACTGAAACTTTAATATCTGTCTTAACATCAGAGTTATCTGAACCCGGCTTGTTGTTGTCGCCCGGCTTATTATCGTTGTCACCTGGCTTATTATCGTTGTCGCCCGGCTGTGTATTCTCAAGCTTAGGAATAACTGTAATGTCTGCCTTGTCACCACATACTGTACAATGATGTGACTTGCTTCCTTCTTCTGTAGTAGTAGCTTCCTTATCGATAGTCCATTCTGTACTATAATTATGTCCTGCCGCTGGAATTACTTCTGTCTTAGTATCTCCACATACTATACAAGTATATAACTTTGAACCTTCTTCTGTACAAGTTGCTTCTTTCTGTACTTCACCATCATTCCATACATGTTCTGTATGTTCTTGCTTAGCTTCATTGTAAGAAGTCTTCTCCCACTGTAATGTTGTAAGTGTAAGCTTTCCTGCACCTGTATATGTTTTAACTTTAGTATCAAGTTCTGAAGCTGCATATAATGTGTAGCCAGTATAAGGAAGGTCTTTCTTGAATTCATCTTTATCCTGAACTAATGCTACTTCACCTTCTTTATCAGTATTAAGAGCTACCTTTAATTCCTGCTTTGCTCCATCCATCATATATATTGTATTAAATGCGTTAATATAACCTGCTGGACTGCTTCCGTTACCACTTATAAGTGCATTAGTTATACCTGACATATAGCAGTTCTCAAGTAACATATGAGCTCCACAGTTAGATGATGCACCATTACTTACAATTTTCTTAGCTAATTCCGGATTTGTCTTTTCTATATCAAGACGCATTTCTCTTAAATCCTGTGCATCCATAATACAATTGTATACATGTGCTGTACCATAACGAAGTCTTGGCATTCTATCCATCGAATTCTTATAGTAGTTATTAGCAAGTGTAAGTTTAATATTCTTAGCTGATGAATCATCATCAGACTGTCCTAATAAATGAGTCTTTTTCTGACCATAAGCATAATTGTATATCTGCTGATCTGTCATACCCTCTTCAAGCAAATGCTTATAATATGGGTAGTTATCTGGATTAGCCTTCATAGCATTCATCATTTCATCAAAGAATACATTATCTTCACTTGCTGGAAGGAATTCACACCATGATATTGTTATATTACTGTCATTAACTGGTGTCTTAACATCAATAACTCCATCATATGACTTATAGAAAGTACAGTGGTCAACCCATATATCAGAGCTTCCCTTTTCTATTGTCATATAATCCCAGTCATTACGATCATAAGCACCTTCTGTATAATCGTCCCACTCCCATATCTCATCAAATTCAATATTTCTTATGATGATATTATTAGAGCCTGTTATATCTATACATGTATGTGTAATCTTAGCTCCATTCTTAGAGTAGATTGTAAGATTACTCATATCTGCAAGCTTAAGCATTGATACACCTGTCTTTAAAAGTGTTGGGTGTGTAAGTGGCTCAAGCTTATGTGCTGTTATAAATGAGCTGTAGCTGTCAAAGTTATTAACTTCCTTATCACCAAGCGCAATATCTGCTGTAAGCTCGATCACTGATGCCTTACCACTCTTCTTTACACTCTGTATTGCATTAAGGAATTCTTCTGCTGTGCCGGCTGTGTAATAGTTATCTGATGTTTCCTTTAATAATCCACCACCTGTTACATTAGCACTCTGTGCATAACCTTCCTGTGCATACTGTGCAAGTCCTGTATCATCACCTTCTGTCTGTGAATAAGTATCTGATACATATTCTTTTTCTACATATCTGTCTATGCTGTCTGTCTTAACAGTACCTGTATACCTTATTGTACCTACTATTGTATATGGATCCCAGCCAAGATATGATGTTGAAGTCATTTCATTGGCTTTCGTAGCAGATATCTGTCTTCTGTTACTGTTAATTGCAAATGCAGGACCATAGCTTCCATATTCGAAAAATCTTGCATTAGCAGCCAAATTACCACTCATATCTGTATATGGATTAGAAGCATTCGGCTTTAATATCTTACCCATATAGCAGTTAATCCAAGTAATATAAGCATCTGCTCCCCAAGGTCTTGCAAGATAATACTTACTTCCTGAGCATCCCTCTTCTGAGAGAACCTGACAGTTAAAGAATGTAAGACCATATGTTGCAGAGGCTGATGCCTTAGGAGCTGATACATAGCCTGAATTCTTATTAGCATTGTAACGGAATACAAGCTTGCAATCATTAAATAATGCTCTAGGCTCATTACCATATATGAAATCCACATTACCAGCTATATAGCACTTGTAATAATACTGGGTGCCACCATTAGCACAAAGTGTATCCTGATAACCAAGTATTCTTAAGTTGATATATGATGTTTCATTGGCATCATTTCTTAAAGCATCTGCTGATTCATTTGACTTAGTACCATCACCAAGATAATTATAAGTATTCTCGATTGTAAGGTTCTCTGCCGAAAAGCCTGTTGCTGTCTTATCTATTCTTACAGCACATCTTAAAGACATATCTCCACCAGCTAATTCCTTAACATCATAATATATTCTTGTCTTCTCGCTATCCTCACCTATAAGTGTTATATAAGGAGATTTAACAACAAGATGTTCTTCATAATCACCTTCTTTAACAAGAATAATTACACGTCTCGTGTTATCAGAAGCAACTGAATCTACTGCCGCCTGAACTGTCTTATAAGTTGGTATTCCATTAACCTCCTCACCATCAGTTCCTGTGTATGCACTATCTACAACCTTGTTGTAATTAGTAAGATATACATAATTAAATGTTTCTCTAGTCTTGTTACCTTTCTTATCTGTGAATATTAATTCAACATCATTTCTTCCTTCTTCAATAGCAATGTCTTTAAATGCAAAGCTTTCTTTTTCTTTAACATCTGTCTTTGCTGCTTCACTGCCATTAACATAAAGCGTTGCTGTTACATTTTCTTCAACTACACCTTCAATTGTAATCTTTCCATTGTATACAGTGTCATATGACTTCTTAGTTATTGTATACTTAACAGCATCATCTTCATATACATATTTACCTGTATGTCCTGCTGTTGGAACAGTCCATAAAGTATCTGATGGGTTACTGTAGTTATCTACTTTTCCATTAACGTGTGAATAAGCTATTATATAATAGTAATATGGCATCTCTGCTGTTACATCTTTATCTTTATAAGCACATTCTGTAACTGTTGCTATCTTTGAAGCATTCTCTGCTGTCTCATCGTATGAATAACGATATACCTCATATTGGTCAGCCTTATCTACTGCATCCCATACAAGATCAACTGTATCTGCACTTGAAGCTATGCTTGCCTTTGGTGAATCCAGTGCTGCTATTACTGTTATTGCATCTGATTCAACATAATCATTAATCTCACCATTAATACCTAACTTACCAGCCACTCTGAACTTATAATCTCCGGCATCCTTAATTGAATACTTATATGTTGGCTCAGTAATGTCTGATGCAACCTTTTCCCAGCTCTTTCCGTTATCTCTTGATACTTCAAGCACATATAAACCATCGCCTTCGGCTGGTACTTCATCTGTCCAGCTTACTGTGATGTAATCTCTTGTATAAGCTGCTTTAGCTGTAACTTCCTTAACAACTGGTGCTGTACCTACTGCATTGTAGCATTTATTCTGGTCGTAAAGAACTGTTCCGTCCTGTGCTATATACTTCATATTCTGGATAGTTGCCTTAACACCTGCTAATACAAATCCATATGATACTGCTGTATTTTTCTTATCTGCATTAAATAAGAGATTATCACTTGCACTATAAGAATATGTAGCTGTCTTAGTCTCTCCACCCTTAGGTGTTGCTGTGATAACAAGAGCATCGTCTGTCTTTTCAACTGTAAATGTCACAACAGTTCCTGCTGGAATAGTTGTATCCACTTTACTTGAAGCACCTGCAAGATCTGATGGCTTCTTTGAGTAAACCATCTTAAGTGCATTAGAATTACGTATTCCTACGGTGTCTATATAATTCTTGTTAAATGCACCAAAGAATATACCATTAGTATTGCTTGAACCACACTCTGTAATTGTTATATCTGCTGTAAGCTTGTTGGCATCTGTAGTCTCATCAAATCCAAAGAAGCTTACTGTATTATTGATATTAGTTGACTTATCAGTGTTTGTAGTTGTATTTAATGTACCACCTGTCTGTGTAAGAACAAGTTTCTGTCCTGTAGGCTGTACAACAAGATTAGAAGCTGTACCATAATCATATGTCTTAGGCATAGCTGGCTGTTCATTATATTCAACATCCTTAGCTGCATATACTATAGATATTGAAACTATGTAAGCTGAACCTGTTGATACAATTTCAACTGTTCCTTCGCTCTCATCTTCATAATTATATACTGTTGTCACATCATCTTTTGATGCCGGCTCACCCGCTATTGTGTAAAGTGCATATGTACTTGCTGGTGCATATGATTTTACTGATATAGTACACTTTCCACTTACAGGTATTGTTATCTTAGCTCCTGTAGTAAACTGTGCTGAATTAGGGCTTGGTCCATTAGGAACTAACTTACCTTTTGTAGCATCAATAGCTAAACCATTGTAGTAGCCTGTTGTTCCCATAATATTATCATCATAATAATCACCATCATCACTCTTAACAAAAGACCAGCTTGTAACCTGCTCAAATATAAGCTTATGTGATGCTTCAGCACCCTTTACTGTAACTGTGTTACCTGACTTTACCTTGTATGGAAGTGCAAGGAAATCACCACCAAGTGTAAGTGTATATGAACCCTCTCTTAACTTAATAGCATCCTTATCTGTAAATACATATTCATATCCATCATCATTATTCATATATATGTATTTTACATTCTTGCCTGTTAAATCAGGTTCTTCCGGAAGACTTACTGTAACGGCATATGTTGGCTTAAGTCCTACAGTTATATCTAATTCTGCATCTTCTGAATATTTAATTCCATCTGATACAGAAGTTACTTCATAGTCATTAGCACCCTTTACGGCTACACTATATGAAACACCTTTTTCAAACTTAGCTGTATATTTCCAAGTATCTGTATCAATAGTTACTTCTGGAACATAGTCTGTTTCCTCAGTTGTTGTAAATACAAGTTCAAGGCCTTCTGTATAATAACCCTCAGTAATGCCATTAATCTTACCTGTTACTGTGCAGGTATCAAGGCTAATGACAGTTAAATCTGCTGTAATCCTGGCAGCAGTCTCTGTACTTACACTATGTTTATAAATACCACTCTTAATCTGGTATGCCGGATTGCTCAGTGATATCTCATATTCCATAACTTCATCTTCTGCTGGTACTTCAATTGAATATGTACCGCTCTTGCCATTCTCTGCAACTGTTATATCTGATGTATATGTAAGTCCAGTTGTATTATTAGTCGCTACAACCTGCATATCAGATGGAATATCTGATTTAGATGTAATAGTTCCATTTATTACTTTCTTATTAAGTTCTACACATTCGATTGAAAGATTTCTAATGTATGTATTAGTTTTAACATCTAATGTAAGCTCTCCTTCATCTCCTGTAAGATAACATTCAAATTCCACATCAACATAATTTTTGTCAGAATTTGCAACACAGGAAATACATTCCATCTTTCTTAAGACCTTGTCACTTCCTGTTATATTAAGTGTATTTCCTAATATGCTGTCCTTATCTGTACCTACGTTCTTATTGACAGTAAGTTTAATAACAGCCTTATCTCCCGCTGCCGGTATAACTATCTTAGTACCAGTATTAACCTGAATTCTATCACCTGTCGTTGGTTGAAACTTACCTGATGTTGCATCAACATATAATACATCTTTATCACCATTAGTATAAGTTCCTGTATCACTTTGAATTGCTATATTAGAACCTTTACTTGATAAAACTGTTTCTGAATATCCCCATTCAGCTTTAGTATCCCCACCATCTGCGAATGAAGCAGATGTTGTCGCATAACTTGTTGATGAGTCAACCTTTATTGACTGAAAATAATTCTGAACATTTGTTGTAAGTGTTACCGATGAAGCACCTTTATCAACTGTTCCTTCAATTATGTAATATGCCCAGCCATTTCCTGACTGTTCTGTTATTTTAATATTGCTCATTCCTGTAAATGCCATATTATCAGCAGTTACTGCTACATATGCCCTTAATGTTATTGTACAGGTCTTAGCATTATTAACTATTGGAAATGTTAATTCAGTGTTTGGATTAACCAGATAGTCGCTAGACCTTTTAGTTATTTTACCTGAATTAGCATTAATTAATAATTCATCATTATTAGAATTAACCAGCTTACCTGATTTGCCGTTCAATTCCGTAACTGAATTATCATTATCGCCATCTGCGTACATTGTAGAACTTACTGTCCACTCTGCACTGGCTTTTTCTGCCGCTTTGGCTGTAATGCTAAACAAGCCCTCCGGCAATGAAAGTCCAGATATGATTAAAGCTAACGCCATAAACATAGCCGAACTTCTGCGAAACCATTCTCTTCTACGTCTTGATTTCATAGTCCATACTCTCCCTTTCTTAACAATACAATGTTTTGTAACTTTTACACAAAACTAATTGCATATTTTCTATAAGATTACAACTTTTGACGAAAATGTACTACTGATTTTTATAGTTCTCGGGTACCAATTACTGAAATTTTTAGGTTTTGATGTATTTTTTGTAATACATTGCATAAAATCCGTGTGAACATTTACCAATAATCGTCTATATCACAAAATAATATATATGTATTACTGCTAATTATTTACACGGATGTTATACGCATATATTTAATTATTATCATTCTCTTAGTGTCACATCTATTATCTGCCTGCTTGTCTGGCAATTATATTAACTAATTCATCAGCATCTATTGGTTTTGCTATATGTGTATTCATACCAGCTTTAATGCTCCGTTCTATATCATCATAGAATGCGTTGGCACTCATCGCTATAATTATTACAGTACCCGCATCTTCTCTTCCTGACTTTCTTATCTTCTCTGCGGTTTCCAAGCCGTCCATAACCGGCATCATTATATCAAGGAGTATAACATCATACTCATTAGCATCTGAATTCATATATGTATCCAGTGCTTCCCTGCCATCGCTTACTCCAACAGTCCTTGCACCCGCATTATCAAGAATAAAGCTTACAATCTCCATATTCATCTCGTTGTCTTCTGCAACCAGCACTTTAAGCCCTTCAATTGACATCTGTGCATCATATTTACTATTCTTAGCTTCAGTCACGTTACGGTTAATTTTGAATGGTAATATTATTGTAAACTCTGTTCCAACATTCTGTCTGCTAATAAATTCAATTTCTCCACCCATTATCTCAATAAACCTCTTGGTTATTGCAAGTCCAAGCCCGGTTCCTTTATAAGCTGTTCTTGCATTGCTGCTCTCCTGTGCAAATGGCTCAAAAGCTATCTGCTGGAATTCTTCGCTCATTCCTATTCCGGTGTCTTCACATATGAAAGTAACCTTAACTGTATCGTCATCAGCTGCATTTTCACTATAAGAAAATCTTACAGAGCCATTCTGCACATTATATTTAATCGCATTGGATAATATATTCTGTAATATCTGCCTTAAATGAAGCGAACTGCCTATCAGATTGTCATATTCTATACTACCTCTGTCAACTGAATAATCGATACACTGTTCATCTGCCTGTGTCTCAATAACACTGCTGACCTCATTAATAATCTTCGTAAGCTCAAATGGTTCTTCTTTAATGGCAATCTCCCCCGACTCAAGCTTATTCATATCAAGAACATCATTTACAAGGTCTAATAAAAAGCCTGAGGCTGACATAATCTTATCAAGACATTCTTCTTCCTTTTCCCTGTTGCCAAGATTGAACCTGCATATATCGACCATTCCTCTTATTCCATTAATAGGTGTTCTTATATCGTGGCTCATACGCCTTAGAAAATCTGTCTTTGCAATATTGGCACGTTTCTCCTGCTCTGCCGCCTGTAGAAGCTGTCTTTTATATTCCATTTCCTGTAGCTGCATTTTGCTTTCGTCCTTGGCAATAACAAGCTGTCTTACAAACATGACAACACCTATTACCGCAATATAAACAAATAATGCAGCAGCAACCGCCCTGTTTCTTAAAGAATATACCTGCTTATCCGCAAAGAACGCATATATTGTATAATTCTCTATCTGCTTTCTCTTGCCATAGTAATAATCATTTTTGTATGGTACAGCTATAATACCATTATCATTTTCTTCCCAAGCTCCATCATATCTTTTCCTCAGTGCCTTCATATCAAGCCCCTGAAGCTCCTCGTCATTGGAATTAAGCACCTTGTCCTCATCTGATATATATACAATCCCATCCATATCAAACTCAAAACCTGATATGAGCCTGTCAATGCTTATATCTCCACTATTATCATAGCTTTCCTTCTTCACATATGTAATAACTGCACCTTTTGTATCTTTTCTTGCCGCTACAGCAATATCGGAAAACTCCTCATTCTGGCTTTCGGTATATGTTATGCTCCCTGACCTGGCATTAACTCTTGTTATATATACCTTCTGTGGGTGTTCAATGACATCTTTTACATTACTGTCGTCTATAACTGAATCAATATCCGTATATTCCATTCCCCTGCAAGATTCACATTCACCCTCTCCGTCAAGAACAACTATTCCGTCAAGTCTCTGGTTATACATATATTCATCTAAAAATGTATCAATATCATCTTCATACTGCATACACCTTACTAATTCCTGTGTCTTATCAGAAAGCCTGTACAAGCTTTTCACTTTATCATTCTGTATAAAGTATTCATATGTATTAACTCTTGTCTGCACAAAATCCAGCACCCTGTCTGCTGTCTTATTAACCGTTTCATTGCTTATTTCGGTAAATATAACAGCTACTATTGTCAACAATATAAATCCTGTAATTATTGAAATCAAAAATGCTTTAACATCTGATATGCCCCATATTCTACTCTTATCTTCCATTAGTTCCCCCATACTGCCATACTAACGTCAACCCCATATTTCTCTGCTATGCTCTGTATTGTGCCATCAGCCCTCATTTCGTTAAGCACCCCGGTAAGCTTCTTATCAATTCCACTGTCATTATCAAGTGAAAATGCAATTCCCAGCTCTGACATACTTAATTCTTCCCGAAGCACACCAAAATGTTCCTCATTGGACTGTACAAATACTTTCATAGCATTTTCGTGACCTGCTATGGCATCAACATAACCTTTTCTCATACTAGCATATAATTCTTCCATCGTTGACATACTGTACAGCACACCAACCTGCGGCGTATTCGTATTGGATAGTATGTACTCCGGCTTGGAAGTTACCTGCACCGCCACTCTTTTGCCGTTAAGATCATCAAGGTTTTCTATCCCGCTGTCTTTATTGACAACTACTATCTGACGGCTGTACATATATGGACCAGCCCAGTTGTACTTATCCTCCCTGCCGGTCATTGTAAAACAGCCCCACAGGCAGTCTACCGCTCCCTCTTTAAGATATATGTCTTTGTTATCCCATACAATCTGCTTGAATACTGGCGTATAACCCATACGCCTGCAAGCCTCTCTTGCTATCTCAACATCAATTCCTGTAAAGTTGCCATCACTGTCAAGATAACTGTAAGGCACATAATTATCACTGCCTATTATAAGAGGCTTTAAATCATTACTTGAACTCTTAGAGCCGTTATTATGTATATTACTGCACGCCATAAGCCCTGCTGATACTATGGCAGACAATATACATATAACTAATTTTAAATAACTAATTATATTATTACTTTTCATTTTTCCCCCACTCTTTAATAAATACACTCTTAAGTATTTCTGCCTGATGTCTGCATATATACTTTCATATATCTATTAATCTTTTTAATCATATACCCTACTGACCTTACATAACTTTATATGTATTTAATTATATAGCCTGATTAACTATAAGTCTATGTTTATATTTTTTTAATTTATTTAGATATAATAAATTGTTCCGTAACTTATACTATATATCAATATTAAAAACAGCAGGAAGATATTATGAATTCCCAATATCTTCCTGCTGCTTATATACATCAGCTTATATGCTTTATTATTCTATTATAATTGTATGTTACTCATTATTGCTGTTATTAAATATATCTGGATTTTCTTCGTTAATAGTGCTCTTCGCAGTATCTTTATTATCTGCTCCGGATGAAGCTGTATCAGAAGATGCATCTCCTATTCCCTTCCATATATCACTTTCTGCAGGTCCGCTAAGTGTAGATGAATAACTTCCATCTTCATTGAATGTTACACTCTCGGCAACCTTTTCAGAATGTGTAAAACCTGTTGTGTCAACTGGTTCTGGAATACCTTTGACCTCGCGGAATATCTTCATAAATTCCTTACCTGTAATTGTTTCGTGATCATAAAGATAATGGGCAATCTTGTCAAGGACATCTCTGTTCTCTATAAGAAGCTGCTTAGCTTCCTCATAACATTCCTTTAACATATTCTTGACTTCTTCATCAATCTGTGCAGCTGTTTCATCAGAACAGTCAAGTCTTGCATTACCATTAAGGTAAGGGTCATCAACTGTTGCCAGATTCATAAGTCCGAATCTGTCTGACATACCATACTGTGTAATCATAGCCTTGGCTATCTTGGTAGCCTTTTCTATATCGTTAGCAGCCCCTGTTGTAACTTTGCCAAAGACAATCTCCTCTGCCGCACGTCCAGCAACTAAAGTTACAAGTCTTGCCATAAGCTCATCTTTGTTCTGTAAGTACTTTTCTTCTTCTGGAACCTGCATTACATAACCTAATGAACCCATAGTTCTTGGTACAATAGTAATCTTCTGTACTGGCTCTGAGTCTTTCTTTAAAGCTGTAACAAGTGCGTGTCCTACCTCGTGGTAAGCAACTGTCTGCTTCTCTTCCTTGCTGAGCACCCGGTCTTTCTTCTCTTTACCAGCTATGACAACTTCAACTGCCTCAAATAAATCTTTCTGTGATACATACTTTCTTCCGGCCTTAACCGCAGCGATAGCAGCTTCATTAATCATATTGGCAAGGTCTGAACCTACTGCACCACTTGTTGCAAGTCCGATTTCTTCAAAATTAACTGTATCGTCCATAAGCACATCTTTAGAATGTACTTTAAGCGTTTCAATACGTCCCTTAAGGTCTGGCTTGTCAACTATAACTCTTCTGTCAAGACGGCCTGGTCTAAGTAACGCCTTATCAAGAACTTCTGGTCTGTTAGTAGCCGCAAGTATAAATATACCCTTTGATGAATCGAAACCATCCATCTCTGCTAATAACTGGTTAAGTGTCTGTTCTCTTTCGTCATTACCGCCGCCATATCTTGAATCACGGCTCTTACCAATAGCATCAATCTCATCTATGAATATAATACAAGGTGCCTGCTTGGTAGCTTCTTTAAAAAGGTCTCTTACTCGTGAAGCACCAACACCTACGAACATCTCAACAAAATCTGAACCTGCAAGTGAGAAGAATGGTACATTAGCCTCACCAGCTACTGCCTTTGCAAGAAGTGTCTTACCAGTTCCCGGAGGACCTACTAAAAGAGCACCCTTTGGAAGCTTGGCACCAATCTTTGAATACTTATCTGGATTATGAAGAAAATCCACTATCTCTGTAAGCGACTCCTTCGCCTCATCCTGTCCTGCTACATCTTTAAATGTAACACCTGTCTTCTTCTGTACATATACCTTAGCGTTATTCTTGCCGACACCCATGCCGCCCATCATACCGCCGCCTTTGGATATTCTTCTATATACAAAGGCAAATATTACATATATGAATAAGAATGGTAATACATATACAACCAGAAATTCTACTATTGATGAATTAGAATCTGGTATATAACCTGAGAATTCAATACCTTTTCTCTTGAGTAATGGAACAAGTGTGTCATCATTAACATATCCTGTATAGTATGTGTAGCCTAACTTGTTCGCTTCCGGAGTATCCCCTGCACTGTCAACTGGTGTAATAAGAATTCTATCCTGTTCAAGTGCAACGCTCTTTACTTCATCATTATTAACCATCTCTATGAACTCATTATAAGTTATCTCCTTATAAGTAGCATTCTTTACGAGATTGTTAAGCATTGTTATTCCAATAAATGTAATAACCGCAGCAATTATAATAAAGACAATAAGACTGGTGTTCTTAGGCTTTTTATTATTGTTATTATTGCCGCCACCATTATTCCTGTTGTTATTATTACCACCACCGTAATTATTACCGTTGTTGTAATTATCCATTCGGCTTCTCCATTCCTAGTTCTTTATACTCTCATCGTCTTATAACTTATCATTAACAGACAATACCCATTATAAAGAAGGAATATTTATAAATCAACCTTTAATAAAAGGTTTCATACTATTTATTTTTTATTAAGATTTAGTTATTCTTTTCCTGATACTCAAGTGCCGCGCCAATAAATCCTCTGAATAATGGATGTGGTCTGTTAGGTCTTGACTTTAATTCTGGGTGAGCCTGTGTTGCTAAGAACCAAGGGTGCTCCTTAATCTCTATCATCTCAACAATTCTTCCGTCTGGTGAAATACCTGAAAGCTGCATACCATTTTCAACAAGAACTTTTCTGTAGTCATTATTTACTTCATATCTGTGTCTATGTCTTTCATTAATAGTTTCTTCGCCATATAATTCATATGCCTTAGAATCCTTGGCAAGCACACAAGGGTATGAACCAAGTCTTAAAGTTCCACCGATATCGTCAATACCTTCCTGATCTGGCATAAGGTGAATTACTGGATGTGTTGTATCTGGCTTTAACTCAACACTGTGCGCATCTTCATATCCAAGAACGTCTCTTGCAAATTCTACGATTGCAAGCTGCATTCCAAGGCACAGACCTAAGAATGGCACGTTATTCTCTCTTGCATATTTTATAGCCTGAATCTTTCCTTCTACACCTCTGTCACCGAATCCACCTGGTACAAGAATACCTGATACATCTGATAATAATTCAGCGGCATTATCCTTAGTAACTGTCTCTGAGTCAATCCATTTGATTGTGACATCAGCAGAATTATATACACCGCCGTGCTTTAATGCCTCAACTACTGAAATATAAGCATCGTGAAGCTGTATATATTTACCTACTAATGCAACTGTAACCTTCTTAGTTGGATTTTTCCAAGCCTTGCACATAGCTCTCCACTCATCTAAATCTGGTTCTGGACAATCAAGCTCTAGACATTCGCAGGCTACCTGTGCAAGATGTTCTTCTTCCATAGCAAGTGGTGCATCGTAAAGTATCTCAACATCAAGATTTTGTAATACGTGTGTCTTTGGCACGTTACAGAATAATGCAATCTTATCCTTAATACCAGGTTCAAGTGGGTGCTCTGTACGGCATACTAAGATATCTGGCTGAATACCCATTCCCTGTAATTCCTTAACACTTGCCTGAGTAGGCTTTGTCTTCATCTCGCCTGAAGCCTTAAGATAAGGAATAAGTGTAACGTGTATAAGAATAGCATTTTCGTGTCCAACTTCGTGCTGGAACTGTCTGATTGCCTCTAAGAATGGCTGTGATTCGATATCACCTACTGTTCCACCAACCTCGATAATTGCAATCTTAGTTTCATCAGTTGAATAATCTCTATAAAAACGGCTCTTTATTTCATTAGTTATATGAGGAATTACCTGAACTGTTCCTCCACCAAAATCGCCACGGCGTTCCTTCTGTAATACAGACCAGTATACCTTACCTGTTGTTACATTAGAATTCTTATTAAGACTTTCATCAATAAATCTTTCATAATGCCCAAGGTCAAGGTCAGTCTCCGCACCATCATCTGTTACAAATACTTCACCGTGCTGGATTGGGTTCATTGTTCCCGGGTCAATGTTAATATATGGGTCGAACTTCTGCATAGTCACCTTAAATCCACGTGCTTTTAATAATCTACCGAGTGAAGCTGCTGTGATTCCTTTACCAAGACCTGATACTACACCACCTGTTACAAATACATATTTTACAGACATTATTCCTCCTATCCGCCTTTCGGCTTACACATTAATCAACATTCCTACATTATTTTCAACATTATACAGTCATAAATTGCAAATTTCCACATTTTTTTATAATTAAATCTGTATTAATTCTGATACATTTATTTCATTTTATAATCGTTAATAAAATGTCTTTTCTATGGCAGATATGACGTATTCTGACTTAATATTATTAAGCTGGACGATATTAATATTAGTTATCTTATCTTTATTAATATAACCATTAATAATATCCTCCCCTTTATCATTCTTCTCATATCTGAACTCGGTATCTGATATGGTGAGAGCTATTCCCTGTCCTGTATATTTGGAATATGCTTCCTTTAATGTCCATATTCTAAGAAAACGGTTCTCATCTTCGCCAATCCACCGACATTCATTATCAGTAAAAAATCTTCTGGCAACCTTTAAATAATTCTTTCTTGTATGCTCTATATCCACACCAACTGCATTTTCTGATATGGCACATACAACATAATCTCCTGTGTGGGAAAGATTAAAATGTATATTCTTATCCGCATACTCCGGCTTATTATTCGCAGTAAGTTTGATATCATAATCATAAGCCTTATCATATCCGCTGATAAGCTTATTTATATCTATATCATATTCCGAATTACTTTCCCATAAATGTCCTGCGTGGATATTCTCTCTTTCCCGCTTGGAAGCCTCAATTAGATAATTCTTATCTACACAATTCCCAGTTATATAATTATGAGCTATATAATTCCCAGCTTCATAGTCCTTTGTCGCATAATTAAGAAGAAGCCCTGCAACAAGGCTTCTCCTCTTATCTTCCATATATTGATATCTGTCAATCTTCTCCTGCCTGTACTCTGGCACAAGCATTTTCCCAGTGTTAAACATATCCTCGGTTATATCAGATATGTCCGTTATATACAATCTCATATTCTTCCTATGCTGTTGCTGTATCGAACTGGCTCTCATATAAGTTCTTATAAAATCCGCCAGCCGCAAGCAGTTCTTCGTGATTACCCTTTTCTATAATATGTCCGTCTTTCATAACAAGTATAACATCTGCTGACTGTATTGTAGAAAGTCTGTGGGCAACTATAAAGCTTGTTCTTCCTTCCATAAGCTTGTTAAATGCGTTCTGAATTTTTATTTCAGTTCGGGTATCTATAGATGAAGTTGCCTCATCAAGAATAAGCATTGGTGGTCTTGTAAGCATAATTCTTGTTATGCACAAAAGCTGCTTCTGCCCCTGTGAAAGACTTCCTCCGTCCTCACCAATCACTGTATCAAACCCATTAGGAAGACGCTTTATAAATCCGTATGAGTATGAAGCCTTAGCTGCCTCAATAATCTCTTCTTCTGTGGCATCCGGCTTTCCCATAGTGATATTCTCCCTGATAGTTCCTGCCTTAAGCCATGTTTCCTGTAATACCATACCAAAACCGTGTCTTAATGAATATCTTGTCATATCCCTTATATCAACACCTGATACATCTATGCTTCCTGAATTAACATCATAAAACCTCATTAAAAGGTTGATTACTGTTGTCTTACCACAGCCTGTAGGACCTACAATCGCAATCTTCTGTCCCTTCTTAACGTGAAGTGTGAAGTCCTCTATAAGCTTTCTGTCTGGTGTGTATGAGAAGTATACGTTATTAAGGTCTACCCTGCCATCAATATCTGTAACACTAACTGCTGATGGTGCATCTGGAATTTCTGGTTCTTCCTCTATAAGCTCGAACATTCTTCCTGCACACGCAATGGCATTCTGAAGCTCTGTTATAACGCCTGATATTTCATTAAAAGGCTTAGTATACTGTGTAGCATAACTTAAGAAGCTTGATAACTGTCCAACTGTTATGCCTCCGCCTATTGCAGAAAATGCACCTGCAACAGCTACTGCTGCATACACAAGGCTGTTGACAAATCTCGTCGATGGGTTAGTTATTGATGAGAAGAATATAGCTCTTAAAGAATACTTCTGTAATCTTTTATTAATCTCGTCAAATTCTTCTACTGCCCTGTCTTCATAGCCGTATGCCTTTACAACCTTCTGTCCGCCAATCATCTCATCAATAAATGCCGTCTGCTCACCTCTTGTTTCTGATTGGAGCTTGAACATTGAAAATGTCTTCTTAGCAATAAAGCTTGCAACAAATAATGAAACCGGGGTTATAACAACAACTACAAGTGTAATCTTTACATTTATTGTAAGCATAAATATAAGTGTTCCTGCAATTGTAAGCACACCTGAAAAGAACTGTGTAAATCCCATTAAAAGACCATCTGCGAACTGGTCAACATCGGCAATTACACGGCTTACAATATCACCATATGACTGTGCGTCAATATATTTAAGAGGAAGCTTCTGTAACTTTTCCATAGCCTCATCTCTTATATCTCTTGTAACGTGGTAAGTTATCTTATTATTGCATATATTCATTATCCACTGTGACAGTGCTGTTATGGCAACAACAATTCCTATTGTTATAAGTACCTTTGTTATGCCTGCAAAATCAACATTGCCCGGTCCTATAATATGGTCAATTCCTCTACCAACAAGAATTGGCACATACAATGTAGAAGCAACTGTTACAGCAGCCATAAGGATTGATATAACAAGAAATCCACTATATTTCTTTATTCTTTTTAATACTTTGCCAAGCGTAGACTTCTGCGCTTCTCTTTTATCCTTATTATCTTTCATAACTAATCTCCATTCTGACCTATGACTTGAACTGTGAATTATATATTTCCCTGTATACTTCACAATTCTCCAAAAGTTCTGTATGTGTACCTATTCCTGCAACCTCACCATCATCAAGCACGATAATTTTATCCGCGTGCATAAGTGATGCTGAACGCTGTGATACTATAAATACTGTAGGATTATTAGGCATCGTTCTTATAGACTTTCTAAGTGCCGCATCTGTAGCAAAGTCAAGAGCTGATGCACTGTCATCAAGAATAAGGACATCTGGCTTTTTAACAACTGCCCTTGCAATTGTAAGTCTTTGTCTTTGTCCACCTGAAAGGTTCTTACCACCCTGTTCAATCATATAGTCAAGGCGGCCTTTCTTCTTATCAACGAATTCCTTCGCCTGTGCTATTGCAAGTGCATCATCTATCTCTTTATCTGTAGCATCTGCCTTAGCCATCTGGATATTCTTTCTTATGCTTCCTTTGAATAATACTGCCTTCTGCATTACTATTCCGACTTTGTCCCTTAACTGTTCTATATTAATATCTTTAACATTAGTTCCATTTATTAATACTTCGCCACTGGTTGCATCATAAAACCTTGGTATAAGTCCGACAAGACTTGACTTACCTGAACCAGTACCACCTATTATACCGATAGTCTGTCCCCTGTAAGCCTTAAAATTAACGCCGGCAATACTTGTATCACCAGCTCCATTATACTTAAGGGCAACATTCTTAAATTCTACGACAGGAACATTTTCTTTATCTGCTGATAAATCCATACTGCCATCCTTCATACTTGGCTGCACTTCAAATATTGACTCAATTCTTCCTGCACAGGCAAGAGCCTTAGTTATATTAATTACAAGATTAGCAAGCTTGATAAGCTCAACAAGTATCTGTGACATATAATTGTAAAGGGCTACAACCTGTCCCTGCGTAAGACCACCTTGATTAACTCTTATCGCACCAACCCATATAAGTGCAATTATTGAAACATTAACAACTGTGTAAGTAAGAGGATTCATAAGACCTGAAATCTTACCTACGAACTTCTGCAGATGATTAAGTTCTTCATTCTTATTCTTAAAACGTGCAAATTCATCGTCCTGCTTATTAAATGCTCTTATTACTCTTACACCTGTAAGATTTTCCCTTGTTATTCCAAGGATTGTATCAAGACCTGCCTGTACCTTCTTATATAAAGGTCTTGTTCCTATCATAATTCCAAATACTATAACGGCAAGGACTGGTATAGCTGCGACAAATATAAGTGCCGCCTTGACATCTATTGTAAATGCCATAATCATAGCACCAAATACAATAAATGGAGAACGTAAGAATAATCTTAATACAAGATTAACACCATTCTGAATCTGGTTAATATCACTTGTCATTCTTGTCATAAGAGTTGACGTTCCAATGTCGTCCATCTCCGTGAACGAAAGTGACTGTATATGCTTGAATAAAGCATGCCTTATTCCTGTAGCACAGCCAACTGCCGCCTTGGCACTGAAATATTGTGCTGTTATTGAACATACAAGACCTATAATTGCAAGGCCTAAAAGCATAAGGCACATTTTTACTATATAAGCTGTGTCCTGCTGTCCTATGCCCCTGTCAATTATAGAAGCAACTACCAATGGAACGAATAACTCAAAGAGTGCTTCAAGCATTTTAAAAAGTGGTGCTAACACACACTCTTTTTTTAATTCTTCCAGATACTTTAGAATCATCTTCATTACTCTTTACCTCACTTGTCCTTATCTTTAAACAGCCAATGGATTATCTTACTCTAAATCTATAAGCTCTGATAAAAGATTCTCATATGCATACGCTCTCTTGCTCATAAAATATTGATTATACACTTCATAATTATAATATGAATGTTCATACTGTCTTGAATACAGATGAGCAAGGTCTACCTTCCGTGTAAATGAAAGTTCTTTGTTATTATACCACCAGTCAGCAATATTCAGCATTTTAATTGCAATTATTCCAACAATACCGCCCTTGACTTTTAAAAGCAGATTATAATCATATACTGAATCAAGAAAATATCTGTACAGATAATACATAAGAAGCTGTTCATATTCAGTTTCATCTTCCTTGTGGTATTCGTCAAATTCCTTCACAACAGCCCTGAACTGCTCTGCACTTGTACATTCCTCAAAGAAATTATTAACTTCCTCTGTGTATATATTCCAGTCTTTATTAATAACTTCCATTCCCTCAAAACTTTCAAAGAACTTTCTTATATACTTATATGTATCTTTCTTTCCAGCAGCAATACGCCTTGCCCTGTTTAACTTATTTTCCCTGTAGTCTTCCTTGGCAAAACGTCCACATACACCCACTATTAGTTCATCTCTTTCTCTATCAAGATAATCCTGTATGTTTCTTGCAAACATCAGTATAAGCACACATCTTTCCATTATGGTATAATCCCTGTCCGTGGCTATATTATATGCTATAATTCTTGCCTGCCTTAACTGTACAAAGGTAAGCGGGTCTATATCATTGTAGCTGTTAATCTGCTCCCTGTTCTTTACCTCTCTGAATTTAAGCTCGCCCTTATATCCTAATATAAGCTCACCTGCTGTCTTACAGGATGGTGCAATTCCAATCTCCCTTGTATTGCCATATTCATTAATAAATCTGGGAAACTCTGCACACGTTTCACACAGCGAATCCTTACCAAGCTTGATATAAATCTCACACAAATTCTTCTTATTAAGAAATGGACATCTTCCCTCTTTTAGCGTAAATGTACAGCCACCATCTTCAGATGGCACCATAACACTTCTTAACTTATTGCCAAATGACCCAATTACTCTCCTATACTGCTTGTACGACTCTTTATCAACATCAACATCCCAGCCTGCACAGCATGTATCCGTACATTCTCCCGCTATACATTTAAAATTCTTATAATAATCTGGTGTAACTATCTTCATTTAAGCCTGCTCTGCCTTTCTTTTAGTGTACTTCTACTTTATATATCCTAAGCTATTCATACAATTTAACCCTTTATATTTTCTAATATTCGTATATTTTCTAAAACTGTTGTGTCTTTCTGCCTGTTATAAGTGAATATATTGAAGTTATTGTAAGCACTGCAAATACTGCCACTCCAATAAAAAATGTATAGAACATATAAGGATTATTCTGTAAAAACACTGCAACTGACGATGTATACACATCATTAAGTGTCACGCTTACTCCAAGTATATTGGCATACTGTGGATATTTCACCATTGTAAGCATTGCAAAATAATACACAGCTATAAGCTCTGGCACACTGCATACAAGTGAAACAGCTATGCTTATTGTCCTTATAATAAATGTATTATTATTCACCAGCTTTCTTGCAAGCACGCTGAATACTACCGAAGCCACCATAAATACCATAAACATAACATAATCATCAACCATCGAAGCTACCCTGTTAAACATATCTTCTCCGGATATTCCCTTATAAGTAATCATCAGCACATAGAAATTATATATCGTCCTTATTCCCATAAAAAATGCACCAATAATAACAACCCTGAATATAATATTTATAATCTTATTATCATTATTCTTCATATAATTCCTCATCTCCTTTAGTAATCACGCTATCTTTATATTTTACATTATTTCTAATATAATTCAATATTTATAATTTTACTTTTTATCATTGAAATATGATACATAATCTGTGTATAATTATAACATTATAATTAAACGAAAGGATTAAAATGATGAACACTAAAAAGCTCTCAACATTCAAACGCCTTTTTATGCTCTCTGTTGTGCTTGTGTTAAGCCTTGCAAGTACATTGACACTTACTGCCTGTGGCAGTAAAATTCCAGAGAACACTGTATTTTCAGTAGATGACCTTGCTGGAAAGTCAGTCGGCGTACAGCTTGGAACTACAGGTGACATATATGTTTCCGATATGGAATCTGATGGTTCAGGAACTAAGGTTGAACGATACAATAAAGGAAATGATGCAATTCAGGCTCTTAAGCAGGGCAAGATTGATGCTGTTGTAATTGATGCACAGCCAGCTAAAGCATTTGTTGCTGCTAACAACGAACTTATGATTCTTGATGAAGAATTTGTTACAGAAGAATATGCTATATGTCTTGCCAAGAACAATTCATCACTAACAGAAAAAGTCAATGAGGCGTTAAATGTCCTTATTGCCAACGGAACAGTTAATACAATTATCAATAATTATATTGGTGAAAATGCCTCTAAAGAGGCATATGTACCTACAAGCTCAGGTTCTAACGGAACTCTTACTATTGCTGTTAACGCTTACTTTGAGCCTTATGAATATTACAGCAATGGCAAGGTGTGTGGTATTGATGTCGATATTTCCAATGCCATAGCTGATTACCTTAATATGAAGATTGATGTTGAAGATATGGAATTTGATTCAATTATTACTGCTGTATCTTCTGGAAAAGCAGATTTTGGTATATCTGGTATTACTGTTACAGAAGAACGTCTGAAGAATATTGATTTCTCAATCCCTTACACAACTTCAAGCCAGGTTGTTATCGTAAGAAATAATGATGTTAAAGCTTCTGGTTCTAGTTTTGCTGATAAATTCAAGAGTGATTTCATTGATGATGCAAGATACCAGTATCTTCTCACAGGTTTAAGAAATACTCTTATTATTGCAATATGTGCCGCACTTATCGGTATTGTAATAGGTTTCCTTATTGCAATCGTACGTTCTAACCACGATAAGACAGGTAAGATGAAGGTGCTTAACTTCCTCTGCAACATTTATCTCACAGTTATACGAGGAACACCTACAATGGTACAGCTGCTTATTATATACTATGTAATATTCAGCTCAGTACATATTAACAAGATTGTTGTTGCACTCCTTGCCTTTGGTATTAACTCTGGTGCTTATGTTGCCGAAATCTTCCGTTCAGGTATTATGTCAATTGACAACGGACAGTTTGAGGCCGCACGAAGCCTTGGTCTTAACTATAGACAGACTATGATTCAGGTAATACTTCCACAGGCATTTAAGAATGTACTTCCAGCACTTGCCAATGAATTTATCGTACTCTTAAAAGAGACATCAATAAGTGGTTATATCGGTCTTAACGACCTTACCCGTGGCGGTGATATTATTCGAAGCATAACTTATGATCCAATGCTTCCACTTTTCGGTGTTGCACTTATATATCTTGTACTTGTTGTGATTCTTTCATCACTTGTAAAGAAACTTGAAAGGAGATTAAGAAGCAATGAACGACACTAATGTAATTCTTGAAGTAAAAAATCTTAAAAAGACATTTGGCGACCACGTTGTACTTAAGGACATTAATACAACTATTACCAAGGGCGAAGTTATTGCCATAATAGGTCCTTCCGGCTGTGGTAAATCTACATTTTTAAGATCACTTAATCTACTTGAAGTTCCTACCTCAGGACATATCATATATGAGGGCAATGACCTCACAGAAAAGGGTGTAAATGTTGATAAATTAAGACAGAGCATTGGAATGGTATTCCAGCATTTTAATCTCTTTCCTAATATGACAATCAAGAAAAATATCACTCTTGCACCTACACAGTTAGGACTTATGAGCAAAGAAGATGCTGACAAGAAAGCCTTAGAGCTTCTTGAACGTGTTGGCCTTTTAGACAAAGCTGACTCTTACCCTGATATGTTATCTGGTGGACAGAAGCAGCGAGTTGCAATAGCAAGAGCTCTTGCTATGAACCCGGAGATTATGTTATTTGATGAACCTACTTCTGCCCTTGACCCTGAGATGGTTGGTGAAGTACTTGCAATTATGAAAGAGCTTGCCGCAGATGGTATGACTATGATGGTAGTTACACACGAGATGGGCTTTGCAAGGGAAGTCGCTACACGCTGTATGTTCATTAATGAAGGTATGATTGAAGAGGACGAAGCTCCTAAGGAATTCTTTGATAACCCAAAGAGTGCACGACTTAAAGATTTCTTATCTAAAGTATTATAATAATAATATCCAAAAGCTTATTTTAATATTTTAAGAATTAAGCTATAATAAATAATAGTAATTAAGGCAGGTGTTAATTATCATATAATCTGATGTATAATTAACACTTGCTTTATTATTTAGTACCTGTACTAAAGATTAATAAATCACATCGAGGAGGAGCTATATGGAACAATTCAAAAAAGACCTGATTACAACAGGCCGTCCCAGCTTTATTCCAGCACTAATATTGGGAATAATCGCTATTATATCAGCAGTTACCGGAATTGCTTTTGAATTCAGCCGTTATGATAATTTCGACCCAACACATAAAGGTCTTGCACAGCTTAACGCTATATATCTTATGGGACCATTCGCCGAGGAGACTACTAATGGAAAAGTAACTGCAAGATATTATATTGCAGAGGACACCAATGGATATTTATGTGTGATAAGCACTAACAAGAATACTTCAGTACCTGTATATGGACAGGATTTTACTGACGGCAATGACATTTACTCTTTCACACCACAGACACTTAAAGGTAACAGAGTTAAAATATCTGCAAAGCTTGCTTCCTACCTAGTTAAATACTTCAAAGACTCAGGTCTTGGTATTACTACTTCTAACTACACTGATTACTTTGGAAGCTATTATCTTGATACTAATTACAACCGGCACCAGCTCTCTATTGTATTTTATATATGTTCCGGCATATTGGCATTTGCAGCTATTATGTTATTCATATCAGGAAACCGTAATGGTGCATTTATCAAACAGAAAATGGCACAGCTTGAAGCCGATGGTTCTCTCAACGCCTTATATGAGAACTTTGCTACTAATAAACATTTTTTCTCTAATAAGTTAAAACTCGCTGTATCACCTGATTACATTATTGACCTGAATCGTACCACCAATGGATTTAATGTTATTCCATTAGATACTATTACCAATGTATATGTATGCAATATAGCTGACGGCAAGCTTACAGGCACTAACTATATTGCCCTGGAGGTTGAATTCGGCAACAGAATAACTATTGCTCCTCACGAGGGTGAGCTGACTGAATATAATTATGTAGTCAATAACATAAGACATTTTATTAAAGAAAGACACGGGGAGGCAGATGCATGATAGTTATTTACAGTTATGGTACAATATACAAAAAAGATGCTGATACTGGTGTTTTCCAGTGTCCTAACTGTGGACATATAACTCCACACGGCTTATACAGACGAATTAACCGTGTTTCAATATTCTATATACCTGTTATTAATATAAGGGGTAAAAGCGGCGAAACGTGTGAATATTGCGGATTTGTACGCCCACTAAATATAAGCGATTACAGAAAGGCTAAGAAAGCTGCAAGACAGTAATTAAGCAGATTATTGTTATACACTTGTCCATACTAATACGGCACCGGCAATGTAATATTAAATAAGCACTCTTATACTTGACCTATGTCTCTAGTGCTGTAGATTTAGATTATTGACACAATAAAAAACAGATGATTAATTATGTATCTATACAGCAGACCAGAACTAAATTCCGGTCTGTTACAGGAAAATCACATAATTAACCATCTGTTTTTAAGACTGCATTTTCTTCTTTCCAATAATAAGAAGGACCACACCTGCTGCAATAAAGAATATTGATATAAACTGCGATGTTGAAAGAATACCTATCTCTCCCCTGTAATCATTTCTTAAGAACTCAATAAGAAATCTTCCAATCCCATATAAAATCATATATAAATAGCCAATTCCACCAGCTGGAAGCACAAGCTTTCTACCATCTTTCTTCCTTATTGTATAGCCTATAAAATGTGCAACCGCAATAAGTATTATCATATGAATTATATTAGCTCCTGCTGATATAAGCTGTGTAGGAATAAGCTTTACACCTGCTGGTGCCTGAGAACCCACTGGGAATATCACGCCAAATGCACTGTCTGTCACACGTCCATAGCAACAGCCTGCAAGATAACAACCTATTCTTCCAAAGCCCTGTGCTAATGCTATCTCCGGCATTATAAGATCAAAATACTCAAGGAAATTAATCTTCTTAATCTTACAATAAAGCATACTGCAAAGCACACCTGCTATAATTCCTCCATACACAACAAATCCTGATGAACCTAATACCTCTTTAGGATTTTTAATAAAGCTGTCAAATTCAACTATTATAAATAAAAGTTTTGCTCCAGCAAATCCTGTAAGTCCTGCGATTATCGCTATATCTATAACCGACTCGTCCTTAAGTCCAAGTTTCTTTGCTCTGTATTCACCAAGAATCATAGCAAGGATAAATCCAAGTGCTATCATAAAGCCATAGCCGTGAACGGTCAGCCCTCCTATTTTAAACAAATCTGTCTTCATATATATCCTCTTTTCTTTAAATTCCAAACATCTTTATATTAATAATTATCTTTATATCAGAAGCGTTCCACATTCCAAGCATTTCTATATTAACCATCATCTTTATATCTGAAGCCACTCTACATTCCGAACATCTCTATGGATTTATCAAGTCTTTCCTTGAATTCTTCAAAGAATTTATCTGCTTCGTAACCTTTCATGTAAAATGTTCTGAGATTATACATATTAAGTATCTTAATCTGTTCCTCAGAAAGTCCTGCCAAGGCTCTCTGAACCTTCTTAATATAACTATGCCATTGTATCACATATGAATTATAACTTTCAATATTATCAATTCCTATCCACTTGCGTACTTTTATCTTAGTCAGATTATCTTTATTACATTCACCCTTCTGTAATATATAATAAAAATGCTCATCATCTTCCCAATATCTTCCTAACGGAAACATTCTGCATATGCCAGGCCTGTAATTATGTATTGTACATCTGTTATCAGCTCCAAGAAATGAACAGCCATTACTAACTGTCTGCATTTTAATATTAGGAAGTATACAGCCATCTACCATATTAAGCTCAATATTAGTATCCAGAAGCTGCTCAAATGTCTTTCCTGTGCCAATTCCAAGCCTGTAACAATCATAAGGATCAAGCACTATTGTTCTGCCCATTCCTATGCAGCATATCTTCTTACAGCCCTGACAAGAATTCGTATCTGTCTTTACCATATCATTTTCTCTATATAATCTTCCATCACTAATATCTTCCAATCCTACATCTCTTAACATTATGTCACGTCAGCACCTTTCCTGTTATTTAAAATTTCATCTATCAAATTAAATTTTCATCCATTAAATTATAATCTCTTCTAACATATTATAATCTCATCCGTCAAATATCTTTTTATCCACTCAGACTTATTCATATTATACTTTAATATCGGATATGTGTCGATACTGCTTTTTTTGCTAAACACGGATTATAATGCTATTTCATTTTCTATTTAATTATTATATCTGCCTGTTGTATACTGCTTCATGCACTTAATAATCTGAAAAAGCACGCAGAAATGACAAAAAATACCAAACTTCTTTAAAATACATATTACTTTTTTATAAAAATGTGATACAATATATCACTGTACGATAAACAGTAAGCAATTGATGCAAGATGGGAGATAACAATGAAACACAAGATTATAACATTTGGTGAATTAATGCTCAGACTTTCACCTGACAACAATGAAAGATTTACACAGGCACATTCTTATGAAGCTGTATATGGCGGCGGCGAAGCTAATACTGCTGTATCCCTTGCCAATTTTAATGTTAATGTAAGCTATGTTACTAAGCTTCCAGAACATACTATTGGACAGAGTGCTGTTAATTCTTTAAGACAGTATGGTGTCGGTGTTGAACATATAGTAAGAGGCGGCGAACAGATTGGAATATATTTCCTTGAGAAAAAGACGAGCCAGAGACCTACTAATGTTATATATAACAGAAAAGGTTCAGCATTTGCCCTTGCCAATGTAGATGACTTTGACTGGGATTCAATATTTGCTGATGCTACATGGTTTCATTTTTCAGGAATTACTCCAGCAATAAGTGATAATATGGCACAGATTACTCTTCTTGCCTGCAAGAAAGCTAAGGAAAGAGGAATTACAATAAGCTGTGACCTTAATTACAGAAGCAAGCTCTGGTCTAGTGAAAAGGCTAACAAAGTAATGAGCGAAATATGTAAGTATGTTGATATATGTATCGCTAATGAAGATGATGCAGTTGGAATATTCGGACTTGATGCCTCTAATTCAGATAAAGAGAAGAATTCTTACATTGCAGAAGAACTTATAAAAATGTTCCCTAACTTCAAGATGGTTGCATCTGTATGGAGAACAGAAACTTCAATAACAACATTCAAGCTCCAGTCAATGATATACACAGAAGGAAAGGCTTACTACAGCCAGGAATTCTTTATGAATATTCTTGATTATATTGGTGCTGGTGATGCTTATTGTGCTGGTATTATATATAGTTTTATCAATGACTTTGACCCACAGAAAGCTGTTGAATTCTCTAATGCCGCAAGCTGCTTAAAACATACTGTAAGCGGTGATTACAACCTCGTATCTGTAGACGAAGTTATGAAGCTTGCATTTGCCAAGGCTGGTAATGAGGTTTCCCGTTAATATTAATAAACAATAAATATATATGGGTGTCATTTTAAACTAATGCTCTACAGTATACAGATAATAATCTGTTATTATCTATATATTACGTAATAGTCTATTATGACACCCTTTTTAAATTCTCTCTATATATTTATCTTTATATGGCAATAACTTACTATACCACTTATACAGCCTGAGACTGTCACATCTTACTCTTTACATTAACTACCATTAGCGATATAGCAGCTATTTCTATCCTTGTCATATTCCGTCATCATCACACTTTATTCTTATCCACAGTTATTGCAGTCACTTATGTTGTTCCCTGAATTCGTACACACTGGCATATCTTCCTCACACGTTGGCTGACAGCCTGTTTCGCAATCTTGTTTTAATCTACCTTCACATTTTGGTGGGCTTAAATCAAGAGGCTTGATTGCCAGATTCAAAAGATTGCCGCACACGAATTTCATCTCATTAGAATCTTCCTCTGCCACTATGCTTCCCTTAGGAGTTACAATCTTTCCAGCACTTGCAACCCTGTAGCCAGCAAAATACAAGCTCTGTAATATAATCGAAAGACCTATTGTTATCTCATCATCAGTTGTATCAAGGTTAATTACTTTTGGAATTGCAGAAAGATTAAGTCCCTGCGTTATTCTGTTATTATCCGCTGTAAATCCTGTATAATTAAGTGCCGCACTATACTGTGGTGTAGCCGCTGCATTATAATTGTAAGATATTCCATAAGGTGCAAATATTTCAAGCTCCACTGAAGTTGGATTGACATCTTCATCATAGGTAGCCGAAGTTGTTTCTGGTGGCAGATATACAGCTGTTGGATAAAGTGTTGCCACAAGCCTGCAATTCTCATCATACAGACTTACCGCAAATGTCACTGACAAGTTTGACAATGTAACTGAATAACAGTTCGGTCTGCCCGGTATCTGTGTTATAACTACATTTCCTGTTCCATATTCATAGGATACATCTATTACACTTGCAGTTGCGTTGACAGCCGTTGGATAAGTTGCTGATATATCTGCACCTATTGGAAATTCAGCACAAAGGTTAATACCAATCTGGTCATATATCAATGGCGCATAAAGACTAAGTTCACTCGGTGAACCGCATATCGGATTGGTACATACATCAAAACATCCATTAGGCATATTAGATACAAGATTACTTGCAATCTTTGTTGTACAGCATTTTTTCCTGCACTTACACTTTGCCATTTCAAATCCTTCCTTTAAGTATTCTTACTACATTATATGTTCTAAATACTTTGTTGCTACCATACATTTTAATAAGCTTCACATATCAGATCTACTGATGAACAGAGGGTAATATGTCAAATGTATATTCAGTTGGGAATAACCGCCAGTTAATTATCTATAATGCCGGTTCTAATATATTCTTACGTGTAGCCCATTTTGGTGGGCTTGACCGCCCTATCGTGCTTGCTACAGACTACTTATGCGGTCTTACAGAGTGTATATATAATTCATCTCTTTATTATTCCTACATCAATCAGAATGGTTCACTTATCTTAAAAAATATTATGGATACCGCTAATATATTGGCTATAGACTGTAATTATGTACAGGAATATTCTAATCCTAAGCTTGCCATATGTAATAACACCCTGCTTCTTTTCTATCTTAAGCAAAATCCTGTATCTGATAAACCCAGCCTGCACTGTATAACACCTGATGACAATAATGCACTGCCTATCCCACTGCCTGATATTAAAAAGCCTGTGAATTCTTACAGTGTGCTTGCATATAATAATTTTATTTTATTATGTGTTAATGAACACATATACAAAATTGAACAAATCGGACATTTCAAACAATTAGCTATATGCACTGCCGACAATAATAGTACTGATAATAACAACGCTGACAATATTAATTCAAATAATAATAATGATAATTACATTGAACGTGAAAAATCCCTGACCGAAGATTTCAACAAAAAGATTGCCGCATGCCAGGCAAAAATAAATGAGCAGTCAGCCGTCATTGACAGCATAACCGCCCAATATAATGAACTTATGGATATTGCCCGCCAGTACCGTGACGAAGCAATTAAATGGAGAAGTAAATTTATATAACTATTCCGATAATTAATTAGCGTAATGTACTTTTAAGAGGCTTAACCCCTTGGCTGGAGCTGTCGCTCCAGCTAAAGAACGATTCTTTGCCTCTAAAAGCTCTTGCATACTGTCTGCCTCTCTTTTACCAAAACCAACCTCTAATAATGTTCCTGATAATATTCTTACCATATATTGAAGAAATCCACTTCCGTGGAAGGTCATATTAAGATACGAACCCTTAAGCGATATATCAATTGAATATATCTCCCTGACTGTAGATTTCTTCATCTTTGGATTACCACAGAAGCTTGCAAAATCATGAACTCCTACAAGATAAGAAGCTGCTTTCTTCATAGCCTCAACATCTGGCACAGCACCTGTGATATGCACATATTTTCTATTAAATACAGGCTTCTTATCCCCAACATAACAGGTATAACAGTAAGTTTTCCCCATTGCATTATATCTGCTGTGGAAACGTTCTGAAGCTATCCTTACTTCCATTACACATATGTCCTCAGGCAGATATCTGTTCATATAATCACAGATTTCATCTGGTGTCATACTTGTCTGCATATGTGCATTGGCTGCCATTCCTTTGGCGTGGACTCCTGCATCAGTTCTTCCTGCACCTATTACATCTATCTGTTCCCCTGTCATCTGTGACAGAACAGACTCTAACTTGCCTTGTATAGTCATATCTGTATTAGGCTGATGTTCCCAGCCATAATATCTGGTTCCATCATATGCTATTATCATCTTGTAATTATTCTTCACTTATTGCTTAACTCCATTCTTCTTACATATATCATTAAGACAGCACCCATCACAATGAGGCTTGGTTCTTGCACTGCACACTTCCCTGCCGTGTATTACAAATCTATGGCAAAGGTCACTTCCCTCTTCTGGCGGAACTATCTTCCACAGTGCCATCTCAACCTTTTTAGGTTCTTTCTCATCTTTTACAAGTCCAATTCTGTTGCACAGCCTTATACAATGTGTATCTGTCACAATTGCCGGCTTTCCGAATACATCACCCATAATAAGGTTGGCACTTTTTCTTCCAACTCCAGGAAGCTTTAAAAGTTCCTCTAATGTATCAGGCACTTTATTGTTATACACCGTGTGAAGCATACGCATACAGCCGCTTATATCCCTTGCCTTGCTCTTTGATAAACCGCATGGACGGACTATTTTCTCTATGTCATATACATCTGCATCAGCAAGTGCCTCTATTGATGGATACTTGTCAAATAACTGTGGCACAATAACATTCACTCTCGCATCTGTACACTGTGCTGCAAGCCTTACGCTTACCAGAAGCTTCCACGCATCATCATAATCAAGCGTACAGCCGGCATCAGGATATTCTGTTTTAAGACGTTCTATAACTTCATAAGCAAGCTGCTTTTTAGTCATTGCTCTTCTTTCCCTTTCCTGCAGCTATGTAGAATACCAACAGTGCAAGAATAACAGCTACTGTCATCCATATGCACACAACCTTAGTACCCTGTGGCTTAAACATATCATAATAACCCTTAAAATATATAACTAAATCAATAACAGGAAGAACGTATACCATATAGCCTTTTAACCATTTAGGAAATGATATGCCTTTTCCCATATTAACTTCTGCCACGAAATTGTCATATCCCCAGCCGTTCTTTCTTGTACAGAAAAGCACGAATAAAAGACAGCCAAGAGGAAGTATATTATATGAAACTATAAAATCTTCCAGATCCATTATAGTTGTACCAGCTCCAAGAGGCTGTACTCCCGACAAAACATTATATCCAAGAACTGCTGGCATACAAAGCACTGATATTACAAAAAGATTAACTAATGAAGCTCTCTTTCTGCTACAGTTAAATAAATCCATAGTCATTGCAATAATATTTTCATATACTGCTATTACTGTAGATAATGCCGCAAATGCCATAAATATAAAGAATAATACTTCCCATATAACTCCACCCGGCATCTGGTTGAATACATTAGGAAGAGTTATGAATAATAACGATGGACCCGCACCTGGATTAATTCCATAGGCAAAACAGGCTGGTATAATGATAATTCCCGCTGTAAGTGCAACTACTGTATCAAGTATAACTACATTTATTGACTCTCCTGTAAGCTTGCAGTCTCTTGAAAGATAACTTCCGAATATCTCCATAGAACCTATACCAAGTCCAAGAGTAAAAAATGCGTGTGACATAGCTGCAAATACTACATTACCGATACCCTGCTCCCTCATTTTGGAAAAGTCTGGAACAAGATAGAACTTAAGTCCCTCCGAGCTTCCATCAAGCAGAAGGGAATTAACTGCCATTATTATCATAAGTGCAAATAATAATATCATCATTACCTTACTTATCTTCTCAACACCTTTCTGTAAGCCAAGTGAACATACAAGTATGCTTATTACAACAACTACAAGTGTCCAGAATATCATAACTGATGGTGTTGAGAGCATATTATTGAACTCCCCGCCTATCTGCTCTACATTCTTTCCTGAAAGCTGTCCCGTAAGACTGTATACAAAGTAGTTGAGCATCCAGCCGGCAACCATTGTATAGAACATCATCAAAAGATAATTACCAGCATAAGCTACCCAGCGGAAATGATGCCATCTTGTTCCTTCTGGCGACAACATTTTAAATGCACTTCCAAGGCTCTTATTACTGCCTCGTCCAATTGCATACTCACATATAAGTATAGGAAGCCCAAGTCCAAGCAGACATAATAAATATATAACAATAAATGCTGCTCCTCCGTTCTTTCCACATATGTATGGAAACTTCCATACATTACCTAGTCCGACAGCACACCCCGCCGACACCAGTATAAAGCCTAATCTTGAAGCAAATTTTTCTCTCTTGTCATTCATTGTTATATATACCTTTCTTTTATTATTAAACAGACACATTATTTTAATGCCTGCTTTAACCTGTAATTACCAAACTTACATATTTAATATGTTACTCCCAGTAACCTAATTCTACACCCTTGGCATATATTGCAATACCTTTTGAATAATAACCATATGAATTAAAATGTGTCCAGTCATATCTTAACTGTTTAGATATTCTTCCTCGCCTGAACCCCTTATAATCACCTACTGTTGGTCTTAAGCCTACATCAGTAAGTCCATTTTCTATAAGATAAGTTCTCATATTAATAAAATGTTCACCATATGCTTCTCTTAATGTCGCTTCCCACGCTGTATCACCAACTCCTATATAAGTTCCGTCCTCATTACGGATTCCCTGAGTTGTATCTGCTATTGATGTTCCTGGATCATCTGTATCACCAACTATTATATAATAATCACAGCCCGAATTCTGTATCATAGCATCATACTGGCTTATAAGCTGTCTGTAATTCTCCCAGCCGCCATTACTTCCTATCTCAAGTATAAGAATATCATTCTTTCTTTCATAAGAAGCCTTGGTATATACCTGTGTGTCCGCATATACGGTTGTAAAAGCATCATAGTTCACTTCTTCATCTGAATAACGGCATATATGAAGTCCCTCTTCTTCTGTGCCTGTTATTTTGAACATTTCATCATTGATGTATACAATATCTGACTCCTGTGGCTCTGTATATCCATATGCACTGAAATCAGCCATATATACTTCCCCGCCATTCTCATCGACAATTGTAACATCTACACTGTCATCATATCCAACCTCAAATGTATCCCTGACATACATCTTTATGCCTCCCTGACGAAGTGCAATCTCATATGATGTCTCACCTGAAACGCCAAGATTATATACCTTAATTCCAGTAAGATACTGTAATGTATCGGGACTTGTCCAGCCTGATATATCAAAAGGCTCATCATCTCCAAATACTATATAAGCCTCACCTGCACCCATTCCAAACATCATCGAATCACCCCAGCACGATATTGTTCTTGGAACTCCATCATATGGGATAACATCTGAGTTAAGTGTTCTTTCAGGCAGCTCATAAGCCTCTGCATCTTCATCAGGATAATCCTCTTCGATATCCTGATTATGATTACTTTTCTTATTATCAATGTGCTGTTTAGCAGCCGCAACAACTGATATCGTTAAAATAAGTATCAGCGTTACAGCCATAAATTTTAATAAATTCCTATACTTTTTCTTTAACCTCATTCAATTAACCACTTTCGTTATTATTATGTCCTAAATATATTCCCCCATACTAAATAACAGTTTATAATACGAAAATTGTGAATTAATGCTTATACATTTTCTTAATATTATTCAGAATAATTCCTGCTTACATAATTACCAATCTCAATACGGTCTTCTGGCATACGGCATCCAACGATATGGGTTCCTGCATTGTCAGTACTTCTTATAATTGTTCCTTCAAGAACCCTCCCCTGTTCAACTGGAAAATCTGGTACTTTTACAATTATATTCTCACCCTTACAATCTGCGAATTCTGTTTCTCTTGTCTGGAAAGCGAAGCCGTTGGCACTTATATTTACCATTGTACCCTCGTATACATCTGCTCCGCCCTTGAATGTAACTGTACATTTATTATTAACAGGCATTCTTACATACTTTCTTCTGTTGACGATGCTTGGAAGTGAAGCTACTATGAGCCTGCATACATCACTGCCATACTGTGTGGCGGGTGCTGCTGACACAGAAGACCAGTGATAAAGTACATTTGCCGCTACAATATCAAGTTCGTATTTCAATGAGGTATTCTTATAATCTACATCTTTGTTCTTGAAACGTACATATAATACCCCATCTGCCTGTTCAACTATCTCGCCGTGGCTTTCTGTATCAGCTGGCTTTCCTGATATAATCTGTCTTATGGTACAATACATACCCTGCTTGATATCCTGAACACCCATAAAGCCGCCAACTCCAAGCTTTTCCATCATTGCACCAACAACATTTTCTATCTTATCAACATTGCGGGCTGACTCTTCATATTTGCTGAGCATTATCTTAGTGCTTTCGTCTGCGTTGCCTATGCAGTCAGTAATGTCTTTCATAACATTTTCAATCTCGTGCATATTGTCAACCATATTACGGTTAGAGCTTTCAACTTCCTGCATTGCTGAATCTACGACACCAATGTGTTCACCTATCTGTGTAGAGTCCTTAGCTATTCCTGACACGCTGTCATTAACCTGTACAACCTTGGTCTGTGTTGTCTGTATAAGTTCGAGTATTGTCGTTATTGACTTTAACATTCTGTTAGATGTATCTTCCAGATGTCCTAACGCTGTCATAATTCTATCTGATGATTCTTCTGTTTCTGTACTTAAATTTCTTATCTCATCTGCTACTACCGCAAAGCCTTTTCCTGCTTCGCCAGCTCTTGCCGCCTCAATTGAAGCATTAAGTGCTAACAGGTTAGTCTGTGAGTTAATCTCTCCAATTGTACCTGTCTCTGTCTTAACTTTACTGAATTCCTGCTGGAATTCTCTAAGTATATTATCTACCTCACCTGATAATTCAGCCATAGTCTTAGTACTTTCAACTACATCTGCAAGCTCTTTTGAACTTGTATCTGTATGTTCAACTGACTCACTGACAAGCTGCACAACTTCATTGATAAGTGAAGCTACATTTTCTACCTGATTATTAATCTGCGTAGTCATCCGTGTTGAAGAATATGTCTTATCGTGAAGTATATCATTATTATGCGAAAGCTCTTTCATACTTGATACAACGAAATTAGCTCCCTGCTTGTTCTCTTCTTCCAGCTCTCTTACAACTGTAATTCCGTCAACTATCATATTACTTGAATCTTTAACCTGCTCAACTGTCTTGACAACTCTGTCAAGGTCAGCCTTAATTGAATCTGTAAGTGCTCCGTCTGAAAGATTAAGATGATTAATTGATAATACATAACATACATAGCAAAGGATTATACACGATATCTGTAATGAATAATTATCAATATCTGCCAACGCATTCATACCTGACATAAATTTAATAATTGTACTTAATATAACTATGGCAATATTACCAATTCCACAGCTCACTATGAACTTTCTGTCCTTGAACAGAATAGTCATGCTTGCTACTGGAAATATATATGCAAATGTAAGCAGTGATGTGCTTGTACATACTATATATCCATAAAACAAACCATATCCAACACCTAATATATGCTTGTATCCATCAGCTGATTTTCCTTTTATCTTAGTATATATAACACCAACTATATATGGGACCCAGCCTATAATAAGAAATGGAATTATAAACTTCCGATCATATGTACCTTTAGTCATATTTGACAAATACTGCATTGTAAGCAGGATATTTAATATAAGCCATATATTTCCTGCTTTAGTATTAGCTCTGGCTTTGAATTTTTCAGCATCATATCCCATATTGTATCCTCCGTTCCTTCGTTACATAACATTATGTATAGTATATATCTTTACGCATAATTATTCAAGGAAAACGTATTTTACTGTCGAATTCTGTACCATATTTTAAAAAAAGCCAGCTATAGGGTAACATAACTCTCCCTATAGCTGACTTTTATCTTTATTCTATCGTAAGTTTACATATTAATATTCTCACTATTACATATGCGTCTATTATCTTACTTACATACTTTCGTATGTTTCTGTACCTGAAATATTACTATAATACTATGATGTCGGGGTCTAAAGCCCCCGACTTTGATACCTACGAATTGTTCCGTGCTACGCACTCCCACAATTCTCCCCAATATTCACAATCAGAACTTTGCAAATATGTTAGTACTATTCTTAAGATTCTGGGCAATGCTCTTGTTTTCTATCATTTTATTGCTGATATTGACCATATCCTCAACAAGATCCTGTGTGCTTATAGCCGCATTATTAACTCCAGCAGCACCATCATCAAATACTGTTGTTATCGTATTGATGGAATGAGCTATTTCATCCATATTTTTCTTCAGGACATCTGTTTTCTCAACGAATTCATCCATTGCATTCTCTATATATGAAGCATTTTCTTTATATTTCACGCCGCCATCAACAAATGTCTGAAATTCAGGAAGAATAGTCTGCTGAAGATACGAAACCAGATTATTAGCATTATCTGATAGATTATTAACAGCAGCAACAACAACCGAGTTAATACTTTGTATCTTGTTGGCAGTTTCACGGCTTGAATCTGCTAACTGACGAATCTCATCTGCCACTACTGCAAAGCCCTTACCCGCTTCACCTGCTCTGGCAGCTTCTATTGAAGCATTGAGTGCTAACAGATTCGTCTGGCTTGATATATTAAGAATATCATTCGTAAGGTTATTTACCTGGTCAACGCTCTTACTATCTTCTATTGCCTTATTAAGAACATCTAATATATTCCCAACCTTTTCACCTGTCTGAACCATATTATATCTTGCATCACTCTCTATTTTTTCTGCATTTGCCTTCATTTCCTTTGAGAACTGATTAATATCATCTGACTTTGTCGCTATAATCTCGACATCTTTTAGTATATTATCAGCATTATCATTAATAGTATTAACAGAAAGCCCTACATCCTGCATAGTTGCAGATAATTCCTCTGTCATGGCAGATAAATCTGAAGCACTGTCATTGGATTTGACAACACTTCCATCAACCTCAGCAACAACATTTTCCATATAGTTAGTATTCTCTATAATCAGCTTAAGTATTTCCTGCAGCTTATCCATAAAAAGATTGATACCGTTGCCAAGATCTGCTATCTCATCATTAGAAATAACTCTTACACGCTTTGTCAGATCTCCTTCTCCATTATCGATTCCATCAATAATATCCCTGATATCTTTATTGGTTGCAATAATTGGTTTGATAACATACTTCATAACACAATATATTGCTACAATAATCAATATAACGCTTATAATAATAACTATACCATTGCTGACAAGTGAACTTGCATACACACTGGTAAGCCTTTCCCTTGCCTCAGAAGCTGTATCATTGGCATGTGTGCTTAGCACCTCAATATCCTTCTGGATTGCTGTGCTGCTATCACTTACGACTCCGTTAGCAATAGCATATGCTTCCTCAGTCTTGCCTAAAGCACTGTATGCCATAATGTTTCCAAGTTCATATTTCATAGTATTATAATTACTTACTAATGAATTATATGTATCCATATCATCATTCTGGACATATTTCTTATATTCGTCCAGCTTTTTCTCTAACTCTTCCTGATTATCATTAATCTCACCTACCACTGATATCATAGTATTAAGATCTGTTGCAATAATATGTGATAATCCAAGTGTATGAATAACCTGTATATCATTCTTTATTTCACCAAGATCTGAAACACTCATCATACAATTATCTGTTATATCAGCGGCATTAGAGTTAACAGTTCTTATATTGTTTATAGCCATAACATTACATATTATTGTTAAAGCACCTAGTATAAATACCGGCAATAATATCAGTGTCTTCAGGCTCGTCCTTTTTTTATTATTCATGCTTGTTCTCCAATCTTTTTCACATACAGTAAATCAACTTTAATCATCTTACTGCTACTTAACAGCAGAAGCTGTAATTTCATTAACTAATGTATCCATAACTTCCTGATCTGATAAACCACCATTATTACCACTAAGCACCGTATTAGCAAACTTCTTACAGGCATCCCAGTAGCTGTTTCCTACTCTTTGTAATGTTCCATACTGGGACTGTGCAATGATTGCCTGTATTGCAGCCACTTTTTTGATTTCATCTGATTCTGCTGCCTTACTGTTAGATGGTCCCTGATTTTTCTCTTTAAACCTAAGCTCCTGATTCTGCTGATTAGTCAGCCAGTCAGCAAGCCTGCATGCCCATTCTTTATTCTTTGAATAAGAGTTCACTCCCATCATCTTATAGCCTGTAAATGAAGACATCTGAACTTCCTTTCCCGCAACTGTATATGTTGGCAGCTTACAGGCACCATAATTCTCTCCCCAGGCTTCCTTTACATTCATAACATCCCATACACCACTTATTCCTGCTATAACATCACCACTTTTAATGTGTTCAGCTATATCTCCGTTAGGCATACTTACAAACCCTGGATTAGCTGCTATACTATTGAGAGCCTGTTTTATAGCTGCTCCAGTTATATCACCTGTCTGCGAATTCCAGTTACATTCATTAGTTATACCATCTGGTTTAATAGAAAGACTAAGTCCTGTATTTCCGAAAAATGTATAAAGATACCATCCTGAATCAAACTCCATAGCAACTTTTTTATTGTTAGCTGCTGCAATTGACAACATTTTATCTAATGACTTAACATCGTCTTCTGAAAAATATTCTTTATTATAATACATAAAATATCCATTATCTGCTGTCATAGGATAGCCGTATAATGTATCATTCAGAGTCGCTGCTTCGACTGACTCCTTTACATTAGCTGCTGCTATTTCATCTGCATTGGGTACCTCTGTCAGAACTCCGCCAGCCGTTAATGATATAATCTGATCATCTGGAAATGAAAACACATCTGCACCATTGTGTACATCTGTAAGCATAACATCACGAACCTGTGAATCTGCCTGGATTTCAACCGTTATATCAAACTCTGCTTCATCTTTATATTGTTCCTTAAAGCTGTCTAGCATTTTGTTCATGACATCCAGACCATCCTTTTCTGTCCACACCTTTAAAGAGACAACTTTATCTGTACCACCTGATAACTCCTCTCTGTTGCCACCTGTTATACCTGCATTACCACATCCAGATAAGACAATAGAAGATATCAAGCCAACAATGCACAATTTCCTTGTTATTCTTTTGTTCATATTAATATACCCCTTTTGTATAAATTTACGTTCTTAATACACCGATTAGAATCTAATAATAAATGTAAAATCGAAATCACAATCCAATTTCCTTTAGATTACTTCACACGAATTTGACAAATCATAATAGAAATTAATTAACGTACTAATATATTACGGCTTATCCTGTACAGTCTTTTCAACACTTCTGAAAATAGTAAGAATTGAAATAATTATAAACTATTTATAAATTATTAGCACTCACCTATTGACAGTGCTAATGATTAGGTATATAACATAGCCAGAACAAAGGAAAGGGAGTTAAGAAATAGTAATTAAGATAACGCCATTCCAGATGTTCCAAAGAAACAAGGTAATAGTTCAGATGAATATGTAATCCTGGGGATTGGTTATTTATATATCCAATCTGAATGAACGAAAGGTTCAGCCGAACAAATAGTTTATTAAAAAAGGAGCGATGACTTATGTTAATGCCTAGTATTTTTGGAGAGAATTTATTTAATGATGATTGGATGAACTTCGGATTTCCTGAAGTTGAAAAAGCTTTATATGGTAAACACGCCAGCCACGAAATGAAGACTGATGTCAGAGAAACTGATTCCGGCTATGAAGTTGATATTGATTTACCTGGCTTTAAGAAAGACGAAATCAATATACAGCTTGATAATGGTTACCTTTCAATCAGTGCCGCTAAAGGTCTTGATAAGGACGAACAGGACAAGGAAGGCAAGTATATCAGAAAGGAACGTTATGCCGGCTCTATGAGCAGAAGTTTCTACGTTGGTAATGCAATTACTCAGGACGACATAAAGGCTAAATATGAAAGTGGTATTTTAAGACTTTCTGTACCAAAGAAAGCTGCTGAGGAAATTGAAAGTGCTAAGAGGATTGCTATTGAGGGATAATCCGTACAGAAATGTGTGAATTGGACTAATTGATAGTGTACTTAGCATCTGTGACTGCTGTTGCTAATGTAGTCCTTAGCCAAGATATGAGTTGTAATTGAATAATTAAGAAATGCCAGTAACTAAGGTTGAACTTAGAGACTGGCATTTTTATATTTTGCCATAACAAGATATCCATTATCCCACTCAACTACTTTCGTATATCTCTACAATTTATCAGAAGTGATAAAACGAACTCTTTGATTATTAAATTCAAAAATTGTACACACAGAACACCTAAAACGGAATATAATGGTGTGAACACGCTATTTTATAGGAGTTTGAGATGTTCGAGGATTGCGGGAATTGCATAGCAATGAAGCAATCCGGTTACATCAGCGAGTAGCAAAATTTACTTTTGACACTCTCATCATTTATATTGTATCATTAGATTTAATGATGCCGGTGTCAAAAATCCACGGCTTTAACGCCTACGGATTGTTCCGTGCTACGCACTATTATATTTAATTTTAGCAGAATCAGTATTGTGAAAATGGAGGGCAGTATGGCTATTGTTGTTGCTGAAAAAATAATTGAAATGGTTTTTATAATGCTTTGCGGAATAGTTCTATATAAAACTGGTCTGATTGATTATAAGACTGTTCCAAGGCTGTCAAACATTCTTCTTATGCTGGTTTCACCTCTTATGATATTCCAATCTTACCAGATGGACTTTGATGGACATCTTATGTGGGGGCTTGGTCTTACACTCATTGCAGCTTTAACAACATTTACAGTTATTATAATATTAACAAATATACTAATCAGAAATACTGAATATAGCAAAAACGGTATAAGTATAAGTTCTGATTATAACCTGCAAAAAAACAGAATTCCAGTTGAGAAAATTGCCCTTATATATTCAAATAGTGGTTTTATAGGACTACCTCTTATCAATGGCGTCATTGGCCAGGAAGGGGTTTTCTATATGACAGCTTACCTTACTGTATTCAATCTGTTATTATGGACACACGGCGTTATAGTCATGGGTGGAGCAGGTGACTTAAAAACTATATGCAGGAATCTTTGCACACCAACCATTATAGCCATATTCGCTGGTGTTATATGCTTCGTTACTGGCATAAAAATACCTGCTGTTATAGATAATCCTATTCAATACATAGCCAATATGAATACGCCACTTGCTATGCTTATAGCTGGTTCTAATCTTGCACAGAGCAATATTGTAAGCAGCCTCAAGAGCCTGCGTATGTACTATCTTTGTGCTCTTAAGCTCATCATATTTCCTGTAATCGGTATGATTATTCTTTATATTTTCAACTTCCAGAGCTTTGATTTTAATGTACCGTTTACCGTATTCATAGGAATGGCCTGCCCTGCCGGAGCATCTGCTATTATGTTTGCAGAAAGATATAACAAGGATTCACTTTACGCGACAGAAATATTCGTGCTTACAACTATATTGTCACTCATTACAATACCTTTGTTGTCAATATTTGCGATAAAGCTGTTTGGTCTGTAAGTGAATTATGAAGCCTGTCTGTAAAGTCTATCTATGAAGCACGTCTGTAAAGCCTGTCTATAAGGTATGTCTGTGAAGTCTTTTTATGAAGTCTTAGAACTACTTACTGGAATAATGCTTTTGGCAAATACTTATGTATGCAGCACTTGCTCTTGACTGTGAGTTGCAGGCTTGGACTGATGCTATGGATGAGGATTGGAGTATCTAAATATTTTATAAATGTATTGCACCTATATTCTTTTCTTGTTATTATTAATTCGGTGCTACCCTATTCGGTAGGCGGTTAGTCCTTCAGCAGAGGGACTGTGACCCTCTGATTACATAGAAATCATCTTGTATGAAATCTTACAAAGGAGGGATGCCAATGTTGACTCTTGAAAGCCTCATTGCAGTATTAGGCTTTGGCTTAACCTGTTTTGAACTTGGATATACACTCGGTAATAAATCACACAAAAAATAATCGCCCCCGGTCTGGTAAACTGAGGCGATTATTTTAATCAATTCATATACTGGACTAACCGTCTATCGGTAGCACCTTTTATATATTTATACTAGCATTATTCTTAAAAAAAGTCAAAATGAATTTAGTTATTTTCAATACTTTTGTTAAAATAACCTGTCTCTTCCCATACTTTCTTATCTGGGCAATAATAACTATATTCTCTCGTATCTCCCATTCTCATTGCTATCCCAAATTTTAAAATTCCTTTCTGTATCCCAATTCTAACATATTGAGTGTCCTTTCCCATTGCTTTAGCTATTTCTGCAATAGGGACATTTCTACCTGTAAATTGGGGATAGTTTATATTATACCGCACTTGTAACAATACTCCATCTCCTTTTTCAGTAAGTCAATTAATTTTTCTATAGTGTCCTCTTCCTGTAAACTCTATAATTCCATTATCTCTTAACATTTGTAATTGCTGTCTTATTTTGTCCTTTACATGATGGTTATCTGGATGTTTCTCCGCAAGCAACTCTTCAAATCTATATATCTGGTCAAGTGTAAAATCTTTATTCTCAATCATATTAACACAATTTAACACATCTAAAGTCCATCCCCTAGCATCCAACTTACTGCCACGTAAGAATTCTGTTCTGTGTACTTTTGTAATTATCTTTTCAATAGGTATTTCCTTTTCATTCTGTACAATATAAATTCTTCCCTCATCCGGAATCCGATTCAACAAAATGTTACATCCTGTCCATCCTGCTCTCCTTGCTGTATTTAACAATGTTTTTCTCTTTTCTATTATATCCAGTGAAAAAAATATTTAGGTACCATAATCAAATTTTCAACTCTATAATTACTTTTATTGTAATGCATAAAGAAAAAATTTGGATTATTAATTGAATTTATTCTCTCTATCATAGTTTTATATGCACCATCATTGATCTTTTTACCTATTGAAGTTCCATTGCTTTTCAATTCATATTTCTCCCTACATGACGGGCAGAAAAAATCAGCGACCGGTCTGTTATTCTCAAAATGATATATATATTGATTTCCACAATAGGGACAAAACATATTACTCTCCGCCCATGTTTCTGTTATTGCCCTTATTTTTTGAGACTTACTCTTATACCGTTCTCCATTTCGTTCATCCATTTGCAAATTCAAACTTATCACTCCAATGCTGCTTGATATAAATCACTATTAAATCGTGTCTTTATTTTTTCTATATTTTCCTTCAATATTTCTATAAGAATACAACTTCTCTTTTTATTTAAAGCTGCCACCCCTACAGCACCACTACCAGCAAATGAATCTAATACAATTTCACCTTCATATGTAACGTATTCTAATATTTTTTCACATAATTCAACCGGCAGTTCACTCTGATGTATTTTATTCTTCCTTGCGACCGGTTGAACATCAAACATTGTCGGCAACATACCCTTGCAGCCACTCATATAATGTTTTTCCCCTGTCATATCAGACCTTTTCTTATCATACCTCATATTTCTAGCTTTACCTTTTGAAAAAATCATTATGTCTTGTGTATTCTTAGCCTTTCTTCCTGTATTACTTACAAAAGTTCCCTTTTTCCATGGTACTTTAGAATAATAAATAAATCCTGCTTCTTTTGCATACTTTTTAATCTGGTATAAATACTCATAATTATTCTCATTCTCTGCGGGTAAAACCTCAACCAAAAAGCATCCGTCTTTCAATACTCTAGCCTTTTCCTTAAAATCCTCTAATGTATATCGAAAACAATCATATAATGCAAAAGCTCTTGTTCCTCCTTTATTTGATTTAATATCTAACCAAGGATGATCTGTTAATATACAATCTATACTGCTATCCTTTAACATAGATAAATCTCTCCCATTTCCTTCTATAAGCATACACTGTTCATTTTTGTTATCAATTGTTCTATATACACCCTTTCCCACTCGCTCAAACTTAACGCCTATTTTCTCATAAATACGTGCTCTAATGGTTTCTTGTGGCTTATCAGGATTTTGTTGATATGCATCTTGCAATGAAAAACTTTCACAATCTTTAAAACAATTAAATAAATTTTCTACTAATGTCATTTTGTATAACCTCCTTAAATTTTGGATCTTGATCCTAACATAGGAAGTACACAAATAAAAGTACTAATTTTTTATATTAATAATCTAACACAATCTGAATTTCAATATCATCCATATTAGTTTCTACCATTTCATCTTTATAAATAACCGCTGCGTTATTTAAGCAGTTAAGATTAAGTGCTCTTATATAATCACCATCTTTTGTATAAGCATATCAATTGATAATTATATTAACATTATCAGCTACATCTTTTACACTAAGCTGCATCTATCTTAACCTCCTTGATTGGTTTTAAAAATGTTTCAGTATCGTAATATAACATATCAAGTATTGGAATTAAATCTATATATTCTTCAACCTCTGGCACTTCTTTATATTTTGCCATAACAACCAGATATCCATTGTCCCACTCAACTACTTTCGTATATCTCCAATTTATCAGAAGTGATAAAACGAACTCTTTGGTTATTAAATTCAAAAATTGTATACTTTCCATCATTAGTTAGAACAGCATAATCTTTCATTTAAATCACTCCAATCAAATAATCTCTTTTATTATTATATTATAATAATACCACAGTTCACAATCTAAAAAACACCCCGGAACCGAAATTCCGAGGTGTAACATACTTTTCTGAAATGCCATAGGGCACTTTGAATTGTAAATTCTATCTCTTTGAGAGCATTTTGATATCTTGAAAAGCCCATAGATTGGGGATTTGTGTATGACAGTGTTGCATATGTGTTGTATGCGATTGACTACCCACACATTTCCATTACGCTCCTGATTATCATCCAATAATTTTTTCAAGTAATTCAATAGTTTTCTTAAATCCACTTAAATATTCTATCTGCTCATCTTTTTTACACGATTCAACATAATTATATATTCTATCTTTTTTATCTTTATGTGGATTAAATGTTACAATTGTGTCCCGAATATCGCTATTTTTAATATAATCATCTAATACTGCATTAATTGTTTTTTCTCGCGTAAGGACTTTCATAACTGCTCCACTAAGTTCTTCGTATTCCCTAGGTTCCACAAAATCTTTTTCTTTCAATTTTAACCAGCACTTAGTGGATAATAAATGTTCAATTTCATAATATATATCAATACGTTTTTTATATAAATCAATTATCGTATCTGAAGGCTCTAAAAATTTTACCTGAATAGCTGCTGTTGATCTTTTATTTCTATATATTGTGCTTTCAACAAGTTCATTTTTTGCAGATATTCCTGCTTTATCCTTATCAAATAAAACAATTGCTTTGCTCGTATTTCCACTATATATCCAAGCATATGCCAACTCGATTAACTTCTTACATCCTCCCTCACCTTCTTTGCTAAATACTCTCAACGTTTCATCTTGTAATTTTTTATAAAGTTTTTCAGAATATAACTTAATCGCCAATTCCAAATATTGTTTATCCGTTTTACCTTCCACCATTATAGTCGTGACATCTATAAACATATTTTCTTCAAGAATTTTCTTTGACCTTGCAATTTTCTCTTCTTGTTCTGCTATATATGGCGCAACAATTGGCATAAGTCCCATAAACTGTCCCACATTTGCAGCCGAATAATCATATTTTAATTTTGATCCCTCTGTTTTTTCTCCCTGTGTTACATAAATAACTTGTACATCTTTATCATTATTTTTCATATAAAAAGCTGGTGAATGTGTTGTAATAAACATTTGAATATCTTGTGAAAATTCCTCAAAATCATTTGCCATTTCAAAAGCTTTCGACAACTCAACTCCATTTTCAGGCTCCTCAAATCCCCAAATAGTTGCAACTTTCATTGAACCTTGATTTCTAGTTTTCTGATCCTCATCAGCTATATATTTTAGTATAATAGGAATGTGTCTAGCTTGTATTCCATCTCCTCTTTTTTCTAGTGAAACTAAACCTGTCAACTCCGCGTCCTCAGTTTCAAACTCTAATGTCTTAAATAATTCACTTAAATTTTCAGGTATAGATAATCTACTACTGATATGTATCCTCTCACTAACCTGTTTACTTATTTGAGCTGTGTACTCCTGTAATACTTTTGAAAAATTATTTACCGAATCCTCAAGTGGACTATCTAGAACAGCTGAAACCGTAAAATATAAATCTGCCAATAATGATTTATAATATTCTTTACTTTTCACAGCTGGAACATATCTATATCTTATTCTTTTAAGTGTACCTGGGACTCTAGATCTCTCTGATGGTCTCTCTCCTTTTTCGTTTGTAATTAATTCATCTGTGTAATCGTTTATTCTCCACACTTTTTTCCATGTAAATATACCTTTTTCCTTATAGCTATCAGGTATAATGAATTTTATTTCTATAACAATTTCTTTAGTTCCATGACTTGTTATCGGAAAATAGTACGAAAAATCTTTTTTAAAATCAAACATAACACCATAATCTGTTTGTCCATTAAAAAACAAATTTAATGCTTTTAAAACATTAGACTTTCCCGCATCATTTAATCCAACAAAAATATTCATATTTTTTGCTTCAATCAATTCATTTCTAATACTTCTAAAATTTTTAATTCGTATCGATTTTATAATAATTCTATTACTCATATCTTATGTCCTCTTAATTGCAGCAATTTTATATCTATGCAATTAACTCAATTTTTAATATAACTTTAACATTATTCTGTGTTTTATTATATGCATTTGGATTATTCTTGCTTATTCTTTCTAGCCTGCCTCATCGATTCGTATATTAAGCTTTGTAATAACTCTGTAAAATATTCAGTATTTATAATTGTTTCAAACATACACCTCAGTTCATCCATTGATGCAATATCATATACATACTGTTTTTTCCCATTATATGCTTCAGCTATATCTTCATTTAATACAACTTGAACCGGATAAGCAATTGCTCTATAATTCAAAAACATAATTCGATATTTATAATAATCTAATCCTTGAACTGATAAAAATACTTCATATTTATTTTCAACATTACTCTGTTCGCCCAAAAAATCTTGAATATCAACTTTTTTCCCCGTGTTTACAGCCATTGTCATTTCTAATAAACCATTTGTTTTAACATATGATGTTGTTTTTCCATCATATGCCAAAACATTACATATTACCATATTATTTGTACATTCTTCGATTTCCTTTGCACATTCAGCAATTACCTCTTCTGGTGATTCTGTATCTTTTAATTCAAAATTAAATACTTCTTTTTTCATAGTTGGTCTCCTTTATTAAACATTAAATTCACACACTATAGGAAAATGGTCACTTATATTAGAATTAGGGTATCCATTTTTTGTATATAATGGTATATTTTTACATTTTACTATTATTTTCAATTCTTCCTTAATCATAAATGGAATCATAGATTGACTTATAATTACCTGATCCAACATATACCAGCAAGGATTATACATTTTTGAATCAGATCTATAATATGTTCCTGGCGGATACTCAAAATCTCCAAACAAATTCCACATTGGATTATACATCTTTTCATATTCTTTTTCATAAATAATCCTAGAATTATTGTCTGATATCTTTAAGGCAGGTAAAGCATGAAACCCTTTTGCACTTAAGCAAGCTTTTTCATAAGGAGACTCATTCATATCACCTATAATAATAACATCATTAGAATTTAATTTTTCTCTAGCATTTTTTATTGCATATCGTATTTCCTCTGCGAGTGATGTTCTCTCATCAAATCGTTCTCCATTAAGATCTGAATACATATGAACCCCACATATAATATATTTATCATTTACAATTTGTATTGAAAAATATTTGTTTTGTTCTCCCGGTTCAACATCTACATAATTGCCCCATATTTGTATTCTATTACAACCACTTGAATTCCACTTACACAATCTTTTTTTACTCTGCATTAAGTATTTGCTTAATTCTTCAAGATTTCCTGCATATTCCGATAATATTAATATATCTATTTCATTCTGTTCCACTAATTCTAAAATGAACGAATTAATATTGCTATTCCTATGCGTATTCCAAAATAACATTTTCATAATTGTATACCTAATTTATTTATACCAATAACTTTACACTTATATTTTTGCATACACAAATCAATATTTTAATATTGCTTCATAAAATATATTCCATATCATATCTCCTGTCCATTATACCTACCAGTTTCTTTCACAATACTATTCTCATACCATTCTTTAGGTGCTCCATCACTCCTATAAGCCATATCCAACATTTTATATATCTGTGGGTATCTAACATCAAACTTTATCAAAGTCTTAAGTTCTGTTGTCTGCATAGGTAATATCTTCATTCCCGTAATATACTCTGTTCCATCATTATTATAATAAACTGCATCTTTTCTTTGTCTAAAATCTGATATTACATTATTATTTAAAAATGTTGTGATAAATACACAATATGCTTCATCTTCAGGATGTGCCAGACAATAATCTCCCAAATGTCTTGATACTGGCTCCATTTCCATTCTTCGCTGATTCTTTTTATCCGCAAGCGTAGCTTCTATTAACAATGTATGCTTAGGATATTCATATGTCATTTCATACTTCCATACTATATCCGCTTCTCCACCTCCAGCATGAGTCTTTGGCAATAAATCCGCTTCTAATGATAAATTCATATATTCAAGAACATCACCTTTTCGTT
>ENA-OPDG01000229-OPDG01000229.1-human-gut-metagenome-genome-assembly--contig:-NODE-229-length-55147-cov-4.713516_pt1 | contig 55147 bp, 49 predicted proteins | sample MGYA00241259_ERZ501498 | MGnify/ENA primary metagenome ERZ501498 (study PRJEB25962, sample SAMEA2042582) | human gut metagenome | biome: human gut; feature: human-associated habitat; material: faeces... | reverse complement strand
TGCCGCTGAGGGGAATGAAGCAGGCGCGGCCTGCGTAGAGCGCCTTGCAGGATTTGAAAGCGGTGGTTTTGCCGGTGAAACGGCGGAGTTCCTGTTCGAAGAAATTCATGGTGACGCCTCCCTGATTTCAAAGATATTGCGGGCTTCCCGCGACGCTCGGGGCGTTTCGGCCCGGGGCCGCCGGGCCATCGTCAGGCGGGCGATTCGGAAGATTACTCTTCTTCCTCTGCGCCTTCGTCAAGGTCGACGTACTCGTCGCTTTCGAAGAGGCAGTGCGGCGCGTAGTCGTTGCCGCCGTATCCGCTTTCGCAGACGTAAACCACGCCGTCCTTTTTCTTGACCGAGGCAACCGCGGTGCAAAGGGGCCAGCTGGGCTGATAGGCCAGTTTCACTTCCGCGTCCTCGTCAAACATCTCCAGAATCTCCATCAGCTCACGTACCGTCATTTTTAAGTCCTCCTCGATTTGAAAGATATTGCGGGCTTCCCGCGACGCTCGGAGCGTTTCGGCCCGGAGCCGCCGGGCCATCGTCAGGCGGGGATATTTCAAAGCATCTCGCAGGCCTCGAAGGCCGCAAATTCCGTATCGTCGGGCAGACCGCCGGTGGCGGCCCAGAGCAGGTCGTGGGCGACGCGCGCCGTCCGCCGATTTCCAAGCCGCGCCGCAGTTCGGGCAAAAGCCAGCGCCTGCCTGCGGCACTCCGTGTTCGATTTGTAACCCATGGCGATTCGGGCGGCGGTGCAGGCGTAGTTCCGGTAGTCCGCGACCTTCCGATTCACCGAGCGGCCGAAGCTGCCCGTTGCGGCCAGTTCTGCCACGCTCAGTTCCAGAGTGCCGGCTCGGTCCGCCGCGGCGGACGCTTCCCGCAGAAGCTCGGCGGTGGTGATGGCTCCCTTCTGGTAGTATGCGACGGCTCTGCCCAACCGGGCGATGGCGGCGTCGGTGCGGCAGCGCAGAGAGGCTGCGCGGCGGAGCGTGGCGTTGGACTTTTCCTTCATGGTGAGATTCCTCCTTGAAAAAAACTGTCCGCCGTGTGTTTCAGCGGCGGATTTCGTGATTCAGTTCTTCGGCCAGAGAGACCAGTTCGTCCGCCTGGTCGCAGGCTTCTTCCAGGGCGTCGTTGGCCTGCTGGAAGGCGTAAAGGATGGAGTCGTCCTCCAGGGCTTCCTCGGGGTCGAGGGCGTCGGCGGCGTTTTGCGCGGCCTCCTGGGCGGCCCGGCAGAGCCAGTAGGCGGCGTCTCCCACCTCCCAGGCGGACGGGTCTTCCGCGAGCAGTTCCCTTGCCGCGACGGCGGCCTGGGCGGCGAGGTTCGCGGCGACGGCGGCCGCGCGGGCTTTTCGGACTTCGAGTTTCATGAGGCAGACCTCCTTGATTGTTTTGCGGGCTTTCCGCGACGCTGGGCGCGTTTCGGCTGGGAGCCCTCCCAGCCATCTTCAGGCGGAGCGGTGGTTAAAGCGGCGGTGCGCGTTTCATCCGGGGTTCCTCCTTTCCTTTTCCTTTCCCTTTCGGCTTTCCGGAAGGCGCCTTCCGAAAAGGTTCGGTCGTTGGGGGCACCCAGAGAGCCTTCTCGAGCAGGCGGACTGGGGCGGGGTCGCCGGGGCGGGCGTTTGCGCTGGCGGCGCAAAAACCGGGAGCCGGTCGCGGTCGTTGGGCGGGGCCGCCGCGGGGCGGCCGGGGTTTCGGGGCGGCGGGCTTTTCCCCCGCCGGCAACGCCAGTTTCGCTCTGGTCGGGCAAAAAAGCAAGCCACAAAACGGCGAACAAAAAAAGACTTTCCGTCGCCCAAACGTCGCCGTTTCGTAAAAACTGGCTTTTTCGCGCGTTATAAGGAAGCGCGCCGTTCCGGCCGGCCGCGCGGCCGGAAAAGCCCTGGGCCGGGCAAAGGCGACCGCCGTTGTCGGCTTTCGCACTTCGCCGTGAAGAAGTCCGGGCGGGGCGGTCGGCTTTGCTACTTCGCCGTGAAGAAGTCCGGGCGGCCCAGTCGGCTTTTGGGCGGCCCCAAGGGGGGATCGAATCTCTGGAAGCCCCTGGCTGGAGACCGCCGCGCCCTCTCGTGTGAATTTCCGACAAATTCAGGGCCGGGGGTATCCAGCCCTAAAGACATAATGCAACCGCTGAAAAAAGCGGCTCTTTTCATATGACAGAGAAGGAGAATTACTATGAATACCAGCATGAATCTACAGCGAATCAGCGTCGACCGCCTGAAGCCCGCGAAATACAATCCTCGCAAAGACCTGAAACCCGGCGATCCGGCCTATGAAAAAATCCGGCGCAGCCTGCATGAGTTCGGTTATGTGGATCCCGTCATCTGGAATGAGGTCACGGGCAATATCGTGGGCGGACATCAGCGCTACAAGGTGCTGACGGCGGAAGGGGCGACAGAGATCGACTGCGTAGTCGTTCACATCGAGAACCCGCAGGAAGAAAAGGCGCTGAACATTGCGCTCAATAAGGCGGTCGGCGAATGGGAGCCGGTCGCCCTGGCGGATCTGCTCAATGATCTGAAACTCAGCGGCTATGACGTGGATGCCACCGGCTTCGACGCGGCGGAAATCGGCGATCTGTTCAGCAGGGTTCACGATAAGGACGTTAAAGAAGATGATTTTGACGTTGGAGCGGAATTAAAACAGCCCTGTTTCAGCAGAATGGGCGACGTGTGGCATTTGGGCAGGCATACCGTCATCTGCGGCGATACGACCCTGCCGGAAACCTTCGAGCGACTGCTCGGTGACGCTAAGGTCAATCTGGTCTGTACGGACGCACCCTATTTTGTGGAGCTGAAAAACAAGTCCGGCACCATTGCCAACGACGACCTGAACGACAAACAGGCCTATGAATTTCTCATGAAATGCTTCACGAATTTCAAGAATGCCATGGCGAAGGATGCATCCATCTATGAGTTTTATGCCACGATGAAGACGCGCGTTTTTTACGACGCCTTTGAGGATGCGGGCTTCAAGGTGGGCGCGGGGCTGGTCTGGAAAAAGCCGAGAGCGCCGCTGATGCGCACCGACTGGAAATTCAATATGGAGCCAATCATCTGGGGCTGGCGGAAGGACGGCAAGCATATCTGGTACGGCGATCAGAAACAGACCAGCGTGTTCGAGTTTGATGGGATCAGGGACTCTGAAAAAGAAGGCTTCGGCCACCCCTCCTCAAAGCCCGTGCCGCTGATCGCCTATCTGATCAAACAATGCACGCAGACCAACGGGCTGGTGCTGGACGGCTTTCTCGGTTCCGCTTCTACGCTCATTGCCTGCGAGGAGATCAACCGCTCCTGTTTTGGTGTGGAAATCGCGCCCAAATTCGTGGACGTAGCGGTGAAGCGCTATATTCATTATCGCAACAGTCGGACGGAAGATGTTTATCTGATGCGCGATGGTCAGCGGATGTCGTTTGAAGAAGCAATGGCTGAAATGCAGGAATCGGCGAATGGCGAGTAATGTTCAATACCATTTTGAAAACGGAATTGGCTACGGTAAGCTTCCGGACGGTACGACTTTTGTGTTTGACGAAGAGTGCTTCGACAGAATCCGCCCTGTTAAGTGGTATATCAGCCTGCAGGGCGGAACCAATCCAAGGCCTTATCTCATCGACAGATCGGGGAGAAAGATGCACACTTATCTGATTCGACGCCCCAAAGGATACGAGGTCGATCATATCAGTCTGGATACGCTGGACAATCGAAAGAGTAATCTTCGAATCTGCACGCATCAGCAGAATCAGTGCAATCAACCGCTACAGTGCAACAATACCTCGGGAGTATCCGGCGTCAGCTTTTATGCGCCTCGCGGAAAATATCGTGCGCGTATTAAAATCGGTCAGCACGATATCCACCTGGGGTATTATTCCAGCTTTGCCGAAGCTGTTCAAGCCAGAAATGTCGGAATGGAATGTATGTTTGGCGAATATGGCCGCTACAACGACGCAGCGCCGGAACCGGCGTGGATACGAACGAAAGTAACAGAACAGTGCAGACGCTTTGCTGAGTTATCGCTTTGCAAGGCGTTTCGCTTATGCAGCAAATCGCAGAAGGGAGGCGATTCTCATGGCGATGGCAGGAAGAAAGCCGAAGCCCACGGCGCTGAAGGTGCTGGAAGGCGACCGGGGCAAGGGACGGCGGCCGCTCAACGAGCATGAACCGATCCCGCCCAGGGGCGGCGTGAAGTGCCCGTCGTGGCTGCTCCCCGAAGCAAAAAAGGAATGGAAGCGGCTGGCGGCTTCGCTGGAAGCCATGGGCGTGCTGACCATGGCCGACCTGACCGCCTTCGCCGGGTACTGTCAGGCATATGCCCGGTGGCGCGAAGCCGAGGATTTCATCACCCAGCACGGTTCCATCTTCAAGACGCCGTCCGGGTATGTGCAGCAGGTTCCGCAGGTATCCATTGCCCAGCAGAATCTGAAAATCATGCAGTCCTTCGCTACGGAATTCGGTCTGACCCCGGCCTGCCGCGCCCGCATTGTTGCCAGCGGTGGCACGGCGGAGAGCGACGACGATCCCATGGCGCAGCTGCTGAAGGGCGGGTGGCAGGACGATGTTTGACGAGAAGAAAGCGCGTCGCGTTATCCGCTTTATTGAGTGTCTCAGACATACGAAGGGCGAATTTCACGGGAAACCCTTCAAGCTGCTGCCCTGGCAGGAAAAGATCATCCGCGACGTATTCGGCACGGTGCGGGACGAAGAGCCTTCCATGCGGCAGTACAATCAGGTGTATATCGAGATCGGCAAGAAAAACGGCAAGTCTGAACTGGGCGCGGCGCTGGCGCTCAATATGCTCATTAACGATGACGAATGGAAAGCAGAGGTCTACTCCTGCGCCAGCGACCGTCAGCAGGCGGCCATCGTGTTTGACGTAGCGGTCGATATGGTCAAACAAAACCCCACGCTGAGCAAGCTGATCAAGATCATCCCCTCCACCAGGCGCATGATCTATCAGCCCACGGGCAGCATTTATCAGGTGCTTTCCTCGGAGGTTGCGACCAAGCATGGTCTGAACGTTTCGGCCTGCATCTTTGATGAGCTTCACACGCAGCCCACGAGAGCCTTGTATGACGTAATGACTCAGGGCAGCGGCGACGCCAGAAAACAGCCGCTCTGGTTTTTCCTGACCACGGCTGGCACGGATCGCAATTCTGTCTGCTGGGAAGTGCATCAGAAAGCACTGGATATTCTGGAAGGGCGCAAGCACGATCCGCGCTTCTACCCTGTGGTTTATGGGCTTCCCGACGATGCGGACTGGCAGGACGAACAGAACTGGTACAAGTGCAATCCGTCCCTGGGCTATACGATCACCATCGATAAAGTGAGGGACGCCTATCATAAGGCGCTGGAAACGCCTGCGGATGAGAATATGTTTCGCCAGTTGCGGCTCAATCAGTGGGTGAAGCAGAGCATCCGCTGGATGCCCATGGACAAATGGGACGAATGCGGCGGCGTTGTTGATCCGTATCAGTTGGAAGGGCGTGCCTGTTACGCGGGGCTTGACCTTTCCTCCACCTCCGACCTGACGACGCTGGTGCTGGTTTTTCCGCCGAGAGATGAAAATGAAGCCTATATAGTGCTGCCATTTTTCTGGCTCCCCGAGGACACACTTGCATTGCGCGTTCGGCGGGATCACGTGATGTACGGCCAGTGGGAACGGCAGGGCTTCATCCATACGACTGAAGGCAATGTCGTTCACTACGGCGCCATCGAAAAATTCATCTGCGAGTTGAGTGAGCGCTATAACATCCGGGAAATTGCCTATGACCGGTGGAATGCTACGATGATGGTGCAGGCTCTGGAGGACGACGGCTTTACGATGATCCCCTTTGGGCAGGGTTTCCGCGACATGTCGCCCCCGACGAAGGAACTGATGCGTATCGTACTGGAACACCGGCTCAATCATGGCGGGCACCCCGTACTGCGCTGGAATTTCGATAACGCTTACGTGCGCACCGATCCTGCCGGCAATCTGAAACTGGACAAGGAAAAGTCCACGGAGAAGATCGACGGCGCGGTAGCGCTGGTCATGGCGCTGGATCGGGCGATGAAAAACCAGAACAGCAGCGATTCTGTGTACGATGAACGCGGCTTATTGCTGCTGTGAGGTGAACGATATGCCGAGAACCCCAAAACGCCCCTGCCGTTATCCCGGCTGCCCCAATCTCTGTGAGAAGGGAATTTACTGCGATGAGCACCGAAAAGAATGGAGCCATGACGCCATTCGCGGCGGAGCGGCCGCCCGAGGGTATGACGCACGTTGGCGAAAGGCGCGGAAGGTGTTTCTGTCCCGGCATCCGCTGTGCGCCGAATGCCTGAAGAACAGTGTGCTGACGCCTGCGACCGTGGTCGATCATATCGTTCCCCATCGCGGCGATCATGCGCTTTTCTGGGATGAACAAAACTGGCAGCCGCTGTGCAAAAGCTGTCATGACAAGAAAACAGGCGGCGGTCTGTAAGCAAACCACAGGAGGAATCCATGAAAAATCCATTTACTCGTCTATTCCGCGCCAGAGATAAGCCCGGCGCGACGGATTCGGTCAGCTCCGCGCCCACATTCTATTTTGGCTCCAGCACGGCGGGCAAATCTGTCACGGCGAGCACCGCCATTCAGATGAGCACGGTCTACGCCTGCGTGCGGGTGATCGCGGAAACCATCGCCAGCCTGCCGCTGCACGTGTATCAGAATCAGGGCGAAGGCAGCGTCAAGGCACTGGAGCATCCGCTTTACCCGATTCTGCACGACGAACCCAACAGCGAGATGACCTCCTTCGTGTGGCGAGAGACGATGATTGCGCATCTGCTGCTCTGGGGCAATGCCTACTGCCAGATCATTCGCAGCGGACGAAACCAGATTCTCGGTTTGTATCCACTGCTGCCGGATCGTATGGAGGTGGACAGGGACAGCGCGGGCGCGCTGACCTATACCTATTCTGCAAACGGTGGGCAGACGGTGAAGCTGCGCCCCGAAGACGTACTGCACATTCCGGGGCTGGGCTTTGACGGGATTATGGGATACAGTCCCATCGCCCTCGAAAAGAATGCCATTGGTCTGGGGCTGGCGGCTGAAGAGTACGGCAGCAAATTTTTCTCCAACGGCGCGCGCCCCAGCGGTATCCTGACGCACCCCAATACGGTGAAGGATCCGAAGAAGCTGCGGGACAGCTGGAACGCCGCTTACGGCGGCTCGAACAACTCCGGGCGTGTGGCAGTTTTAGAGGAAAATATGTCCTATACGCCTATCTCCATGCCGAACTCGGAGGCGCAGTTTCTGGAAACGCGCAAGTTTCAGGTATCGGAAATCTGCCGCATCTATCGCGTGCCGCCGCATATGGTGGGCGATCTGGAACACGCTACGTTTTCGAACATCGAGCACCAGTCCATTTCGTTTGCCGTACACACCATCCGTCCCTGGGTCGTTCGGCTGGAGCAGGCCATGAACCGCGCGCTCTTTTCCGACAAGGAGAAGGGCGTTTATTATGTCCGCTTCAACATGGACGGTCTCATGCGGGGCGATTACAAATCCCGCATGGAAGGCTATGCCATTGGGCGGCAGAACGGCTGGCTGTCCACCAATGATATCCGTGATCTTGAAAATATGAATCCTGTACCGGATGAAGACGGAGGAAACGCGCTTCTGGTGAACGGGAACATGGTTTCCGTACGCAGAGCAATGAACGCGGAGCCGGAAAATTCGGTACAGGAAGGCACTATGGAGGATTCAACTTGAACAGAAAACTGACACTGGGCAGTCTTTTCGATGGCATCGGCGGATTTCCCTTAGCCGGGAAAATGGCGGGAATCACGCCCGTCTGGGCTTCAGAGATCGAGCCGTTTCCCATTCGCGTGACGGAAAAACGGCTGCCCGAAATGAAACACTACGGAGACGTGCATGGGCTGAAGGGTGGTGATCTTGGGGCTGTGGACGTAATTACGTTCGGTAGTCCCTGTTAGCCAGGATCTCAGCATCGCTGGCAAGCGCTCCGGTTTGGACGGTAGCCGTTCCAGTCTCTTCTTCGAAGCCGTGCGCGTTATCACTGAAATGAGGGAAAATACCAATGGAAAATATCCAAGATGGGCGGTGTGGGAAAACGTGCCAGCCGTGCTGTCCTCTCAGCATGGGCAGGATTTCCGCCGCGTCCTCGAAAGCCTCGTCCGCATCAAAGACCCCGCGGCAGATGTTCCTCTGCCGGAAAGCGGGCGCTGGCTGCACGCGGGCGAGATCCTGGGCGACGGTTATTCTCTCGCCTGGCGCGTCCTCGACGCCGCGCAGGGTTGGGGCGTCGCACAGAGACGGAAACGTATATTTGCTGTCCTCGATCTTGATGGACAATGTGCCGGAAAGGTTCTCTTTGAGTCCGAAGGCGTGTCAGGGTATACTCCGCCGGGCGGAGAAGCGCGGAAAGGAGCTGCCCGAAGTGCTGAAAGCAGCGCTGGAACGGCAGGCATCTGTCTGAACGATCAGGGCGGCTTGCGCATGGACGTTACCCGTGACGCAGTTCCCACCCTCCGGGCAGAAGCCCGGCATCCGCCCTGTGTCCTGAACGCCTTTGGCTTCTGCACGGAACACAGCGCGGACAGCCGCAGTATTGGCTGCCGGGAGGAAGAAAGCCCCACGCTTCGCGCGGGCGTGGTTCCCGGTGTGGCGATTGACTTCAATCCTACCGACAGTCGTATTCGGTTGAAGGAGGATGATCTGTGTCAAACCCTGTGTTCACGCATGGGCACGGGCGGAAATCAGGTTCCGCTGGTATTCGGCATTTCATCCGATCAGAGCCACGCCATGCTGTCGGAGAATCCGCATGCAGGCGTCTACGAAGCGGATACCAGCCGAACGCTGGACTGCAGCGGCGGCTCACCGGCATGCAATCAGGGTGGAATGCTCGTTGTTGCACCGACAGAAAAGCCCTGCTATTGCATTCAGGGCTCCATGATCGGACGCAAAGAGCAGAACGGCCCGCAGGGCGACGGCGTCAACCGTGAGGTGGCGTTTACGCTGGATACGGTAGACCGCCACGCCGTTTACGCCATGACCACGGGTTCCTTTACCCAGCTGGATGAAGAGAAATCTCCGCCGCTCATGGCGCGGGACTACAAGGATCCGCCTGTGGTGGGCAGGGACGAGCCGGCCTACGCGCTGGATCGCGCCTGTTTTTCTGCCGGTCAGAACGCGCAGTACAACATGAATATTGGTGAAGAAAAAGCGCCCACGCTGGTGGCGGAGGGGCCAGGCGCCGTTGCCGCGCCCGCGGAATATCTGGTGCGCCGGCTTACGCCCGGCGAGTGCTGCCGATTGCAGGGATACCCGGACGGCTGGTGCGAAAATCTGGAAAGCCCCGCGCCATCCAATAAGGAAACGGATCGCTGGGAAGCAATTTTCGAGGAATGGCGCACGGCCATGGGCGGAAAGACAAAGCCCAAAACACGCCGGCAGATCATCCGCTGGCTGTAAAGTCCCCATACGGACTCCGCTGAGTACAAGGCATACGGAAACAGCGTCGCTGTGCCGTGTGTCTTTTTTGTTCTCGCAGGCATCGTGTGGGCAATGGAAGAAGGTGAGCAAAATAAGAACGATTAACCTGAATGGCTATATCGACGAGGAAGTCTGGTACGGAGACGAGATCACGCCGGCCATGCTGCACGACGCGCTCTACGGTGAGAACGGCGAGTTCTCCGACGATGTGCGCATCATCCTGAACAGCTACGGAGGTTCGTGCAACGCAGCTGTTCGAATGCACGATGACATCCGCGCCTATCCGGGCAAGGTGCATCTGGTGATCTCGGGCACGGCGGCTTCAGCGGCGACGGTGCTTTCCGCAGCGGCGGACACGCTGGAGATGACGCCGGGCAGTTTGTATATGATCCACGATCCGTCCACCGTCGCCTGGGGCAACGAGCGCGACTTCAGTGAAGCTATCGCACTGCTGAAGGCCTGCAAGGAAAGCATCCTCAACATCTATTCCCGGCGCAGCCCCATTGACCGCGGTACGCTGGCGGCGATGATGACCGCCACCACCTGGATGGACGCGGGCGCAGCGCTGGCACAGGGATTTATTGACGGCGTAGCCGACCCGCAGACGTGCCCCACGGATTCTGCGGCAGTGCGTACGGTGAATCGCATGGATGCCGAAGCAAAGGTACGGCTCTGGCTGGAGCGCTGTCATTCCCGAAAGCAGGAAAACGCCGCTGTTCTGCCCGCCGTTGCACAGAGCGAAAACCCCGGCGTTCCCGCAGATCAGCTGCGCAGACGGTTGGATCTGATCAAACCCAATGACCGATAATTTTGGAGGTACAACATGAGCAAGATTCTTGAAATGCGTCAGAAGCGCGCCGAGGTCTGGGATAAGGCCAAGGCTTTTCTGGATGAACACACCAACGAAAGCGGCGTGATGAGCGCCGAGGATTCCCAGCAGTACGAGCGCATGGAGCAGGAAGTGGTCGACCTTGGCCATACCATTGACCGCATGGAACGCGCGGAGCAGATGGATCGCGAGATGAACGCGCCTGTTCGTCAGCCGCTGGTGTCCCGCCCCGAAAAGAGTCCTGGCGGTCGAACCGGCCGCGCGACAGACGAATACAAACTGGCCTTCTGGAACATGATTCGCAATCGCGGCGAACATTTCCAGGTACGCAACGCCCTTCAGATCGGTACCGATTCGGAGGGCGGTTTTCTTTGTCCGGATGAGTACGAGCACACGCTGGTGCAGGCGCTGACCGAGGAAAACCAGCTGCGCAGTCTGTGCACCATCATCCGCACGGAGTCCGGCGATCGCAAGATTCCCATCGTTGCCAGCCACGGAACGGCCAGCTGGGTGGAGGAAGAAGGGCAGATTCCCGAATCTGATGACGCCTTCGGCCAGATTTCTATCGGAGGGCACAAATTGGCGACTATGATCAAGGTCTCCGATGAACTGCTGCAGGATTCTGTATTTAATGTCGAGAGCTATATTGCTTCCGAATTCGCCCGTCGCATGGGCGCGGCTGAGGAGGATGCGTTTATCAACGGCAACGGTACGGCAAAACCTACGGGGCTGTTGCACAGCGTCAGCGGCGTGTCCACCGGTGTGACCACAGCCGGCGCGGCGATTACGGCGGATGAGATCATCGACCTGATCCATTCCGTGAAGTCCGGCTATCGAAAAAAGGCGGTCTTTCTGCTGAACGACAGCACGGTCAAGGCCCTTCGTAAGCTGAAGGACGGCAGTGGTCAGTATCTCTGGCAGCCCGGCCTGAAGGAAGGCCAGCCCGATAAGCTGCTCAGCTATCGTCTGGTGACCTCGGCCTACATGCCCGAAGTGGCCAGCGGCGCGAAACCCGTGCTGTTCGGTGACTTCTCGTCCTACTGGATCGCGGATCGCCAGGGTCGCTCCTTCCAGCGTCTCAACGAACTGTACGCCGCGACCGGCCAGATCGGCTTCCGCGCGACCCAGCGCGTGGACGGTCGTCTGGTGCAGAGCGAAGGTCTGAAGTGCCTCGCCATGAAGGCGTAAGAAGTGGAGGGATAAAGCCATGATGAAAGCTGAACCCGTTGCGGATGTTACCCGCAACACCCACAACTATTTTGCTCAAGGAGGCAATGAGCTGGTTATTGGCGGGAAGCTCACCTTCCTGCCCGGTGCGACCATTGAGGGCGGCGGTGATCTGTTTGGTCAGTCGGAACCTGCTTCGCAGATTTCCTATATTGCCAATAGCGAGGCAACCACTATCGCTGCCCTGAAGGATGACTTCAATGCCCTGCTGGCGGCCATTCGCGCTGCGGGACTTATGGAAGCTGCTTCATCCAACTGAGGTGGCCATCAATGATCGTTACCGTGGACGAGGTCAAAACCCATCTCCGCATCCAATATACCGAAGAAGATGCCTATCTGACCAGCCTGATTGCGCAGGCGCAGACCGCGGCGGAGGATTACTGCCGGACGCAGTTTTCCGATCCCGCGCCCGAACCTGCGCGGTTGGCGGTTCTGCTCATGGTGGGATTCTACTATGAGAATCGGGATATTCCCGACATGACCACCTATAAGGCCATGCGGATGGCGTTTGACAGTCTGCTGTATCCCTATCGCGATCCTGAGAAGATGTTTTGAGGCAAGAAACAAGACACAGCATATTGTGGATAAGTTTGTGGAATGTGTGAATATGTTGTGCTTTGGCAAAGGAGGTGACGACTCATGCGCGGTTATAAAAACTTCGAAGGAACACCCCATCCCGGAGATCTGTGCCATCTGGTGGAGATCGGCTATACCGAAAATGCGGTCAATGAAAATGGCTATCCTGAACCAAAGGACGTGGTACTCTGCCGCGTATGGGCGTCCGCCGTCGACGCGGGCAACCAGCATTATAGAGCCGCGGACGTAATGAATACCGAGCAGGTCATCAACTTCACCATCCGTTATCGCAGGGATGTAAAGCCCGGCATGTGGGTGCGATTTCAGGATGAAAAGTGGATCATTTCCACGCTGGGCGAGTATTCGTTCAAAAGAACGTACCTCGGACTGAAGGCTTCCATTGCGAAGGGGGTAAGCGGGTAATGCGTCAGGTACAGGAAGCACTCAAAAACATCGGTATCCCCGTTATCGCCGGCATCTGGCGCGCTACGTCCGAAAACCAGAATCCGCCGCCGCAATATGTGGTCTATTCCAGTACTACCACGGAAACGGCCTTTCAGGACGATCGTCCGGCAGGTTATCGTACCTATATTTATCTGAACCTGTGGAGCGATATCGACCCCACCGATATGGCGAATCGCATCCGGCAGGCTATGTACGATGCGGATTTCTGGATGCTGGAAGAGAGCGATAAAGGGTACAACCAGCCTGCCTATGACCCGGCCACACGCACTTACACCGTGCAGTGGACCTGGGTCTACTGGCAGGAGGCTCCGCTGGGAGGAAATACACATGCCGATGGAACTGCAGGGCTTTGATAATCTCCGGGACGACCTGACTAACATGGCGTCCAATCTGGAGTTCGGCGCGGGCGTGAACCGCGCACTGCAGGAGGGTGCGAAGCCCATTGAAGAACAGATGCTTCACAACGCCTCGTCCGATCCACAAATCATCACCGGCGCGCTGCACGGTTCCATTCGTACCCACAATGTACGCAAATCCCGCAGCGGCGGCAAATACATCACCATTGGCGTGAAACACTCCGAGAAGGGTGCGTACTATGCCAATCCAGTCGAGCACGGACACGGCGGTCCCGCGCCCGCCCCCGCGCATCCCTTTGTGCGCCCGGCCTTTGATGTGCGAAAGGACGAGGCGTACCAAATCATGAAGAAAATTCTCAAGGATGAACTGATGAAATAAACATGAGGAGGACAACCCTATGCCCAATCCCGCTGCTTCGCCTGCCGTAAGCTCTACGGTGGGCCTCAAAAACATGGTCATCGCGCCGCTTACGGTGGACACCGAGGAGACGCTGACCTACGGCGAACTTCAGCTGGTCGCCGGCGCAATCGAGGCGTCCATCACACCTCAGAATGCTGATCCGGATGTGCAGTATTACGATGACACCGAGGGCGACGTGCTGTATCCTGATCCCGAGTTGGCCTTCAAAACTAAGGTGGCCGATCTCCCGTTGATCATTCAGGAGATGATCTTTGGAAACAAGATCGACGACAACGGCGTGCTGATCCGTTCTTCCACCGACAAGCCGCCCTATTTCGCGGTTGGTTTCAAGAGCGAGAAGTCGAACCACAAGTATCGCTACGTCTGGCTGTATAAGGTGCGCGCCAAGCCCGTAACTGAGAATTACGCCACGAAAGAAGGCAAGTCCATCACCCGCCAGACAGGTGAAGTCGAATGGACAGCAATTCGTCGCACGCATGATAACCATTATCAGGCTGTGGTCGATGAGGACGAGAACGGCTTTACCGCGACGAAAGGTGCAACCTTCCTGCAGAGCGTATACGAACCGGTCTTTGCGACGGGCGGTTGATCTGTCTCTTTTCTATCTCTCCGCACGGCACAGCACTGTGCGGAGATTCCTTCATATTGTAAATAGGAGGTTCCCGCCATGATCACCTGTACCCTCAAGGATAAGAAATACGCGGTGGATTTCATCTCCGGACGCGCTCTGCGAGAGATGGAGCCTGCGGCGAAAATGTATGCCAAAATCGTAACGTTGTCCAACGCCGCGGTCAAGGGAGAAGAGATTCCGCAGGAAGAGCAGATCAGCGTCACCGACGCGATGGACGTAATGATCCGCTGGTTCTGCCTGCTGTTCGGGAATCAGTTCAGCCCGGATGACGTGCTGGACGGCTATCCCGTGGATCGCCTGATGCACGACATCGCGTTGGCGCTGATGGCCGTGCAGAGCCAGACCACCGAAATTCTCAGTGAGTTCCCTACGAAGGCGGCGAAGGAACCGGCTCCCCCGCAGCCGGCGACGGAAGCGGAAGAGATCCCGCTGTTCTGACGCTGCCTGAATTTATCTATTCCACCTACAACTCGCTTCTGGAATCCGGCTGGCGCATGGATGAGATCGATCGCATGGATATGCCGGGATTCCTGAAGATGCGTGCATGGAACGCCAGGCAGGAGCAGAAAAAGAAAGAACCGCGCCAACGATACATTGACGAGGTGTGGTCGAGCCTGGAACCAGGTTAATCCAGATTGCGATAAATGCATTTATCGGTGAGGAAAAGAATACCGTCTCAAAGACGATAGCGAGTGATATGCTTCCAGTTTTTAGGGAATCCCATTGCCTGCAGTAGCTGATCTGATTCCAAGGACTGACATCTGCTGCTGAAAGTCTGGATTTCCCGTGAGACAGCTTTTTTCAACGCGCCGAATTCGGAGGATGGCAGCAGATATCTCAGCGCAATCATCAGTGCAAACAGATCGCGTTTTCCATAGAGATACTGCTGTCCCTTTTTCTGAATATCCAATTTCTGGTGTAGCGGAAGATCAGGAATATCATCGCACGTCGTAAAGCTGTAAAGCCGTTCGCCGTGTGCGCATACGTTTCGGAATTTCGTCATGACAGAAAGCATCTGTGCCATCTGACGGGTATTCAGAGGGTAACGTTTACAGATTTTGGATTGTAGCGACTGTGGCAAATAAAAGTACATTTTCGATGTTGTGCCAAAGGTGGTTGCATTGATGAGCACCCACAACGGTACGTTGCGATGCTGAAGCTGGTGGTGATTGATATACGGATAGTCTGTAGAGTGGTTTGCCAGCTTGTCGAGCATACCGATCATTTTTGCAATGCCGCGGCTATTGACAGAAGTGTTGTTGTAGTTTTGAGCAGAAAGGTACTGCGTCTGACTTTCCCCATGCGATTCGCAGAAGACATGGGCGATTTGTGTTTTCAGTGCTTTTTCGACATTCAGCAGATACCGCAGAAAAATATGACGCAGGTTTTCATCGAAGCGATACAGCGCCAGAATATCCGAGAACAAGACGCCGTCCCGGTATTGGCGAGTCGTAGGATTCTTAAAGAGCGTTTTGTATCCACCGATCAGCTGAAAATAACCGATGCGTATTAAAGCTGTATTGGTTTCTTCTTCATCAACGATGGTTAGCCCTTTGGAGCGTAGTAGCTGCAGCTGCTGTTCGTAGGTAAGAAAGTCCTTGTCCATGCTTTCAGCTCCTTAGTAAAAAGGGGAATCCCCGCAGGGATTCCCCCGGTCGCAGGCCTCGCAGGATTCTGCAACACGATCACTGATGACATTGTAACACAGAAATGCCTGTAAGGCAAGATCTTGCAATGCCATCAATCAAATTTTACAGCGGCGTCAGCAGTTTTATGCAAGCAGAAGATTTAATTCTATCAAAGAACTCAAAGGCAGGTGAGTCGGCATGAGCGAGACGCTTCGCGATCTCGTGGTATCGCTGTCATTGAACAGCGATAATTTCACACGCAATATCAAATCCATCAACAAGCAGATCCAGGAAGCGGAATCGGCATTCCGGCTGGCCTCCGCAGGTGTGGAGAATTTCGAGACAACCACGGCAGGTCTGTCCTCCAAGTTATCTACGCTTCAGCGCACCTTTCAGCTTCAGCAGGACGCGGTTGGCCAGTACGAGCGCGCGCTCCAGCAGGCCAGCGATAAGCTGCAGGAGTGCTATACACGGCAGAACGACTACGCGCAGCGGCTGACGGACGCGAAGGACAAACAGCAGCAGCTGAAGACAGAAGTAGCCAGCGCCGCGCAGGCGTATAAGCACTATAAGAATACGCTGGGCGAAACGGACTCCGCGACCATCGCCGCCAAGGCGAATCTGGACGCTTATAAGGGCGAGTATCGCACCGCCGTTCAGGAAGTCAAAAAGCTGGAAGGTCAGAACATCGCGCTGAAAAAGTCTACGCAGAATGCGGCGGACGCATTCTCCGCGGCGCAGACCAAACTGAACAGTGCGAAAGGCACGGTCAAAGAGACTTCTGCTGAAATTGACCAGTGCAATCGCCAGCTCGCCCTTTCGCGCACCAGCTGGTCGTCTGCCGGAGAAGCAATTCAGGCCAGTCAGCGCAGCATCGTTTCTATCGGCAAACAGATGAAAACCGCCGAGAGCAGCTATCGTCTGGCTGCGGCGGGCGTGAAGGATTTCGACAAATCCGCTGCCGGGCTGACCGCGAAGCTGACACTGCTTCAGGAAAAGCTGGGGCTGCAGCAGAAGGCGGTTGCCGAATATGAAAAGGCGCTGGCCGCCGCGAAAGAACAGCTGCAGGCGGCGCAGCAGGTCAACGATCCGGATAAAATCCGCGAAGCCACCGATGCGGTGCAGGATGCGGAGACTGCGCTCAACAATGCCCGCGCCGCGGTAAAGCAGACACAGGCGGACATTGCCAGCTGCAATAAGGAATTGAAGACAGCGCAGTCCGAATGGACGAAAGCCGGAAAAAGTCTGGAGTCCTTCGGCAAATCCTGCGATAGCATCAGCAAAAATCTGAACAAAGCGGGAAAACTGCTCTCTACGACGCTGACCACGCCCATTGTGGCACTGGGCACGGCGGCGATCAAGTCCTCCATTGACTTTGAATCGTCCTTTACCTCCGTCCGAAAGACCGTGGATGCGACGGAGGCGCAGTTCGAACAGCTGGCGGCTACGTCCAAGAAAATGTCCACCCAGGTTGCGGCGGGCACGGACGAGATCAACGAAGTCATGGCCAGCGGCGGTCAGCTGGGCGTTGCCACGGAGCACCTTTCCGACTTTACCCGCGTCATGATCGATCTGGGCAATTCCTGTGAGGACCTGAACGCCGGCGATGCGGCAACCACCATCGCGCAGTTCGCCAATATCATGGGTACCAGCCAGAGCCAGTTCAGTAACATCGGTTCTACGCTGGTGGATCTGGGCAACAACTTCGCCACGACGGAAAAGCCCATCATGGAGATGGCGCACCGCATGGCCGGCGCGGGCAAGCAGGTGGGCCTGACTGAAGCGCAGGTACTGGGCTTTGCGGCGGCGCTGTCCTCTGTTGGTATCGAGGCCCAGATGGGCGGTTCAGCTTTTTCCAAAGCCTTGATCAAAATGGAGGTTGCTTCCGCAACGGGCGGCGACGCGCTGGAGGATTTCGGCAAGGTCGCCGGAATGACTGGACAGCAGTTCAAAGCCCTGTGGGACAGCGATCCCGCCGCTGCGTTTCAGTCGTTCATCGTGGGACTTTCCAAACTGGATGACGAGGGTGAAAGCGCCATCGCGGTGCTGGACGAGATTGGTATCAAAGAGGTACGCCTGCGCGACACCATGCTCCGCGCTGTCAATGCCACGGATCTTTTTTCCCGGGCACAGAACATGGCGACCAGCGCATGGAAAAAGAACACCGCGCTGTCCGAGGAAGCGAATAAGCGTTACGCCACCACGGAGAGCAAGCTGAGGAATCTCAAAAATACCGCTCTCCTGTTCGGGCAGCAGATCGGCGACGACCTGAATCCCACCATCCGCAGCCTGATCGATGGCGCGGAAGAGCTGCTGCAGAAGTTCCTTTCCATGGATGAATCCCAGCGGAAGCAGATCATTCAGTTCGCGGCTTATGCCGCCGCAGCCGGGCCGGTACTGCTGGTGCTGGGGAAGATCACGAAGGGCGTGGGCACGGCGTCCGCATCCTTTGGAAAATTTGCTGCGGCGGTTGGTAAAGCGGGCGGCGGCTGGAAGGGCTTTCTTTCCGTCCTGGGCAAATCTCCTGCCGTGTGGTTCGCCGTCGCCGCTGCGGTAGTCGCGGGCACCATCGCGCTGGCGGATTATGTCTCCGGCGCGAAGCAGGCGCGGGAAGCGCTGGCGGGCATGGAAGATACGGCGAAGCAGTGGAAAGACACCGCCGCCGAAACCTTCTATGGAAGCAGCGAAGGGCTGTCCTTCTTTGGGCTGTCGGAGAACGATTTTGTCCGGGATCAGCAGTCCGCGCAGGAATGGCTGGACGGTCTGCTGGCCATCTGGTCGGATGGCGAGAAGGAAAGCAATGAGATCGTCGTACACTGGACGGATTCGTTCAAAAGCTTGACGGACAGCACGCGCACCGAACTGCAGGCGCTCAAGGATACTGCTGATAAAAACGGCTATACCAGTGTCTCTCAGGGATTGGCAGCGGACATTCAGACGCTGGATCAGATGGATGCGGAGATCGAACGGCTGCTGAAGAAGCGACAGAACGGTTTTTTCTCTGAAAAAGATCAGATTCATCTGCAGGAGCTGATCGATACCCGCGAAGCCATTGAAGTCAAATATCATCTGACTCCGGAGGAAACGGGCGGTTTTGAGACCATCGCCCAGAAGGTCGAAGCGGAAGTCGCTCGCGCACAGGCACGCGGCAAAACCGATGCGGATGCGTCAGTCTATGAAAACGCTGTAAAAGCGGCTGCCGAGGGCATGGCGGCCATCAACGCTCAGATCGATGAGCGCTACGACAAGGAATACGGCCTCATCCAGCTGATCGAGGATGAAACCGAACGCCAGAAAGCGCTGGAAGATCTGAATTCCCGCTACAATGAGGAGCGGAAAGCCGCGGCGCAGGAATACGCCGAAACACTCTCTTCTATCGTCATGCCCGTGTGGAACCAGCCGGAGATTCAGCAGGCCAGTCAGCAGGTAGACGAGCTGTTTACGAAGCTGCGCGAATACAGCATGGCCAGCGAAAGTGAAAAGCCCGCGCTGCTGGCGGATCTGCAGGCGCTTTCTGCCGGTATGGACGAAGGCGCGCTGACGGAATATCTCTCCCTGATGACGCAGATTCAGGCTCTGCTGGACAGCGGCATGAGCGAATCTGAAGTACAGGCGCTGTTCCCGGACATCGACTTTTCTTCGCAGCTGGATCAGTTCGCGGGGATTGTCAGCTATCTGGATCTCATCAAGACCGACCTGCCCGGCTTGTACAGCATGTTCGGGGAAGCGCTGCCCGAAGAGGTGCTGAAGATCGCCACCGACCTCGATATGACCGGTGCACAGGCACGCTGGGATGAATTCGCCCGGAACCCCGGCGCGATCACCACCGAAGCCATTATTACCGGGCTGTCTACAGGCGACCAGCAGGTCAATGTGGATGCTTTCATTTCCAGTTACACCGAAGTGCCCGAAGGGGCCAGTACAGCCGCCCTCACGCCCAAGGGGCTGATCGCCTACGTCGAAAAGTACGCTGAAATCACGGGCGGTGCGGATGTATCAGGACTGACTCCTGAAATCGCAGAATGTCTGGTGGCGGGCTACAAAGAGCTTGCCTCCGGCGCGGACGTTTCCCTGCTGAAGCCGGACGAAATCGTCGCCTACGTTTCGAGTTATGCGCAGCAGCAGGGTGTGGATATTTCCGCGCTATCGCCTGAGGGCGTGACCGCGTTCGTTATGGCCTATGAGGAAGCGACGGGTGGCGCACTCACTACGGCGCTGACTCCGGACGATGTAACCGCCATGGTGGCAAAATACCTGCAGGCGGAGAACGTCGATCTTTCCGCGCTTACGCCGGATCAGATTGAGGCCATCGTCACACGCTATGCCGAAGCGACGGGCTGCGACAAATCCCAGCTGCTGCCTTCTTTTACTGCATATATCACCGAATACAGGGAAGCCGAGGGTGTAAGCGTCCCCAAACCGAAAACGCAGGTCATTATCACCGGGTATGATTATCTGGCATACCGGCAGCTTCAGAATAATCCTGATCTGACGCTTGAACTGCCTGTGCGTCTGGGCGAGCTGCCTGACGGTGAACTGGACAAGCTGATGGCAGACGGCAAGGTGAAATTCTGGAAAGACGGCGTGGAAGTGCCCATTGAGGCTGTGCCGGACGGAACCATCGATGCCAGCACGGTAGCCAGCCTTGATCAGGACGGTACGCTGCACATTCTGATTACGCCTGAGATCACCGGGACAAAGGAAGCCATAGACGCGCTTTCGCCTGTAGTCGATGAAACCTACAAGCTGGGCGGTTCGTGGCAGGAGGCATGGGCAGGCATTATGCCTACCACGACCATGGATATGGTGGATAGTGCGCTGGGGCGCATTCAGTCCTATCAGGAAACCCTGGATTACAACGCATGGGACAAATTCTGGGCTTCTGTATTTGGTGCAAGCACAGACCTTGGCGTTTTGGATCAGAGCATGAAGTCGGACTTCAATCCTGAGACCGTAGCTGAAATGTCAGCTTACGTTGCTGAGGTGGTCAGTGCCATTCATCAGGGCGTACAGGTGCCGGAAGAGGATCTGAACAATCTGCAGAGCATTCTTGATTTTCTGAACGGACTGGACACGACCGGCACCGGCGCGCACATCCGCGAGGGCATCGCGCAGGGCATGACGGAAGCAGGCTTTGACAGCGACGCGGAAACGGTCGCGTCCAACCTCGAAACCGCGCTGAACACGGCGCTGCAGATTGAATCGCCCTCCAAACGTGTCAAGCCCACCGGCGAGTACGTCGCGGCGGGTGTAGGCGAAGGCATGGGCGGCTATGATTTCTCCGCTGATGCACAGGATACAGCTTCCGGCATTGAATCCGCTTTGCAGACCGCGCTGACGGGCGAAAGCCTGAAAAGTGCCGGTACGGCTGCGGCACAGGGACTCGGAAATGCAATGACCGCCTATCCCATGGCGGATACGGGACGTACTCTTGCCGCGAATATGCGCTCGGCTGTTCAAGCCAGCCTGAATAGAAACACGCTTCGCTCTGCGGGCGTAAACGTCATGGCCGGTCTGAGAGCCGGTATCCTTGCCGGGCGCTCCGGCGTAATCTCCGCCATGCGCTCTGCCGCCCGCGAAGCCGTGAACGCAGCAAAGAAGGAACTGAAAATCAAGAGTCCTTCGCAGGTATTTCGGGATGAAGTGGGCGTGATGACCATGCGCGGATTCGGCGCGGGTGTGCTGAAGGAGAGCAAGGAGCAGGCAAAGGTTATCCGCAACGCTTCCCGCTTTCTCACTGGCGAAGCGCGGGAAGGCTCCATCGTTACCAATAGCAGCGATAATCGCAAAACCTATAACAACAACGTATCCTCCACCATTCAGGTACAGCAGATGGTAGTACGGGATGAACAGGATATCCGCTCACTGGCGGTTGAGATCGCGACGCTGACCAGACGTCAGCAGCGCGGGAAGGGGCTGAGAATGGCATGAACGACTGGTTCTCCTGGAATGGTAAAAAATGTACGGAATACGGCATTCATGTGCTGGAACAGCCGCCGATCACCATTCCCGCCGAACGTGCAACGTTTACCAATGTGCCCGGCAGACCGGGCAGTCTGACGATGCTGGAAGGAGACGACGTTTATGACGATATGATCCTGACAGCGCAGTGTATGATTTCTGATCCTGGCGACATTCATACCATTGCTTCCTATCTGAAAGGAAGTGGGAAAGTCGCTTTTGCCAACAGGCCGGGCGGCTTTTATTTTGCCCGGATCGTAAATCAGATTCCGTTTGAGAAGATTCTGCGCGGCAATCCGCACCGGTCGTTCGCCGTGAACTTCCGCTGCCAGCCCTTCTGGTACCAGGAAAATGTGCCGGAGATCACTGTAACGACCTCCGGCGCATTCATCACCAACCCCGGCAGCGTTTATTCCGAACCGGTTATCACGGTGTATGGTTCCGGCGAAATTACCCTCATGGTGGGCATGACCATTGTGGAACTGGACGGTATCACGGACAGCATTACGCTGGACACCCCGCTCATGGAAGCCTACAAGGGTGCAAGCAGCATGAACGGCTGCATGAGCGGAGATTTTCCGACGCTATTGCCGGGCAAGAACGCTATTAGCTGGACAGGAAACGTGACGAAGATCGTCGTTCAGCCGAATTGGAGGTATCTCGCTTGATCTGTGTATATCCTGCCGACTGCACCGATTTTTCCAATAACGGTCTTGGCGCGGTTACGCCCATGAGCTGCACCGTAACTGAGACTCTGAACGGCGAGTGGGAACTGACGCTGGTGCATGACATTGACGAGCGCGGCAAATGGACGCGACTTTCGGAGGGCTGCATTCTCCGTGCTCCTGTGCCCGCAGCCATGACTCCCCGCGTCGATCTGGTGACGCAGCAGTACCAGACCAGCACCTACGACGTGCAGATCTATAAGATCACCACGAAAAGTGGGCCGCTGCATCTGCGTTCCGGTACGGGCACGAATTACAGGATTCTCGGCAAGTACAAAAAGGGCCGTGAGGTCATTGTGCTGAACAAAACCACGTCCAGCTGGTATGAAGTCACCGCCCCGGATGGCAAGCACGGCTATATGGCCAGTCAGTACCTGACCTTCCAGCGCACGGAAACGCAGACGGTACAGACGAATGTGGGCTTCCGCAATCAGGTGATTGAGGCTCGCCAGCTGCGCGACCAGCCTTTTCGCATCTACCGCGTGGTGCCGGAGCTGGATAAGGTTACGGTCTACGCCCGGCACATTTTCTATGATCTGCTCGACAACATGGTAAAAAGCCTGAAGCCCTCTCCCTCTGCAGTGGGGGCTTCCGTCGTTCAGAGCCTGTCGGGGGCCTGCCTGTCCAGTCATGATTTTTCGTTCTATTCCGACCTGACTTCAACCGCCGAGGACGTGGAGTGGGAAAACATCAATCCCGTGGAAGCCATGCTGGGCGAAAACGGGCTGGTGAGCAAGTACGGCGCGGAGCTGGCTCGTGACTGGTACGATGTGTTTCTGGTCAGGCGCGTGGGCAACAACACCGACGTGTCCATCCGGGAGAAAAAGAACCTGACCGGCATCTCCTACGACGTGGATGAAACGGATGTGGTCACCCGCATCATGCCCACTGGCGAGGATGCGGACGGGAACATCCTGTATCTGCCGGAGCTCTATATCGACAGTCCTAACCTTAACGCCTACACTCACCCGAAATGGATTCATCTGCCGGTATCGGAAGCGAAGGAGGTCACGGACGGCGACGAACCGAAAATCAAGGCGCAGTGCTATGCAGAAATGCGTAAGGCCGCGCAGGCGGAGTTTGACGCGGGCTGCGACCTTCCCACGGTCACGCTGAAGGTGGATTTCATCAACTGCTCGGACGCAGAAGAGTACAAGCAATACGCCGCGCTTACGGACATTTTCCTCGGCGACAGCGTGCGCGTGGTGGCCCGGCGCATTGGCGTGGAAGTATCCATGCGCATGACACAGTACACCTATGATTGCCTGACCAGAAAGTACACTTCCGTGACACTCGGCACGGCGGCGGATACGCTGGAGGGCAGCATGATCTCTTCCCGCCAGCTGCCGTCCGGCGTGATTTCCGGCAGCAAGCTGGCCATCAATTCCGTGGGCGCGGGACAGCTGCAATCTGGGTCGGTGGGCAGTCTGCAGGTGAAGATGGCGGCGATCCAGACTGCGCACATTCAGGACGCGGCCATCACCAAAGCGAAGATTGCCGAGGCGACCATCGGCGAACTGAACGCCACGGCCATTACGGCGATCTCCGCGAAAATACAGGAGCTGGCCGCGAAGAATATCACCACGGACGAACTTTATGCCGCGCTGGCCACCATAGCCGTGGCGCAGATCACCGCTGCCAATATTGAAAAGGCCAACATCAACTGGGCGGACATCGGCGAACTGGCCGCGCAGATTGCGACCATCGCACAGGCGCAGATCACCACCGCCAACATCAACAGCGCCAATATTGACTGGGCCAGCATCGCCAATCTGAACGCCGAAATTGCAAAGATCGCCAAGGCGCAGATCACCGCCGCAAACATCGAAAGTGCGGCGATTGACTGGGCGGCCATCAAAGACCTGAATGCCGCCGTTGCGAAAATTGCGCTGGCGCAGCTGACTACAGCGAACATCAACAACGCGGAAATTGACTGGGCCTCTATTGGCCAGCTGCAGGCGGACATTGCCAAGCTGGTCAATGCGAATATTCAGACCGCCGACATTGACTGGGCACAGATCAAGGATTTGACCGCAGGCACAGCCATCATCGAAAAAGGCGTGAACGGCAAGCTGTATGTGGCCGACCTCGCCGTGACCGAGGCGAATATGGCCAGCCTTACCGTGGGCGAGCTTATCGTCAAGGGTGCAGACGGCTGTTTTTACGCGCTGTCCATTGCCGAGAACGGCACGGTGACCACGGAGAAAAAGAGCGTCGGCGACGCGGACATCGGCGATAATTCCGTTTCTGGCGGCAAACTCATCGAGAAAACCATTACCGCCCGAGAACTGAACGTTGCGTCCATTTTCGCAGACGAAGCATTGGTCGGCGCAATCACCGCCGCCAACATCGACGTATCCAGTCTGTTCGCCGCCGAAGCGTTTATCGCCCAGCTGAACGCCGTGGACATTTCGGGCAACGAATACCTGCGGCTGGTAGTAGACGCGGCGAAGGACGAAGCGCTGGACGCGACCGGCGAGGCTGTTGCCCAGATCGCCCTGACGGCAGAACAGATTCGCAGCGAAGTGAGGCGGGATTACGCCACCGCCGATCAGATCAGCCAGATGAATGAAACGCTTTCTACGTTGGCCGAGCAGTCCGAAAACAACTTCACATGGACGGTGACCAAGGTCAATGAGATCATCGAGGACGCTGCGGCGAATGACAGCCTGACGCGGGAGCAGCTGAACCTGATTCACACCTATATGCGATTCGGCGAGGACGGACTGACCATCGGCAAGGCGGGCAATCCGCTGACCTTCCGCGTGGTCAACGACCGGCTGGCGTTCTATATGAACGATACCGAGGTGGCTTATCTCAGCGACAACAAGCTGTATGTGACGCAGGCGGAGATACTGGCGCGGCTGCAGATCGGCAAATTTGCTTACGAGCCGCAGTCCAATGGCAACCTGTCCGTGATTTACACGGGGTAAGGAGTTTTCATGGCAACCACAGTTTCCTACAGTGCGTCCATGCGCACGCGCAAGACCAACTCGGCCAGCAACGCGAAAAGCTCCGCCGCCAGTCAGGAATACTACGAGAATACCTACAATTACGTCGGCATCGTGCATTTCGCGGGCATGGCGCTGAGCGGCAAGGTCATCACGGGGATTTCCCTGCGCGTTGTGGCGGCGCAGGCGGGCTACGGCACCGGGCACACCAAAACCGTATATGTCCGAAAGGCCAATTATCAGTCTGCGTCGCAGTCGGGTATTACGGGCTTCGGCTATTGCGGCGACGCGCTGGGCACGTTTACCGGCGCATTCTACGGCAATACCAGCACTTATACGCTCAGCGGCGACCTGCTGAACAATCTGGCGGCGTACATCGCGGAAGGCAACAATACCATCTGCCTGTACAATCCCAGCCCGGTCAAAAGCTCACAGGGATACTCCACCAACTACCTGCAGTGGACGGAATGCAACATCACGGTGACGTATGAGGAAGCCGCGTCCAAGCCCAGCCTTTCTAAAACGTCGTTTGACATGGGCACAGTGGTGACCATCTACACCAATCGCCAGAGCAGCATTGCGACGCACACGCTGCGGTATTCTTTCTTTTCGTCCAATGGTACGATTGCCACGGGCGTGACCACTTCCTGTACATGGACGCCGCCTGTTTCACTGGCCGCGCAGATTCCCAATGCGACCTCCGGCTGGGGCACCATTCTGTGCGATACCTACGTCAACGGCAATCTCGTTTCGACCAATACCTGCGCTTTTCAACTGACGGTGCCCGCGTCCGTTACACCCTCCATTTCGTCTGTTTCCATCGCCGAGGCAACCGCAGGCATTGCCGACCGCTTCGGCGGCTATGTGCGGACGCGAAGCAAGCTGTCGGTCAGCATCACGGCAACTGGCGCGCAGGGCAGCAGTATTTCAGCCTATCGCACCAGCATAGACAGCGTGACCTATTCAGGCTCGTCTTTTACCACCAATGCGCTTAATACGGCGGGCAATCTCACAATGACCGTGACAGTCACCGACTCTCGCGGACGCACGGTCAGCACGGCCCGCACCGTCACCGTGTTGGATTATTCGCCGCCGTCGCTTTCGCAATTTACCGCCGAGCGCTGCAATGCGGACGGAACCGCCGCGCAGACAGATGGCACAAAGGTGCGTATTTCGGCAAAGGCGAGCGGCTCGTCCGTGGGCGGCAAAAACACGCTGGCCTGCACGGTGTACTACAAGCTGTCCAGCGCGGAATCGTGGGTTTCCGCCGTAACGCTTACGCCCAGCGATTACGTCATTACCGCGACGAATCGGCTGCTGTCGCCGACCTTCGACGCGCTGAGCAGCTATGACATCAAAATCCGTGTGCAGGATGTTTTCTACTACATCGAACAGACGGTGTCCATCGGCACAAAGCAGGTCATGATGGATTTCTACAAGGATGGCACAGGCATCGCCTTCGGCAAGGTCGCCGAAAACGCGGGCAAGGTGGAATTCGGCTGGCCGCTGCTGCTCTCCCAGCCGCTGGGCGGGGATCAGGGCGGCACGGGCGCTGAAACCGCGTCCGCCGCCTGTACGAAGCTGGGAGCCGTGAAGAAATCCGGCGACACGATGACCGGCAACCTCGCCATTTCGGGCTATCTGTACCCGTCGCTGTTCCTGCTGCCCACCTACAACAGCACCACCAACCGCACCGTTTTTGAAGGCAGCTATGTTGGCGCTTCTTCCTTTTCCTCATGGGAGGACAGCACGGGAAACAACCGTCGTATGCTGGAAGTGCGCAATGCGGCGTATCAGGCGAGTCTGGATTTCGCCGTGCTGCTGCGCACCTGCACGGGCGGCACATGGGCTTCCTACCGCCTGTTTCATGCGGGCATGGCGACGCCCATTCCGCTGGCGAATGGCGGCACAGGCGCTTCATCCGCTAAGGCTGCGTTGTCCAATCTCGGAATCTTCTATTCCGCTTCGCTCCCCAGCACTGGTACGGACGGGCAGATCTGCCTTGTTCCGGTCTGATGAGGTGAACCAATGAGCACGTTTTCTGCGACTGCCAACAGCGGCTCAACGATTGGCTACGCACAATATGGCTCCTCGTCATGGAGCACAGGCAGCAGCAGCGGCGCATGTCAGGGTGCGTATCAGGGCACTACTGCCGCCAAATCCCGCGTAGGCGTGATGGTTTTCAGCGGCGCGGGTGCGGCGCTCAAGGGAAAGCTCATTCAGAGCATTACCCTGACGATCACGTCCTCTGGCGCGGGCTCTGGCTCGTCCTCCAAGAAGCTGACCTTCTGTCAGGCCAACTATCAGAGCCTGAACATCGGCGTTCGCGGTTCAGCGCAGGTGGGCGCGACGATGGGCACGCTGACCGGCAAATTCTACTCGAATACCGTCACGCACACCCTGAACGCTTCCAGCAACGCCGCGCTGTTTGCGGCGATGAAGGCATACTTCGAGGCGGGCAATTCCGCTCTGGTGCTGTACAACGGCGAAACCTCGTCCAGCAGCGGTTATTCCAGCAACTACGCCCGAGTTACCAGCTGCACAATTTCAGTAACCTATATCGACGCGGTGGTCTGGTACCGGGACGGCAGCGCATGGCGGCAATGCACGGTCTGGTATCGGTTGAACGGTGCGTGGATACAGGTGGTTCCCTACTACAATTCAGGCGGCGCATGGGTGCGCGTCTGACGGAGGTGATTTTTTGAAAGAACTCTTTGAACAGGTCATTCAGCGCAGGGAGTACGACCTGAAGTCGCTGCTGACCTGCATCGACCAGTACCACATCGAGGGCAAGCTGACCGACGACGAGCGGCAGGAGCTTGCGCAGGCGGCCCGCGAAGGCGCGACGGCAGACTACGACTATGCCGGGGAGATCAATGCCCTGTGGGCAGCGGTTCGCGCACTGCAGCAGAGCATCGCGCCGCCCGCCGAGGACGAATGGCCTGAATTCGTCCAGCCCACCGGCGCGGGCACGGCCTACCAAGTGGGCGACAAGGTTACCTTCAAGGGAGTTCGCTATGTCTGCCGCCTGCCGCACTGCGTATGGAGCCCGGCAGATTATCCCATAGGCTGGCAGAAACAGGCATGAGCGGTCGCTGAAATGGCGGCTGTTTTTTTATGCGACAAAGCAAAAGGAGGAAATTCAAATGAGGAACTTTTCCATTGACATCATCTGGGCGAAGATTCAGATGGCCGTCGCGGCGATTGGCGGCTGGCTGGGCTACTTTCTGGGAGGCATGGACGGACTGATGATTGCGCTGATCGTTTTCATGGTGCTGGACTACATCACCGGTCTCATGTGCGCGGTGATCGACAAGAAGCTGTCCAGCGCCGTGGGCTTCAAGGGCATCTGCAAGAAGGTGCTGATCCTGATGCTGGTAGGCGTGGCCAACGTGGTGGACATTCACATTGTGGGCACCGGCTCAGCCCTGCGCAGCGCCGTGATTTGCTTCTATCTCTCCAACGAGGGCCTGTCCCTGCTGGAAAACGCGGCCCATATCGGCCTGCCCATTCCCGACAAGATGAAAGATGTGCTCGCGCAGCTGCACGGGCGCACCGATGAGAAAAAGGACGATGTACAGGAGGATGAGCAGGAATGAGCGAACGAATCAATACGCCATTTACCAATGAGCACTTCGTTGCGTTCTGTGAAAAGATGGTAGGTCAGCCCTACTGGTACGGCTCGGTGGTTTATAAATGCTCTGAAAACCTGCGCGCCCGCAAGTCGAAGCAGTATCCGGCGCATTACGGTTCCAGCCGTACCGCCCGGTACCGCGACGACATTGCAAAGAAGAAGGTCTGCGCCGACTGCGTGGGACTGATCAAAGGATACAACTGGACGAACGGCGGGCAGGGCGTGATCGAATCCATCGGCACGGACAAGACCTTTTCCAGCAAGTATGGTGGACACGGCTGCCCAGACAAAAGTGCAAACGGCATGTTCAACTACGCCAAGAGCAAGGGCTGCGCCTGGGGTACCATGGACACGCTGCCCGAGGTGCCCGGCATTGCACTGCGTTTTGACGGACATGTGGGAGTGTACATCGGCGGCGGCTACGCGGTGGAGGAGCGCGGATTCAACTACGGCTGCGTAAAAACGAAGGTCTCCTCTCGCAAGTGGACGCACTGGTATCAGCTGCCCTTCGTGGATTACGGCGACGCGGTGTTCACGGGCGGCATCGGCGTGAAGGCAGATACTCCGAAAACGGAGTACACGCTGGGCACGCGGACGCTGAAAAAGGGCGCCAAAGGCACGGACGTGAAGGCGCTGCAGGAGTTTTTGCTCCAGTTGGGCTACAGTCTGCCCAGATACGGCGCGGATGGTGATCTCGGTGGTGAGACGGAGACTGCCCTCAAACTATTTCAGGCAAGAGCCGGGCTTGCGCAGGACGGCGTGTACGGCAGTGATACCCATAAGGCGCTGATGGACGCGGTTGCGGATCACGACGCGGGAAAGGAACCTGCCAAACCCGACGAGCCTTCTGAAGCGTCCGTCAAACGCGTGCGCATCGTCTGCGATGGCGGCACGGTCAACATCCGCGTGGGCAACGGCACGCAGTATGACCGCATCACCGCTGCAAGGGACGGCGCTTCCTTTGAATGGGTAGCCACCGCTGAAAACGGCTGGCACGCCGTCGTAGTCAATGGGCGCGTTGGCTGGGTGTCCGGAAAGTACGCGAAACTCGCGTGATGCACAGCTCTATTATATAGGAAGAGACACGATTGGGGCCGGAGCAATCCGGCCTCTTTTCTTGTATAGATCAGGCTGATCGGAAAGGAACGCTTTCATGACAAACGCTGAACGGGACTACATTATTCGCTATCGAGAATCAGGAAAAAGCTGTGCGGAGATCGCACGGATACTGGGACTGTCCGCCAACACAGTGAAGTCCTTCTGCCAGAGAAACAGCATCGTACCGATTGCGCCGAACACGCAGGCGTCTCTCCCCACTCTTTCAGAGACGGTCTGCCTGTGCTGCGGCGAAAAAGTCACACAGCAGCCCCATCGCAAGCCGAAGCGCTTCTGCTCGGATACCTGTCGGCTGCGCTGGTGGCACGCCCACCGGGACAGGGAGAAGAATGCCGCAGACCGCCGCTGTTTCTCCTGCGGGCGTGTGTTTCGTTCTTCGCGGGAACAAAAATATTGCAGCCACGCCTGTTATATCAAAGCGAGATTTGGAGGGAACGCGCATGAGCGCAATGCTGACGCAAGAGCAGTTTGACCGGGAAGCGGGTTTTCGGCTTTCCCTTTCCATCATGAATCGCCTGATGGAAGAAAACCTGCTGACCCAAAAGGAATACGGGCAGATCGAACGAATTCTGGCGCGAAAGTTCTCGCCGGTATGGGCGGGTTTACCCGATATAATAAAGGATAAATCTGCGTGACAGCCCTTGATAATCCGTCCACATGACGGTAATATGCATCACGATCCGAAGGATTGATACAATATCGGAAAGGACGGATTGATATGAACGAGAAGACAATGACGCTCACCCGCATGGAAGCGCCGGCGCAGTTGCCTGTGCGAAAGCGCGTGGCGGCCTATGCCCGCGTCTCCATGGAAAAGGACGCCATGCTGCACTCGCTGGCGGCGCAGGTCAGCTACTACAGCGAACGGATCCAGCGAAACCCGGAATGGGAGTACGCAGGGGTATTCGCGGATTTTGGTCTGACCGGTACGAAGGAAACGCGTCCGGAATTTCAGCGGATGCTGCAAGAATGCCGCGAAGGAAAGATCGACCTGATTCTGGTCAAGTCCATCTCCCGTTTCGCCCGAAATACGCTGGCACTGCTGAATACGGTGCGCGAACTGAAGGGGCTGGGCATAGGCATTTATTTTGAGGAACAGAAGCTGGATACGCTGAGCGGGGACGGTGAGTTTATGCTGACCATCCTCGCTTCTTTTGCACAGGAGGAAAGCCGCAGCGTATCCGAAAACTGTAAATGGCGCATCCGAAAGAAATTCGAGCAGGGCATTCCCACGGGCTTTGGGATGTACGGCTACGAGGTAAAAAACGGCAGCTTTGCCATTAAGCCGGAGGAAGCCGCAGTAGTGCGCCGGATTTTCCAGATGTACCTGGATGGCATGGGCAGCGTGAAAATCATGAAGCTGCTGACAGAGGAAGGCGTGCCCGCGCCGTTGGGTGGGCTTTGGAATGCCAGCGTGGTCATGGAAATGCTGAAAAACGAGAAGTATGCCGGCGATCTGCTGCTTCAGAAGTTTTACACCAACAACCATGTGGAGAAGAAGCGTTTTCACAATCGCGGAGAGCTGCCTCAGTATTTTGTTGGCGAGGATCACGAGCCGATCATTGACCGGGAAACCTTCGACGCGGTGCAGCGGGAAATCGCCTGGCGAACGGCGCAGCGCAAAGCGAACAAGGCAAAAAGAACAGCGACAAACACAGAGTTAAGCGCATCGGCAGTAGAGCCTTCTATGTCGTCATCTGGGAACAATAGCAGAGAAACAATCCCTCTGACCGACCGTATTTACTGCGGCGTCTGCGGAAAGAAATATCGATACAAGGTCACACGGCTGGGCACGCCCTATGCCGCGCCGGTCTGGATCTGCAGCACATTCAATTACCGGGGCAAGGCGTACTGCGCCTCGAAGCAGATCCCCGAGGACATTCTGAAAGAGCTGATCACCTCCGTTCTGGGAACGGTTCACACGGAGGACAGCGTTCATCATATTGAGATGCATCCGGGCAACCGGGTGCTGTTTGTTTTTCAGGACGGTCACACCGAGGAACGCTTCTGGAAAGATCATTCCCGCAAGGATAGTTGGAATGAGGAAAAGCGCCAGAAGGCTGCGGAGAAAACCAGAATCCAGCACCAGAAACGGAGGGAACAGGAACAATGAGCGAAGCCAGAGCTTATACACCTACAGTCACGCGCGTCAAGACGGTTCGGGTCATCCCGCCGACCATTCAGCCGTTAACCGACATTCCTGCCTTTTCAGCGCGCCCCAGACGCGTGGCGGCTTACGCCCGCGTCTCCACCAGCAGCGAGGAGCAGCTGACCAGCTATGAGGCGCAGGTAAAACACTATACCGAGTATATCAAGTCCAAGGAAAATTCGGATAACTGGCAGTTCGTGGATGTGTATACGGATAAGGGCATTACGGGCGTGAGCACCAAGAAGCGCGAAGGGTTTAACCGCATGATTCAGGACGCGCTGGCAGGCAGGATTGACCTGATTATCACCAAAAGCGTCTCCCGCTTCGCCAGAAATACCGTGGACACGCTGACTGCCATCCGTAAACTGAAGGAATACGGCGTGGAGGTCTATTTCGAGGAACAGAACATCTACACGCTGGACGGCAAGGGCGAGGTGCTGCTGACCATCATGTCCAGCATCGCGCAGGAGGAAAGCCGCAATATTTCCGAAAACGTGACCTGGGGGATGCGGAAGCGCTTCGCAGACGGCAAGGTGACCATGCCCTACGGGCAGTTCATGGGCTATCGCCGCGGCAAGGACGGAACGCCGGAGGTTGTGGAAGCGGAGGCGGACATCGTGCGCACCATCTTCCGGCGCTTTCTGGAGGGCGCGACCCCGGCGATGATCTCCAGAGAACTCAATCTGGCTGGCGTTCCCTGCCCTTCCCGCAAAAGTCTGCTGAGTGAAAACGAGGCTGAAATCGCCAAAGCGCGAAAGAAAACCTCCCGCTGGGGCACGTCTACGGTAGAGAACATCCTCGCCAACGAAAAATACAAGGGCGACGCGATTCTTCAAAAGACGTACTGCACAGACTATCTTCTGAAAACCTTTGTGGTAAACGACGGCAGCGTGGTGCCCAAGTATTACGCGGAGAACAGCCATCCCGCCATCGTCAGCCCGGAGGTATTCGATCTGGCACAGCAGGAGCTGGCGTGGCGCAGAAGTCTGAATGGCCGATACAGCGGAAGAAGCTGCTTTGCCTCGCGCGTCGTTTGCGGGGATTGCGGCGCGTTTTACGGCAGTAAGGTCTGGCACAGCACGGACGAATATCGGCGCACGATCTGGCGCTGCAACAATAAGTACGCAGGCGAAACAAAATGCGCAACGCCTCATGTAACGCAGGAGGCACTGGAAAAAGCCTTCGTTCAGGTCATGCAGCAGGTGCTTTCTCAGAAAGAGGGAATCCTGACAGCTTGTCGCGAAGCACTGGATGAAGCCTTTGATACCGCAGAGCTCGATAAGGCTGCCACACGGCTGCAGGATCAGGCGCTGGGCATGGCGGAGCGCGTCAGGCAGCTGGTGGATGAAAACGCCCGGGTGCAAAGGGATCAGGATGAGTTTAAGAACGATTACGAGGCGCTGCTCGCCGAGCACGCAAGGCTCAGCGAGAAAATTCAGGCCATTGCTGAGCAGAAAAGGAATAAGGCAGAACGTCGGCGGCGCATCGAGATATTCCTCCGTATACTGGAAGAACAGCAGGAATGCGCGGGCTTCGATCCGGGGATGTTCGTGGCACTGGTGGATAAGGTGATCGTCCAGCATGACGGACGCATGGAGTTCTGTTTCAGAAACGGAATGAAATGTGAACATCCACAATAAACACCAATAATGGAAAAGGCCTGATGGTCTGCATATAATGCGGGCGATCAGGCTTTTAATAGTTTTATCTCTGATGAAATGCGGAATCCATGAAAATGTCGCAAAATATCCGACTTTGCGGCAAGGCAAAAAGCCTTGCTATACTGCACTTTTAGGAGCTATCATACGGCTTTTGACGGCTTATCAGCAGGAAGCCAGCAGGCTGGCTGCGTAAATCTGCCGCTCTGATAAACTGTGCCCGTAGAAATCCAGCGTCGTTTTGGCTGACTGATGTCCAAGCAGGGCGCTGATTGTTTGAATGTCGATGCCCAGTTCCATCAGACGTGTGGCAAAACTATGACGAAGCGTATGGAAATGCACCCGCGCAAAACCCAATACCTGCATTTTGCGTTGGAAATGGCGTTGGATCGTGCGCGGCTCTGCCGCATGACCGACCTTTCCGAAAACATACGCATCCGTATTGCCGGAAGCGCGGCAGGCTTTTTGGAGCATCACAAACAAAAAGTCCGGTATGGGCAAAATTCGGTGCGAACGTTTTGACTTCGGCGTTCCGATCAGCAACACCGTGCGTTTACCGGTGCCGTTTTCGAACCTAGCGGTTCTCTGTGCCGTTCTTCGCACCGTGATCGTTCTCTTTTCCCAATCGATATCCGACCATTTGAGCGCGCACACCTCGCCTAAGCGCATACCGGTGTACAGGCTAAGCAAAGTGGGCAAATCATCCTGGTTCAGCGATGCTTTGCGCAGTTTTTCCTGCTCGGAACGGCTCAAAACCCGTTGCTCCATAGCCTCCTGGGGCTGAATTTTTATCCTGCGGCACGGGTTCAGCGAGATGATATCCGTTTCCTGAGCGCAGCGAAGCGCCGCATTCAGCAGTCTGAATATTCCTTTCACGGTACTATAAGCCAATTCGTCAGATTCCAACTGAGAAATAAAAGAGCGAATTACGGAAGGTGCCACCTCAGACAGCAAAAAATGGCCGAGTTTCGGGATCAAATGCGTCTGAATCTGGCGGAGATACGTCCGATAGGAAGATTCTTTCACGCTGCCTGATACTTCGTTTTCAAGCCACTGCTGCAGCCAATCCCGCAGAAGTATTCTGCGGCACTTCAGCATTGTTTCACCTACCGGGAGCCGCTCCGTTTTTTTTCGAAGCAGTTCATTCCGTACTTCCGTATATTGATAACCGTAAACATATCCGAATTTGGTCTTTCCTGTCGCAGTTTTTCCTACCACATAACGTCCTTCATAGCGACCGTCTCGGCGCTTGTAGATATTCTCTCCGTGTCTGGGCATGTTTTTGACCTCCTTGGTATGACATTCAATTTGTTTAATCATCTTTTGCAAAGCACAGCGTTTTGACGGCAGTTCTGACGGCTTATAACATAGCCGACAAACTGCAGAAGTTTTGATACGGTAGCAATACGTCACTGGGATTTTTCTGCTTCTCGTGTTACTCTTACGAGAAAATTACGTGAAATAGCCTTTTTTGAGGCTCAATTGTGTTGACGTGGTAAGGCTTTCCACGTATAATATTGTAATGGATGGTAGGATGTTTTCATGTTTGCCTACTTCATCCAACGCCGTCGCAGAATCGGATATTTTGTGACAGCAACCGCACTGGCATTATACCTTGCGTGGGATATTCTCGAAAGCAAAGAAAAGTGTCAATGCGCTCCGAACTTCATTTTACTGGAGAGACAAATCATCGCTGGAAATACACGACTGGGTTCAGCGGTACGGAAGACGATGAGGCATATGAAGGAAAAACTGCCGAGAGAGCCGGGCGCACAGTGTTACCGGCTGAAAGATCGGAGGGCGAAGCTATGCACGAACATACGGAAATCTGTTCGTCGGCTTGTGACGATGAGCAGTCACAGGACAAGTCCTACGGTTGCTTATTCTGCAAGACCGGTAAAGAACAAAACGTCGCGGAGCAAATCCAGACCACTTGTCCAAATGTACGCGCCACGGTCATGCGGCAGTTGAAGTATAGAACATACAAAAAAGTCAAAACGCGGGAAGAAGCGATTCTTCTTCCCAGTTACGTTTTCTTCGAGGCTCCTTCATCAATGGAACCGTCCATTGAATTTCCTATGCAAAATGTCATACGCGTTCTGTCTATGGACAGCGGAATATGGCAGCTGCAGGGAGAGGATGAACGGTTTGTCAGATGGCTTTTCCAGTACGATGGGCTGTTGGGCTTTTCCAAGGCTTATAAAGAAGGCGATCGAATTCGAATCATCTCCGGTCCGCTGAAGGATATGGAAGGAAAAATCAGACGCGTCGATAAACGCGGCATGAGCGGTCAGGTCATTCTCTCCTTCTACGGCAAGGATGTTCCGGTGTGGCTGGGATTTGAACTGGTCAGGACGATTCAGTAAAACGGGAGGCGTAGGCTTGAAACAGCATGTCAAAAAGCCCGGAACAAAGCTGAAGGCTGTTTGTGTTCTGCTGATTGCTGTCGCTATCCTGTTGGGACTATATCGCGGCGGACGATGGTTGGAGACACGGAGAAACAACCCGGAACCCCGTGGAAATTATCAGGAGCGAAAAGCGAATGAAGCCACGGTAACATATGACGGCACAGTTTATCGCCAGCGGAAAAATCTGACCTCCATCCTGCTTATGGGCATTGACCATGACAGCGGAGAGACGGGCGGGCAAGCGGATTTCCTGCAGCTGATCGTCATTGACGATACTTCCCGGACCCTGAAACGGTTGTCGATTGACCGGGATACCATGACGCCTATCACAGTTCTTGGAGTGCTGGGTAATCGCTCCGGTGTTCGTACAGCACAAGTTTCCCTTTCCCATGGCTTTGGCGACGGAAAGGAGCAAAGCTGCGAATTGACCGCTGAAGCGGTTTCCAACCTGCTGCTGGGCATGCCGGTAGATTTCTATCTTGCCATGAATCTCGATGGCATCGCAGCGCTGAACGACATGGCGGGCGGCGTTACCGTAACGCTGGCAGACGACTTTTCCGCACAAGATCCAGCAATGGCGCAGGGTGCCACGTTGACGCTACATGGCGATCAGGCAGAGATTTATGTACGCAGCCGCAGAAATGTGGGAGTGGGCACCAACGAAGCCCGCATGGTGCGGCAGGAACAGTACGTCGCCAAGCTATTTGCGCAGCTGGATACGCAGATGCGAAGCGATCAAAGCTTTTCCGGGACGATGTTTGATACGTTATCGCCCTACCTGACGACGAGTATTGGCCGGGGACGTCTGATCAATGTGGTGTGGCTGGCAAAAGATTATGCCCGCCAGGAAACGTTAAGCATCTCCGGTGAGCATAGGGTTGGGAGTGACGGTTTCATGCAGTTTTACGCTGATGAAGCGTCGCTATATGAAACGGTACTCGATCTGTTTTATGAAGAAGTGAAGTAAGTGCCCCATCAAGGGCATTTGCGATAGATGGCGCGGCATGATCCACGCCGAAGAAAGGAAGGATGATTTCCCATGAAAAAGTTTGCCTGCATGCTGCTTGCGCTCCTGCTGTGCCTGACCTCCGTTGCCGCGCTTGCAGAGTACACCCCCAGCAAGAAGGCCGCTGACCTGACCAAGGTTGAAGTGACTGCCGAAAATCTGCCCGCAGATTCTGGCTTCTTCATCCGCATTGTCAACGAAGATGAAACGGAATACCAGAAGCAGCTGAACATCTGCGAAGCAGAGGTCGCTAAGCTGGCCGCGTCTGACAGCATCGAAGCTTACTTTGGTGCGAATGTTGATCTGAAGGCTCTTGTTGCCGCCAATCAGATGAATGTATTTGAATTCAAGCCCATCATTGCTGGTAACTATGATGTTGCTTACGGCAAAGTCACTGCCAAGATGCTGTTCTCCACGCCCTACGAAGCAGGCGAAAAAGTGGCCGTAATGATCGGTCTGGTGAACGAGAATGCAGATGGAACCATCACCGTGGATTGGAACGCCTTCGAGGGCGTCGGCATTGCCGCTGATCAGATCGAAGCGGCTGGTAGCATTCAGGTAGAGCTGGACGCTGAAACGGTGCTGGCCATTCAGAACGGCATTGCGCTGTTGGCAGTTGTAAGCGACTGAGGCTGAAACAGCTGGATTGGAAGACGCAGGGAAGCCACGGATAAGAAAATGGTCGTTTGGCTTTTCTGCGTTTCCCTTTTTCGGAATTTTCTTTAGACAGAACGGAGAAACAAAACATGGCGGATCAACAAAAGAGACGGAACAAAGCTCCGGCTGCTTCCCCAGTACAGCAGTCCAATAATCCTGCCGCGACGATCGATCTGGTGGAATTGATGTATCGTCTGCTGGGCAGTTGGAAAATGCTCGTATGTCTTGCACTGATATTTGCTGTTGCAGCCGGGGTGTATACCTCGTTTTTTGTTACCCCTTTGTATCAGGCTACGTCAACGATCTATGTGCTCAGCCGCAGGGACTCCGCCATTAACATGTCGGATCTTCAGATTGGTACCGCGCTGACCAGCGATTACATTAAAGTATTCAAGATGTGGGAGGTACATGAGGAAGTCATCTCTAACCTGGATCTGCCCTATACCTATGGACAGATGCAAAGCATGCTTTCCGTTGTCAATGAAAATGATACACGCATGCTGGATATCACAATTACCTCTCCATCCCCTACAGAGGCCGCGTCAATCGCAAACGAATACGCGAAGGTCGCCAGCCAGTATATTGCGGACACCATGGCCACCGACAAGCCTAACATCATGTCTGTGGCGCTTGTTCCCGCGAATCCAGTAAGCCCCAATAAAACGAAAAATATTCTGCTGGGGATGATCCTTGGACTTGTGCTGGGCGTGGGCGTCATCACATTGCGCATGATTACGAACGACACCTATAAAACAGCCGAGGACATCCGCAAGTATACAGGATTGGTCACCTTGGCCGTCGTTCCCATCGAAAATGAAAACGACGTAAGAAAAAACAAAAACGGAAGGGCGGTAAAAAGAAAGTAATGAACGCGCTGACAATCCGACGTTTCCCGCCCCTGAGTTACGCCTGCAGCGAAGCGGTGAACACCCTGTGTACCAATCTGTCCTTTGCAGGCGAAAATGTAAAGAAGATCATGATTACCAGCTGTCATGCCTCGGAAGGTAAGTCCTTTCTTTCCATGAACATCATGCGGACGCTGGCCAAGCTGGGGAAAACCGTGGTGCTGGTGGATGCGGATCTGCGCCGCAGCATGATCGGATCCAAGTATGCTTTGCAGTTTGAGCAGGAACAGTCTTCCGGCTTGGCGCACTACCTTGCCGGCATGGTTTCTGAAAGTGATGTTGTGTATTCCACCAATATCCCCGGAGCCTATATGGTTCCGGTTGGTCGGGAAGTATCCAATTCCCTTCCCCTGCTTGTTTCGTCCCACTTTGACGCGCTGCTGAACAGCCTAGCAAAGAAGGTCGATTATGTGATCGTGGACGCGCCGCCGTTGGGAGTGATTATTGACGCGGCGGAAATTGCCAAGTCCTGTGATGGAACGCTGATTGTGGTCAATTACGACAGTGTTCGCCGACAGGAGCTGATCAATGTGAAGGAGCAGCTGGAACAGACCGAATGCCCCATTCTGGGAACCGTGCTGAATATGGTGAAGTTCGACAACTATCTTAGCAAGAAGTATTACTATAAATCTTATTACTCATACGGATACGGCACCTATGATAAGACTCCGCATCGCGGGAAGAATACAGCTTCCAAAGCAAAGGATAAATGATGAAGTTTTCAGATATCCATTCCCATTTTGTCTACGGCATGGACGATGGCGCACAGACGGTGCAGGACATGGAGGCCATGCTGGATGCGGCCGTAGCAGATGGCGTGGGATGTCTGATCGCTACGCCGCATATGACCCCCGGCGTACATCCCTTCAATGAGGAGCGTTTCTGGCGACATCTGTTTGAAGCGCGTACTTATTGTCAGGCTCGCGGGTATTCTCTCAATCTATATGCTGGTGCAGAAGTACTCTACACGCCGGCGTTGGAGCATTATATGAGCAGGCATGCTTTGCCCACGCTGGCAAATTCGCAGAATGTGCTGCTTGAATTCGCACCAGCAATTTCTTTTACAGAAATAGCATCTGCGGTTGACTTGCTGGATCGGAGTGGCTATGTGCCCATTCTTGCGCACATAGAGCGTTATAAAGCGCTCTCGGGTTTGAACATCTACCGGCTCAAGAAGCAGCATTCCGTCCTCTATCAGGTTAATTGCAGCGCGGTCATTGACGGAGAAGGCTTGTTCAAAGACATGCAGCTGCGCAGATGGTTTCGGGATGAACTGATTGATCATGTCGCCAGCGACAGCCATAATTGTCGGCTGCGTAAGACTCGTATGAAAAGTGCTTTCACCATTCTTTCAAAACGCTTCGGTGTGGAATATGCCAGGCACCTTGTTGGGATGTCTTAATTATAAACCCATTGTCTTCTTAAACGATTTCGCCTGTATGAACAGAAGAAAAATAGAAAGAGTGATTCCCATATGACAAAAATGCGTAAATCCATTCAGATGAGAGGCATGAATCTTCTGCATTTCATGCTGATCACCGGGATTATGCTTGCGGCTTGGTTTGCCTGGTGCGCGCCATTGCCGGAAGCGCGCAATGCACAAACCGTGAGTTTGTCTGTCTGCGCCTGTTATATGGTGTTTTCCATTTTTCTGCTCCGAACATACAACGCCTACAAGATTGGCATCTTTCGGGCGGGGGAAGTCTTCTACGCACAAACACTCGCCAATCTGTTCAGCAACGGTATCACCTACGTGTTTGCCTGCCTGATCCAGCTGCGCCTGCTGCCTGTCTGGCCGGTGCTTGTAGTTTTCTGCGGGCAGACGTTTGTCTGTGCTGTCTGGTGTTTAGTGGCAAACAGGCTGTACTTTAAGCTGCATCCGCCGATGAAGTCTCTGATCATCTACCAAAGTGAAAGCGATCTGGAGAAACTTCATGAGATCGTTCATTTTGAAAACCGTTTTGATGTACAAAAGAAGCTGAAAATGCCTGCGATGCTCTATGACATTCTGCAAGCGATGAACGGCTATCAGGCTGTCATTGTTTCCGGCGTGGAGGCTACGCTGCGAAATGGTATTGTCAAAGAATGCATTAATAAGGATATTAACTGCTATTTCATTCCCCATACAGGCGACGTGATCATTGCGGGCGCGAAGCACCTGCAATCCTTCAGCGTACCGATTATGAGTGCAAAGCGCGCTACGCTGCGGCCGGAATACGCCTTTGCCAAGCGTGCATTGGATATACTGCTGGCTATGATCGGCTTAATCCTAGCCAGTCCGTTTATGCTGATTACAGCGGTTGCGATTAAAGCCTACGATCATGGGCCCGTGCTCTATAAGCAGATCCGTCTCACCAAAGACGGGAAACAATTCAAAATTCTGAAATTCCGCTCCATGCGGGTAGACGCGGAAAAGGACGGCGTAGCACGTTTGGCCGCCGACCACGACGATCGGATTACTCCTGTTGGCCGCGTCATCCGCGCCATTCGTTTTGACGAGCTTCCTCAGATTTTCAATATTCTAATGGGCGACATGAGCATTGTTGGCCCTCGTCCAGAGCGCCCGGAGATTGCTGCGCAGTATGAACAGGAAATGCCTGCTTTTAGCTTGCGTCTTCAAGTGAAGGCTGGCCTTACTGGCACGGCTCAGGTCTATGGACGTTATAATACCGAACCGCGAGACAAGCTTAAGATGGATCTCATGTACATTAATAACATGTCTCTTGTGGAAGACCTAAAGCTTATTTTTGCTACTGTCAAAATCCTGTTCATGAAAGAGAGTACAGAAGGCGTACAGCAGGGGCAGGTTACCGCAGAAAAGGTTGAAAAGACAGCATGAATCCTGTTTATGCCTGAAAGCACCGAGGGAATTTCCGAGGGTCAAACCACTGCAATGAGTGGAGAAAACCACTAAATATCGATGATTTCGTACATTTTGAGCCGCTAAAAATTGGAAGAAATTCCAGAGTGGAGTCAGGCATAAATGCACCTCTTACAGTAGCGTTAAGCTGAGAAGTCGGAATATTGCCCTACATGAAGCCGAAATACTGCATTTAGTAGTGCAAAATGCCGAGAGCACGGGGGTGAGCAAGGGCAAAACGAGTGTGAATTGAGGCTTTTACGCCCCCCAAAAGCACTTTAATGGATGCGACGGTAGCTCGTGGGTTTATGCCAGATGGCACTGTGATGATATTACCGACACTGTGGTGACTTTCACATAGCGGTTTCGGGGCTTGGCGATGATAACCTCATCTGTGATTTCATCCCGGTCTTGGAGATAACAAGTCGGATGTGAGAGTGATGGTGATAACCACATGGTCGCAGAGATGCTCATTCCTGTGGTGTAATCCGGCATAAACAAGGGAGCTACCGTAGTATGAATGAGTGGAACCTGGAATAAAGGCAGGGGCTACCGTGGCGAGCGTTGGTGCTGTCAGGACTAAAGGCAGGAGCTACCATAGCGAGGATTGGTACCATCAGGATTAAAGACAGCGGTTACCGTAGCGTGAATTTTCCGTAGCAGCGTTTATTGTAGCGGTACAAGACATAGCGGCAGTGTGTAGATCACACGGCTGAGGACGATTAGTAGAGCTTTATAAGGAATACACGGCTCAGACTCTTTGAGATGAGTCTGGGCTGTTTTAATGGAAGAGAGGAAATTGCAAATGGAAAAGAAACATGAACCTATTCGGGTTCTTCAAATTGTAGGTCGTATGGACCGTGGTGGAATTGAGAATTTTGTAATGAATATCTATCGTAATATTGATAGAGACAAGGTTCAATTTGATTTCCTATGTCACTATGGAAGAGAAGCAGCATTCAATGATGAAATCCGAGCTTTGGGTGGGCGCATTTATGAGATGCCGGCAATTCGAGATGAAACGCATGTATACTACTGGAAGTTGTTTGAGTATATTGTAGCGTTGAGTGCTTTTTTCAGGGAACATAAAGAGTATAAGGTTATCCATGGCCAGATGACAAACACTGCGTCAATTTATATGCCAATTGCTAAGAAGTATGGCGTGACAACAAGAATTGCACATAGTCATAATTCTCATGGTAAGGTTGGGGTGCTTGGCGTTGTTACAGATATTTTAAAAAAACCGGTATTTAAGTACGCAACGGATTTATTTGCGTGTTCTGAGACGGCTGCCGAGTACTTTTACCCGCAGAAATATATCAATCAGGGACTCGTAAAAATTGTTCCTAATGCAGTGGATATTGAGAAATTTCGTTATAACTCTGAAAAACGCGCCGAAATGAGAAGGCTATTTAATGTCGAAGATAAATTGGTAATTGGCTGCGTCGGAAGATTTCGAACAGAAAAGAATCAAATGTTTTTGCTGAAAGTGCTTGATGAAGCAATCAAAATCAACAAAAATGTGGTTTTGATGTTTGCTGGTGATGGTCCGCTGGAAGATGACGTGAAAAAGAAGGCGAAGGAGCAGAAACTGGAAGATAAAGTGATCTTTTTAGGGATGCGTGACGATATTTACTGTGTGATGCAGGCTATGGATGTTCTGGCAATGCCGTCTCTCTTCGAAGGTCTTCCCGTTACCGGAATTGAGGCGCAGGCGAGTGGATTACATATCATTGCGTCAACTGGTGTCACAGATGAAATGAATGCAATTGGAATGGTAGAGTTTATGCCGCTTGATGCTGGCAAAAGAACTTGGGCAGAGAAATTGGTTCTTGCTGCACAGACAAAACGGGAAGATACCTATGAACGGATGAAAAAGGCAGGATATGATATTCATACAACTGCGCCGTGGCTCCAGAATTTTTATATCCAAAAGCATAATGAGGGATTAAAGAAAGAATGAAAGTTGGAATTTTAACGCATTATAATGTGTCCAGTCATGGTGCACTGCTTCAAATGTATGGGTTAAAAAAAGCACTTGAGGAGTTTGGACATGAAGTTTTTATACTAACATACACAAGAAATCTTGACTTTATTGATGAGGCGACAAAAAAACGATTCAGTGCGAGTATTAAGAATATACCATACTATCTATCTTCCTATATGGGAGAAGATGGACTTGGATGTCTCTTTTACCAGTTTAAGAAGCAGCAGGTGCTCAAAAAGTTCCGTGAGGACAATTTCAAAATGCTGCCCTATACAGAATCAGCACAGTTGGACTGTGTAATTGTAGGCGCAGATGAGGTGTTTTCGCTGGAAAATGGCGTTAATTTTGTGATGTTTGGCCATGGCATCACGTCGCCTAGGCTTGTGGCATATGCGCCCAGTGCTGGACAAACAGACCTTGCCCGCGTGGAGAAATTTGGCTGCAAGGAGCTTTTGGTTTCCGGTTTTGGAAAATTCACGGCACTTTCTGCGCGTGATGTAGGAACACAGCAGTTGCTCCACGAGCTTACCGGCAAGGATGCTCCGATTGTCTGCGACCCGGCTCTGCTGTATCCTTTCCCACATCCTGTTAAGGAGAAGAAGAAGTACATCGTTGTTTATTCCTACCAGTCCAATTTCAAGGATAAGGCGAGGAATCGTGCAATCCGGGCATACGCAAAGAAAAATGGATGTGAGATTTGGTCTGTTGGCGTTTACTACAAATGGTGCGATAAGAAGATCACCTGTGACCCGCTTGAGATGATCCGCATTTTTGCAAATGCACAGGCGGTGATTACAGACACGTTCCATGGCACTATCACATCCTACATTGCACATACGCCGATGGCTGTTTTTGTGCGCAGCAACAACAGTGTTAAACTGGAGCATCTGCTACAGATGATTGGCATTGAAAACAGAAAAGTGACGACCAGTGAAATGTTGGAAGCCGTTCTCAATACGCCGGTGGATTTTGATAGACTGGACAGGAATGTAGAAGATTTGCGTAGCAACGGAATAAAGTATCTTGAGCAGTCTCTTATGGAGCGGGAAGGAAACAGATGAAACTATTATATATTGCATTCAAGGACTTTTCAAACCTCCACTTTGGAGCAAACGCCAAAGTGCTGTCTCAGTGCAGAGCATTTGAGGAGTATGGCTACGAAGTGGAATTGGTCGGGAGAAAAGGGGTAGACACTGTAGTGATCAGCCCCAGCGGGGAATCTTCGGTTATTTTTCGCGGTGATGGCATACTAAAAAATCCAAAGTTGAGGAATCTACGGGCAAAACACAACCAGATGAAAGCAGTGTGCAGGCATATCGCAGAAAAACAATATGATGCTTGCTACATTCGTTATGATTTTTCTGATGCTGCATTCATCAAAATGCTGCGATGCATCGATCAGCACTGCGGAAAAGTGGCATTGGAACTTCCAACATATCCCTATGAGGCAGAAAACAGTATCGGGGTGTTGAATAAGATCAAAATGCAGATCGACCTTCACTATCGCAAAGAGCTGAAGAAGTATATTGACTTTATCGTCACATTCTACGAAGGGCATAAGGAGCTGTTTGGTATTCCGGTCGAGGTGATCCCAAACGGATTTGACTTTTCCACGATGGAAATGGTTCACACCAAGCTGCCTGAGGACGCAATCCACATCATTGCAGTTTCGTCTATGCGTGAATGGCATGGATATGAGCGTATGATTGAGGGTTTGCATAACTACTACGCAAAAAACGGAAGCGAAAACTTTATTCTACATTTGGTCGGTAATGGCCGTGAATACGGAAAATACAAAGAGCTTGCCGAAAAGTACGGGCTTCAGTCTCATGTGGTCATGGAAGGCGCAATGCACGGCGAAAAGCTGGATGCTCTGTATGAAAAGTGTGCGCTGGGTGTCGATTCGCTGGCGCGGCATCGCAGCGGTATTAGCGTCCTTAGCTCTTTGAAAAGTCGGGAATATGGGGCCAAGGGAATCCCTATTATCAACTCCTGTAAAATTGATATTATAGACAATGACTTTCCGTATCTTTTGCAGGTTCCTGCAGACGAAAGCCCAATCGACATGGAGAAGGTGTCAGAATTTTTTAAAGCATGCTACAAAACAGGAAAAACACGCGAAAAAGTTGCCAGTAATATCCGTGATTACATTTCACATAAGAGCAGTATGAAGGCAACGCTGTATTCTGTGGTGAATAAATTGGAATGCAGGGAAAAATAAATTATTCAGATAGAGGGGAAACAATGAAACTTATAAAACATAATTTTATCTTTCTTTGTGTTGAGATACTTCTCCTTATCTCTGTACTTTATGTTCCAACTCAAATTATGCCGCAGGCGTGTATTATCGTTGCAGATGTTTTTGTTGTGCTGACAATGTTCAGGATTATCAGGGATGGCTTCAAGGATATTCCGGTATTCTTTTTTAACATCACATACTGGATCTTTGTGCTGGGCGGATGTACGACATCGATAATTAAAACAGGCAAAGTGTCAAATTATATTTCGGTCTCCTTGACAGAAGGGCAATTGAATTTAGCCTGCGGAATAGCGTTATTTGGAATAGCCTGTTTGGACATTGTCTATTTTTTAGTCAGTGATAATAATTTTGCCCCTTTGATAGAGAAAAAAAAGACTGCCGTCCCTTCCAAGTTGCAAAAACAAGTTGTGGTAGTCATCTTTGCAGTAGCAGCTGTGTGTAAATGCGCAATGGCATTTGAGTCGATGACATATTCGACTGTGTACGGATATGTTTCTTTGTATACACGCGAATCCTCTAATCTCCCGAGTGTTATCCGATATTTTGGTGCATTTTTTTACTTTTCCCTTATGTTGTTGCTGTCCTGTGATTTTTCCAAGAGATCGACTTACGCTGCCTTTGGAATAACAGCATTGATTGAAGGAATGATCTTAAATTCGGGCGACAGAGGCGAAGCAGTCTGCGGGATTCTTATCCTTATAATCTATACTATTTTCAGGTGCAGGAGAGATCCGAATTTTTTGATTCATAAAAAATTAGCGATTGTTGGGATTTGCTGTTCACTTCCTTTTGCGGCATTTGCTCTACAGATTATCAAGTATACGCGCGTTGGAAATGCTGCAGATATCAATTTTTGGGACGGTTTTTTTGAATTCTTTGAGTCGCAGGGCGTTTCAATCAACATCATTTCAAATGAAATAAAGTACCGTAATGAGATTTCCCAAATTGGCGGGCATACGTTTGTTATCAAGCAGATTGTCTCTTACTTGCAGCAGAATGTCTTGTTCCGTACTCTTTTTGGGTTCAAAAAAATAGTCGGCAATACGGTGGAAATGGCGATGAGCGGATCGTCTCTTGGTTCGACAATAATGTATATCATTTTGCCGAGCAGTTACCTTCGAGGAATTGGATGTGGCACTTGTTATTTAGCGGAGCTTTATCAAGACGCATCTTGGATAGGGCTCATTTTGGGCAGCGTTGTTATAGCACTCCTCTTGAACTGGATCAAAAAAGTTGATCGAGTGGGTTGGATTGTGTCTGCAATGATGATGAATTGTATGCGCATTGTTCTTGTGTTGCCCAGAGGAGCTTTTTTCAAATGGTTGACCGAAATTCTGTCGGTTCCGAATTTAATGTTGCTTTTGCTGCTACTCTTTTTGGGGTATGTATCTGAAAGAAAGGAGATTGTGGTATGAAGCGTGCAATGATTCTATTTGCGAAAGGATTTCCGTATAATGTTAGTGAGCCGTTTTTGGAAAAGGAATACCCCAAATATGGAACATACTTTGATCATGTATTGGTGGTAACTGGCTGCAAAAAAGGAGAAAAACCGACAAGACAGGTCGAAGATGATACACTGGAATTTATCAATGACTACACATTGAGCGGGGATGTGTGTTCGATACTTCAGGCTGTTCCTCTGATGTTGAGCGACCGGATGTTCTACCGTGAGATCGCTCAGCTCGTCAGGGAAAAACGGTTTACCTTTGGTCGACTCCGACAGCTATTTTCGGTTTCCCTGTGTGGAAACCATAGAGCACTTCAGGCACGGAAGTGGATGCGCTGCCACCCGGAATATCAAGTGGATGTGATATACAGCTATTGGCTCCAGATCACAGCATATGCGGCAGTCCGCCTGAAGCAGCTCGAAAAACTGGATGATGCATTTTCCATTTCGAGAACACATAGATTTGACCTGTATGAGGAGCGAATCAAGTCGAACTATCTGCCTTTTCAGGGGCAGTTAGTCGAACGGCTTGACGAAATAGCATCTATTTCGCTGGATGGCAAACAGTATCTCGAAAGCAAGTATGGTACAAACCATAATATCTCCATCTGTCATCTGGGAGCACAGGACAGGGGAATAACCAACCCGATATCTGCCCGAAATACGCTTCGCATCGTGTCATGTGCACGTGCAGTTCCTGTCAAGCGACTTGACAGGATCGTAGAAACCTTAAAGGAGATCAAGAACATTTCCGTTGAGTGGACACATATTGGAGGGGGAGAGTGCCTAGACTCCATCCGGGAGGCTGTCTGCGAACTGCCGGATAATATCCATGTGAAGTTGACAGGAACTGTTTTGAACGATAAAGTCTATCAAATTTACTCGACCGAGCCGTTCCATGTGTTTGTGAATGTCAGCAAATCGGAGGGTGTTCCTGTCTCAATTATGGAGGCTATGAGCTTTTCCATCCCTGTGGTTGCGACGTCAGTTGGAGGAACAGCAGAGTTGGTCGATGAAGGGAAAAATGGGTTCCTGCTGGATGAGAATTTTCGTACGGAAGAACTCGTTGCTTTGCTCTACAGATTTTATAAAATGCCGGAAGAAGAGTATGTAAGGTACAGAATGGATGCCAGAAGCAAATTCATGGATCAGTATGATGCAGAACGCAATTATGCCGAGTTTGTCAGAGGACTGGCGGAAAAGACGGGAAAAAGATATGATTAAAATAGCCACCATCACAACACATGGCGCACTGAATTATGGTGCAGTCTTGCAGGCGTATGCGCTGAGTACATATTTGAACGGGGCGGGGTATCACTGCGAGATACTGGATTATCGTCCGAACTATGTGAAAGAGTCTTACCGACTCATAAAAGCACCGCACAGTCCTTCGGGGGTGCTGCTGGCGGGTTTCCAGGCACTGCATTATCAGGAAAGAAAAACGCGGAAGCAGCGTTTTGAGCAGTTCCAAAAAGAATATCTGCGCACTACATACGAAAAAGCGACCCAGCGAGAAGAACTTACTGCTCTGGCAAACGAGTTCGATCTGCTGATTTGCGGAAGTGACCAGATCTGGAACCCGAAGTTGCATCATTTCGATGAGGCTTATTTCTTATCATATCCCGAAATAACCGCAAAGCGGATGGCGTATGCGGCAAGCTTTGGACAGGATTCTCTGGATGATGACAGTAAAAAAGAGATCGCAAGAAGGATTGCTAGGATCGAGCGCTTTGGCTGCCGGGAGTTCAGCGCAAAAAAAATCGTGGAAGAACTGAGCAGCAGAGATGCAGAGATAGTGCTTGACCCCGTTTTTCTCCTTTCGGCAGAAACATGGCGCAGCGTTAAGAAAGCGTTTGATCACAAGGACGAAAACTATATCTTGGGTTATTTCTTGTCAAACCCAGGGCATTCCATCAAGGCAGCCTGTAACTATGCGCAGAAAACAGGTAGCAAGTTGTATTCCATCGGTTTTTCTCCGCGAGATGTTGGCAATGGTGCGGTCAACTGCTATGATCTAGGACCGCAGGAGTTTTTGTCTGCGGTCGATGATGCTGAAACGGTCGTAACAAATTCATTCCATGCGACTGCGTTTTCCATTATCTTCCACAAACAGTTCTTTACCCGCATAAGCAGTGGCACTGGCTCTCGAAACGACCGGATGTTGTCCCTGCTGAAGCAACTTGGTTTGGAAGATCGGATCTTCACGGATGAAACTGCGGAAATAATTGACTTTACCCGCCAAATTGACTATGAAGCAGTCGAAAAAAAATTAAAGGAACTGATTGCTCACTCGGAAGCGTTCCTGAACAGTTCTATCGAAGAGATAACGGTTCAGGGTGAAAAAAAATCCCGCATCACGCACGCTCCCTGCACAGCATGTGGTGCCTGTGCGTCCAGTTGTCCCGTCGACTGCATTGAGATCCGGAAAAACAGCGAGGGCTATTATATGCCTTTTGTTGATGAAGCACGATGCATCGACTGCGGTGCCTGCTCGCGCGTGTGTCCGGCAACCCAACATCTCCAAGGAAAGGACTGGAAAGAGGGAACCTACTACGCAATGTGGGCTAAAAACCCTGCAGAGAGGCAGACGGGTTCCTCTGGAGGGATTTTCGGACTGCTGGCAGATGAGATGCTGAAGCAAAACGGGGTCGTATTCGGTACCGCATTTTCAGACGACTATAAGTCGGTTTATGTCACAAGTACGGAACAGGTCTCGCTGGAAGCTCTGAAAAAATCAAAGTATGTTGAAGGAAAGACCGGAACCGTATTCAAAGACGTAAAAAGATGTCTGGAACAGGGGAAACATGTCCTGTATTGTGGAACGTCCTGCCAGATCGACGGATTGAAGAACTATCTTAAAAAGCCTTACCCGAACCTTGTGACCTGTGATTTTCTGTGTCACGGTGTCTCAGCAGCCGGACTCTACGAGAAATATATTTCTGACCTTGAGCGGGCGTATGGAAAGATAAGATGCCTGTCTTTCCGCTCCAAGTATTACGGCTGGAAATCCTACTGCATCGTTGCGGATCTTGAAAATGGAAATCAGTATGTCAAGACAAGATTTCAGGACCCGTACCTGCGGATGTTCTTTGAAAATGTCGGTCTGAGAGAGAACTGTTTCACCTGTCACAGGCTGGAACACAGCAATGCTGACATCACAATCGGTGACTATTGGGGCGTCAAAAACTCTCCGGAGATACCGGATACCAACGAGGGTATCTCTCTGATCGGGGTGCATACAGAGATCGGGCAGGAAATGGTGTCGTCTATCCGGAAAAACTGCGAAGCGTTCCCGCTTGAACAGAGCAAGTACGAATACGCCTATATGCGGCACCCTTACTCCATGACAAATCAAAAGACCCTGCTGAGAAAGCTTTATCAGACCGAAAGTCTGTTTGCGCTCCGCGTGACAAAAAAGGTTGCTTTGAAAGGTGTGATATACAAGCTGCGTGCCCAGATGCAAAGGGATAAGATCAAACAGAACAGAGGAAAACGATAATGGGCAAAACAACAGGAAGTCAATCCTTCATCAAGAACTTTTTTGTACTGGGATTTGGCTCTTTTATCTATCTGATCATTGGCCTAATTGGAACACCGGTCATAACAAGACTGGTAGACCCCGCAGAGTATGGCTATATGTCCATGTTCACGGTGTATAGCAATATCGGGCTGATGTTCTGCGGGCTTGGACTCGACCAGACGTTGGTTCGCTATTTTTACCACAGAGATGATCTGGACTATAAGCGCATGATACTGTTTGAATGCATGAGCGCACCCACGATTCTGTGTGTTGTTTTAGGCCTGTTGATCCTTCCGGCTGCCCTTTTCACCAATACGATGGGCTGGACGAGCCAGCCAATCTCGGAGCTGGTGCTTTTGGAAATCAACGTTTTTGTTCTGGTGGTACATCGCTACGCTATCCTTTTGCTGCGTCTCCGGTATCATACAAAACAGTATTCAACAATCAATATCATCCAGAAAGCGACCTATCTTATCATTGCGGTCGCTCTGGTCGTGTGGTTGAAGGACTATTACTTTTACATCCTTGCGGTCTCAACGATCCTAAGTACCTTGATCGCAACGGTATGCGCTGTGCTGTTGGAAAAGGAAGTGTGGGACTTCCGCGCTCTATCCCGGGAAAACTGGATCCCGCAAAAGGAACTGCTTTCCTATAGTATCCCCATTATGTTTTCGAGCGGTATCACAATGATTTTCAACGCCTTGGACAAGCTGTTCCTGAACCATTTCTGCACCTTGACGGATGTGGGCGTGTACACCAGTGCAATGAATCTGATGGCTGTTTTTACGATTGTAAGAACAACGTTCAATGCCCTGTGGATGCCAACTGCAGTAGAACATTACGAGAAGAAACCGGATGATAAAGCGTTTTATCAAAGAGGAAATGCCTTTATTGTCGTGTTGATGATCTCGTTTGGTGCCGGGGTGATCCTTTGCAAGGACTTATTTGTAATGCTGCTGGGAAATAAGTATCAGGAAGCGGCGCAGATCATTCCGTTTTTGATGTTTGAGCCAATCATGTACACGATATCGGAGACAACAGCCACAGGCATCGTTGTTCAAAAGAAATCGAAATATCAGATGTTGATCGCAGGCGTTTCCTGCATCACAAACTTCTTCGGCAACTGGCTTCTGACCCCACTTATGGGAGCGCGTGGAGCAGCATTGTCCACGGGTATTTCTTATATCGTGTTTTTCGCTATGCGAACGGTGCTTGCAAATAAGGTGTTTTATGTTGACTACCATCTGAAAAACTTTATGCTGGTCTCACTCACATTGCTCTTATTCGCATATTACGGAAGCACGCACTTTTTCTCTCTGATCCAGGTTCTGATGTGCGCGGGCGTACTTTTGGTCACACTGTTTTGCTACCGTCAATATCTGTCTGATGCAGTAAGTTATGCTGGAAGTATGCTGAAAGTCATTCAAAATAAAAGGAAATAACCGTTGGAGGAAAAGAATATGAAAATTGCAGTCGCAGGTACCGGTTACGTCGGCCTGTCCATTGCCACGCTGCTGTCGCAGCATCATGAGGTCATGGCAGTGGATATTATCCAGGAAAAGGTTGACCTCATTAACCAGAGGAAGTCTCCGATTCAGGACGAGTACATTGAAAAGTATCTGGCAGAGAAGGACTTGAACCTGACAGCAACACTGGATGCTGAAGCTGCCTATAAGGATGCAGACTTCGTTGTCATCGCGGCACCTACCAACTACGATAGCAAGAAGAACTTCTTTGATACCTCTGCGGTTGAAGCAGTTATCAAGCTGGTCATCCAGTATAATCCGGATGCCATCATGGTCATCAAGTCCACGATTCCGGTCGGCTTCACGGCTTCTGTTCGTGAGAAGTACCACTGTGATAACATCATCTTCAGTCCGGAGTTCCTGCGGGAATCCAAGGCTCTGTACGACAACCTGTACCCGAGCCGTATCATTGTGGGTACTGATGTGGATAATGCACGTCTGGTGAAGGCAGCCAATACCTTTGCTGGTCTGCTGCAGGAAGGCGCCATCAAGGAAGATATTGACACCCTTATCATGGGAGTCACCGAGGCGGAGGCTGTCAAGTTATTCGCCAACACCTATCTGGCATTGCGTGTGTCTTACTTCAACGAGCTTGATACTTATGCGGAAATGAAGGGATTGAACACCCAGCAAATCATCAAGGGCGTATGCCTTGATCCTCGCATTGGTGATCAGTACAACAACCCAAGCTTCGGCTATGGCGGTTACTGCCTGCCCAAGGACACCAAGCAGCTTCTGGCCAACTACGCTGATGTGCCTGAAAACCTGATTGAAGCTATCGTGGAATCCAACCGCACCCGCAAAGACTTCATAGCTGATCGCGTTCTGCAGATGGCAGGCTATTACGGTTATGGTGAAGATAACGAGTACGATAAATCTCAGGAAAAACCCTGCGTGATTGGCGTATACCGCTTGACGATGAAGTCGAACTCTGATAACTTCCGCCAGTCCTCCATTCAGGGCGTCATGAAACGCATCAAGGCAAAGGGTGCAACGGTCATTATCTATGAGCCGACTCTGGATAATGGCAGTACATTCTTTGGCAGTGAAGTCGTGAATGACCTTGAAGAATTCAAAAAACGCAGCCAAGCCATCATTGCCAACCGCTATGATAACTGCTTGGATGATGTGCAGGACAAGGTCTACACCCGCGACCTGTTCCGCAGAGACTAATATTTATTGCAGCCATGTGCTCCGCCACATGGCTGTGCTGCTCAAATATGCTACCTCTCCGTGGTGAGCAGCAGGCAACGAGATTTCCTCTCGGCTAAAGCAAGTATTCGTTAATTCACTCTTTGGATGAGGAAAAACTATAATGGGAAAGTATTTTGGGACTGATGGCTTCCGTGGCGAGGCGGGGATCACGCTGACCGCTGACCACGCCTACAAGGTCGGTCGCTTTCTGGGCTGGTACTACAACGCACTGCGTGAGCGCAACGGCAACAACGAGCCTGCCCGCATTGTCATTGGCAAGGATACCCGCCGTAGCTCCTATATGTTCGAGTACAGTCTGGTCGCAGGTCTGACCGCTTCCGGCGCAGATGCCTACCTGCTGCATGTCACTACCACGCCGTCCGTGGCCTACATCGCCCGCGTGGATGATTTTGATTGCGGCATCATGATTTCTGCCAGCCATAATCCCTACTACGATAACGGCATCAAGCTGATCGACTGCTATGGTGAGAAGATGCCGGAGGAAATCTTGCTGTTAGTCGAGGATTACATCGACGGAAAACTCCATGTGTTCGACAAGGACTGGCCGGAGCTGCCCTTTGCTCACCGGGAGCACATCGGTTGCACCGTGGACTATGTGGCAGGCCGCAACCGCTACATGGGTTATCTGATCTCTCTGGGCATCTATTCCTTCAAGGGCATTAAGGTCGGTCTGGACTGCGCCAATGGCTCTAGCTGGAATATCGCTAAGTCCGTGTTTGACGCTCTGGGCGCTGACACCTACGTCATCAACAACAAGCCGAACGGTCTGAACATCAACAATAATGCTGGTTCTACCCATATCGAGGGCTTGCAGAAATTCGTGGTAGAGAACGGTCTGGATGTTGGCTTTGCCTTTGATGGCGATGCTGACCGCTGCCTGTGCGTGGACGAGAAGGGCAATGTTATTACCGGCGACCACATCCTGTACATCTACGGCTGCTACATGAAGGAGCACGGCGAGCTGATGAACAACACCGTGGTCACCACGGTCATGTCCAACTTTGGCCTGTACAAGGCCTTTGACGAGCAGGGCATTGGCTACGCAAAGACCGCCGTGGGCGATAAGTACGTCTACGAATACATGGCTAAGAACAGCTGCCGGATCGGCGGCGAGCAGAGCGGCCACATCATCTTCTCCAAGTACGCCTCCACCGGCGACGGCATCCTCACCAGCCTGAAGATCATGGAGACGATGATGGCGAAGAAGAAGACCCTGAGCCAGCTCTGTGAAGGCTTCACCTTCTATCCTCAGGTGCTGAAAAACGTCCGGGTGGCCGACAAGGCCGCGGCGCAGGGCGATCCCGACGTGCAGAAGGCCGTCGCGGAGGTCACCGCCAAGCTGGGCGACACCGGGCGCATTCTGGTGCGGGAATCCGGCACCGAGCCGGTCATCCGGGTCATGGTGGAAGCCGAGAGCAAGGACGTCTGCGAGCAGTACGTGGATTCCGTGATCGAGGTCATCCGCGCCAAGGGTCACTGCGTGTAAACAAAAACTCAGCCCCCAAACCATAGGGTTTGGGGGCATTTTCTGTTTTTATGGAATTGCCGAGTAGGTGCCGCCCGTTATGGCGTACCC
>ENA-OPDG01000223-OPDG01000223.1-human-gut-metagenome-genome-assembly--contig:-NODE-223-length-55819-cov-8.247902_pt1 | contig 55819 bp, 50 predicted proteins | sample MGYA00241259_ERZ501498 | MGnify/ENA primary metagenome ERZ501498 (study PRJEB25962, sample SAMEA2042582) | human gut metagenome | biome: human gut; feature: human-associated habitat; material: faeces... | reverse complement strand
GATTTCCACTACTGCCCGCTGGTCAAGGCGTGGCAGAAGGCCGGCTGCACCGACGAGGAGATCGCCCGGCTCTGCGACATCGCCAAGCAGCAATACGCTGCGGTGCATGGGGAGAATGAGCATATCAGCGTGGATAAGCTCCATCTGGCGGTGGTTTTCTACAAGGCATTGCTCCGCAACTATCCGGCGGACGCCCGGTAAACTTCCGTTTTTCCCGGCGTTTATCCGCCGTTCGACCGAAAAGAGCGCTCACCGGCTGTGCCGGTGAGCGCTCTTTGTAACATTCTCACAAAGAAATCGCCTAAAAATTGGCTTTTTCGCCGTTTTTCAGGTTGCGGCGGCGGTGGTAAAGCGCTATGATGGTAAGGCCGCGTCGCGGCAAAAAAGGACGAGAGAGGTACCTTATGCATAAGAAAGTATTCGCCCCCGCGCTGTTTGACTGCCTGAAATCCTATTCCGGCAAGCAGTTCGCCAAGGACGCGGTATCGGGCGTCATCGTGGCCATCATCGCACTGCCCCTTTCCATCGCGCTGGCGCTGGCCAGCGGCGTCGGCCCGGAGCAGGGCATCTACACCGCCATTATCGCGGGCTTCCTGATCTCCTTCTTTGGCGGCAGCCGGGTGCAGATCGCAGGCCCCACCGCCGCCTTTGCCACCATTGTGGCGGGCATCGTGGCGGAGCACGGCATGGGCGGGCTGGCCCTCGCCACCGTCATGGCGGGCATCATCCTGATCCTGATGGGCGTTTTGAAGCTGGGCAGTCTGATCCGCTTCATCCCCTACACCATCACCACCGGCTTTACCGCCGGTATCGCCGTGACCATCTTCATCGGACAGTGGAAGGACTTTTTCGGTGTGAGCTACCCGGAAAAGCCCATTGAGACCATGGAAAAGGCCGCCTGCTTCTTCCGCAGTCTGGACACCGTCAACCTCTGGGCGGCGCTGGTGGGCGCGGTGTGTCTGGCCGTTCTCCTCATCTGGCCCCGCATCAATAAGCTCATCCCCGGCAGCCTCATCGCCGTGCTGGTGGGCATCGCCATGGTGAAGCTTCTGCACCTGCCGGTGAACACCATCGGCGACCTCTACACCATCTCCAACAGGCTGCCCTCCTTCACCCCGCCGGACTTCTCCTTTGACACTGTGCAGGCTATGCTGCCCAGCGCCTTCACCATCGCCATCTTAGCCGCTATCGAGAGTCTTTTGTCCTGCGTGGTGGCCGACGGCATGGTGGCCTCCCACCACAACTCCAACACGGAGCTGATCGCACAGGGCATCGGCAACGTGGGCTCGGCGCTGTTCGGCGGCATCCCCGCCACCGGCGCTATCGCCCGTACCGCCGCCAACATCAAGTCCGGCGGCCGCACCCCCGTGGCGGGCATGATCCACGCCGCCGTGCTGGTACTGGTGCTGGTGGTGCTGATGCCCTACGCAGCCCTCATCCCCATGCCCTGTATCGCCGCCATCCTATTCAGCGTGGCGTATAATATGTGCCAGTGGCGTCCCTTTGTGCGCCTGTGTAAGTGCGCCCCCAAGAGCGATATTCTGGTGCTGCTGCTGACCTTTTTGCTGACGGTCATCTTCGATCTGGTGGTGGCCATCGAGGTGGGTATGCTGCTGGCGGCGCTGCTGTTCATGAAGCGCATGAGCGACGAGACGGAGGTGCGCGGCTGGAAGTACAAGGATATGCCGGAGGATCAGCTCACCGAGGTGCCGCTGCACGTCCGTGTGTACGAGATCCGCGGGCCGCTGTTCTTCGGCATGGCTGACCAGATCGGCGAGATCACCGTTAAGGAGTTCACCCGCTGCCTCGTCATCCGTATGCACATGGTCAATGCGCTGGACGTCACCGCCCTCAACGCGCTGGAGGCACTGTATGACGAGTGCGCCAAGAAGGGCGTGCGGGTCATCTTCTCCCACGTCAACGAGCAGCCCCTGCACGTGATGGAGCACGCCGGCTTCGTGGACAAGGTGGGACGGGAGAACTTCTGCGACCACATCCAGCAGGCCATTGCGCTGGCCTCCCAGCAGTAAGCGCCGAAACATTTTTTCGCGGAAAAGAGGCGCGCCGGTCAAACCGGCGCGCCTCTTTTATTGTTTTTCCATCGCGGGACGCGGCATCAGATGACGCCGTACTGCTTCAGCAGCTTTTCCACATCGGTGCCGCCGATCTTGCTGAGGGCCTTCTTCAGGACCATCTTTTCGCCGAAGCTCAGATCCATGTCGGTGGCCTTCTTGCCGTCCCGCAGCTTCACGGTGGCGTTCAGCAGGTCGCGGACATCGTAGACGCTGCCCCAGACCTCCGGCACGCCGCGATCCACGTTCAGCAGGGTGTACACGGCCTCCATGCCGGTACGCATGGAATACTCGGTGGTGAAGATGGTGTCGCGGGGCGTCTCGGCAAACTGACCGAGGAAGGCGAAGTTCACGCTGCCGTCCGGCACGACCTTGGGCCGGTCGCCGTAGGCGCGGGGCATGAAGAACGCGTCGATATAGGGCATCATCACCGGCACGGTGTTGGCGCTGTTGGCCGCCAGATCCTCGATCTGCTCCTCCGGCACGCCGATGTGGTACAGCCACTCCATGCAGATCTCCTTGCCGGTGCAGTCCCGCATGGGCTTCTTCACGAAGTCGCCGGGCTTATCGGTGAACAGGGAGTAGACCCACACCAGACAGTGATCCTTGGGCTGGTCACGGAACTGGGGCTGGCGGTTGATGGTCCAGCTCATCAGCCAGGAGGAGTCCTTCACGGTGACGATGCCGCCGGTGACCACATGGCCGGTAAAGGGATCGCGCTTGCAGATGTTCTTGATATAGGGGATGATGCGCTGATCCAGCGTCTCCACGGTGGCGCTCATCCAGTTTGTCTTCTCCGGATCGTGGCAGAACTTGTCGGGATGGCCGAAGTCGGGATCCTGCGCGGCGATCTTGCGCCACATATCCCAGCCGCCGCCCTCCCGCAGCTCGGTGTTGTAGGCGGCGGGCTTGTTCTGGCTGCCCATGGAGGAGTTCTCCACGCAGCCGCCGTTGGTGATGAACACCAGATCGTTCTCCGTCAGATCGATGGCGCCCTTCTCGCCGCCGCGCAGCACGTCGATGCGCTTGGCCAGCTTGCGGGCGGGGTCGGTGCAGTCAAATTCCACATTGCACACCTGCACGCCGTAGTGGAACTGCACGCCGTGGCTCTCCAGATACTTCACCATGGGCAGGATCATGGACTCATACTGGTTGTACTTGGTGAAGCGCAAGGCGGTGAAGTCGGGCAGGCCGCCGATATGGTGGATATACCGCTGGATATAGAGCTTCATCTCCAGCGCGCTGTGCCAGTTCTCGAAGGCGAACATGGTGCGCCAGTACAGCCAGAAGTTGGAGGAAAGCACCTCGTCATCGAAGAAATCGGTGATCTTCTTGTCCTGCAATTCCTCGTTGGGGGTGAAGAACAGCTTCATGATCTCCATAGCGCCCTTGTCGGAGATGCTGAATTTGCCGTCGGTGTGGGCATCCTGTCCGCGCTTCTCGGTGGCGCGGCACAGGGAGTAGTTGGGATCCTCCTTGTTGAGCCAGTAATACTCGTCCAGCACGCTGACGCCCTCTGTTTCAATGGAGGGAATGGAGCGGAACAGATCCCACATGACCTCAAAGTGGTTGTCCATCTCCCGGCCGCCGCGCATCACATAGCCCAGATTCTCGAACTTGTAGCCGTCGCAGGCGCCGCCGGGCAGCTCGCCCTTTTCCAGAATGTGGACGTGCTCGCCCTGCATCTGACCATCGCGCACCAGATAGCAGGCGGCGGAGAGGGCCGCCAGACCGCTGCCCACGATATAGGCGGATTTGTTGTCTACGCCCTCCGGCTTCTTGGGACGGGCAAAGGCTTCATAGTTACCACTGGAATAATACATCGTAAAACCTCCTGTAAGCTCGTGGCTTTATGTTTTCTGCTTGATGGTGAAAACATACACCCCCGCCGCATTTTGTTCAATAAACAGAAAAAAGACGGTGAACAAAATTTATTCACCGGGCGGCGGCGTGCGTAATTTTTGTTCACTTTCCCCGATCTGCCAAAAACGCCGCCGCTTCTCCCCCCCCCCCTGAAGCGCGGAGCTCCATGCGGCAAAAAAAGATGACGGCCTGGCCGTCATCTTTTTTTGCGCGATATGTCTTATGCCGCCTCTGTGCGGCGGGCGGTCACGCGGTATGGACGGAGCGCCCAAAGGCCGCCAGCGCCGCCTCCCGCACCATCTCGCACAGGGAGGGGTGTGCCACCACGGTCTTTTCCCACTGCTCGGTGGTCCAGCCCTCCGCCACGGCGGCGGTGGCAAAGGCGATCATCTCGGCGGAGTTCTCGCCCACGATGGAGACGCCCAGCGTCTTGGTGGTGTTCTTGTCCGCCACCACGAATACGCGGCCCACAGCGCCCTCCGCCAGCGCCATGCCGTTGGCGCCGTAGTCGAAGGCGCCCAGCACCGGCTCATAGCCGGCGGCCTCGGCAGCCTCGGTGGTCAGACCCACAGACGCCAGCACCGGCAGGGTGTAGGTGCAGACGGGGACCGGCATGGTGCCGTAGGGCTTGTCCTCGCCCAGAATATCCGCCAGCGCCGCCTCGCCCTCGGCATAGGCGGCGTGGGCCAGCTGATAGCCGCCCACCACGTCGCCGATGGCGTAAACGCCGGGCAGGTTGGTACGCATATGATCGTCCACCACGATGCACTTCTTCTGATCCAGCGCAAGGCCCAGCGCCTGGGCATCGATGCCGCTGAGGTTGGTTTTACGGCCGGCAGCCATCAGCACCTGCTCACAGTCCACGGCCTCCTCCGCGCCCTTGAGCTCGTAGACCGCACGCAGCAGCTCGCCGTTCTTCTCGATGCGCAGCATCTTGGCGCCGGTCTTCATGGAGATGCCCAGCTTCTTCATCTCCCGCGTCAGGACGCGCACCGCCTCCTTCTGCTCCCGGGGCAGCAGCTCCGGCAGCATCTCCACCACTGTGATCTTGGTGCCGAAGGCTGCGAAGGCGCAGGCCAGCTCCAGGCCGATGACGCCGCCGCCCATGACCACCATGCTGGCGGGCAGCTCCGTCAGCGCCAGCGCGCCGGTGGAGTCGATGCAGTACTCGTGACCGGGGACGGGGATCATCATGGGTACGCTGCCCGTGGCGATGACCACATTCTTGCCGGTGTACGCCTCGCCGCCGCACTCCACCACCCGGTCAGGCTTCAGGCTTGCCTCGCCGGTGATCACCGTGACGCCGCACTTCTTCAGCAGGAAGCTGACGCCGTTGACCAGCTTGGCGCTGACCTCGCTCTTGCCCCGCTGTACCTGCGGGTAGTTGAGGCTGCCCGTCTCCGTGAGGATCTCCTTTTTCACCAGTCCGCGGAGCTTCCGCATGGTGCTGGCCTTATCCACCAGATATTTGGTAGGGATGCAGCCGATGTTCAGGCAGGTGCCGCCCAGATGCTCCTTTTCAAAGAGCGCTGTCTTCAGACCCTTGCGGGCCGCCGCAATGGCCAGAGAATAGCCGCCGGGGCCGCCGCCGATGACGAGAATATCAAATGCTTCCATGGTATGTGACCCTCCAAATATTCGTAATCACTGCCCATGCAGTTGTTCTCTCACTATAACATTTGCCCGATAAATGTCAACCCCTATCGCCCCGCTGCGCCGGGTCGTGAAGTCTTTGTCGATATTGACGGGCAGGGGAGAGGGTTTTTGGCCAAAATCACGTCTTTTGTCCGCCGCAAGCCCGGTGTATACTAATATTTGACCCGCGCAGAGCCGCCGGGTCGCCGCAAGAATGCAGCAGAGCCGGCGCGGTTCCCCGCCGCGCCCCGCAGATATAGGAGCGATGTATGGACGTCAACGATCTGAAGCTATTCACCCGCGCCGCAGAGCTGGGCAACATCACCCGCGCCGCCGCGGAGCTGGGCTACACCCAGTCCGCCGCCAGCCACGCCCTGCGCCGGCTGGAGCAGAGCTTAGGCACGCAGCTTTTACAGCGTCTGCACATGGGCGTCTGCCTGACGGAGAACGGCAGGGCGCTGCTGCCCTACGCCGCCGCCATGCTGACCGCGCAGGAGCGGCTGATACAGAAGGCGGGGGAGCTGAGCGACCGCGTATCCGGCACCGTCTCGGTGGGCTGCATCAGCAGCGTGGCCATCCGCTGGCTGCCGGAGCTGATCGAGCATATGGCCCGGCGCTTCCCCGCCGTGCAGATCCGCTTTCAGGACGGCAGCTACGAGGACGTGGAGACGTGGATCCTGAAAAAGAAGGTGGATGTGGGCTTTCTGTCCGCCGCCACCAAGCAGCCCTTCCGCCTGACGCCGCTGGTAGAGGACGAGCTGCTGCTGGTGCTGCCCCACGGCCACGAGCTGTGCGCGCTGGAGGAGGTGCCGCCGGAGCAGCTGCGGCAGCAGCGGGTCATCGTCCCCGCCGAGGGCGTCGACTACGACGTAGGGAATATCCTGCGCCGGGCGGGCTGCGCCGTGACGGAGGGCGCCAGCGTCAGCAGCGACTACGCCGCCCTCTCGCTGGTGGGACAGGCCCGGGGCGTGACCATCCTGCCACGGATGCTGCTGGCCGACCACGATGACCGCCGGGTATGCCTGCGCTATCTGGTGGGGCGGCCCACCCGCACCATCTGTCTGGCCACGCTGCCCCAGCACCGTCTGAGCCCCGCCGCTGAGACCTTCTGCCGCTGCGCCGCCGAAATGCTCTGTGGGGAGGAAGCGCCGCCCCGCGGCTGACTATACCGGGAAAGCACAGGCCATGCCTGTGCTTTTTGCCGCCACCGGTATGAATCAAATTCATGCCGGATGGGAAAAATGTCTATTTTACAAACCCCGCGCCGCCTGATAGGATGGCCTCCGGATATAGATTGCCGTTTTGGCGGCTTTTGGGGGGAGGATTGCTGCATGGGGAACACTTTTCGTCACTCGCTGCTGCGTTTCGCCCAGATCACACTGGGGTGTGCGCTGTATGCGCTGGGCTTCTGCTGGTTCTATGCCCCCAACCAGATGTGCATGGGCGGTTTCACCGGCCTTGCACAGGTGATTGGACTGTTTATTCCGGTGTTCCCCGTGGGTGTGCAGGTACTGCTGATGAACCTGCCGCTGTTCTTCCTGATCTGGAAGAAGGTGGGGCGGGACTGGCTGATGGCCTCGCTGTATGCCATGCTGGTCAGCTCCCTGCTCATCGACCTGCTGGATCAGTTCGTGACGTTCCCGCCCATCGAGCCGGTGCTGGCCTGCGTGTACGGCGCTGTGCTGGTGGGTACCGGCTGCGGCCTGATGCTGCGGCAGACAGCCACCGTGGGCGGCACCAATCTGGCGGCGCGGCTGCTGCGTCTGCGGCTGGAGCGCGTGTCCATCGGTGCGCTGTGCAGCCTGCTGGACGGGCTGATCGTGGTGCTGTACACGCTGGCGTTCCACGACCTGAGCCGCGGCCTGTACGCCGTGGCGTCCCTCTACCTCATCTCCCTCATCATGGATCGGGTGGTGTACGGCGGCAAGCGCTCCAAGGTGGCGTGCATCGTGTCTGACCGCTACGAGGAGCTGACCGCCGCGCTGCTGGACATGAACCGGGGCATCACCCTGCTCAGCGGCGAGGGCGGCTATACCCATCAGGCGCGGAAGGTGATCCTCTGCGCCTTCGGCAAAAACCAGATCATCCAGCTGAAAAAGCGGGTACAGCAGGTGGACCCCGACGCCTTCATCATCGTCTACGACGCCAACGAGGTGCTGGGCAAGGGCTTCGGCTCCTACGAGGCCGGCGGCCTATGAGATGATTCTCTGAAAAATAACTTCATCAAAAAAGCATCCACCCCAATGGGGTGGATGCTTTTTCTTTCTATATCGATATCGATGCTGCGCGTGACAGTGCAGGGTCTATCCCCGCAGGCAGGCGGCTCAGCAGAGCTTGGCGCCGGCGGGAACGCTGTCGTCAATGAGCATCAGGTGCAGCTTCTCCTCGCCCTTCTCCTTGTGGACGGCAGAGAGCAGCATACCGCAGGAGGGGATACCCATCATCTTACGGGGCGGCAGGTTCACGATGGCCACGGCGGTCTTGCCGATGAGCTGCTCCGGCTCGTAGTAATGGTGGATTCCGGAAACGATAATACGGTCGGTGCCGCTGCCGTCGTCCAGTGTGAACTTCAGCAGCTTGTCGGACTTCTTCACCGCCTCGCAGCTCTTGATCTTCACGGCGCGGAAGTCGGACTTCAGGAAGGTGTCGAAGTCCACCTCATCGGCCACAAAGGGCTCCACCTCCACAGCGGGGAGGGCGGCCTTCTTCTGGGCCTCCTGCATGGCGTTGAGCTTCTCCAGCGTCGCCTCCACGTCCACGCGGGGGAACAGGTTCTCGCCCTTGCTGACCTGTACCTCGGCAGGCAGCACACCCCACACGTTGGCATTGTCCCAGGTGCGGGCGGCGTCATCTGCGCCAATCTTGGCGAAGATCTTGCCGCAGCTCTCCGGCATCACCGGCTGCAGCAGTGCGGTGCAAACGCGGATGGTCTCCAGCAGGTTGTACAGCACCGTGGCCAGGCGGACGCGCTTGCTCTCGTCCTTGCCCAGCGTCCACGGCGTCGTCTCGTCGATATACTTGTTGGCACGGTCAATGACCTTGAAGATCTCGTCCAGACCGTTCTGGAGCTGGAGCTTCTCCATCTCCGCCTCGTACCGGTCGCGCAGGGCGCACACGGTCTTTTTCAGGTCGCAGTCCTCCGGGGAATCCTCCCGTTCGGCGGGCAGCTTGCCGCCGAAGTACTTTTCCACCATGCCGGTGGTACGGCTCACCAGATTGCCCAGCTTGTTGGCAAGGTCGGTGTTGATGGTGGAGATCAGCAGCTCGTTGGAGAAGTTGCCGTCAGAGCCGAAGGGGAAGGTGCGCAGCAGGAAGAAACGCAGCGCGTCCACGCCGAACAGCTCCGCCAGCACGTAGGGATCCACCACGTTGCCCTTGGACTTGGACATCTTGCCGCCGTCGATAACCAGCCAGCCGTGGCCGTAGACGTGCTTGGGCAGGGGCATACCCATGCTCATGAGCATGGCGGGCCAGATGATGCTGTGGAAGCGGACGATCTCCTTGCCCACGATGTGGTAATCGGCGGGCCAATACTTGTCGTAGTCGTCGTAGCGGTCGTTGTCGAAGCCCAGCGCCGTGCAGTAGTTGAACAGGGCGTCCACCCACACATAGACCACATGGCCGGGGTCGAAGTCCACAGGGATGCCCCACTTGAAGCTGGTGCGGCTGACGCACAGATCCTCCAGACCCGGCTTGATGAAGTTGTTCACCATCTCGTTGACGCGGATGCGGGGCTGTAAAAAGTCCGTATCCTCCAGCAGGTGCTGAACACGGTCAGCGTACTTGCTCAGGCGGAAGAAGTAGGCCTCCTCCTCGGCGTCGTGGACCTCGCGGCCGCAGTCGGGGCACTTGCCGTCCACCAGCTGGCTCTCCGTCCAGAAGGACTCGCAGGGGGTGCAGTACTTGCCCTTATAGGCGCCCTTGTAGATGTCGCCGTTGTCGTACATCTTCTTGAAGATCTTCTGCACGGCGGCGCAGTGATAGTCATCGGTGGTGCGGATGAATCGGTCGTTGGAGATGTTCATCAGCTTCCACAGATCCAGCACGCCCCGCTCGCCCTCCACGATGCGGTCCACAAAGGCCTGCGGCGTCATGCCGGCCTCCTCCGCCTTCGTCTCGATCTTCTGGCCGTGCTCGTCGGTGCCGGTGAGGAACATCACGTCATAGCCCTGCAAACGCTTATAGCGGGCGATGGCGTCGGTGGCCACGGTGCAGTAGGTGTGGCCGATGTGCAGCTTGTCCGACGGATAGTAAATGGGCGTTGTGATATAAAATGTCTTCTTCTCCATGGGTCTTTATCTCCTTTTCCGCCGCCCCGAATGGAAGGACAGCTCAAAATACGGGTACTAATCTTATTATTTTAGGGCATACCGGCCGCTTTGTCAATGTGTTTCCCCGTTAAGGGGTAAAAGCCGCCACTTTTTAGGGAAAACCCATTTACAGAAGCGAAAAGATTTTGTATAATGTCCTGTGGTAATTTACACGGCGTCGATCACGGCGCTGAACGGAACAAATAAACTTAGGAGGAAACCCACAATGTCTTACAAAATTCTCGTGATCAATCCCGGCTCCACCTCTACCAAGATCGGTGTGTACGAGGACGAGCAGCTGCTCTTCGACAAGACCCTGCGCCACAGCGCAGAGGATATTGCCCAGTTCAACACCATCCCCGCCCAGAAGGACTGGCGCCGTGATCTGGTGATGAAGGCGCTGCGCGAGCAGGGCTTCGACGCCCGCACCCTTTCTGCTGTCTCCGGCCGCGGCGGTCTGCTGCGTCCCATCCGCGGCGGCACCTACGCCGTCAACGACAACATGGTCAAGGACTGCACCATCGGCGTGCAGGGCCAGCACGCCTCCAACCTGGGCGGCCTGATCGCCCGCGAGATCGGCGACGAGCTGGGCATCCCCTCCTACATCGTTGACCCCGTGGTCATCGATGAGATGGCTGATGTGGCGCGCTATGCCGGTCATCCCCTGTTCCAGCGTGTCAGCATTTTCCACGCCCTGAACCAGAAGGCCGTGGCCAAGCGCTTTGCCAAGGAGCAGGGCAAGAAATATGAGGAGCTGAACCTCATCGTCTGCCACATGGGCGGCGGCGTTTCCATCGGCGCCCACATGAAGGGCAACGTGGTGGACACCCAGAACGCACTGGACGGCGAGGGCCCCTTCTCTCCCGAGCGCTCCGGCTCCCTGCCCACCGGCCAGCTGGTGAAGCAGTGCTTCTCCGGCAAGTACACCGAGGGGGAGATGCACCGCATGCTCTCCGGCCGCGGCGGTCTGGTGGCCTACACCGGCTCCAACGACATGCGCTATCTGCTGGCGCAGGCCGAACACGATAAGAAGATCGCCGGTGTGGTGGACGCGTTCCACTATCAGATCGGCAAGGAGATCGGCGCCATGGCCGCCGTTATGCACGGCAAGGTGGATCAGATCATCCTCACCGGCGGCATCGCCTATGGCAAGGAGACGGTGGATGCCATCTCCGAGATGGTCGGCTGGATCGCCCCCATCACCGTCTACCCCGGCGAGGACGAGCTGCTGGCGCTGGCGCAGGGCGCTCTCCGCGTGCTCAAGGGCGAGGAGCCGGCACTGGAGTACCGCCGTCCCCGTCCCGACGACAACAACTGATCTATCCACAGCCGAAAAGGCCGTCCGGCATACGCCGGACGGCCTTTTTTTACTATGCTGACGCTTACTGCTCCTGCGCGGGCTTCCCGCACCGGGGGCAAACACCGTTTTCCAGTCTGCTGCCGCACTCACGACAGAACTGAGCGGGACGGGCAGGCTCCTCCCAGACGGGCTGCGGCTGCACCGGAGGCTGGGGCTGGGGCTCCGGCTGGGGCTGAACCGGGGGCTGGGGCTGCGGTTGATACGGAGACTGGGGCTGCTGGTACGGAGGCTGGGTCTGCACCGGAGGCTGGGGCTGCGGCTCCTTGCGCTGGATAGCCTTTTTCAGCTCCTCCACATCGGGGGCGGCAAACACATCCCCGCCGGCGCTGCCGGTCTCGTCCGCCAGCTTGCGATTGATGGAGATGACATTTTTCACCAACAGAATGGCCATCATCATCAGCTCATAGCTGAGGCGAACGGCGATGGGGCCCACAATGATGCACAGCAGGCCGGTGCCGCCCATCCATCTGCTCGCACCAGTCCAGTAATCTCTCTGGACGTTGAACAGCTGGAGCACGCCGAAGAGAATGACGAAGGCTGTAGAGAAGATGTACAGCGCCTGCAGGATCTTTTCCACCACAAGGAACTTGAAGCTGCACAGATCGTGCAGGAATTTGCCGAAGGCGTTCAGCTTCTCCCGGCGCTTTTCCGGCACAATGAAGATAAATGCCAATACGGTTGCGGCAATGGCGAGAACCACCGCGATGATCAGAAAAATCAGTTGCTTCATGGGACTCTCTCCTTTTCTATGTAATACCATCATGATAACAACGGTTCACGCTGTTGTCAACACAAGAAAAAGGCCGTCCGGCATACGCCGGACGGTCTTTTATTCGATTCAGCCCCCGATGACATAGCTGCCGGACGCCGGCGCCTCCGCCGCCGTCACCACCAGCCGTGTCTCCGGGTCGTAGCCCTCCGGCAGCTGCCGGCGCACCGCCGCCTCGTCCTCTCCGGCAGGGAGGTAGATGCGGTCGAACAGCTCCGCCGCCTCCGACACTGTCAGGGCGTTGTCGCCGCTGCCCCGCAGCGTCACCGACAGCGCCACGCCCTCCGGCAGACTGCTGCGCAGGCTCTTGGCAAAGTCCGTCAGGATCTGGGTATGGTCGCTGCCGCCGTTGGCGATGGCGTCCAGTGCACCCGTGGACGGGTAGCAAAACCAGTCCAGCAATATCTCGTCAAAGCCCAGCTCTGCACACTCGGACACCAGCGACGTGATGTAGCTGAGCACCGCCGGATTGGTGGGGTCCAGCCATGCGCCGCCGTTGGCATCGTACCAGATGCCGCCGTCCTCCCGCACCAGCGCCGTCTCCGGCAGGCCGCGGGCGTAGGCGGAGTCGCCAAAGCAGCAGATGCGCCCCACCGTATGGCGGTCGCTGGCCAGAAGCTGCTTTAAGCAGTCCAGTGGTCGTCCCCGCTCCACAACGACGTTCTGGGGTACAGACACCTGTGTGTCGTAGGTGATGCCGCCGTTTTCACGCTTCACCGCCAGCACCATATCCTCGGGTGCCAGCGTGTTCATGATGTAGTCCGCGCCCCACCACAGACAGTCGTCCGGCAGGCGGACGGCGTGGAGCGCCGTCACCGGCGTCAGCTTGCTCTCCGGCTCCAGCCGGTCGATATCCACATTTTCCACCGGCGGCTTACCGGTCTGCTCCTCCTGTCCGCGATGACCGAAGGGCAGCTCCAGATGTACCTGCCCCGCCTCATCGTAGACCAGATAGTTCTGCACCATAAGGTACCCCACGGCGCCCAGCAGCACCAAGACAAGCACCACAATCAATACGATCTTTCCGGCGGAGGTACGGCCCCGGTAGCTATTATAGCCTCTCGTTGCCATAGGCAGTTCCTCAGGGCTGGATGCCGTCCACCAGCGCCACGCGGCGGGCATGGCGGCCGCCCTCAAACTCCGTGGACAGGAAGATCTCCACCATGCGCTTGGCCAGATTGGGACCGGTGATGCCGGCACCCAGCGCCAGCACGTTGGCGTCGTTGTGGCGGCGGGTCATCTCCGCCTGCAGGCAGTCCGTACACAGGGCGCAGCGCACGCCGCCCACCTTGTTGGCGGCCATGGACACGCCGATGCCGGTGGTGCAGATCACGATGCCCTTGTCGCACTGGCCGGCAGCCACAGCCCGCGCCACCTTCTCCGCATAAACGGGGTAGTCCACGCTCTCCGTAGAGAAGCAGCCCACATCCTCAAAGTCGATGTCGTGCTCCTCCATCCAGATCAGGATGTCCTGCTTCAGCAGATAGCCGCCGTGGTCACAGCCAATGGCAATTTTCATGGTCGTGTTCTCCTTTTTCTTTTATAGCGGTCGGAAAAGGGGCTTTCCTTCCGCGAATGTACAGAAATACCGGAATCCGCAGTCCCGCAGGAGCTGCTGCCGCTGGCGGATGGCGCAGCCCACCATGTCGCAGGAGTGGGCGTCAGAACCCAGGGTGATGACCTCGCCGCCCAGCTCCCGGTACAGCCGCAGGATGCCGCCGTCCGGCAGGGGGGTGTTGCCCCGGTTGGTGTTGCATTCGATGCCCAGCCCCTTGGGGATCATGGTGCGGAAGATCTCCTCCACCTGCTCCATGTGGCTGTCGAACGTCATGCGCTCACCCAGGTTCTCGTTGATGTACCGCAGCGGCAGGGTCAGGTGGCCCAGTACGCTGAACTTGCCCCACCTTGCCAGCGACAGCACATCCTCCAGATAACTGTCGATAAGTGCATGATAATACGTTTCCGAATTTTTTTCAACGTAGTACAGGTCAAAATTTCCAAATTTTTTCCCCGCCATGTGGACGGAGCCGATGACAAAATCCAGCTTGGGCGCGTGGGAGAGCAGATGCTCCGCCCGGTCAAAGGCCAGATTCGCCTCGCCCAGCTCCGCCCCCAGCCGGATGGTCAGCCGGTTGCCGTACAGACGCCGCGCCTCCTCCAGCTCGCCCAGAGATTTCTCCCAGTCGTAGTCCCAGCGGGGCGCGTAGCTGCCCCAGCAGACGGTATCCACATGGTCGGTGATGCAGATCTCCTGCAAGCCCTTGGCAATGGCAGCCTCCGCCAGACGGGCGATGGTCTCCTTCCCGTCGGGCGAGCTGTCGGAATGGGTGTGATAATCAGCCAGATACATACGGCACCTTATTTCTTCTTACCTTTATTTCTTCTTGTTGAAGCTGAAAAAGCTCTTGCGCTTCTCGTAATTTCCCTCGCCCAGCGCCGCGTCGAACTTCTTCAGCGCGTCCCGCTGCTCGCGGTTCAGGCCGCGGGGCGTCTCGATGGTCACGGTGACGTACTGGTCGCCCCGGCCCCGGCCGTTCAGCACGGGGATGCCCTTGCCCCGCAGACGGAACACCGTGCCGGTCTGAGTACCCTCGGGGATGTCGTACTTCACCTGCCCGTCGATGGTGGGGATCTCCAGCGTAGCGCCCAGCACCGCCTGACTGAAGGTGATGGGGGCCTCGCAGAACACATCGTTGCCCTCCCGGCGGAACAGCTCGTGGGGCTGCACCATCACGGTGATCAGCAGATCGCCGGCGGGGCCGCCGTTCTTACCGGCGTTGCCCTGTCCCCGCAGGGAGATGGTCTGGCCGTGGTCGATACCGGCGGGGATGTTGATCTTGATGGTTTTGCGCTTGCGTACCGCGCCGGTGCCGCCGCAGTCGGTGCAGGGCTGGTGGATGATCTTGCCGGTGCCGTGGCAGCGCTGGCAGGGACGGCTGCTGGCGAACACGCCCATGGGCGTGCGCTGCTGCACCTGCACCACACCGCTGCCGTGACAGTCGGGGCAGATCTCCGGCGTGGTGCCGGGGGCACAGCCGTTGCCCTTGCAGGTGGTACACTGCTCGCTGCGCTGGATGGTGACCTCCTTCTCGCAGCCGAAGGCCGCCTCCTTAAAGGTCACGGACACGCTGGCGCGGATGCTCTCGCCCCGCTGGGGCCCGTTGCGGCGCGCCTGCCCGCCGCCGAAGCCGCCGCCGAAGAAGCTGCCGAAGATGTCGCCCAGATCGCCGAAGTCGAAGCCGCCGCCGTACCCGCCGCCGGCGCCTCCCGCGCCGTAGTTGGGATCCACACCGGCGAAGCCGAACTGGTCGTACCGCGCCTTCTTCTCCGGGTCGGACAGCACCTCGTTGGCCTCGTTGACCTCCTTGAACTTCTCCTCGGCCTCCTTGTCGCCGGGGTTCATGTCCGGGTGGTACTTCCGCGCCAGCTTTTTATATGCCTTTTTGATCTCGTCCTCCGACGCGCCCTTGCTGACGCCGAGAACCTCGTAATAATCACGTTTGTTTTCTGCCATCGTACTTCTCTCCACTCAAAGGGGTGATAACACCACAAGAAGGGACAGGAAGCCCTGTCCCTCTTGTGGGATATGTGTTACTTGTTCTGCTCGTCGTCATCGACTACCTTGTAGTCGGCATCGTAGTACTGCTGACCGCCGTTGGGGTCGCCGCCCGGCTGGCCGCCCATGTTGGGGTTGCCCTGCGGCGCCTGCTGCTGGTACAGCTTCTCGCTCATCTTGTAGAACAGCTGGGTCAGCTCCTCGGTGGCGGCCTTGATGGCGTCGGTATCCTCGCCCTTCAGGGTCTCCTTCAGCTTATCCAGACCGGCCTGCACGGGCGCCTTCTCGCTCTCGGGGATCTTGTCGCCCACCTCGCCGAGGGTCTTCTCCGCCTGATAGACCAGCTGATCGGCCTGATTGCGGATCTCCACCTTCTCCTTGATCTTGGCGTCCTCGGCGGCATACTGCTCGGCCTCCTTGACGGCCCGCTCAATGTCCTCCTTGCTCATGTTGGAGGAGGAGGTGATGGTGATATGCTGCTCGGTGCCGGTACCCAGATCCTTGGCGGACACGTTGACGATGCCGTTGGCGTCGATGTCGAAGGTCACCTCGATCTGAGGCACGCCGCGGCGGGCCGGGGCGATGCCGTCCAGATGGAAGCGGCCCAGACTCTTGTTGGCAGCTGCCATCTCACGCTCGCCCTGCAGCACGTTGACCTCCACGGAGGTCTGGTTGTCGGCGGCGGTGGAGAAGATCTGGCTCTTCTTGACGGGGATGGTGGTGTTGCGCTCGATCAGACGGGTGCAGACGCCGCCCATGGTCTCGATGCCCAGAGACAGGGGGGTAACATCCAGCAGCAGCAGACCCTTGACGTCGCCGGTCAGCACGCCGGCCTGCAGGGCGGCGCCCATGGCCACGCACTCATCGGGGTTGATGCCCTTGAAGGGGTCGGAGCCGGTGAAGTTCTTCACAGCCTCCACCACGGCGGGGATACGGCTGGAGCCGCCCACCATCAGCACCTTGGCGAGGTCGGAGGGCTTCAGGCCGGCGTCGGACATGGCCTGACGCACGGGGCCCATGGTGGCGTCCACCAGATGACCGGTCAGCTCATTGAACTTGGCGCGGGTCAGCGTCACGTCCAGATGCTTGGGGCCGGTGGCATCGGCGGTGATATAGGGCAGGTTGATGTTGCTGCTGGTCACGCCGGACAGCTCGATCTTGGCCTTCTCAGCGGCCTCCTTCAGGCGCTGCATGGCGACCTTGTCGCCGCTGAGGTCGATGCCGTCGGTGCGCTTGAACTCGCTGACCAGATACTTCATCACGCACTGGTCAAAGTCGTCGCCGCCCAGACGGTTGTTGCCGGCGGTGGCCAGCACCTCGATGACGCCGTCGTCGATCTCCAGAATGGACACATCGAAGGTGCCGCCGCCCAGGTCGTAGACCATGATCTTCTGGGACTGCTCCTTATCCACACCGTAGGCCAGTGCGGCGGCGGTGGGCTCGTTGATGATACGCTTCACATCCAGACCGGCGATCTTACCGGCGTCCTTGGTGGCCTGACGCTGGGAGTCGGTGAAGTAGGCAGGAACGGTGATGACAGCCTCGGTGACGGGGCTGCCCAGATAAGCCTCGGCGTCCGCCTTCAGCTTCTGCAGGATCATGGCGCTGATCTCCTGCGGGGTGTAGCTCTTATCGTCGATGGTGACGCGGTGATCGGTGCCCATCTCACGCTTGATGGAGGAGATGGTGCGCTCGGGGTTGGTGATGGCCTGACGCTTTGCCACCTGACCCACCATACGCTCGCCGGTCTTGCTGAATGCCACCACGGACGGGGTGGTGCGGTTGCCCTCCGCGTTGGGGATAACGACTGCCTCGCCGCCTTCCATCACGGCTACGCAGGAATTGGTCGTACCGAGGTCGATACCGATAACTTTAGACATAATGATTGCCTCCTGAAATGTTTATCTCAAATTTATTGACTGATTTAATAGGGACGGTCGGGCATGATGATCGCCGCGATGATATACGCCAGCAGACCGCTGCCGCCCAGCAGGCTAAACACCACCCAGCCCAGACGCACCAGCGTGGAGTCGATGTTGAAATACTCCGCGATGCCGCCGCAGACGCCGGCCAGCTTCTTGTCCGTACTGCTCTTATACAACTTCTTTTCGTTCATGAAAATACTCCTTTCAGTTTGCCACCTTCACCATGGCGAAGCGCAGCACCTTATCTCCGATCATGAAGCCCTTCTGGAACACCTCTACGATGGTGTTCTCGCCCACGGACTCGTCCTCCGTGTGCATTACGGCGTTGTGCTTTTCCGGGTCGAAGGGCTGACCCAGCGCCGGGATCTCGGTGACACCCATCTGCCCCAGTACCTCAAAGAACTGCTTGCAGATCATCTCCAGACCCTGCCGGTGGCCGTCACCCTCCTCGCACTGCTGCACACCGCGCTCCAGATTGTCCAGCACCGTCAGAAATGGCTTGATGGTGTCGGCCTTGGCCGTACCGTAGACGTGCTCCTTTTCGCGGGTGGTGCGCTTGCGGTAGTTGTCATATTCCGCCGCCAGACGGAGGTATTTGTCGTTGGCGTCCGCCAGCACCTTGGCCAGCTGCTCCATCTGCTCCATCTGGGACTTGGTGACGGTAAACGTCTCCTCCGCAGCCGCCGTCTCCTCAACAGGAGCTGCGGGCTGCTCCGCCGTCTCCGGCGTCTCCTCCATAGGGGTCTCCTTCATATCCTTCTCGCTCATTGTGTATCCTCCGGTAGCTGTTTTTTGCCAAACATACGACTCAGGCTCTCGGCAAAGTAGCTGAGTCTTGCCGCCACAGCGGCATAGTCCATACGGGTGGGGCCGACCACACCCACAAGACCGCGCATATTATCGCCGATATCGTAGCTGGCGATGACCACGCTGCTCTCCTTCAACGCATCGTTGACGTTTTCGGGGCCGATGAGGATCTGCATGGGCGCATCGCTCTGCGGCACCGGGAGATCCTCCTTATTATCCACCATGAAGCTCATGAGATCGTGGGCCTTGTCGATGTCCCGGAACTCCGGGAACTTCAAAAGCTGGCTGGCGCCGTTGGTGAATACCTGCTGGTGCTGGGCTTCCTCCAGCAGCGTGCAGGCGTACTCCGTCACCCGGTTCAAAAGCAGGAACCACTGGCCGGACACCTGCTCGGACAGGCTCATCAGCGTGGCGTTCATTTTCTCCGCGCCCACGCCGGTGAAATGCGTGTTCAGAAGGTGGCTCAGCTGAGGCAGCGTGTCGGCATCCAACGGCAGCTCCAAGCGCATCAGCTGGCTCTTGACCCGGTTATCCGACAGCATCACCACGGCGATGAAGCTGCCCTCGTCCACGGCGATCAGCTCAAACCGCTGCACGGTGGCAGCGGTGCGGTGATCCGCCACGGCGTAGGTGGGATAGCCCACAAAGCTGGACACCATCTGTCCGGCCTGACTGATGACCTGATCCACCTGCTTCATCTGGCCGGAGAGGGCATCGTTGATCTTGGCCGTCTCCTCCGCCGACAGGGCCTTGCGCTCCATCAGCTCGTTGACGTACAGCCGGTAGCCCTTGGCGGACGGCACACGCCCCGCCGAGGTGTGGGGCTGCTCCAGATAGCCCAGCTCCACCAGATCCGCCAGCTCGTTGCGGATGGTGGCGGAGCTGATCTTACCGGGCATCTGTTCCACGATGGCCTTGGAGCCTACCGGCTCGGCGGTGTTGATGTAGCTTTCCACCACGATCTTCAATATTTGCTTTTTGCGGTCTGTCAATTCCATAGCTTTCTCCATTTAGCACTCCTTCTTTTCGAGTGCTAAATGGAGTTTACCACCCCGTCACCTTAAAGTCAATAGGCGCTATTTTAATTATTTGTGAACACGCTGGGCAGGAAAAGCGCCCCGCAGGGATGATCCTGCGGGGCGCACGGCATCTTGCGCGGCTATTGGTTTTCTTCCGCCTCGGGCTTGGTGCGGATATACGCCTGTACCAGCGAGTAGACGACGGAGCAGACCGGCACGCCCAGCAGCATACCCAGTATGCCGAAGGCGCCGCCGCCGATGGTGACGGCCGCCAGCACCCACAGACCCGGCAGACCCACGGACTTGCCCACCACCCGGGGGTAGATGAGGTTGCCCTCCACCTGCTGCAAAATCAGCAGGAAGATCAGGAATGTCAGCGCCTTGATGGGGCTTTGGAACACGATGAGGAACGCGCCGGTGGCCGCGCCGATCCACGCGCCGAAGATGGGGATCAGCGACAGCGCCGCGATGATGACCGACACCGGCAGGGCGTAGGGAAGCCCCAGGAGCAGCATACCGAGGCAGCACAGCGTTCCGAGGATCACGGCCTCCGTCACCTGCCCGGTGACGAAGCTGGAGAAGGCGTTGTTGGTCAGGTGCAGCACCGCCAGCAGCTTGTCGGCGGCCTTCTGGGGCAGGGCGCGGCGCAGCAGCCGCTTGGACTGGGCGAGGAGCGTCTCCTTCTGCGCCAGCATATACAGGGAGAACACCAGCGCCAGCAGCACATTCACCAGCGCGCCCACGATGGAGGAGGTGATGTCCAGGGTGGTGTTCACCACGCTGTCGCCCCGCTCCTGTAAAAAGCCGGTGATGGTGTCCCGCACCTGCTCGGCGCTGAGGGTCAGCTCCGGCAGCGTCACGCCGTGGCTGCCGGCGAAATCGCTGAGGTTTTTCCACCACGCCTGAAACTGGTCAACGTAGGTGGGGATATTGGCCGCCAGCGTGCTGCCCGCCTCCTCCAGACGGGGGATGAGGATGAAGAAGATGGCGAAGATGATGCTCAGAAACAGCACCATGGTCAGCGTCAGGCAGACCGGGCGCTTCAGCTTGGCGTTCCAGCGGCTGCGCCACTTGGCCAGCGCCCGATCCCACAGGCGCTCCAGCCCCACCATCATCAGATTCAGTACAAAGGCGATGCACACGCCGATGAGCAGCGGCGCCATCAGGGAAAACAGGTTGGAAAAAAGTCCGCCGATGGTGGAGATATTGTACAGGCCCCAGAACAGCAGCACCGCAAAGGTGATGAGCAGCATGATCCGCTGCATGGTTTTTTTGTTCAGCTCCAAGGTATTCCCCGTCCTTTCCTGTAAAAAAATCAGATTACCCCTGCGTAGTGTATCATGTTTCTTTCCCGCCGTCTGTGAATTTTCTGTATATCTTTTGCGTTTCCCGTTCAGATTTTGTCCGCTTGTGTCTTTTGCTCCGGCATGGTATAATAGCCGCAAAGCGGCTATTATTTCGCATCGCCGTTTTTCTCGCCCGGCGCTGCCGGGCAATCGAAAAAGATGGCGAAGCACACCATGCCGCATCGCGGCATGGCGTGCTGACCTCAACAACTGTAACAGGAGGTACGAGCATGACCGTTACCGAAGCATTGGAAAAGCTGAAAAGCTACGAGCAGACCAGCTTTGCGCTGTCTCACGCCATGGGTCTTTTGTACTACGACGGCGTCACCGCGGCGCCCAAGGGCGCAGCCGCCGTCCGCAGCGACACCACCGGCGAGCTCAGCCGCATCGACTATCAGCTGACCACCGCGCCGGATACCGTGGAGATGCTGGAGACGCTGATGGCCGCCCGCACGGAGCTGGACGCCGTGACACGCCGCAAGGTGGAGGAGTACTGGCGCAGCTACGACCGCACCCGCCGCATCCCGGAGGAGGAGTTCGTGGCCTACCAGAAGCTGACCACCCGCGCCGACGACGTGTGGCAGACCGCCAAGACCAACAACGATTTTGCCCTGTTCGAGCCGTACTTGCAGGAGATCTTCGACACGCTGAAGCGCTTCGCCCAGTACTGGGAGCCGGAGAAGGCTCCCTATGAGACGCTGCTGGACAACTACGAGCGGGGTCTGACGGTGGCCGCCTGCGACCAATTCTTCGCTGCCCTGCGGCAGAAGCTGGTGCCTCTCATTCAGCGGGTCACCGCCCACGCCGACCGGGTGGACGACACACCGCTCCACGCCGATTTCCCCATCCCCATCCAGCGGGAGTTCTCCGATTTCGTCATGGGCGTCATGGGCATTGACCGGAATCACTGCATCATCGGCGAGACGGAGCATCCCTTCACCATCAACTTCTCCCGTGACGATGTGCGTATCACCACCCACTACCACGCCGACATGGTGGCCTCGTCCCTGTACTCCGTGGTACATGAGGGCGGCCACGCCCTGTATGAGCTGCACACCGGCCGGGAGCTGGCCCGCAGCAATCTGGGCAACGGCGTGTCCATGGGCATCCACGAGAGCCAGTCCCGGTTCTATGAGAACATCATCGGCCGCAGCCGGGCGTTCTGCTCCGTCATCTACCCGTGGCTGAAGGCGCATTTCGCCCCCCGTCTGGACAACGTGACGGAGGACGACTTCTACCGCATGATCAACAAGTCCGAGCCGTCCCTCATCCGCACGGAGGCCGACGAGCTGACCTACTGCCTGCACATCATGGTGCGCTATGAGCTGGAGAAGCGGATGTTCGACGGCACCCTCACCGCCCACGACCTGCCCGCCGAGTGGAACCGGCTGTACAAGGAGTATCTGGGCGTGGACGTCCCCAACGACCGGCAGGGCGTTCTGCAGGACTCCCACTGGTCCAACGGCAACATCGGCTACTTCCCGTCCTACGCCATCGGCTCGGCCTACGGCGCGCAGTATCTGCTGGAGCTGTCCAAGGAGCTGGACGTGGACGCCGTGGTGCGCTCCGGCGATCTGACCCCCATCAACAACTGGCTGGAGGAGAAGATCTGGAAGTACGGCTGCATGAAGGATCCCGTGGCACTGTTCGAGTCGGTCTGCGGCAAGTTCGACCCGGACTGCTATGTGGCTTATCTCGAGAAGAAGTTCACCGAGGTCTACGGCCTGTAAAAACGGAAAAGAGAACGCGGACAGTGTCCGCGTTTTCTTTTTGTCGTTTATACGGCGGCGCCGGCAGGCGCACCCGCCTTCTCCGGCTCTCCGGCGGCAGGGGTCAGCTCCTTGACGAAGCAGCGGCGGCGCTTGTGCTGCTCCGTCTGGAAATCCTTCCACTGAGACTGCACCTTCTCGTTCAGCTCCAGCATGGGGCCGGTCTCCGCCTCCTTGATGCCCATCTTCAGGCAGCCCTTCATGGTCTTGCTGAGGATGATGGCGTTGACGCCCCGGGCCTGATAGTCCGGGTGGACGGCGATGAGCAGCAGATCCACCGTGTCGTTCTTCCGGAACGCCTTCAGCACGTCGATCCAGCCGGTGGGGAACAGGCGTCCCCGGTGCTTCTGCATGGCCGCCGCCAGACTGGGCGCGCCCACGCCGAAGGCGATCATCTGGTCATTCTTGTCCATGACGAAGCAGGTGGTGTTGGGGTTGATAAGGGGCGCGAACTTGGCGGAGTATTTCCTGATCTGCTGCTCCGTCAGATCCACCGTGCCGTACAGCGGGGCATAGGCCACGTTCACCAGATCAAAAAACGGCTTCAGCAGCGGCAGATACGCCAGCCGGTTTTTCGGCTCCACGATATGCAGGTGGTTGCGCTTGAGCACGAAATCCGACAGCTTCTCCCACCGCTGGATGATCTTCTTATCCGTGGGGACGGTGATCAGCTCCTCGATCCAGTCCACATCCTTCACATAGCCCAGCGCGGTCATGTGGTCGATATAGTAGGGGTAGTTATAATAAGTGAAAAAGCAGCTTCGGCGGTCGAAGCCCTCCACCAGCATACCCTCCCGGTCCATGTCGGTAAAGCCCAGCGGCCCGTGGACCGCCGCGCAGCCAAGCTCTCTGGCCCAGTCCTCCACGGCGGCAAACAGGGCGGCGGACACCTCCGGATCGTCGATGAAGTCCACCTGGGTGAACCGCATCCGGTTGGTACTCCACTTCTCATTGGCCTTGCGGCTGCGTATAGCGCCGATGCGCCCCACGATCTCCCCGTCCCGCTCCGCCAGCCAGCAGCGGGCGTCGCAGTAGGAAAAGGCCGGGTTTTTGCTGCGATCCCAGTCCGCAAGATCGTCGCCGTAGGTGGCCGGCACGAACTGCGGCACGTCCTTATACAGCTGATTGGGGTAATCTACAAAACGGCGCAGCTGCGCCTTGGTCGTTACTTCTACAATAGAAACCATCGTTGTTTCTCCTACACAAAAAACTTCATACGGTGATAGTTTACGCCTTTCTATCCCGAAAAGCAAGCGTATAAAATACTGGCATCCTGCGCGGCGATGTGCTATACTCACCTCATAAAGAAATAAGACAGGGAGGAATAGGAGACATGGAGCTGCTTTGGTACGATATCCGCCGGCTGGACGAGGAGACGATGGCCCAGACCATGGCCATGATGGATGAGGCGCGCCGCCGCCGGGTGGGCGACATCGCCGGGGAGGACGACCGCAAGCGCACCGTAGCCGGCGAGCTGCTGGCACGCCGCGCACTGGCGCAGCGTCTGGGCTGCGGCGAGGGGGAGGTGCCCCTGCGCTGGGACGACACGGGCAAGCCCGCCGTGGACGCAGACGGCGTATACGTCTCCGTCAGCCACTCCGGCCCCTACGCCGTCTGCGCCGTCGCCGATGTGCCGGTGGGCGTGGATGTGGAGGTCGTCCGCTCCGCCGATGAAAAATTCATGCGCCGCGTCTGCTCCGAGGCGGAGATGGCCTATATCCGCGTGGGCGACGATGGCGACTGCGCCCGCTTCTGGGAGATCTGGACCGCCAAGGAGTCCTTGTTCAAGCTGACGGGCAAGGGGCCTCTGCTGACCCTCAGCCAGCTGGCACTGCCGGAGGGTGTGGTGCTCGATCACATCCGGGAAAAGGGCTGCGCCCTGACCACCGCCCTGCGTCTGCGGTAAAATTTCTCCGAATCCTGAAAAAAAGGCTTTTCACCCGCTCTTGAATTTGTTATAATTTAAACGAGAATCGCGTACCATCCGTTGAACATGGTAGAGGAGGAGCTTTTGTATGATTCGAGTTGGTATCATCGGCTGCGGTAAGATCGCGCAGGTGCGCCATCTGCCCGAGTATGCAGCCAACCCCAATGCGGAGATCGTGGCCTACTACGACAAGAACCGCGCCCGTGCCGAGGAGATGGCCGCCAAGTACGGCGGCAGCGTCTGCGACACCTATTTTGACCTGCTGAACCGCGACGACATTGACGCGGTATCTGTCTGCGTGGAAAACCGCAGCCATGCGGAGATCTCCACCGCGGCGCTGTACGCCGGCAAACACGTGCTGTGCGAAAAGCCCATGGCGGTCACGCTGGCAGAGTGCGAGTCCATGGTGGCCGCCGCCGAGCGCAACGGCAAGTACCTGATGATCGGCCACAATATGCGCTTCGACCCGGTACACCGCCGTGCCAAGCAGCTGCTGGACCGCGGCGTCATCGGCGACGTGATCACCTTCCGCGCCGTGCTGGGCAACGCCGGCCCCGAGGGCTGGTCTGTGGACGAGGGTACATGGTTCTTCGATAAGAATAAGGCGGCGCTGGGCGCCCTGTCCGACATGGGCATCCACAAGGTGGATCTGCTCCAGTATCTGCTGGGTCAGAAGGTCATCGAGACCACCGCCAAGGTGGTGACGCTGAACAAGCGGGACAGCGAGGGCCAGCTCATCGGCGTGGACGACAACGCCCTGTGCATCCTGCGGATGTCCGGCGGCGCACTGGGTACCATGGCGGCCAGCTGGACCATCTACGGCCACGAGTGCCAGTCCACCTGTCTGTACGGCACCAAGGGCATCATGCTCATTTACAGCGAGCCGTCCTCCCCCATCATCGTCAGCGATATGGAGGGCAACCGCACCAGCTACAACCTTGATGTGCCGCACAACGGCACCGGCGTCATCGACGAGTTCGTGGACGCGCTGGTCAACGACCGGCAGCCGGAGGTCTCCGGCCGGGAGGCGCTGACGGTGATGCGCAGCATCTTCGCCAGCATCAAGTCCTCCAACATCAGCCGCACGGTGGCGGTGAACAGCGACTTCGTCACCCACTTCTGAGCAAACGCACCGTTGCGGGGCGGGCCGTATGCCCGCCCCGCCGTTTTCTGCATCAAACACGAAAGGGAGTATCCTATGTATCGTATCGGCATTGATCTGGGCGGCACCAACATCGCCGTCGGCGTGGTGGACGACCACCACCGTATTGTGGCAGAGGCCAGCCTTCCTGCCGGCGCGCACCGCCCGGCGGAGCAGGTGGTGGCGGATATGTGCCGCGCCGTGGAGCTGGCGCTGGACAAGGCGGGCCTCACCCCGGCGGACTGCGCCTCCATCGGCGTAGGCACCCCCGGTACCTGCGACCCGGAGCGGGGCGTGGTGGTTCGCGCCTACAACCTGAACTGGTTTGACGTGCCGGTGTGCGCCATGCTGACGGCGCACTTCGGCCTGCCCGCCCGGCTGAGCAACGACGCCAACTGCGCCGCGCTGGCGGAGACGGTGGCGGGTGCCGCCGTGGGATGCCGGAACATGATGCTCATCACCCTTGGCACCGGCGTGGGCGGCGGCATCATCGTGGACGGCAGGATCGTCTCCGGTCTGGGCGGCGCCGGCGGTGAGCCGGGCCACAGTCTGCTGGTGCTGGACGGGGAGCCCTGCACCTGCGGACGCCGGGGCTGCTGGGAGGTCTATGCCTCCGCCACGGCGCTGATCCGGCAGGGCAGGGAGGCGGCTGCCGCCCACCCCACATCCCTGCTGAACCGGTACCCCGAGCTGACGGGCCGGGATGTGTTCGACGCCGCCGACGCAGGCGACGAGGCGGCGCAGGCCGTGCTGAAGCGGTACTATGTCTATGTAGCCGCCGGGATCACCGATCTGGTGAACATCCTGTCACCGGAGATGGTACTCATCGGCGGCGGCATCAGCCGGCAGGGAGAGCGTCTGCTGCGTCCCATCCGCCGCTATGTGGCCGCCAACTGCTTTGGCGGCGCAAAACGGCTTCAGCCGGTCATTCAGGCGGCGCAGTTGGGCAACGAGGCCGGTATCATCGGCGCCGCCGCCCTGTAACAACACACAAAAAAGGAAGCCGTCCCGCGGGACGGCTTCCTTTTTTATGTCGTTCAGTCGATAGTACGCACGAAGTTCATGCCGCTCTTCTGCATATGTACGTCCAGCCGCACCCGGTCGCCCCGGATATAGCTTCTGGTGTACTCGTAGATGCGCCCGTCCTCGGTACGGGTACGGCGCTGGTGGTAGAAGGCGCAGCTCCCGGCGCCAACGCCCAACAGGTGTCCCTGCTCGTTGTCCAGCACCACCGCCTCGTAGCTCTCATCGGCGGCGAAGGGTACGATGCCCACATGATACAAGAGGCTGTAAAAGCTGTGGGTCTGGAGCATATCCCGGGTCAGGTGGGGGTAGATGTACTCGGGATAGTAGCTGGTCTCCAGGATCAGCGGCTCCCCGTCCACGTTGCGCACACGGGTGAAGCAGTACACCGGCGTACCCTCCCGCAGCTCCATCTTCTCGCAGACCGCCTGACTGGGTACGATCACGTCAAAATCGATGAGTGTGGAGGACGGCACCTTGCCCAAGGAGGAAACCTCCGTCGTAAAGGAGTAGCGCACGCCGCGGCGGTTGGTGGCGGGGTCCGCCACGAAGGTGCCGCGGCCCCGCTTGCGGACCACCAGCCCCTCGTCCTCCAGCTCGCCGATGGCCTGCCGCACGGTGTTGCGGCTGATATTCATCCAGCGGCACAGCTCCGCCTCGCTGGGCAGCAGATCGCCCACAGCCAGTGCACCGGTGGAAATGTTGCGTTTGATGATGCCCACGAGCTGGGCATACAGGGGAATGTCGCTGTCCATTGACAGTCTTGCGCTTAAGATCGGATTCTGTTCCATGTATGGGATCCCTTTCCCTCTCCTCTGAGTTGTACCTATTGTACCATACAATTCAATGGAAAGATAGTCCTATTTTTGATAAAACCTTTGTGTTTCCACGATTTCGGCTGCCTTGCCGCGCATTCCCTCTGTTTGGCAAATGGGTAGAAACAACGCCGTCCCGGTGGGACGGCGCTGTTTCCGGAACAAAAAAGAAGGAAAACCTTTTTGAAAGGATGTTGGCGATTTACTTGTGATCCACGCTGTACATATGCTCAATGAGGCGCAGGATCTTGTCGGAGTAGCCGATCTCGTTGTCGTACCAGCTGACCACCTTCACGAAGGTGTCGGTCAGGGCGATACCGGCCTTGGCATCAAAGATGGAGGTGTGGGTGTCGCCCAGGAAGTCGGAGGACACAACCGCCTCGTCGGTGTAAGCCAGGATACCCTTCAGCTCGTTCTCGCTGGCCTTCTTCATGGCGGCGCAGATCTCGTCATAGCTGGCGGGCTTGCACAGGTTCACGGTCAGATCCACCACGGACACGTCCAGCGTGGGAACGCGCATGGACATACCGGTCAGCTTGCCGTTCAGGCTGGGAATGACCTTGCCCACGGCCTTGGCAGCGCCGGTGGAGCTGGGGATAATGTTGCCGGAAGCGGCACGGCCGCCGCGCCAGTCCTTCAGGGACACACCGTCCACCGTCTTCTGGGTGGCGGTGGTGGAATGCACGGTGGTCATCAGACCGTCGGCAATGCCGAAGTTATCGTGCAGCACCTTGGCGACGGGAGCCAGGCAGTTGGTGGTGCAGCTGGCGTTGGAGACAAACTGCATATCGGAGGTGTAGGTGTCCTGGTTGACGCCCATGACGAACATGGGGGTATCGTCCTTGGAGGGGGCGGACATCACCACGTGCTTGGCGCCGGCGGCGATGTGGCCTGCGGCCTTCTCCTTGGTCAGGAACAGGCCGGTGGACTCGATGACGTACTCCGCGCCCACCTTGGCCCAGGGCAGGTTGGCGGGATCACGCTCTGCAAACACGGGGATGGACTTGCCGTTGACGACGATGGCGCTCTCCTCGCTGCCGACCTCGCCGGTGAACTTGCCGTGCATCGTATCGTATTTCAGCATATAGGCCAGATAGTCAGCGGGACACAGATCGTTGATACCCACGATCTCGATCTCGGGGTGGTTCATGCAGCAGCGCATGACCATGCGGCCGATGCGGCCGAAACCATTGATACCGACTTTAATGCTCATAAATCAAGACTTCCTCTCTGATGGAATATATCAAATGTATGGTATGTTTAGTATTATATGCATTATTTTGAAAAATGCAACCCCCTTTTTGAAAAAATTTTGCAGGTCACCAAAAAGGGACAAAAAACTTGTTTTTCCACTTACCGTTTGGTATAGTGTGGATGACCGACCGGTAAGTGGTATGTATCGCGCCGGCGTGAAAAGACACACTAAGGCCGGAGAGGAAGGCATATATGATAGAGACCCCCAGAAATGACCATACGCCGGAGCAGCCGGCGCACCCCGACCGGCTCGACCGGGTCCCGCAGGCGCGGCTGCTCAACGAGGTGCTGCTTCATGTATCCGCCCAGCTTCGGACTGCGCTGGGTGGGATGCACATCGCGGTCAGCCGTCTGGCGCCGCCTGAACGGCGGGACGCGGACGCGGCGCTGGACCGGGACGCCGCGCTGCTGAACCGGAACTACTATGCGCTGCTGCGTCTGTCCAACAACCTGTCCAACGCGCCCATGCTGCTGGACGATGCGCCGCTGACCAGGGAAAATACCGATATCGTAACATGGCTGGACGGTCTGTGCCGTCAGGCGTCGCCGCTGTTCGCCCTGCGGAATGTGGCGCTGACATTCCAGTGCAGCGCCGCCCACCACGGTGCGGCGATCAACCGGGTCTGTCTGGAACAGGCGGTCTGGAACCTGCTGTCCAACGCCCTGAAATTCACGGCCGAGGGCGGCGCCGTCACCGTATCCCTGCGGTTTGAACGGCGGCAGGTACTGCTGGCGGTGACGGATACCGGCTGCGGCATCAACGCCGAGGACATGGAAATGGTGTTTGACGGCTATCTCCACCCGGAGCGGCTGGCCGCGCTGCCCAGCGGTCTGGGTCTGGGTCTGCCGCTGTGCCGCCGCATCGCGGAGGGTCACGGCGGGCGGCTGGTGCTGAACAGCCGGGTGGGGCATGGCACCACCGTCACGCTGGCGCTGCCGGACGAGCTGGCGGAGGATGTGGTGGAGGACGTGGCCTTCGACTACACCGGCGGCTTCCAGCCGGCGCTGGTGGGGCTGGCGGACGGCCTGCCCTTCGAGGCGTTTCTGCAAAAGCACTCCGACGAGTAAAACGCCGCCATCCGGCGGGCGGCTCCGCCGCAGACGGCGGAACGGATCGCAGCGATCGCGTCTCTCCCGCCCGGCGCGGGGGAGACGCTTTTTGCAGATTTATTCTGGGCGGATATTGCCGCGATATACCTATAATATACTATAAACATAAAACATACGATTTATTTTACGGATTCTTGCGAGGTGCATAATGAAAAAGGATGCCAAGCGTGTGCTGATCGCCATGTCCGGCGGCGTGGACAGCTCCACCGCCGCCGCGCTGCTGCGGGAGCAGGGCTATATCTGCGGCGGCGCCATGCTCCGCCTGTGCCGGGAGCCGGAGGTGGCGCATCTGGCCGCCCAGAGCGCTGAGGACGCCCGCCGGACGGCGGAGCGGCTGGGCATGGACTTTTACCTGTTCGATGAGACGGAGCGGTTCTCCCGCTGCGTCATGGAGAAATTCGTGGCGGAGTACTGCGCGGGCCGGACGCCCAACCCCTGCATCGACTGCAACCGGGAGCTGAAGTTCGGCGCTCTGCTGGATCGCGCGCTGGAGATGGGGTACGACTATCTGGCCACGGGACACTACGCCCGGATAGACTACGATCAGACGGCGGGCCGTTGGCGGCTGCTGCGGGGCCGGGGTCGGAAGAAAGACCAGAGCTACGTGCTCTACCAGCTCACACAGTTCCAATTGTCCCACCTGCTGCTGCCGGTGGGGGATTTCGACAAGGACGCCATCCGGCAGGAGGCGCGGCAGGCGGGGCTGGATGTGGCGGACAAGTCCGACAGTCAGGACATCTGCTTCATCCCCGACGGGGACTATGTCCAGTTCCTGCGGCAGCACGGTGCGGAGCTGACGCCGGGGGACTTTGTGGACAGGGACGGCCGCGTGCTGGGCCGCCACAAGGGGCTGCCCTGCTACACCAGCGGCCAGCGGAAGGGGCTGGGCGTCGCCGCCGGAAAGCACGTCTATGTGGTGCGGAAGAACGGCGCGGACAACACCATCCTGCTGGGGGACGACGCCGACCTGTTCTCCGCCGCCCTGATCGCCTCCCGCGTCAACTGGATCGCCGGTGAAGCACCGGCGGCGCCGGTGCGCTGCACCGCCAAGACCCGGTACAGCCAGCATATTGACGCGCCCTGCACCGTCTATCCGCTGGCAGGGGCGGGTGTGCGGGTGGTGTTCGACACGCCGCAGCGCGCCATCACCGCCGGGCAGTCCGTGGTGCTGTACGACGGAGACGAGGTGCTGGGCGGCGGCGTCATCGACGGCGCGGAGTAAGACGCCCACAGGCACAAAAAACAGCAAAAGAGGACGCTGACCAACCGGGTCAGCGTCCTCTTTCTTCTGTTTGCACAGCCGAAGCTGTCGTTTTCAGGGGATGCGGAACAGGCGCTTGCCGTTCTCCGCGGTGATGCGGGCCAGCTCCTCCGGCGCGAGGCCCTTCCACGCCGCCAGCTTCTCCGCCACCAGATAGACGTAGCCGGAGTCGTTGCGTTTGCCCCGGTACGGCACCGGCGTCATGTAGGGGCTGTCCGTCTCGATGAGCATCCGCTCCGGCGGCGTTACCGCCGCCACCTCCGGGGCGCGGCGGGCGTTCTTATAGGTCACCGGGCCGTCAAATCCCAGATACCACCCCATTTGCAGCAGCTCCCGCGCCATCTCCGGGCTGCCGGAGAAGCAGTGGAACACGCCGGTGACGCCGGGGAACTCCCGGACGATGGACAGCGTATCGGCGTGAGCCTCCCGGTCGTGGATGATGACGGGCAGAGCAAGCTCCCGCGCCAGCGCCAGCTGCTGCCGCAGCACCTGCTGCTGGAAGTCGCGGGGCGGGTTCTCCTCCCAGTAGTAGTCCAGCCCGATCTCGCCGATGGCCACCACCTTGGGCTGCTGCGCCAGCGCGCGGATGGCCGCCAGATCGTCGGCGGTGCAGCCGCCGCAGTTCTCCGGGTGGATGCCCACCGCCGCGTAAACGTGGGGATACGCCGCCGCGTATGTCACCGCCTTGCGGGAGCTTTCCACATCGCAGCCGGGGTTCAAAACAAGTCCGACGCCCCGCTGGGGCAGCGCCGTCAGCAGCGCGTCCCGGTCGGTGTCAAAGGCCTCGTCGTCGTAGTGTGCATGGGTGTCAAACAGCATGGTCAGTCCTCCAGCCGGACGCGGCCCAGCTTTGTGTCCGCGATGTATTTGTCCTTGATCTCCCGCAGCCGTGCTATGTGGGGCTGCTCCATATGGACGCGCTGGTGGGCGGCGCTCTCCCACCGCTCGATGAGCAGCAGCTCGTTCTCATCCTGCGCGGAGAAATAGTAGTCGTAGGCAAGGCAGCCCGGCTCGTCCCGGATCAGGGTGAGGATGCCCGCCTCTACAAGCTCCCGGACAAAGGTCTCGCGGCAGCCGTCCTTGGCCATATAGCGCACATACAGCATCAGTTGTTCCTCCATGGCGCACCTCCCGAGTGATTTTGCCCCATTGTAGCACAGCCGACGCGGCGGCGCAAATTTTTTCCATCCCACACGGGAAAAAAGCATTTACAAGCTGTATAAAATGCTGTATCATTTACAAGCTGTATTACATTTGACGGGGTGAGAGAGATGGCAACAGATTTTTCCAGAACGTTGAGCCTGCTGCGGCAGGAGAAGGGGATCAGCCAGCGGAAGGCGGCGGCGGCGCTGGGCATCAGTCAGGCGCTGCTGAGCCACTACGAAAACGGCATCCGGGAGCCGGGTCTCGCCTTCGTGGCGCGGGCCTGCGACTTCTACCATGTGTCGGCGGACTTTCTGCTGGGACGCACCAACTCCCGGGACGGCTCCATCATCGAGGCGGCGGAGCTGTACGACGCCAGCGATGAAAAGGGGACTCTGAAGGGCAGCATTCTGGCCACGCTGCAAAAGAAGCTGGTGGTGAACACCACCGGTGTGCTGTTCGACCTGCTGGGCAAGTGCGGCGACCGGACGGCCATCACCGCCGCTGGGGACTATCTCAGCACGGCGCTGTACACGCTGCTGCGGCACCTGTACCGCTGCGGCGGCGGCAATGAGGACTTTTTCGCCACAGAGGCCGTGGATTTTGACGCCGGTGCGGTGGACGCCGCCATGCTGCACAGCCGTGCGGCGTACCTGCGGGCGCTGGCCGGCGCGGAGCAAATACCGGAGCTGACCTCCGATACACTCACCGCCACCCCCGGCTTGGGGCAGAGCACGGCGCAGGTCGTCCACAATGTGGATGAGCTGGCGGCGAAGCGATAACGCATACAGAGTTCCAAAGGAGGCTTTTTATATGTTCGACCAATCCCATATCCGCAATTTCTCCATCATCGCCCACATCGACCACGGTAAATCCACGCTGGCGGACCGCCTGCTGGAAAAGTGCGACGCCGTGCCGGAGCGGGAGATGGCAAACCAGCTGCTGGACAACATGGATCTGGAGCGGGAGCGGGGCATCACCATCAAGTCCCGCGCCGTACAGATCTTCTACACGGCGCAGGACGGCGAGACCTATGCCCTGAACCTCATCGACACGCCGGGTCATGTGGACTTCAACTACGAGGTCAGCCGGTCGCTGGCCGCCTGTGAGGGCGCGCTGCTGGTGGTGGACGCCACCCAGGGCGTGGAGGCGCAGACGCTGGCCAACACCTACCTCGCCATGGATCACGATCTGGAGATCCTGCCGGTGTTCAACAAGATCGACCTGCCCGCCGCTGACCCCCTGAAGGCCAAGCAGGAGGTGGAGGACATCATCGGCCTGCCCGCACTGGAGGCGCCGGAGATCTCCGCCAAGCTGGGCATCAACATCGACGCCGTGCTGGAGGACGTGGTGCAGAACGTACCCGCGCCCAAGGGCAACCCCAAGGCGCCGCTGCGGGCGCTGGTGTTCGACAGCCAGTACGATCCCTATGTGGGCGTGGTGGTGCTGTTCCGCATCATGGAGGGCTCCATCCGCAAGGGACAGACCGTTCGCATGATGGCCTCCGGCGCGGAGTACACCATTCTGGAGTGCGGCTACCTCAAGCCGCTGGGCAACGAGCCCACAGACTGCCTGCAGGCCGGCGAGGTAGGCTACTTCACCGCCAGCATCAAAAACGTCAAGGACACCCGTGTGGGCGACACCATCACCGACGCGGCAACACCGGCCACCGAGCCGCTGCCCGGCTACCGTCCCGCCCAGTCCATGGTGTACTGCGGCATCTACACCGAGGACGGCAGCAAGTACCCCGACCTGCGGGACGCGCTGGAGAAGCTCCAGCTCAACGACGCCTCCCTGACCTTCGAGCCGGAATCCTCCGTGGCGCTGGGCTTCGGCTTCCGCTGCGGCTTTCTGGGAATGCTCCACATGGAGGTCATTCAGGAGCGGCTGGAGCGCGAGTTCAATCTGGATCTTGTGACCACGCTGCCCAGCGTGATCTACCACGTCTACAAGTCCGACGGCACCATGGTGAAGGTGGATAACCCCCACAACTACCCGGACCCCGGCACCATCGATCACGCGGAGGAGCCGTATGTCAAGGTGTCCATTATCGCCCCGCAGGACTATGTGGGCAACATCATGCCCATGTGTCAGGAGCGGCGCGGCGAGTTCAAGGATATGCAGTATCTGGACACCCATCTGGTGGAGCTGCACTATCAGATGCCCCTCAACGAGATCATCTACGACTTTTTCGACACGCTGAAGGCCAACACCAAGGGCTACGCCTCCCTGGACTATGAGCTGTCCGGCTACCGCACCAGCGATCTGGTGAAGGTGGATCTGCTGCTCAACGGCGACGGCGTGGACGCCCTGAGCTTCATCGCCCACCGGGATAAGGCCTACGGCCGCGCCCGCCGCCTGTGCGAGAAGCTGAAGGACAACATCCCCCGCCAGCTGTTCGAGGTTCCCATTCAGGCGGCCATCGGCGGGCGCATCATCGCCCGCGAGACAGTGAAGGCCATGCGCAAGGACGTGCTGGCCAAGTGCTACGGCGGCGACATCACCCGTAAGAAGAAGCTGCTGGAGAAGCAGAAGGAGGGCAAGAAGAAGATGCGGAACCTCGGTACGGTGCAGGTGCCTACCGAGGCGTTCATGGCCGTCCTCAAGCTGGACAGCGATTGATCCACTTGCCTTACCGCCGCACCGCGATACACGCAACAAAAGAGACACAGAGCGCCTTTGCGTTCCGTGTCTCTTTTCGTATTTTTCCGGCGCCCCGCGCCGCAGTAGCGGCTGCCGTCACCGCAAGACCGCTTCTTGCAGCGCCCGCGTGTTGCCTGTCCGGCTGCTGAACAGGACCCCATAGCTTCCCATGATACCGCCCCCTTCCGCCACGTCCCGCGGGGCGTGGCGGTACATAAATCGGCTTATTTTATCATGTGTCCCCGGAAAACACAAGCTCCCGGCCGGTGGCCGGGAGCTTGTTTGTTATGCGGTTATGCGGCGCCTTACCATGCGCCCTCATAGGACAGGGTCACGGCGCTGCACTGCGCACCGGCGGTCATACACGCCGGGATATCCAGTCCCTCCAGATAGCCGTGGAGGAATCCGGCAATAAAGCTGTCGCCCGCGCCCATGGTATCCACCACCTGACAGGGTATGATGCCCTGCTCGTAAAACCGCTGCCCGTCATAGGCCATGCTGCCGCGGGCGCCCCGGGTGGCCACCGCAATACGGGGCCCGGCCGCCGTCAGCGCCTGAAGCCGCCGGAGCAGCGTCTCGTCATCCGAGCCGTCGTCGGAGAAGAACACGATGTCCGTACCGGGCAGCGCCGTCTGCGCCGCAGGGTCCTCCGGCCGGTCGGAGCAGTCGAAGGCTGTGACCGCGCCGTGCTGCCGGATGCGGGACAGGTATGCCTCCGCGTGTCCCCACAGGCCGCTGACGACCAGCTCGTGATCACCCAGGAAGGCCACATCCTCCTCCGTCAGTGCAAAGTGGGTCATAACGCCCTCGTCATAGTCCCCGAAGACCCGGTCGCCGTTGATATGCTCCACATAGGTCACAGCGGTAGAACCCGGCTCCACATGGACGTGGCTCACATCCACACCCCGGCCGCGCAGAGCCTCCAGCATGGCCGCGCCCCGGCTGTCCGTGCCCACGGCGCCCACATAGGAGGCGTTTCCCCCCAGCCGCCGGGTGTAGACGGCCACATTCACCGGGTTGCCGCCGAAATGATCCTCGCCCGTCTGGCGGTAATGGTCTACACAGTTATCTCCCACGCATCCGATCCGTTTCACAGCAGCTCCCTCGTCCTTTCTATGGCACACCTTGCGTAGTAGGTGGGGTCATCCGTATACATGGACACCAGTTCGATGGTGGCGGTACCGTCATAGCCGGCCTGCCGCAGGGCCTCCAGCTCGCTCCTCAGGGGGAGCGTGCCGTCGCCGGGCAGAATGTGCGCCTCGCTGCGGCCGTCGCTGTCTGCGATGTGCAGATGGACCATGGCGCTGCCGGTACACTGGTAGAACTCCGCCGCTGTCTCATCCTGCACATAGGAGGCGACCATGTCGCACATGGTGCATACGGTGGGATCGTTCAGCTCCGACAGGACCGCCGCGATCTCCGCCGCCGTGGTGCAGGTGTTGGACTCAAACGGTGACAGCGGCTCCAGCAGGATGGTCTGGCCCGTGCTTCGCGCCTCCTCCGCCAGACGGCGCAGCGAGCGCATCAGCCGATCGTGGCGATATTGCGGCTCCGTATGTCCGCCATGCCCCACAGAGATCAAGGTGTGGGACGCGCCGATCTGGGCGGCAGCCTCCATGCTGCGTGTCAGATAGCGCATACAGTCCTCCCACTGCGCCTCGTCACCCAGCATATAGTTGTAAGGATACCCGTTGTGCTCCGGCGTGTAGATCCGGATGGGTACATTGTACCGCTCCGAAAGCTCCCGCAGGTGCGCGGCTCGCTCAGCGGTCATGTCCGGCGCCCATGCGTGGGGCCGCCCACCCCACAGCTCAATAAAATCATAGCCGAAGGCTGCGGCGTCGGCAAAGGCGGCCTCAATGCTCTCATATTGGTACCCGCAGGTAAAAAGACCCAGCTCCATGATATGCTCCTTTCCACGTTTGACGATGGGTGAATTATAGCATAAAGCACAAAATCAGTGCAACCGTTCTCCCACGCACATATGCAAGACTGACAGTTTTTTCCCCCAAGTGTGCAGTTTTTTTCACTGTGTGGCGGTATGCGTTATGTTATGATAGGGGCGTACAATGGCCGTCAGGCTGTGAAAGAATCACCGGGTTATCCCGAAAAAGAAAGGACACTGAGCTATGATCAAATTTGACGAACAGAAGCAGTTGGACAGCACCGCCGGCGCTCTGGCCATCCGCAAGGAGATCGAGCGGATCGCAGAGGACGTGACCGGTCGCGGCTACAGTAATCTCTGCTACTTGGGTATCGGCGGCACCTACGCCTCCGCACTTCAGGCCCAGAGCCATGTACAGGAAAACAGCGGCATGGAGATCATTGCCCAGAACGCCGCCCTGTACAACACCACCGGCAATCGCCGGATCGGTGAAAACACCGTGGTCGTGCTGTCCTCCGTCACCGGCACCACCCAGGAGGTCGTAGAGGCCGTGGAGAAGGTCAAGGCGCTGGGCGCCGTTGTCATCGGCTTTGTGGACAAGGCCGATACGCCGCTGGAAAAGCTCAGCGACTACTCCATCCGCTATCCCCAGAACGAGCAGCTGAAGTTCTTCATGCTGGCAGACCGTCTGATGTATCTGGCCGGTGATTACCCCCAGTATGAGAAGCAGTACGCCGAGTACGACCGCTACCTGCCCCAGGCGCTGGTGGACACGGAAAAGGCGGCGGACGAGTTCGGCAAGCGCTTCGCGGAGAAGCACTGCGAGGACGCCATGCACTACTTCGTGGGCGCCGGCAACCAGTATGGCTCCACCTACTCCTATGCCATGTGCTATTGGGAGGAGCAGCATTGGCTGCGCAGCAAGTCCATCCACGCCGCCGAGTTCTTCCACGGCACGCTGGAGATCGTGGACAAGAACACCCCTGTGACCCTGTTCATGGGTGAGGACAGCCAGCGTCCCCTGGCCGAGCGCGTCAAGAACTTCCTGCCCCGCGTCTGCGGAAACTATACCATCATCGACTCCGCCGAGTATCCGCTGGTGGGCATCAGCCCCGAGTTCCGCGGTGACATCTCCCATCTGGTGACCCATGCAGTTACCCAGCGCATTGACGCACATATGGAGCAGATCAACCGTCATCCCATGGAGATCCGGCGCTATTACCGCCAGTTCCCGTATTGATCGCCGCATAAAAGGAGAACGACACGATGCTATGGACTGAAGCGCTTTTCCATGTAAAAAAGCCCATTATCGCCATGCTGCATCTGGAGCCGCTGCCCGGCGACCCGCTGTTCAGCCGCGGTACCGATATGCAGCAGATCGCTGATCTGGCCAAGCGGGATCTGGAGGCGCTGCAGCGCGGCGGCGTGGACGGCGTGCTTATCAGCAACGAATTCAGCCTGCCCTACCAGCGGAAGGTGGATACTGTGACCACCGCTGCCATGGCCTTTGTGCTGGGTCAGCTGTGCAGCGAGATCTCCGTTCCCTATGGCGTGGACTGCATCTCGGACGGAGACGCCACCATCGAGCTGGCTGCCGCGGTGGACGCCGACTTTGTGCGCGGCACGTTCTGCGGCGTATACGTCGGTGACGGCGGCCTTTACAACAACGATTTTTCCGCCACTCTGCGCCGCAAGGCCGCACTGGGTCTGGAGGATCTGCGGATGCTCTATTTCCTGAACCCGGAATCGGATCGGAATCTGGACACCCGCGCCCTCGGCGATATCGCGCGCTCCCTCATCTTCAAGGCGGCGCCGGACGGTCTGTGCATCTCCGCCTCCGCCGCCGGTCAAGAGGTGGATGACCAGCTGATCCAGTCGGTCAAGGAGTGCTCCCCCGACATGGTCGTGCTGTGCAACACCGGCTGCCGCGTGGATACCATCCGGCGGAAGCTGCGCTGCGCCGACGCCGCCGTGGTGGGTACGACCTTCAAAGAGAACGGCGAGCTGCGGCGCCGCGTGGACGCGGCACGGGTCAGCGCCTTTATGGACGAGGTCCGCGCCCTGCGCCGGGAGGTTTGACCGATGGACAGAACGATTACAGGCCGGATGCTGCTGGCCATGGATATCGACGGGACGTCGGTGGGCAGCGACCACCGACTGGGACAGGCCAACGTCGCGGCGCTGCGCCGGTTCCGTCAGGCGGGCCACGTGGTTTGCTTTGCCTCCGGGCGCAACGACTTCGACATGAGCAACATGTGCGGTGACCACCGGGAGGCGGACTATGTCATCGGCAACACCGGCGGAAAGCTCACCCGAACGCGGGATGACGCCGTCCTTTCTCTGCATCTGCCGGAGCCGGACTGCGTCCGCGCGCTGGCGGAGACCTGCCTTTGCCACGACGACTGTGTGCTCTATGTAGTCGCCGCCGGGTATATGGGCGTCAGCCGCATGACGCCGGGCGTCATGGACTATGTGCGCAGCAACGGCTGCCAGCCGGTGGTCTATACATCGGCGGAGCAGCTGCACCTCCGCCGGGTGGAGGCCATGATGGTCAGCGGAAACGTGCAGTGGGCCATCGAGACCATCGGCAGCCGCGGCCTTGCGCTGGACTATGTGTTCAGCGAGCCGAATGTCATTGACATCACCCCCAAGGGGATCAACAAGTGGAGCGCCCTGCTGGAGCTGTGCCGTCTGGAGGGCATTTCGCCGGAAAACGTCGTGGCCGTCGGAAACTACCTGAATGACCGGGACATGATCGAAAACGCCGGGATCGGCGTAGCGGTGGGCAATGCCGAGCCGGAGATCAAGGCGCTGGCGGATATGGTCCTCCAGCGTGACCACAACCACGACGCCATGGAGGAACTGGTGGATAAACTGCTTGCGATGTAGCGGCGGCGTGCTATATAATACAGCCAACTCATCAACGGAGGTTCTGCAAAATGCTTGTTACAGCGGATCTGCATACACACAGCGCCTATTCCTTCGACGCGGACTATGACCCCGCCCAGATGCTGGCCGCCGCCGCGGAAAACGGCCTGCGCCAGATATGCATTACCGACCACGTGGACTTCTATACGCCATCCGACGTCCACCTGCCCGATTTTGCCGCCCGGCGCGCCCGTCTGGCTCAGCTCCGGGGACAGTTCCCCCAGCTGACGGTGCTGGAGGGCGCCGAGGTCAGCATGACCGCCGACCCCGCCTGCGCCCGCAGTGCCATGGCGGCGCTGGACGGGGTGAAGCTGGACTTCGTCATCGGCTCGGTCCACACCATCGGCGTGGAGAACGTCTGGGCGGACGCCTTCTACGCCTCCCGCACCAGAGAGGCGGCGTACCGCCTCTATCTGGAGACGATCCTACTGGCGCTGGACTCCCTGCCGCAGCTGGACGTGCTGGGTCACTACGACTTCGTGGCGCACTACGCCCCCTATACAGACCGCGCCATGCATTATGACGACGCGCCCGACGTGTTCGATGCCATCTTCCGCTGGCTGGTGGCCCACGGCAAGACCATGGAGATCAACACCTCCGCTTGGGAGGCGGACGAGCCGTGGGGGCTGGACATCCTCCGCCGGTTCCGGGAGCTGGGCGGCCGGTTCGTCACGGTGGGCTCCGACGCCCACAACCCCCGTGCGCTGGGCCGCCGCTTCCGCGAGGCCGGTGCGCTGGCGGAGCAGGCCGGTCTTGCGGTGGCCTTCTATCGCGGCCACGAGCCGCAGCTCCTGTGAGTGCGGACAAGAAGGCGGCTCCCGCCGCCCCCCGCTTTCAGGAGCGGCTGAAAACACAGATCACCCGCAGTACGGTGATTCTGCTGACAGCCTTTCTCCTCCTGTTCGGCGGTCTGCTGGCCATCTACTCCGAGGGCTATACCCACTACGAAAACCGGGCGTACAACCAGCAGCTCACCGAAAGCTTCGGGGGGATCTACCGCTCCTGTGCCGGGTATCTGCGAGACACGGACAACACGGCGGTCATGCGCTCGTTCCTCGACGGCCAGATCTCCGAACAGAGCATGTCCTACCAGTTCCACCGCTTCAGCTATGCCTCCCTGCGGGTCAGCGACCTGCTTTTGCTGGACAGCAGCGGCAACGCGGCCTTTTCCACCCTGGATGAATCCAGTATGCACCTGCTGTATTTCTGCCAGTCCACCCTCCCGCGGCTGACCGAGAGTATGAAGGTCTACACCACGATCTATTACATGGCTGCCAGAGACGCCCGCCTTCTGTTCGCAACGCGGCTGGATGACGATGGATACGCCTTCCTGCTGCTGGACGGCAATGCGTGGAATCTCTCTCTGGGGCGGCTGCCCTATGACTTTGCGATCACCGATGCCAGCGGCACCGTCATGGTGGCCAGCAACGGCGCCACCGTCAACCCCCTCAATCAATTTGTAGGGGTCGGAAAGCGCAGCGTCACCTGCGGCGACCAGCAGTACATGGTCAGCGTCGGGCAGTCCACGGCGGGCGGCCTGCTGGTCTATACCCTGCTGCCGTGGCGCAACTGGGGTACCTACTACGCCATCGGCTGCCTGTGCGCCGTGCTCATGTTCGGTGTGCTTTTCATCACCCTGCTCCGCGTGTCCGGGGAGATCGCCAGCCGCAACTCCCGCTCGGTGGAAACGCTGCACGATGAGCTGAGCATCATTCAGCAGGGCAACGTGGATCACAAGATCCAACTGGACACCGACGACGAGTTTCAGGAGATCGCCGCCCACATCAACTCCATGCTGGACACCATCCACAAGCTGAACAGGCGGAACGTGGAGCTGGTACAGCTGAACAACAGCGCGGAGATCGCCCAGCTTGAGTCCCGGTTCCACCCCCATTTCCTGTACAACACGCTGGAGAACATACGGTATGCCGTCCTCCTGGGCGAGCCGGACAGGGCGGATGAGATGATCCGCCGCCTGACGGCCCTGCTGCGGTACAGCACGGATACCAGCCGCTCCATGGTCCCGCTGGGCAGCGATTCGGAAAAGCTGAAGGACTATCTGGAGATCATCCGCCTCCGGCAGGACGGCCGCTTCACCTATACCGTGCAGGTGGATCCGGCGGTGCGGGATGTGCTCATCCCCAAGCTGTGGGTACAGCCCGTGGTGGAGAACAGCGTGAAATACGGCTCCCTGCGCAAGCAGACGCTCCATGTGGACCTTACGGCACGCATGGAGGATGGTTTCCTGCTGCTCACGGTGGAGGACAATGGCACCGGCTTTGAGCCCCAGCGGCTGAAGGAGGTGCAGGACTCGCTGACCGATCCGAAGAAGGGCACGCGCCAAAGCGGGCTGCAAAGTCTTGCGCGGCGGCTTGTCCTCCTCTACGGAAAGGAGAGCTCGGTGACGATAGAGAGCGAATACATGGTACACACCCGTGTAACGCTTCGGATGAGGAGAGGGGGTTGACAGGATGTTCACGGTTTTGATCGCGGAGGATGAGCCCTTGATCCGCAAGGGCATCATCTACTGCACCGATTGGGCCAAGCTGGACTGCGCCATTCCGCTGGAGGCCTCCAACGGAGAGGAGGCGGCGGAGATGATACGCCAGCACCGGCCCGATATCGTGCTGCTCGACGTGAATATGCCCCTGATGGACGGACTGGACGCACTGCTCCAGACCAAGGGTCTGTACTACTTCGTACCCATTGTCGTCACCGGCTACGCCGACTTTGATTACGCCAAGCGCGCCATGTACAGTGGCGTGCAGCGCTATCTCCTCAAGCCGGTGGCAACTGCCGAGCTGGAGGAGGCCATCCGATTTGCACAGCAGAAGGTGGAAAAACACCGGATGATGACCCATGAGCTGGCGCGCCAGACCGATGTGCTCCAGAAGTTGGGCGAGCTGCCGGAGCAGCAGGGCAAGAGCCAGCCCGTTCAGCAGGTCATGGCCTATGTGGAGGAGCACTATCCCGAAAAGATTACCATCGGCCGGATGGGCGAGCAGTTCCATTACAGCGAGACGCTGCTGATCCGCCGGTTCAAAAGCGAAACAGGCATCAACTTTTCGGAGTACCTGACCCACTTCCGTCTGCAAAAGGCCATCGCCATGATGCGCGAGAGTGATATGAGCATCAGCCAGATCGCCGAGGCCTGCGGTTTTTCGGAATACCGCTACTTCCGTGTGGTTTTTCAGAAGAAGATCGGCTGCTCCCCGGCCCAGTATTCGCAGGAAGTGCGCCTTATGCGAAACGACGGGAACGAGTGTGTAGAATAGTCCCCGTTTTGTGCATGATTTTTGCTTTCCCCATTTTTTTATCTCTCTATAATAAAGGTAACCCCCCGCGAAAAACAAAAAAGGAGTATGAAAACATGAAACGTATCAAGAGAATGCTGGCCATGCTTCTGGCACTGGTCGCCGCCGTGTCTCTGGTCGCCTGCGGTGCGCAGAAGGACAACGGGGACGCCAACGCCAACGGCGACGGCGCAGCAGAGGAGAAGAAGCTCGTTATTTACTCCCCCGCTACCGACGCACAGGTCAACGCCGTGGTTCCTCTGTTCGAGGAGCGCTATGGCATTGAGGTCGAGGTCATCACCGGCGGTACCGGTGAGCTGCTGGCCCGTATCGACGCCGAGGGCGACGCTCCCTACTGCGACGTGGTGTTCGGCGGCGGTGAATCCTCCTACTCCGAGTACAAGCACGTGTTCCAGGATTACGTCAGCCCCGAGGACGCCAACCTCATCGAGAACTGCCGCAACACCCTGGGCTACTGCACCAACTACAATCTGGACTGCGCCATTCTGATGTACAACACCGATCTGATCGGCGACATCCAGATCAAGGGCTACAAGGATCTGCTGAACCCCGAGCTGAAGGGCAAGATCGCCTCCGCTGATCCCACCGCTTCCTCCTCCGCCATGATGCACATCGAGACCATCCTCACCGACTTCGGCGGCCTGACGCTGGAGAACGAGGAGGGCTGGAACGTTGTCTCCGAGCTCATCAAGAATCTGGACGGCAAGCTGGCCAGCGGCTCCAGCTCCGCTTGGAAGTCCGTGGCTGACGGCGAGATGACCGTGGTTCTGACCTACGAGGAGGCCGGTATCGCTCTGGCCCGCTCCGGCGCCAATATCGCCATCGTCTACCCCGAGGAGGGCACCGTCCTGACCCCCAGCACCGTGGGTCTGATCAAGAACTGCAGCCACCCCGAAAACGGCAAGCTGTTCATCGACTTCGTGCTGAGCCAGGAAGTGCAGAACATCCTCTGCAACGAGCTGGACGTGCGCCCCGTTCGTGACGATGTGAGCTATCCCGACTACTTCCGTCCCGCCTCCGACATCAAGACGGTGGATCTGGATCAGGAGTATGTCAACCAGCATAAGACCGAAATCGTGGACAAGTTCACCGAGGTTTACCAGGGTACTTTCTAAATTTTCCTATTTGGCAAGCCGCCTGCCGTGCGCGGCAGGCGGCTTGCCGCTTCAAGAAAGGCGAGAGAAGTATGAGCAAGATCACTATTCAAAATGCAAAAAAGCAGTACGGTAACACCACCGTCATCGAGGGTCTGAATCTGGAGATCCGGGACGGCGAGCTGTTTACCCTGCTGGGCCCCTCCGGCTGCGGCAAGACCACTCTGCTGCGTATGATCGCCGGCTTCAACTCCATTGAGGGCGGCGATTTTTATTTTAACGAGGAGCGTATCAACGACAAGGAGCCCAGCAAACGGAACATCGGTATGGTGTTCCAGAACTACGCGATCTTCCCCCACATGACCGTGGCAAAGAACGTCGCCTACGGCCTGAAGAACCGCAAAACGCCCAAGGATGAGATCGCACGAGAGACGGATCGTTTTCTGGAGATGATGCAGATCAAGCAGTATGCCGACCGTCTGCCCGAAAACCTGTCCGGCGGCCAGCAGCAGCGCGTGGCGCTGGCCCGTGCGCTGGTCATCAAGCCCGACGTGCTTCTGATGGACGAGCCGCTGTCCAATTTGGACGCCAAGCTGCGTATGGAGATGCGCCAGGCGATCCGTAAGATCCAGCGCGAGGTGGGCATCACCACCGTCTACGTCACCCACGATCAGGAGGAGGCCATGTCCATCAGCGACACCATCGCCGTGATGAACGCCGGCAAGATCCAGCACATCGGCACCCCCCGCGACATTTATCAGCGCCCCGCCAACACCTTTGTGGCCACCTTTATCGGCCGCACCAACATTCTGGACGCCCGCATGGAGCAGGGCGCACTGGTGTTCCCCAACGGCGAGCGCTTTACCCGCGACAGCTGGGCACAGATCCCCGACGGCCCGGTAAAGGTCTCCGTCCGCCCGGAGGAGTTTGTGGTCCACCACGCCGACGAAAAGGTCGAAGGCATCTCCGCCGTTCTGGAGGACAGCGTCTATCTGGGCCTGAACACCCACTACTTCCTGAAGCTGTCCAGCGGCGCCAGTGTGGAGCTGATCCAGGAATCCACCATCGACGAGAAGCTGGAACCCGGCAGCACCGTTACCCTGACGCTCAAAAACGAGAAGATCAACATCTTCTCCGAGGACGGCGCGAAGAACTATTTGAGGGGCTGAGCCTATGAAACAGAACAGTAAACGGTTCCGGCTGGACGTATGGGGCTGGACCACCATCGTCATTCTGCTGCTGTATGCGCTCTTTCTGCTGTACCCCCTGAGCCTTCTGCTGAAGATGGCCTTTTCCGATGGCGCCCATTTCACGCTGGTGAACTTCGCAAAATTCTTTTCCCGCAAGTACTACTCCATCACGCTGCTCAACAGCTTTAAGGTCTCCATCGCCGCCACCATCGCCTCGGTGGTCGTCGGCGTGGTGCTGGGCTACTTCATGTCGGTGTTCAAGATCCGCGGCGCCAAGCTGCTGCGGATGTGCATCGTCATGGCCACCATGTCCGCCCCCTTCGTGGGCGCCTACGCGTGGATCATGCTGCTGGGCCGCAACGGTGTCATCACCAACTTCCTCTCCCGTCTGTTCGGCATCACCATGCCGGATATCTACGGCTTCAACGGGATCCTGCTGGTCTTTGTCACGCAGCTGTTCCCGCTGGTATTCCTGTATGTACAGGGCGCCATGAGCAAGATGGACGCTTCCCTGCTGGAGGCCTCCGAAAACCTGGGCTGCACCGGCTTCAAGCGCTTTTTCAAGGTGGTGCTGCCCCTGATCTCCCCCACCGTGCTGGCCGGCGCGCTGCTGGTATTCGTCCGCGCCATGAGTGACTTCGGTACGCCGATGCTGATCGGCGAAGGTTATCGTACCTTCACGGTCATCCTCTACAACGAATTTGTCGGCGAGGTGTCCCAGAACAAGGGCTTCGCCTCCGCCATCGCCATCATCGCCATTCTCATCACCATGGTGGTGTACTTCTCCCAGAACATCGTGGCGAAGAAGCAGGCGTTCTCCATGAATGCGCTTCACCGTATCGAGAAGAAAAAGCTCCACGGCTTTTCCAATTTCATCGTACATTTCATCACCTATGTGGTGGTCGGCATCTCCATCCTGCCCCAGCTCTATGTGGTGTATACCTCCTTCCAGAAGACCAGTGGCCAGATCTATGTGGACGGCTACTCTCTCCAGAGCTATCAGGATATGTTCTCCCGTCTGGGCAGAAGTATCCAGAACACCATTGTGATCCCGGCCGTCAGCCTGCTGATCGTGGTGTTCCTGGCGGTGCTCATCGCCTATGTGGCGGTGCGCCGCCGGAACGTGCTGTCCGGTGCGGTGGATGTGATCTCCATGATCCCCTACGTCATCCCCGGTACCGTCATCGGTATCGCCATGATCTCCGCCTTCAACCGCGAGCCGCTGGTGCTCACCGGCGGTATGCTCATCATGGTGGTGGCGCTGGTGGTTCGCCGTCTGCCCTACCCGATCCGCTCCTCCGTGGCCATTCTGCAGCAGATCCCCTTGTATGTGGAGGAGGCCGCCCTGTCTCTGGGCAGCTCCAAGCCCAAGGCGTTCTTTACCGTCACGCTGCCCATGATGTCCTCCGGCGTGCTCTCCGGCGCTATCCTGAGCTGGGTCACGCTGATCAGCGAGCTTTCCACCGCTATCCTGCTGTATACCGGTAAGACCCAGACCCTTACGGTGGCCATCTACACCCAGATTGTCCGCGGCAACTACGGTATCGCCTCTGCTATGGCCACCGTGCTGACGGTGATGACGCTGCTGTCGCTGGTGATCTTCAATAAGATCAGCAAGGACGGCGACCTTACGCTGTAAGGAGACGCACCATGGAAAAACACACCATGCGGGACTATGTGCTGCAAACGCCCGCCGTCCTGCGGCGGCTTCTGACGGAGCACTGGGAGGCGCCGCTGGCGGCGGCCTTCGCCGCCCGGCCCGTCCGCATCCTGCGTCTGGTGGCCAGCGGCTCTTCCTACAACGCGGCGCTGTGCGTTCGACCATACCTGCGAAAGTGGCTGTCCTGCGAGGTACTGATAACGGAACCGTTCACGTTCTGTACCTACGAGTGCCAGCAGCCCGAGGACGAGCTGGCCGTGGTTATCTCCCAAAGCGGTTACAGTACCAATGCGCTGCAGGCGTTGGACGCCATCCACGCCAAGGGGCGCACGGCGATCGGGATCACCTCCGACCCGGCCAGCGATCTGCGGCTGCACGCAGACCTGCTGATCGACTACGGCTGCGGGCCGGAGTCCGTGGGCTATGTGACCATGGGTGTCACGTCGCTGGGACTGTTTCTGTGCCTGTTTGCCCTGCAAGCAGCCTACGCCGCCGGGCGGCTGTCCGTCGCCGCGCTTGCCGCAGAGCGGGAGAAGCTCTTCCGGCTGGCAGACGCCTACGAGCAGGCCATCCCGGCAGGGGAGACCCTGCTGCGCGCCCGTTATAAACAGCTCTCCTCCATGCAGACGGTCTGCCTGGTAGGCGCCGGCGCGTCCTATGGCGTTGCCCGCGAGGCGGCGCTGAAGCTGATGGAAACGCTGCAGATCCCTGCCTGTGCCTACGAGCTGGAGGAGTTCCTGCACGGGCCGAACCTGCACCTGACGCCCAACCACACCCTGTTTTTCCTTGCGGCAGACCCCCGGGACCGGGAGCGCGGCGCCCAGCTGTACCGGGCCGCATCCCTTGTGACGGACAGGGTGTTCCTGTTCACAGATGACACCGCCCCCGGCGGCGACCTGTCTGTGCCGGGGACGGTGGATCCGCTGCTGGCGCCCCTGACCTTCCTGCCTTTTTTTCAGTTGGCCGCCTATCATCTGACCGAGGAGCTTCATCTGTGGCACAAACACCCGCTGGTAGCCGCCTTCGAATCCGCCGTCAGCGGAAAAAGTGAGAACTACATCTCCAAGGAGGTTCTCTGACAACGCAGACCGGAACAAAAAAGAGCAGCCCCATTCCCGCTCGGGAATGGGGCTGTACTGCGTATAAAACGGCAAAACAAACAAGCTCCCGGCCGGTGGCCGGGAGCTTGTTTGTTATGATAGTGTTCTCCATTCGTATCTTTACAGGTGTTGAGATAATTCGCCAGCTGCACTGTACCGCGAGAGCGCCGTTCAGCCAACAGCACCAGTTTATCGGGATGGAGGCCAGCTGTTCGCAGCGCAGGATCGTCACGGAGGTAGCAAAGGAATACCCGGATGTAGAGCTGCTTCACATGTATGTGGATAACGCCGCCATGCAGATCGTCCGGGACCCCGGCCGCTGCCGCCAGCTGATAACAGCTATTAGAAAAATTATACTTGACATTTGCAATTTTCTGTGGCAAAATCGCTCTTACCAAATACGATGAAGGGAACAAGTAGTCCGCTTCGCTCCGCTTTCAGAGAATTGCCGGTGGGTGCAAGGCAATAAGCGCCGGAGAGGGACGAAATCATCCCGGAGTAGCCTGCTGAACATTTTTTAGGCAGCGCCGGATGCACCCGTTACTGTGCAGGGCTTGTCGGAGCCTACTGAGATGGCAGCGCATGTGCGCTGTTAACAAGAGTGGTACCGCGAAGGATTTTAACGCCTTTGCCTCTTGATTTACAAGAGGCAAAGGCGTTTTTGATTTCCCGCCGCGTCAGAACCGGCCGGAACCGCCCGGATAGTCTCATCCGGCACATAATCATTTACACACCAACAGAGAAAAAAAGGAGAAAAACATCATGGTCAACAAGTATTACGATTCCGACTGCAACCTGGGCGTTCTGGACGGCAAGACCGTCGCCGTCATCGGCTTCGGCTCTCAGGGCCACGCCCATTCCGAAAACCTGGCCGAGTCCGGCGTCAACGTGGTGGTGGGCCTGCGGAAGGGCTCCTCTCACTGGGAGAAGGCCGCCAAGTTCGCCGAGACCTGCCCCAACTTCCACGTGATGGAAGTCGAGGAGGCCGCCAAGGCCGGCGACATCGTGATGATGCTGGTGCCCGATGAGCTGTGCGCCGACATCTACAAGAAGCAGGTGGCTCCCTACATGACCGAGGGCAAAACCCTGGCCTTCGCCCACGGCTTCAACATCCACTTCAAGACCATCGTCCCCCCCGCCAACGTGGACGTCATCATGGTAGCTCCCAAGGGCCCCGGCCACACCGTCCGCAGCCAGTACCTGGAAGGCAAGGGCGTGCCCAGCCTGATCTGCGTGGAGCAGAACTACACCGGCAAGGCCAAGGACGTGGCTCTGGCCTATGCTTCCGGCATCGGCGCCGGCCGTGCCGGTATCCTGGAGACCACCTTTAAGGAGGAGACCGAGACCGACCTCTTCGGCGAGCAGGCCGTTTTGTGCGGCGGCGTGTGCGGCCTGATCCAAGCTGGCTTCGAGACCCTGGTGGAGGCCGGCTACGAGCCCGAAATGGCCTACTTTGAGACCTGCCACGAAATGAAGCTCATCATCGACCTTATCAACGAAGGCGGCTTCGGCAAGATGAGCTACTCCATCTCCAACACCGCTGAGTACGGCGACTACCGCACCCGCAGCCGCCTGATCACTGAGGATACCCGCAAGGAGATGCGCCAGATCCTCAAGGAGATCCAGGACGGCACTTTTGCCTCCGAGTTCCTCACCGAGATGAATCCCAACGGCGGCCGCAAGACTCACTTCCTGGCTATGCGCCGCATGGCCGCTGCCCACCCCATCGAGAAGGTGGGTGCCGAGCTGCGCCAGATGATGAGCTGGCTGAAGAAGTAAGCCTTCTTCCGCACCATAGACGGGCCGGAGGCCGGGGGCCATGGCTCCCCAGCCTCCGGTTCTTCAAGTCCCAGGAAAATATAAGAAAAAAGAGGAATACACAATGCGCAGCGATAATGTGACAAAGGGCGCCGAACGGGCGCCGAACCGCAGCCTGTTCTATGCCCTGGGCTGCACGCCCGAGGATCTGGAAAAGCCCCTCATCGCCGTAGTCAGCGCCCACAGCGACATCGTCCCCGGCCACATGAACCTGGACAAGCTCACCGACGCCGTGAAAGCTGGCGTTGAGGCAGCAGGCGGCACGCCCTTCATGGTCCCCGCTATCGGCGTGTGCGACGGCATCGCCATGGGCCATGTGGGCATGAAGTACTCCCTGGCCAGCCGGGAGCTGATCTGCGACAGCGTGGAGACCATGTTCATGGCCCACCAGTTCGACGGCATGGTGCTGGTGCCCAACTGCGACAAGATCGTTCCCGGTATGGTCATGGCCGCCGTGCGGATGAACGTGCCCGCCGTGGTCTGCTCCGGCGGCCCCATGCTGGCCGGCACCTATGATGGCCAGGAGGTCAGCCTCTCCAAAATGTTTGAGGCCGTGGGCTCCTACAAGGCCGGGATGATCTCCCAGGAAAAGCTGGAGGAGTGTACCCAGAACTGCTGTCCCAGCTGCGGCAGCTGCTCCGGCATGTATACCGCCAACAGCATGAACTGCCTGTGCGAGGCCATCGGCATCGGCCTGCCGGGCAACGGCACCATTCCCGCCGCCTACAGCAAGCGGCTCCAGCTGGGCCGCCGGGCAGGCGCCGCCATTATGGAGCTGGTCCGAAAGAACATCTGCGCCCGGGACATCATCAACGAGCGCAGCATCCGCAACGCCCTGACCTGTGACATGGCCCTGGGCTGCTCCACCAACACGGTGCTGCACCTGCTGGCCATCGCCAAGGAGGCTGGCGTACCGGTGGACCTGAAGCTGTTCAACGAGATCTCCGCCAGGACTCCCAACCTGTGCCATCTGGCCCCGGCGGGCCCCACCCACATGCCGGAGCTGTACGCCGCCGGCGGCATCCCTGCCGTACAGGCAGAGCTGGCCAAGCGGAACCTGCTGGATCTGGACTGCCTGACCGTCACCGGTAAGACAGTAGGGGAGAACATCCGGGGCGCCCAGAATCTGAACCCCAACGCCATCCGTCCCATTGAAAACCCCTACAGCCCCACCGGCGGTCTGCAGATCCTCTGGGGCAATCTGGCCCCCAACGGCTGCGTGGTCAAGCGCAGCGCCGTGGCCCCCGAGATGCAGGCCCACACCGGTCCTGCCCGGGTATTCAACAGTGAGGACGATGCCATCGCCGCCATCTACGCCGGGAAGATCGTCCCCGGCGATGTGGTGGTCATCCGCTACGAGGGCCCCAAGGGCGGCCCCGGCATGCGGGAGATGCTGAATCCCACCTCCGCTCTGGCAGGCATGGGCCTGGACAAGACCGTGGCCCTCATCACTGACGGCCGCTTCTCCGGCGCCAGCCGGGGCGCTTCCATCGGCCATGTCAGTCCTGAGGCCGCCTCCGGCGGTCCCATCGGTCTGGTGCAGGAGGGAGACCAGATCGCCATCGACATCCCCAACGCCTCCATCCAACTTCTGGTGTCCGACGAGGAGCTGGCCGCCCGAAGGGCCGCCTATGTCCAACCCGCACCCAATATCACCACCGGCTGGCTGGGCCGGTATGCCCGCATGGTCACCAGCGCCGATGAGGGCGCCGTCCTGCGGTAAACCCACGGATACAAGGAAGTGAATCCATTGAATTTTGAAGAGATGAAGCGACGGCTGGACGGCCTGGTGGTCTTCCGGGAGCTTCTACGGGACGAGGCTGTGGCCATGTTCCGGGAACTGCTTCAGGACCGCTGCCGGAATGACGCGGACGCCTTCACCGCCCACTGCGGCGAATTCATGTTCCGCCTGTTCCAGCAGGGGGACTGCTGGACAGACTATCTCCGCAGCGCCGTGATGGAAAGTGAAAACGTCTGCATCCGGAACTGGGCCTCCGGCACGGTAACAGCCTTGCAGGAGCAGTGCCTGGACCGGGAGCTGGCCTTTCTGGACCGGCTCTCCCATGTCACTCTGGTGGACCTCACCGCCGGGCTGGATAATGCCCCCGCCTTTCTGGAGGGCTGGCGGACGGAGGGCAGCTCCATCGCCCAGGACTACCGTCAGCGGATGGGGGAGGTCAGTACCAAGGGCTACGGCATTTTCGCCCGTTACCACATGTTCACCGTGGAAAACGGCCAGCTGGTGCCGGTGAAGCACCCGGACCCCCAGCAGCTGGAACAGCTCCCAGGCTACGAACAGGAGCGGCAGAAGGTCATCGCCAACACCCAGGCCCTGCTGGACGGCAAGCCCGCCAACAATGTGCTGCTCTACGGCGACGCCGGCACCGGCAAATCCAGCGCCATCAAGGCCATCGCCAACACCTTTGCTCCCCAGGGCCTGCGGCTGGTGGAGGTCAAGAAGAATCAGCTCTACCAGATCCCCGATCTGATGGATGCCCTGGCCGTCAATCCCCTGAAATTCATCCTCTTCATCGACGATCTCAGCTTCACCTCCAACGACGATAACTTCGCCGCCCTGAAGGCCATTCTGGAGGGCAGCGTAGGCGGCCGGGCCCAGAATATCGCGGTCTACGCCACCAGCAACCGCCGCCACCTCATCAAGGAGACCATAACGGACCGCACCGGCGATGACATCCACGAAAGCGACACCCGGCAGGAGCTGATGAGCCTGTCCGCCCGCTTCGGTCTCACCGTCACCTTTGCCAGCCCCGACCGGGACCGGTATCTCTACATCGTACGGGAGTTGGCCAAACAGTACGGCGTGGACCTGGACGAACACCTGCTGGCCGTTCGCAGCGAGGCCTTTGCCATCCGCATGGGCGGGCGCAGCGCCCGGGTGGCCAAGCAGTTTATCGAGCTTTGCAAATCCGGCGTGCAGATCTGACCGGCCCCGCCTGAAAGAGAGAGGACACCCCTATGGGCGCATCTGTTTTTATGGAGCTGGCGGTCTCCGCCTGCGCCACCACCTTCACCCCCGGCCCCAACAATATCCTGCTTCTCAGCAGCACCAGCACCTTTGGCTTCCATCCCGGCCGCATCGTAGCCTTTGCCCTGGTGATGGCCCTGCTGCTGGTCTGGTGCGCTTGGAAGATCGTAAAAACCTAATACTAAATGCCGTCCCAGAGGCCATAGTCTCTGGGACGGCATTCTGTCTGCCTGGGCAATTCCCGGCAGTCCAGCCATCAAATTATAGAATGCATAAAAATAATATCTTAATTACGGGGGCACAAAGCGTCAATATAAGAGAGAAACGCACTTGGACTGCTCTTGGAATTGATAATCGAAATGTTTTGGTGAATGGGATAGTCAAAGATGCATTGCGGTACACGAAAGTAAATGCAGGATAGAGGCTCCAATAACCGGAAGAGTAAAGATGTATAAAAGCATTTCTCTCACTATTTTCCTCGAAATCAGGTGCTCTATCCATACACAATAAAGCAGCACCCCCGGTTCGACTGAATCGGGGGTGCTGCTTACGCTCTTATAATCTCCGGAAATTCAATTTCCTTCAATCCTTGATGGCAGCCTGTGCGGCGGCCAGACGGGCGATAGGCACACGGAAGGGGGAGCAGGACACATAGTCCAGACCCACCTTGTGGCAGAACTCCACGGAGGAGGGGTCGCCGCCGTGCTCGCCGCAGATGCCCAGATGCAGCTCCGGACGGGTCTCGCGGCCCAGCTTGGCAGCCATCTTCACCAGCTTGCCGACGCCGATCTGATCCAGCTTGGCAAACGGATCGCTCTCGTAGATCTTCTTGTCGTAGTAGGCGCCCAGGAACTTGCCGGCGTCGTCGCGGCTGAAGCCGAAGGTCATCTGGGTCAGGTCGTTGGTGCCGAAGGAGAAGAACTCGGCCTCCTTGGCGATCTCGTCGGCGGTCAGCGCCGCACGGGGGATCTCGATCATGGTACCCACCAGATACTTCATATCCATACCGGCAGCGGCCAGCTCCTCATCGGCGGTCTTGACCACCACATCCTTGACGTACTTCAGCTCCTTGACCTCGCCCACCAGCGGGATCATGATCTCGGGGACCATGTTCCAATCGGGGTGCTTCTTCTGCACGTTGATGGCGGCGCGGATAACGGCACGGGTCTGCATGACGGCGATCTCCGGGAAGGTGACAGCCAGACGGCAGCCGCGGTGACCCATCATGGGGTTGAACTCGTGCAGGGAGGCGATGATGGCCTTGATGTCGGCAACGGACTTACCCATATCCTTGGCCAGCAGCTCGATGTCGTGCTCCTCGGTGGGAACGAACTCGTGCAGAGGGGGATCCAGGAAGCGGATGGTAACGGGGCAGCCCTCCATGGCCTCGTAGATGCCCTCGAAGTCGCCCTGCTGCATGGGCAGCAGCTTGGCCAGCGCTTTCTCGCGCTGCTCCACGGTGTCGGAGCAGATCATCTCACGGATGGCGGCGATACGGTCGCCCTCGAAGAACATATGCTCGGTACGGCACAGGCCGATGCCCTGCGCACCCAGCTCACGGGCCTTGGCGGCGTCGTGGGGGGTGTCGGCATTGGTGCGGACCTGCAGACGGCGGAACTTGTCAGCCCACGCCATGATGCGGCCGAAGTCACCGCCCACGCTGGCGTCCACGGTGGGCATAGCGCCGTCGTAGATGTTGCCGGTGGAGCCGTCCAGGCTCAGCCACTCACCCTCATGATAGGTCTTGCCGGCCAGCGTAAACTGCTTGTTGGCCTCGTCCATGTTGATGGCGCCGCAGCCGGAAACGCAGCACTTGCCCATGCCGCGGGCCACAACGGCAGCGTGGGAGGTCATGCCGCCGCGGACGGTCAGGATGCCCTGTGCGGCCTTCATGCCCTCGATATCCTCGGGAGAGGTCTCCAGACGGACCAGAACCACCTTCTCGCCGCGCTCAGCCCAAGCCTTGGCGTCCTCAGCGGTGAAGACGATCTTGCCGCAGGCAGCGCCGGGGGAGGCGGGCAGGGCCTTGCCCACAGGCTCGGTGGACTTCAGCGCCTTGGGGTCGAACTGGGGGTGCAGCAGGGTATCCAGGTTGCGGGGATCGATCATGGCGACCGCCTGCTGCTCGGAGATCATGCCCTCGTCCACCAGATCGCAGGCGATCTTCAGCGCGGCGGGCGCGGTGCGCTTACCGTTGCGGCACTGCAGCATGTACAGCTTGCCGTGCTCCACGGTGAACTCCATGTCCTGCATGTCGCGGTAGTGATCCTCCAGAATGTTGCAGACCTTGACGAACTCGTCATAGGCCTCGGGGAACTTCTCCGCCATCTCGGCGATGGGCATGGGGGTACGCACGCCGGCCACCACGTCCTCGCCCTGGGCGTTGGTCAGGAACTCGCCCATCAGCTTCTTTGCGCCGGTGGCGGGGTCACGGGTGAACGCAACGCCGGTGCCGCAGTCGTCGCCCATGTTGCCGAAGGCCATGGACTGGACGTTGACGGCAGTACCCCAGGAGTAGGGGATATCGTTGTCGCGGCGGTACACGTTGGCACGGGGGTTGTCCCAGGAACGGAACACGGCCTTGATAGCGCCCACCAGCTGCTCCTTGGGATCGGAGGGGAAGTCCTCACCGATCTTGGCCTTGTACTCGGCCTTGAACTGCATAGCCAGCTCCTTCAGGTCGGCGGCATCCAGCTCCACGTCCTGCGTCACGCCCTTCTGCTCCTTCATGGCGTCGATGAGCTGCTCGAAATACTTCTTGCCCACCTCCATGACCACGTCGGAGTACATCTGGATAAAGCGGCGGTAGCAGTCCCAAGCCCAGCGGGGGTTGTTGGACTTCTTGGCGATGACGTCCACCACATCCTCGTTCAGGCCGAGGTTCAGGATGGTGTCCATCATGCCGGGCATGGAGGCGCGGGCGCCGGAGCGGACGGAGACCAGCAGGGGATTCTCGTGATCGCCGAACTTCTTGCCGGTGATCTTCTCCATCTTCTCGATATACTCCATGATCTCGGCCATGATCTCGTCATTGATCTGACGGCCGTCCTCATAATACTGGGTGCAGGCCTCGGTGGTGATGGTGAAGCCCTGGGG
>ENA-OPDG01000189-OPDG01000189.1-human-gut-metagenome-genome-assembly--contig:-NODE-189-length-61095-cov-4.058290_pt1 | contig 61095 bp, 47 predicted proteins | sample MGYA00241259_ERZ501498 | MGnify/ENA primary metagenome ERZ501498 (study PRJEB25962, sample SAMEA2042582) | human gut metagenome | biome: human gut; feature: human-associated habitat; material: faeces... | reverse complement strand
GTCGCTACCTTTTTGACCTCTGTGTCATCTTATGAGGGCGGTTGCGGATTTGAGGCCTAATAATGATATTTTTGAGGCCGCAGGATGAAGCCACCTTCTGAGTCCTTGCAATTTACAAGAATGATGATGCAGAGTTCAAATTGGCTATATGAAATCAACGAGATAGATGTCACCCCAAATGGTGACATCAACCCAAACAGAAATATCCTTTTTACGAAATTCCAGACAATTAGAGTGCATAGCAGATTTTTGCATTACAAATCCCAGGCGGCGCAACTCATCGGCTATTCGCCGATAATATTTCTTTCCCCAAAATATAAGTCGACAGGATGAAGTATCACCCTTAACACGATCTATCACCGCCATACTTCCCATATCATTCCGGCGAAACAAGCGATAAAGAGGTTGGCGATCTTTATCGTATTCCAAATTTGCTGACACATGATACCCCCACAAATTTATATTATAGAAGTCATCTCCCAACACTTTATGCGCCCCTATCCGTTTGAAGCCATACTTACGAAAAGGAGTATTAGCCTCGCCAAGCTTTGCTTTTACGCATTGATATTGAAGTATTTCTTTAACAGATATTTTCACCTCGTCATACGACTGTGCATTCAGTTGCATGACGAGGAATAGCAATAATAATATATGACCAATACGCATCATCGGCTTAGAGATTATCGCACTCTTCAACCCACATTTTGCTTGACGCGTCGCTCGGCATACGCCAATCCCCCCGAGGCGAGAGACTAACGCTTCCGACTTTCGGCCCATCCGGCAAACACGATCTTTTGAACTGTTGATTAAAGAAACGTCGATAAAATATTTTAAGCCAAGACTTTATAGTTTTATCATTATATTGCTTTTCGTCAAACGCTGCCCGGCAAAGCATATAGACTTTGCGTGGTGAGAAACCATATCTGAGAGTGTAGTATATAAAGAAGTCATGCAGTTCGTATGGCCCTACAAGATCTTCCGTTTTCTGTTTTATGTTGCCATTTTCATCGGCAGGAATAAGCTCAGGACTTATCGGTGTATCAATAATATCCAATAACGTATCGCGCGATTTATCGTCTACGCTACTCTCCGCAACATAGCGCACCAAATATTTTATCAATGTTTTAGGCACCCCTGCATTCACGCCATACATACTCATGTGGTCACCATTGTATGTAGCCCAACCCAAAGCGAGTTCGGAAAGGTCACCAGTACCGACGACAAATCCCCCAACGTGATTACTCAAATCCATCAGAATCTGCGTGCGTTCGCGTGCTTGGGAATTTTCATACGTAACGTCATGTATTGACACGTCATGCCCTATATCCTTGAAATGCTGCGTTACGGCAGCCGAGATTTTAATCTCATGTATTGTGATTCCAAGACGCTCCATCAGCGTCATCGCATTGTTATATGTTCTGTCTGTCGTTCCAAAGCCAGGCATAGTTACACCGACAATCCCCTTTCGACTCATACCAAGCGTGTCAAAAGTCTTCACACATACCAAAAGGGCGAGCGTAGAGTCCAATCCGCCACTGATTCCCACAACAACATTCTTGCTATGTGTATGCATGATTCGTTTTGCAAGTCCGGCAACCTGTATGCAGAATATCTCCTCGCAGTTTTTCTTCATATCGTCGTTTGCAGGTATAAACGGCGTAGGATTCACACTACGGAGCATCTTAAACTCGTGCTCAGAAGATTTCTCACATTCGACAATCCGTGCCTCGACAGACTTAGTCGCAGCAATAAACGATGTATTTTTGCGTCTTTCAACACGCAATTTTTCTATATCTATCTGTGAAATGACAAGTTGAGGCTCAATTTGGAATCGGCCTCCTTCTTCAAGCAAACAACCATTTTCATATATCAATGCGTTTCCACCATAGACTACGTCCTGGGTGCTCTCTCCAAATCCGCAGCCACTATACACATATCCGCTGATAACACGCGCCGATTGCTGCGCAATAAGTGTCTTCAGATAATCATGTTTGCCGATAAGTTCGTCGCTTGCGGAAAGATTGAAGATAATATCAGCGCCAGCAAGTGCAAGTGTATTACTTGGCGGAATCGGAGCCCAAAGGTCTTCACAAATCTCTATGCCAAACAAAACTCCGTCGGAAGTGCGAAATAGTTGAGGGTCACCACTTAAGCTAATTTTAGTGCCGGCATACGAAATACTACACTCTCGGATGTCGTGCGCGGAAGCAAACCAGCGTTTCTCATAGAACTCGCCATAATTGGGAAGATAGGTTTTCGGCACAATCCCTATCAGTCTGCCATGGTGTATAACCGCCGCACAGTTGAAAAGCATATTAGCAGCGACAACCGGAACGCCGATAATGAGTATAACATCGAGCGCGCGGGTGAAGTCCAGCAGCCGCGACAAACATTCTTCTGCGCAGTCTACGAGATGTTGCTGCATAAAAAGGTCCTGACAAGAGTAGCCTGTTATAGACAGTTCCGGAAAGACCATTATCTCTACCCCTTTGTCTTCAGCCACGGCAATCTGCTGTTTCATATTTTCAAGATTACTGAAACAATCAGCAACACTTACTGTCGGAACGGCAGATGCCACCGTGATAAATCCGTATTTCATATCTTTTTCTGTTTGGTCTTAATACTTATTTTATTGTAACTTGCGTAGCTCCATATCCATATTCGCGGAACGAAGCGTCCTGATAAGAGTATTGCTTATACTTATAATTCAGCTCATGTATCAGCGACTGGCGTAACACACCCTCGCCCTTACCATGTATGAATATTATTTTCTGCCCCTTTTTATTCCGATATTGTTCTATTGTCTTACGGAAGACCTCAAGCTGATAATCTAGTATATCAGCAGCACTCATTCCGTTTGTTGTCTCCAACAACTCATTTGCATGAAGGTCTATCACAATTTTATCGTCTTGCAAACGTTGCTTCACCTTGTGCGCCTTGCTTTGTTCATCGGAGTAACGACGCACAAGATGTTCTTTTCTTGCCGGCGATTTCTCCTGCCTGTCGTCCTTATGCGCGTACATCTCATATTTCAGGGCTTTGGCATCTACAACGAGAGGGCGCAAAGGCTGGTCGTTTTCTATTACTGTATAGAGCAGTGCCGGTGTCTCAAAGAAGTCGTTCTCGCGAAATGTATGCAGCTTATAGAACTTCACGGGGTCAAGTCGGAACTGAGCATCTACAGTTGGTTTCAAGAGGAAACCCTTCTCCCGCTTATATGCAATCATCTGTATGCAAGTGTGCGTCATCTCATTAAGTTGCTCACGCCCAAACTCTTCTATAAACTCTTTTGTGTTAGGCTCGACCTCTCCCGCTGAGCGCAAAGTCCAATTCGCCCCCTCGGCAGTCATATAAGTATAGTGTATGTAATAATTGGAATCGTTGATGATATAGGATTCAAACTTTGTATTAACCATATCACGAATATCAACCGGCACAAACGCGAGATACGTAGATAACTTATCTCCGCCCTTGCGCTCCATAGGCTTTATGTCAAAGTCGTCGGAAGGGTCATAGTCTTCCGTTTCTTCATACTCATTATCACCGAGTCTCTCCTTTATAGAACGTGTGTCTGGCTCCTTCTTCTCTACCCTATTACTTACGACTTTGGTTGTACTATAATCTTCATTGCCCACCAGAACGACCTCATTAATTTGAAATGGAATCTCAAATCCGTCCTCATCTTCTACAAGAACGATATTTTTGCCTTGAAAGCCTACAACCTTTCCTCCGCCTTTCTCACTTAAAAATCTTACTTTATCCCCTATTTTCATTTTATTTCCCTTTCTGTTTTAGTGTGTAAAAAATATTTTATCACTTATTCTTATTGTCTTTTGTCTGTATTATATAATCTTCCGCCCCTCGCCCTTATATGTAATTAAGGTATCAGCAACGAGCTGTCTCCATAGCTCAAAAAGCGGAAATCATGGGCAAGAGCATAATCATAAATCTTGTGCCAATCACCATGAACGAATGCACTGACGAGTAAAAGTAATGTGCTTTGCGGCTGATGGAAATTGGTTACAAGCATCTTGACAATCTTATATTCATAACCCGGGGCAATAATTATTTGAGTACTTGAATGTAATGTCTCTAATCCATTGGTGTTCAGATAATTTAAAATGTTCACAATCGCTGTTTTCGGCGTTATGCAAGAATCATTGTCATCGTATGGTTGCCATTGGTTTACGTGCAGCTCGTCTTCGGTAAGATTTGGATTTTTCTGTAACTTCACGCCCATATAATATAGACTTTCAAGTGTTCTCACACTGGTTGTTCCGACTGCAATAGCACAACAATCGTGTTGAAGTAGTTTTTCTAACGTGTGTTTATGCACGCAGATATATTCAGTGTGCATCTCATGGCCTTCTATCTCTTCGCTTTTCACAGGCTTGAATGTTCCAGCTCCAACATGCAGAGTTACTTCTTCACGGTCTATTCCGGCATCATCGAGCGATTTTAGGACATCGTTTGTAAAGTGCAAACCGGCAGTCGGAGCTGCCACACTACCTTTTATCTTTGAATAAACAGTTTGATAAGTTGTCTTGTCGCTCTCTTGGGTATCTCGGTTCAGATAAGGGGGAATTGGCAATTCGCCTACCGCATCGAGTATTTCCGCAAAAGATACCGCAACATTATCCCACGAAAAGCCGATATGCTGCGATGTTCCTGCTTCTTTTATGCGTGTGGCACTCAAGACAACATATTTTCCATTTATGTTGAACACACGCTGCAAGCTACCGCCTTTCCATTTTTTAAGATTGCCGACCAGACACAACCATTCGCACCGTGAGGTAGTTTGAAACATCTGCTCATAATCTGTCGGAGCTGCCGGCTCCAACAAAAAGACTTCTATAAGTGCGCCCGTTTCCTTGCGAAAATGTATACGCGCCTGTATTACCCTCGTATTATTAAATACCATCAGGGCGCCTTTGGGCAAATAATCATGAATATTATAAAACTTATCTTCCGAAACCTTCCCCCGATTATATATGAGTAACTTGCTATGGTCACGCCGATCTATCGGAAATTTAGCTATTCTATCATCCGATAAAGGATAATTATAATCTGAAATATGTATATGTTTTGTATCCATTCTTTAGAATGCTATTATAACACTTTTAATCACTACATAAACCAATGTCAGCATTAAGACATTCATAACCATATCTATATCTGTTATCGAATAACCCATCCGTGTGTATTGCGATGATACATAAGTAATTTTCGGACTTATTTTCTTATAGATATACATAAACAAAAGATATGATATAGTACCGGCAAAAATGCCACAAAGTAATCCCATAAGAACATCGGAGGGATAATGCACTCCGAGATAGATGCGCGTCCATCCATTCACGATTGCCCACAGGACCAAGGCAATGCCAAGTACACGGCTACGAACAAGTAATATGAAAAACACAGCTACCGACATAGTGTTAGCTGCATGAGAAGAATAGAAGCTATATCCGAAGGCTTGATAACCACGAATCGGACTTATAATTCCATACAATGACGGTTCGTTTATAGGGCGTGGACGTGCTACCATATCTTTTACGATATGATCCGAAACACCTCCGGAAAGGATAAGGCTAAGTCCAACACAACTTATTATCAGCAGAATATAACTCCACTTCTCATTGTTCTTTATAACAAGAAATAGTAAAGCTATATAAAGAGGTATCCAAGTGAGTCCGGATGTCAATGTAAGCATAAGTGTGTCGACGAACATCGACTCACCTCCATTCAACAAAAGCAAAATACTATTGTCTATATCTATCAGATTAGCTATATCCACAATGCTTTTCTTCTATATATTTTCGATTTTTGCAACTTCTATCCATCCATTGCGCCCGTCAGCGATATGCACATTTACCCAGCTATTAGCAGTGTCAAGGATTTCTACTTTAGTTCCTTCATGCAATACAAATTTGTCTTTCGCTCCTTTATAGGGTGAATCTTTCACAATAACAGAGGAAGAGATAACTATTGCATCGGTCTTGTCGTGCAGATAATCCAATTGCTGAAACGCAAATATATTGGAGAATATAAAAAACAATAACGTAAGAAGACCGCCCCAGAAACCAAGTAGTCTTAATCGGGGATTATCTGAAAACAAATAAAGCAGGACGAGGATAATCGTAAATATGATACAAATGATAGCAGTATATGCCCAGCCTTCAATATTCATCATATTTACAAATCCCTTATACCATTCGTATAAAAAGATTTTAGGCTCAGGGATTATCTTATCTATGGTCTTCGACTGGGCCATCTTAAGATTAACTCGTACATCTTCATCATTGGGAGACAGCCTCAAAGCACGCTCATAAGATAATATCGCACGTGGAATATTGTCCAACCGATAATAAGTATTCCCTAAATTATAATAAACCTCATAAGACACGCCATTCTGCAATAACTCTTCATAGTCCTTTATCGCCTGCTGGTAGTTACGTTTTTCATACTCTGTGTCTGCATTTTTCTTTGTTATAGCACATATCGGCAAAGAGAACATAAGTAAGATAAGCAGCACTAATGCTTTAGAGGTTCTGCTACTTTTTCTTGCATTTTTGAGGAATCCCTCGATTCTTGTTATAGCCGACATCGCAGAATTAAATGTCTTGTTCATATTTCCTTTTGTATCACCGGGTGCGTAACGCTCAAACTCACACTCATCAAGTGCATCAAGAAATATCATTATTGTTTCTTCATCAACATTACGTTTTTTGAGTTGCGCACAAACATCATCACGTGTCAACTGCCCTATTGGCATATTCAACCTATTTCCAACATACCCCCAAAGAGCGTGTGAAACCTCGTCATAAAAGTCTGACGATTTTCCTTCGCGAATCAATGTATCAGCCTTTTTCAGATGTTTTAATGCAAGTTTGTTTGCCTTCTTTCCGCGCATTTTTGCAATATCCGCGTGTTCCAAAGCTGTACGGCGGAATAAATAAAGCAATGAGACAAATATAGAAGACAATACACCCAATGTAATCCAATACCATACAGAATTGAAGAATATATCATTTGGATCATAAAAAGTTACATCGCCCTTCTTTATCGACCTTATATCTTCTTCCCCCCCCATCGGTGAGAAATCACTAACATCAGTATCACCGCCAGTTCCTCTCAGGACTTTGACGGATAACGGTTGCGTCTGGATGGTCTTGTATGAGCTTGTTGACGTATCATAATATACGAACTTTACAGGTGGAACAGTATATGCCCCTTCCTTTCTCGGCACAGCGAGAATATCATAAATCATATTCCCCTCGACTCCACTCTTTGTAAGACGTGTCTTATCAGTTATCTTTGCATCGTATTTGTCCCAATTCTTTGGGAATGTTACTTCGGGTTGCTTTATAAGTTTAAGATTTCCCACACCGCTTACAACGAGACGTAAACTGACAGGGTCACCAGCTTTAACCTCTTTCTTATTAAGTTGTCCAGAAATATTAAAGCGGCCTACTCCACCGGAAAAGTCTTTAGGCTTTGTTGGTAATTTATCCACTTGTATGGTCAAGCCGGGAGCTTTTATCTCCCTCGCTTCTTCCTCATAACCACCGCCAGTAATAAAAGCAAACGGGTCGCGACTTTCATGCATAATGACACCGTGGAAAGTAAGACTTGGTATAGTAAGTTTTCCCGTAACTTGCGGATAAAGAACAAACTGACTCCATACAACACAATTATAAACTTGTCCGTTCAGCGTTTCTCTTTGCATTGATTTTGTCTTAGACAATGGGATTTCTTGCGTATGAAAACCCTTCAATTCCGGCATCTTATAATCGAGATTTACAAGATTAGGAATGGCATAGACTTTATATGTAAGTAATATTGGCTCCTGCTCATGTACTCTTTTCTTACTTGCTGTAACCTGTATGAATATGTTATCATGAGTATTACGAGAGTTCTGAGAACGGTGATAAGACGATGCATCTTCATCTTCCGGATAGTAGCCACCACTATTAGCATAACTGTTTGAAGAAGAATGTGAAGCCCCAAGAACATTTATATGATGAGCTGCCGATGATACGGTCTTGCCATCTATATTAACACGTGCAACAGGAAGTGCATGATTGCCTTTTTTCTTAGCCACCGCAATAAACGAATATGTAACAGAAGAAGAACTGCTCATGTGCCCATTCACAATGCGATAGCTTGACTGTGATGATGTATTAGGACCATAAAGTATTTCTATATCATTAGGGATATTCTCTAAACGAAATCCTTTTACATTCTGCGTGTGTATAGTGTACTCTATTTGAAACTGTTCCCCTATCGCTATATGACGTGGAGCATTCACGGAAAGTTTCTGTGCACTTACCGTTACTAAAGTTGCCAACAATATTGTTATCAGTAGAATCCGTTTCATACTTTTACCAGTTCTTATTCGTTTTACGACTACCCGGCTGCTGCATTGCTTTCTTTAAGCGGTCATGAGTTGCTTGTTCTTCACGCATTGCAGCATTCATAAGCTGCTCGGCATTTTGCCTGTCCATTCGCTCATTTTGGCTTTGCTTGTCGTTATTCTTATCTTTTTTGTTATTATTATCTTTATTCTGATTATCTTTGTTCTGATTATTTTTATTTTGCTTATTGTCTTTATTGTTTTTATTCCTTTGCTGGTTCTTTTGATTTTGCTGCTGCTTCAATTGCCGTTGACATAAAGCAAGATTATATCTGGTATCGTTGTTGTTCGGATTATTACGAAGAGCATTTTTATAAGCCTCAATAGCTTCTCCGTAATTCTTCTGTTTATGCAATATCACTCCCATATTGTGATAAGACTTGGCACGGCGCAACTTGTTATTTTCCTGTTTTGAAGCCTTTTCAAATTGTTCTATGGCCAGGGAATCCCTCCCTTGCTTCATCATTGCACATCCTAAATTATATGATGCTTGAGGATTATAAGGATTGCTCTCTAAGGCTTTCCTGTATTTAATTTCTGATTGAGGGTGTTTTCCTGCACGATAGTCTTTGTTGCCACCGCGTATCATGCTTCGGACATTCTGGCCGTATGCGGAAGAGACCGAAATCATAAATATTGTCAATATATATATTAACTTCTCCATCCTATTCTTTTTATAAAACCGTCAACTTTGTTCAATGTCTTATTTTTTACTTCTAAAACAAGAACTTCAATGATAAGGAAAATCAAACACAAGATAGCAACGACTTGGAATTGCTCATCAAAATCTTTGTATATGACACCATTGATTTCTCCTTTTTGCAATTTCTTCAATTCTTTATCAAGCTTGTTTTCTACCATAGAAGTATTGTCAACGTGTATATACGACCCTTGACCAGCTTCTGCCACCTTGCGACACATATCCTCGTTTAGAGCAGTCATAACGACCTGCCCACTATTATCTTTCTGAAAATCACCATTTCCCAAAGGAATTGGAGAACCTTTTGAAGAGCCTATGCCAAGAACAAACACCTTTACACCTTTTTTCGCAGCTTTCTCTGCCATTTTCTCCGCATCGCCTTCATGGTCTTCACCATCAGTAATAAGGATTACAGCTTTGCCATATTGTTCGTCTTTTGTGAAACTTTGCAAAGATAAATTTATAGCTTCACCAATGTCTGTTCCCTGTGCTTCTATGAGAGATGGACTTGTATCTTGCAAGAACATCTTCGCCGACAAATAATCTGACGTTATAGGCAGTTGGACAAAAGCATCACCTGCAAAGACAACAAAACAGATACGGTCATTGTAAAAATGGTCTATAAGATTCTCTATCAACATTTTACTTCTTTCCAACCTGGAGGGCTTAACGTCCTCTGCAAGCATCGAGTTACTAATGTCGAGCGCAATTACCACCTCAATACCCTGACGTTTATCCTTACTTATTGTAGCTCCGGTCTGCGGACGTGCAAGCATTATTATTATAAGAACTAATGCTATAAGCGTCAGCAAGAATTTTACAGTAGGGCGATATTTAGAAGCTTTAGGGGTAAGCATACGGACAAGTTCTGTATCACCAAATTTGCGTAAGCGATTTCTTCGCTTAATTAAATATATAATATGTATTATCACCAATATAGGAATCAGTGATAGTAACCATAAATATTGTGGATCTGCAAATCTAAACATATCTAACGCATATTTAAGGTATTCGTCTGAACACCGTAATTCTCAACAATATCTCTAACAAAAGAATGACAAAAGCAGCCAAGACAAACGGCTGATATACATCATACCATTTAGAATATCCTTTAGCAGAAAGTTTTGTCTTTTCCAATTTGTCTATATCATTATATATCTGTGATAATTCTTTCTGACTTGTAGCCCTATAAAAATTACCATTAGTTGCAGACGCTATAACCTGTAACGTTTTATAGTCTATGTCTCCTTTCGCTTTTATATATTGAATAATGCCATTTACTTGTACCGGGAAACGGGTTTCCTCATTAGTTCCAAATCCAATAGTATATACTCTAATGCCAAAGCTCTTTGCTATCTCCGCTGCTGTCATTGGTGATATATCTCCACTATTATTACTTCCATCAGTAAGAAGGATTACGACTTTACTCTTAGCTTTTGAGGTTTTTAAACGCGAAACGGCATTTGTGAGTCCCATTCCAACAGCAGTTCCATCTTTTATCAAACCATTCATCGCTAAATCCGTCCGTACATTGTGCAGAATGCTAAGCAATGATGCATGGTCTGTTGTCATAGGGCATTGCGTGAACGCCTCACCTGCAAATATCGTAAGTCCGATATTATCATTTGGACGGCTCGATATAAATTCAGAAACGACTTCTTTGGCAACTTCCATACGATTAGGGGCCACATCCTCTGCAAGCATACTTGTAGAAATATCCATTGCCATCATTATATCTATGCCTTCAACTGTTTTGTTGTTCCAACTATCTTTTGACTGCGGTCGTGCCAAGACTATAACCACAAGAACAAATACTAAGCAACGCAGGAACATTGGAAGATGTATAAGCCTTATACGCCAACTGCGATTAGCATACTCGTAAGCATGAGTATCACTCATACACATTGTAGGTTCACATCCCTTGCGATAAAGGAAGTACCACAGCACGTATGGTATAAGCAACAATAGCAGTAAGAAGTATTCTTTATTGGCAAATTCCATTATATTCAACCTAATAATTCATAAACTATCCATCCTACGTATGCGAAGATGGCAATACTAATAACGATAAGCACAAATATCAATGATTTGATAATGCGCCGACTCCGAGCTTCACGTCTTTCTTTTTTGGACGATTCTTCTTCAACTTTCTCCATAATTGGAGCATTATCTTGTTTGGTAGCAACTATAAACTTTGCAACATTAGCTAAGTTCATGTCATTGATATTGGCTTGGACAGAGTATTTTGCAAATTTCACGAGATCGGCAGTTTCAAAGACCTCTTTTAGTTCGTTTATATCTGATAATTCTTCTTTATGTAAGCGTGAAATTATATCATTACTCGTCATTTCTTTTGCATTTATGCCAAATCTATCTTCAAGATAATCACGTAACGCATCTGTAAGACGAGTATAATAAACTTTCTGGTCATCAGAATGAGCCAGATGTTCTTGTTTTATCTGCTCTATCATATTCATCGCCTTCTGATAAGGAGACTGCTTCTTTACAAAAATAATTTTGGAAATGACCGATTTACCCGATGAGAGCCTGATAAAGAGATAATATATAAATGTGCATAATATTACTGCCAATATGCTTAGCAGGACTGGCAAATACCAATCACTCCACGAGAAAGGGTTATCTTGAACATCTTCTGCCGGCCTTATGTCTTCCATATTTGTTGTATCAACTTCTACCGTCTTTACCTCAAATGGAATTTTATTTGTCATATAATCCCTTCCGTTTATTTTCAATTTCAGGGAAGGAATATCATATTTGCCGTTCTCCCAAGCTGTCAGGTTATAAGTCCTTGTATACATATTAAGCCCATTACCTATAGCTACGGTGTCATCATCCATATCTAAAACTTCTATAGCTGATGACATTGCATTCATGGTTTCATTTGTAGGGAATGTAATATGTGAATTAAGAGGTGCGACAACATTCACATGATATTTTACTTGCGCGCCAATAAGAACATTGGTCGAGTCCAGTTTTGACTCAACTTTAATTTGCGCGTTTATAGAAACAGTTGCACATAGTATAAATATTATAAAAATATATCTTCTCACTTCTAAAAACCTCCTAAATAATAAAGAATTGGTAATATCAACTTCTCTTGGCAAATAATATTATTAGTTTCTTTACGAAATCCTCATCTGTTGCAATAGAAACATTATCAATATTACATTCATTTAATATGGTCAATAGTTCTTCATTATGTTTTAACCAATATGCTTTATGTGCCATACGAAGTTTCTTGTCGCTTGTGTCAATATACATCTCGTGGCCTGTCTCCGAATCAACCACTTTCATCAATCCGATGTCTGGAAGTTCTTTAGCACGCCTGTCAAAGATTTGAACAGCCACAACGTCATGCTTCTTATTTACAATAAGGAATGTATCTTTATTTATAGATGCATAGAAATCGCTTATAACAAATACCGTACAATGCCGTTTTATTACTTTTGTAAGATATTCCATTGCTAAATTCAAATTTGTTTTTTTACTTTCAGCATGGAAATCCAACATTTCTCGGATAATGTATAGAATATGCTTTCGTCCTTTCTTGGGCGGGATATATTTCTCTACTCTATCAGAGAAAAAGATGATACCAATTTTGTCATTGTTCTGTATGGCACTAAACGCTATGGTTGCTGCTATCTGCGTCGCCAAATCTTTCTTCATTTGTAAGGTCGTTCCGAAATCTAAAGAACCAGATACATCTATAAGAAGCATTACCGTAAGCTCGCGTTCTTCCTCAAAGACTTTAACGTATGGATGATGGAAACGGGCCGTTACGTTCCAGTCAATATCACGCACGTCATCGCCGAACTGATATTCACGTACTTCAGAGAATGCCATACCGCGCCCTTTGAAAGCAGAACGATATGACCCTGCAAAGATATTTTGGCTGAGAGCACGTGTCTGGATTTCAATCTTCCTTACTTTTTTTAGTATCTCTGACGTTTCCATTAAGGGACCTCTACCTTATTTATTATCTTGCTTACAATTTCTTCGCTTGTTACATTATTTGCCTCAGCTTCGTAAGATAGCCCTATACGGTGACGTAAAACATCATGAGCAACAGCACGTACATCTTCAGGAACCACGTATCCACGTCGTTTGATAAACGCATACGCACGTGATGCTTTAGCAAGATTGATGCTTGCTCGCGGACTACCGCCGAATGTTATCATATTTTTCAATTCGGGCAACATATAACGCTCCGGGAAACGGGTCGCAAACACAATATCTGCAATATATTGCTCTATTTTCTCATCAATATAGACCTCATCGACCACGCTACGAGCCTTAATAATATCTTCTGATGTTATTACAGGTTTTACCTCCGGTAAAGCCCCTCTAAGATTTTCTCGAATAATAAGCTTTTCTTCTTCTATCGTGGGATAGTCTATGATGACCTTTAACATAAAACGGTCCATCTGTGCCTCGGGAAGAGGATATGTTCCCTCCTGCTCCACCGGATTCTGAGTTGCCATCACAAGAAATGGCTGTGGAAGACAAAAGGTTTTCTCACCAATCGTTACCTGATGCTCTTGCATAGCTTCCAACAAAGCACTCTGCACTTTTGCCGGAGCGCGGTTAATCTCATCGGCTAAAACAAAGTTTGCAAACAAAGGCCCCTTTTTCACATGAAAATTCTCATCTTTTTGAGAATATATCATTGTACCGACAACATCAGCTGGCAGCAAATCGGGGGTAAACTGTACTCTACTATATTGTGCGTCTACCAACTGGGCAAGAGTCTTGATAGCAAGGGTTTTAGCAAGTCCGGGAACTCCTTCAAGAAGTATATGTCCATCACTAAGAAGACCGATAATAAGAGAATCTATCAAGTGTTTTTGACCTACTATTACTTGATTCATTCCCATTATTAGATTGGTTACAAATGCGCTTTGTTGTTCTATCCGTATATTAAGTTCACGTATATCTATAGCTTCTGCCATATCTCATATATATTTATATTATAGTACTATTTATATTAATCGCAAAAGTACAACATAAATAGATGATAGCAGAATAAAGCCATCTAAATAATATTAAAAAAGTTTCCTAAAACCTACATTTTAAGAAACTTTTTCAAACAATATATATATTATAGTTTTTACTTGACCTTCACCTTCGGAACTTTCATCTTCGCACCCTCACCGAGTTCTGTAGTATCATTAAGGACTTGGAAATAGCATAACATTCCAGAACCGAGTGTAGAACGACAATAAGACTTCATTGTTTGACCGCTCTTTAATGTGATAATTGTGTCTATACCTACGATGTTATATGCTCCCATTTTTACTCTCGGATCAGCATTCATCTTATCGAAGTCCACTTCATCCTCAGTCTTATTGGCAGAAGTTTTTAAGCCCGGAGCCGGATTAACTTTTGCATTTGTCATAGAATCCTTATCTGCCATTGTTACTTGAGGTATCGCAAATTCGCTCTTCGCCACCTTATCATGTTTGAAATCTCCTAATATATAGATTCCAACGAGCAACCCTATGAACAAACAAATAACAGCAGAAAGCACTCCAATTATAATGCTGTGCTTATATTGACTACGGCTAACCCATTCTTGTGTATCTACGAATTCCTCTTCGTCCACATTTGCTTGTTCTACCATCACGTTTTCTCCCCTTTCATCAGTATTTATATTGCTTGTAATGGTAGAACTCTCGCGCCTCTCAATCACATCATTTGGATTGCCATCTTCCCCTGAAACTACTATATTATCTGTTGGCGCAGTTACAGGGCAGTCTTCTTTGTCATCCTTAATTTCCAAGACATTTTCTTGTACCATATCTTGTGGTGCGATTTCCTCCTCATTTGAAGATATTGTCTTTTCTTCCTGGACTTCCTTTTCAGTATTAGATGCAACCGACTCTCTTTTCTCTTCATCAGAATTGTCATGTTCTATATCAGAAAAGTCTACATCATCTTTCAGTACAACAGTTTCAAACTGAGCAAAAGGCTTATTGATAAGGTCGCGCATAGAGGTATCTGGAGTGAAAGAAACCTTATCATGGCCTTCTATCACCACACGAGCGCCTGTATTTACATTAATACTCTCACGCGGTTTAACACTTGTAACCTTGAAAGTTCCAAGACCTTTGATTTTCACTAATCTATCTGCATCCAGCCCTTTATCCACCACCAAAAACATTGCAGATATAAATTTCTCAACATCTTTAGTTGAGAGTTTACGCTGCTTGGCAATAACGCCGGCGAGATCCGTTATTGATATCTTTGCCATTAGCTTTCTCCTCCATTCTTTAATTTTTCTTTAACCACGGCATTAGGCTTAAAGTTTAATACCAATTTAGGCGGAACTAACATACGCTGACCGGTAGATGGATTCACCATAACACGCTCCAATCTCTTCTTTACTTCAAACGTTCCGAAACCGGGAACCTGTATCGAATCGCTATCTTCAAAATGTTTGCACATACCATCAAGCACATCTTGTACTATCTTTTGGGTATCATCAACAGAGAATCCTGTCTCAGCAGCAAGTCTTGATATATATTCTTTATTGTTCATAGCAATTATATTTTAGTCATTACGCCCCCATCAGACAACGGTTCCATAAATATCGAACTCCTCAGAACCTATTATTTTCACATCGTAAAAACATCCCACGTCAAGAGATTTCTCTTCACAAGGTATAAGGACTTCCGGGTCAACTTCGGGAGAACAAAATTCTGTTCGCCCAACGTAATAAGCACCTTCCTTTCGGTCTATAATAACCTTTAGCACTTTGCCAACCTTTTCAGTCTCAATCTCCGCACTTATTCTTTGCTGTATAGCCATCAACTTGTCTAACCTACGCTGCTTTATCTCCTCTGGAATATCATCTGCATAATGTAGTGCACTGTATGTTCCTTCCTCTTCCGAATATGCAAATGCTCCCATACGTTCAAAACGCACGGTCTTGACAAACTCCATAAGTTGTTCAAAATCCTCATCCGTTTCTCCGGGGAAGCCGACCATAAGAGTTGTGCGAAGATGAATGCCGGGAACCCTACGCCTTATCTCGTCTATAAGTTCCAACGTATCCTTCTTTGTTACATTACGATGCATACGCTCAAGCATCCTATCAGAAATATGCTGCAATGCTATGTCAAGATATTTACAGACATTCGGCTTCTCTCTTATCACATCAAGAAGGTCGAGAGGAAAATTATTCGGATATGCGTAATGAAGACGTATCCACTCCACTCCCTCAATGTCTGACATTCGGTCTATAAGTTCTGCTATATGCTGTTTTCCGTCAATGTCAACACCATAATATGTAAGTTCTTGCTCTATTATCTGAAATTCCTTCACGCCCTTTGCCACAAGCGCCTTCACTTCTTGCAGAATTTCGTCCATAGGGCGACTTATGTGCCGCCCGGTTATAAGCGGAATGGCGCAATAAGCACAACGGCGGTCGCAGCCTTCAGCAATTTTAATGTATGCATAATGGCTCGGAGTCGTGAGATGCCTGCACCCATCGCATGACTGTATTGAGGACTTGCACAAATCACTAACTAAAGTCTTGACATCAAACTTACCATAAAACTTATCGACCTCCGGTATTTCTTTCTCAAGCTCCTCCTTATATCTCTGCGAGAGGCATCCCATTACATATATTTTCTTCAGCAAGCCATTGTTCTTGCGATTGACAAATTCAAGTATTGTGTTGATACTTTCCTCTTTTGCATCGCCGATAAAACCACAAGTATTTATTATGGCTATCTCACCCTCCGGCTGTTCCGAATCATGAGTACACTCAAAGCCGACATACTCAAGCATACCCATAAGTCGTTCAGAATCAACGAGATTCTTAGAGCATCCTAAAGTTATAATATCTATGACATTCCGTTTCACAATTCCGTATTAAAAAGTGAGTCAACAAATTGTTCTTTATTGAATAGTTGCAAGTCTTCCATACCTTCACCAAGCCCGATATACTTTACCGGGACTTTCAACTGATCGGAAATACCTATAACGACACCTCCCTTTGCCGTTCCATCAAGTTTTGTTATGGCAAGAGATGTTATCTGGGTAACTGCGGCAAACTGTTTTGCCTGCTCAAAAGCATTTTGTCCTGTACTTCCGTCAAGAACCAACATAACTTCATCGGGAGCTTCCGGCAGCACCTTCTTCATCACATCTTTAATCTTCTTAAGCTCATTCATCAAGCCAACTTTATTATGCAAACGGCCGGCTGTGTCGATTATCACAACATCAGCATCGTTTGCCTTTGCCGAGCTTAATGTGTCGAATGCCACTGATGCAGGGTCAGAACCCATCTGCTGCTTTATTACAGGTACGCCGACACGCTCACCCCATATACAAATCTGCTCTACGGCTGCAGCACGAAATGTATCTGCCGCACCTAAATATACTTTCTTACCTGCTTTCTTAAACTGGTAAGCCAACTTTCCAATGGTTGTTGTCTTACCCACACCGTTCACGCCTACAACAAGTATGACATAAGGCTTGTGGTCTGAAGGCAAATCCCAACTATCATTATCATCGGTATTGTTTTCCATCAGCAATTTGGCAATCTCATCACGAAGAATACCATTCAACTCCGATGTCGACACATACTTGTCGCGCGCAACACGTTCTTCTATGCGCTGAATAATTTTTATTGTAGTATCTACGCCGACATCTGAAGTAATGAGAACTTCCTCCAAATTATCAAGAACGTCATCATCTACCTTAGACTTTCCAGCAACAGCACGAGTCAATTTAGAAAATACACTTGTCTTTGTCTTTTCAAGTCCTTTGTCAAGTGTTTCTTTCTTGTTTTTATTAAACAAACCGAATAATCCCATAATAATATAATTTGATGCAAAGTTAATAAAAAAAAGTGTAATATGTTTAGTTTTCTGGAATATAATGCCTTAGAACATTGATTCAGAGTACTTATTTGTACTTTACTTCTACCTTTCAAAAACGGCAACGAGACTTAACATTCCCGATTAGTTAATAATAAAATATAGTCAAACCTGTTGAAATAGCCACTGAACACGGTTGAGATGCGTCCTTGAAATTAGGATTATACTCTAAGCATTAAACTATTCTATAAAACTGTATGTAAGCACATAACCTGAAGTTATGCGGTAATAAACAAAAACAGATGTATTACCCTTTAGATTATCCACAAGTGCATGGCTATCAGAAACTATTATAACACGCATTTGCTGATAAGTGAGGTTTTCTTCCGAAAACAATTTATATACAGTTTCCTTTGCACACCAATTAATAAGACGTTTTACCGTCGTATCTGCAACTTCATCAGTGCGCATAAAACGTGATGCAATGCGGTCGACCCTATCGCTTTGATATTCAATATCTACACCTACTTGACACTTTGAAGACAATATAACTGCGACATAGCCGCAAGTATGACTGATACTGATATTATACCCTTTAATAGTTGGTTTTCCCGACGCTGTATGCTCTATCTTAAAATTTGAACTATTCAACATAGCTGCCAATAGAGAGTTTACAGCCTTGCGCTCACAATCACGTACCGATAGTCCTTCTGCTTTAGAAAAAGACCATAAACCAAGTCTTACATCGCCTGCTATATCTTCAAGGGAAACAAGCACTTAGCACTCCTCCTTATTAGCACATAGAACCGAATGAACAACTACTTTTACACGACTAATACGCCGTTCTTCCATTCCATAGATTTCAAATGTATAATTCTTGTAATCAATTTTCTCATGCATACTTGGGAATTCTCCTTTTATCTCAAGTATGAGTCCGGCTAAAGAATCCGCATCGCCCTCAACATCAGCAAACTCATCTGTATCAATATTCAGTATCTTACAAAAATCAGTGAGAAGAGTTTTGCCTTCAAATATATAAGTATTATAATTGAGCTTGGTATAATTTCTCTCCTCCTCATCATATTCGTCATTAATCTCTCCCACGATTTCCTCAAGAATATCTTCCATCGTAACCAGTCCGCTTGTACCTCCAAACTCATCGACAACAATAGCGATATGTACTTTATTATTTTGGAACTCACGCAACAAATCATCTATCTTTTTGGTTTCCGGCACAAAATATGGAGGACGGATAAGGCTCTGCCAACGGAAATTCGCAGGTTTTGACAAATGAGGAAGTAAATCTTTTATATATAATACGCCACGTATATTATCATCATTATCTTGATAAACCGGTATTCGAGAATAATTATTATCAACTATACATTTCAAAACTTCTTTAAATGTACTTCTGATATTCAGGTCAACAATATCTTGACGCGGAGTCATAACCTCTTTAGCAGTTTCATCGCCAAAGCGGATAATACCTTGCAGCATACTCTGCTCATTCTTTATTCCCTCCTTATCAGTAAGCTCCAAAGCCTGTTCCAAGTCATCAACACTTAATTGACGATTTTCTTTTTGCACGACTTTTTCAGCCATATTGCTACTGCTAAGAAGAATATTTTCCAAAAACCAGAATATTTTACGACAGAACAGAATTCCATCTACAGTCATTCTACAAAACTTCAACGGATTTTGCCGACTTAATACCTTAGGCATAATTTCGCCAAAAAGCAGCAAAAGAAAAGTAAGTATTACTGTTATGCAGAGAATTTCAAACCAAGCTTCATTGAATTTCAATAAACTATGAAAGAAATAATTACACAACATAATTATTGTGACATTCACGAAGTTATTGGTTATCAAGATTGTTGCAAGTGTACGCTCACTCTCTTCTCGGAGTAGCTGTATATTATAATCAGACCTGCTCTTGTCTGGTTCAAGCTCATTTATATCTTTCGGAGAAAGGCTGAAAAACGCTATTTCCGACCCACTTGCGAAACCTGAAACAAAAAGCAATAAAAAAGCTATTACTCCGGCTATGATTACACCAAGAGTAATTGGTTGCAATGTAACTAACGAAGATATATTTATTAAGTCCATTTATCAGAAAGGTATAGCATTATCCGTACTTATTGCCGGTTCTGCATCTATAGTATTAGTATTATCGTTTTTAGGAGTTGTGTCTTGACGTTTTGGAGAAAGGAGTTCCATGTTATCCGCATATATTTCCGTAACTATCCTACGCTTTCCTTTGCTATCGTCATAACTACGGTATCTAATGCGTCCTTCAACATACAACTTATCCCCCTTATGCACATACTTTTCTACAACCTTTGCCAAGTTTCGATAAAATATAACATTATGCCAATCGGTTCGGTCAGGCACCCTTGTTCCATTCTGCAACACATATCCTTTCTCTGTCGTAGCAAGAGAAATCTGAGCCACAGCCTGATCACGGTCATAATAATGTACACCCGGCTCTTTACCTACATTACCAATAAGCATTACCTTATTCATTTCTATATTTTTAGAAAGTTATTTCCACATTCCTAAATATTTGAATTTGAAGTTTTTTCCTTTTGCCGACGGGAACTGACTTCTGGAATCCACCCTGCCACGTAAATGGTCAACGATACGATTGTAGCAATCCAATCCAGAATTAGCCTTACAACGAACTACAAAATGGGTATCACGATACTCATGCTTGCCTGTTGCAGGAATCATTACAACGCGTTTGAAATCCAACGCGCCCTCATACCAACCTTCTTGCTCTTCATTAAGACGAAGGAGGACTTGGTTTGTTTCATGCCGTTCTGGAGTGTCGCTATTAATGCGCAATGCCTTTTTCTGCTTAAAGTCAAGCATAGTAGCCGCTTCTGTCTTTATGATAATAAAATAAACACGCGAGCGCACCTTATAGCGTTTAGGATAAAATACATCATTTACTGCATATTCCCTAATATCATCTTCCATTTCAGGCGTTAATTGGATATCTGGAATAGAACGAAGAAAATCTATTGCTTCATCGGCATTATATACTAATGTCTCATTATTGAAAAATCGTAAATATAAATTCATTGGAAATAAAATATGTTTTTCTAAATCGAAAGTAAAAAAAAGAGCGGAAAACGGGACTCGAACCCGCGACCCCGACCTTGGCAAGGTCGTGCTCTACCAACTGAGCTATTTCCGCCTTTTTCCTAATATAAGGAGCATTTCTCTAAATGCGGTTGCAAAGGTAATACTTTTTCTTTAACACGCAAAACTTTTCTTCTTTTTTTTTCTACAAATGTGCAAAAAAGTTGTTTTTTGCCATTAATCCATACGATACTTATAGTCTTCATACGCAAATTCTCGTAGAATTTCCAATTCGCCATTAAGATGTAACAAGCCTATTGCGGGATGGGATATTCCATTAAACATATTTGTTTTTACAGTCGTATAATGCAACATATCTTCAAAAATAATATTCTCCCCCACTTTCAGTTCATGGTCGAACTGCCAACTTCCCATAAAATCGCCGCTCAAACAACTGTTGCCTCCGAGCCTATATATATATAAGGAATCTTCAAGTTGACTATTTGAATCATCTATATCGACTATTTTTGCACCACGAACAACAGGTTTGTAAGGCATCTCAAGACAATCTGGCATATGACAAGTAAAACTTACATTCAATATTGCGGTGCGTATTCCTTTATCCTCCACCACATCCACGACTTGGGAAACCAGTTCTCCCGTCTGCCAACCGAATGCACTTCCTGGTTCAAGGATAATTCTCAGATTAGGATAACATTTATGCAATTTGTTCATCATATTCACAAGCATACCCGTATCATAATCAGCACGGGTAATCAAATGACCTCCGCCAAAGTTTATCCACTTCAATCTCGGAAGCCATTTTGAGAAATTCTCTTCAATACGCATTAAAGTCCTGCTAAATACTTCAGGTCCATTCTCACAATGGCAATGACAATGAAAGCCCTCTATGCCATCCGGCAGTTTTTCGGGAAGTTTATCAGCCGAGATACCAAAGCGTGTTCCGGAAGCGCAAGGATTATACAACATCACTTCTACCTCGGAATATTCCGGATTGATCCTAATTCCACAACTGACAGAAGGATTAATTTCTTTCACCTTATAATAATAGCGCTCATACTGGGTAAAGGAGTTAAAAGATATATGACTCGAAAATCGGGCAATATCTTCTATTTCATAATCCGTATAAGCAGGCGAATATGTGTGTGCCGGCACACCAAATTCTTCAAATGCGAGTCGGGCTTCATAAAGAGAACTTGCCGTTGTAGCATTGATATATTCCTTAAATATAGGGAAAGTCCTCCACAATGCATAAGCCTTAAAAGCAAGAATTACATCCACACTCGCACGTTGTGCGACATCGGCAAGAAGAGCAAGATTGCGTCTCAATTTCTCTTCTTCCAATACATAAACTGGGCGATTAATCCACGAAAAATTATCCTTGTCTGTTATCATGTATCATATTTTGGCGCAAAGTTAAGTTTTTATTTCCGATATAATTGCGTGTTTCGTATAAATTTCATAATTTTGCAACATAATATTGTAATAATGAAGCTCGCAATACTTACGAAATCCACTTTTTTTGTGGAAGAAGACAAAATACTGGCAACGCTCTTCGAAGAAGGATTGGACAATCTGCATTTATACAAGCCGGACTGTTCTCCTATGTTTGCCGAGCGATTGCTTACACTTCTTCCCCGCGAACATTATAGCAAGATTACCGTTCACGACCATTTTTACTTGAAAAATGAATATAATTTAGCAGGAATACATATTGACTCTCATTCGGAACAAATTCCAACAGGATACCGAGGAAAGATAGGATACACATGCACAGATATAAGTCGTCTGAAGGAGATGAAAAAGAAAGCCAATGTCGTTTTCTTGAAAAATATATTTGACTGCATCGAGTTCAAGAATGAGAAAGCTACATTCTCCATACGGGAACTGCAAAAAGCCTCAAGTCAAGGGCTTATCGACAAGAAAGTATTTGCATTGGGAGGTATCAGTCTTGAAAATGCAAAAATTGCTAAAGAACTTGGTTTTGGAGGCGTTGTCGTATGCGGAGATTTGTGGAATAAGTTTAACATCCACAATCAAATGGATTACAAAGATGTGATATTGCATTTTCAGAAATTGAAGAAAGCAATAACATAAGTTTCATAAAAAGAAAATTATAAAATAAACATAACAATATAATACAAATAAAACCATAAAACAAAATGAGCGAAAAAAACTCTTTCCTTGTGTTCTCGGGTACAAAAACGAGATACCTTGCTGAGAAAATTTGCCAAAGTTTGGAATGCCCATTAGGAAACCTTGTGGTAACGAAGTTTTCTGATGGCGAGTTTGCCGTATCATACGAGGAGTCTATACGTGGGCGAGACGTTTTCCTCGTGCAGAGTACATTTCCTAATTCAGACAATCTGATGGAGTTGCTTCTTATGATTGATGCTGCAAAACGTGCATCAGCACGCCAGATTATCGCTGTAATACCTTACTTCGGTTGGGCGCGTCAAGACAGAAAAGACAAGCCGCGCGTTAGTATCGGCGCTAAGTTGGTAGCCGATCTCCTCAGCGTAGCCGGTATTGACCGCCTTATAACAATGGACTTACACGCTGACCAAATTCAGGGATTCTTCAACGTTCCGGTAGACCATCTCTATGCTTCTGGGGTCATATTGCCATATTTACAGGGATTACAGCTCGACAATATCTGCATAGCATCTCCGGATGTAGGCGGCTCAAAACGCGCAAACACATACGCTAAATATCTTGGCTGCCCTCTCGTTCTTTGCAACAAGACAAGAGCAAGGGCAAACGTTGTCGACAGTATGCAGATTATTGGTGATGTGAAAGATAAGAACGTCATCATTGTTGACGATATGGTTGACACAGCCGGAACAATAACCAAAGCTGCCGACATAATGAAAGCTGCGGGCGCAAAGAGTGTACGAGCATGCGCATCACATTGTGTAATGAGTGGTCCGGCAAGCGACAGAGTACAAGACTCGGCTTTGGAAGAGATTGTTTTTACTAATTCAATTCCTTATACCGACAGATGTGCAAAGGTAAAACAGCTTTCTGTTGCAGATATGTTTGCCGAGACCATACGCCGTGTCGTAGAGAATGAGAGTATTAGTTCTCAATATTTGGTATAAGAAACATTTTAACAATATCAATGGGATTAGCTGCGGATAATTTTAATATATTATCATGGCTAATTCCTTTTCTCTTTAAGAAGAAAATCTATTATGAAAAAACAATCGACAATATTGGTTATCGCACTTGTCATTATTGGAATAGTAACTTTTTATTTGCTAAAAAACAATAACCATGCGCAGACACAACCTGCTTCAATAAGTTCGGAATCTAATAACGAGACTATTAGTGGTGAGATTGACGAAAGCAATAAGATAAAAGACTTTTCATTACCGGACATTACGGGCAAGGAGGTTTCAGTAATGAATGAAATCTCAAAAAACCGCTTAACTATAATAGACTTCTGGGCAAGTTGGTGCAGACCGTGTATGCAAGAGATGCCCAACATTAAAGCTCTTCATTCGCAATACAAGACTCTTGGCATTATAGGTATTTCGCTTGATGAGGACAAAGAACAATGGCAGAATACAATAAATGAACAGGATTTGAACTGGGTTCAATTATCAGACTTACAGGGCTGGAACAGTAAAGCAGCCCGGCTATTCGAAGTCAGCTCTATTCCATACACCATTGTAGTGGCACAAGACGGCACTATTATTGCCGCCGGATTGCGTGGAGAATCACTAAATGCTTTCATAAAAAGCAGAATGACATCTCAAACAGAATAATATCCTATTGTAAAAGGAATACCGGATTTCTTTATTTTAACGTGATTCGACATAATGACTTCTTTATATCCAACTCATGTTATTTTAATTTCATCTGCAATTTCCCATCCTTGCTAATCCGTAACTCTATAACATAGCAAGTTGACGCATCCGGTATTCCTACAACAGCATCTACATAAACGAAGTTAACATCAGAACGGGAAAATTGCAAGCTACGTAAAATAGACTTAGCAAGAAAATCTTTCGGTACATACGCAGAAAATTCCTGTTTACGGAAAGCATGAACATATATTAATTTTCCATTAGCATAGATATTCAGATAACCTACATTATCAAGATAAACATTGTCAACTTCTATACCGTCGTCATTATACAGAGATTTGATAACGCGTTCCGAACTCGGAGATAAAAGAATCTTACTTTCAAATCTTGTTCCTCCAACAATACTAACAGTGTCTGTCTTACTTATTCTGAAAACATTTAAGGCATACGGACGAATCTGACAGAATTCTTTCAAGAAACGTTTATCATTACCGCGCACTAAGTTTATCTCTTCCTCATTCTGATTCAAGATGCGAAGTGTTTGCTCAGACATTGATACTATCTTATAATGCTGAGTTTTATTACCTTGTAAATAAATACTATCATTGTACACCCAAAATTTAACTGGCATACTTGTCGTGTCGGGGTAAAAAATAGTATCACCTTTAGCCATAAACGAAGGTGTCTCTTCATCCTCACTAATCCATATTCCTTGCAGAATCTGCTTAGCACCCTCGTTTTCCTTAGCTGATGAATCTACATTACTCACACACCCACACCATAATATCTGCGACAAAAGCAATATTATATAACAAACACTTCTCATCTTTTTAGCAACCGACACAATGATATTCAAATCCTGCTTCTTTCAGTTCTTCCGGATCAAAAATATTACGTCCATCGATAACAAGTTTTCTCTGCATGGCCTTAGCTATTACTTCCCAACTTGGAAGGCGGAACTCTTTCCACTCGGTAAGCAGCAAAAGAGCGTCAGCATCTAAAACAGCATCATACATATCCTTGCAATATATAACGCTATCGCCTATTCTGCGCTTACATTCATTCATGGCAATCGGGTCATAAACACGAATTGTGCATCCTGCCTTTTGCAACAAGTCTATCATAACAAGTGCAGTAGACTCACGCATATCATCGGTTTCGGGTTTAAATGCCAATCCCCATAAGGTAATGGTCTTACCTTTCAGATCGTTAGCGCATGCTTTTTGCAATTTCTTGAATAATATAGACTTCTGTTGCTCATTTACTTTCTCAACGGCTTTTAGTACCTCCATTGAATATCCATTGCTATCGGCAGTCTTAATAAGCGCCTTTACGTCTTTCGGGAAGCAACTTCCACCATATCCGCAGCCTGCATATAAGAATTTCCTACCTATTCGTGTATCACTACCAATACCGGCACGCACCATATTAACATCAGCACCTACACGTTCGCAAAGATTAGCAATGTCATTCATAAAAGAAATACGTGTGGCAAGCATGGAATTTGCTGCATATTTTGTCATTTCGGCAGAAGGTATATCCATGAATATAACTCTAAAATTGTTGGTAAGAAATGGCTTATAGAGTTTGGTAAGCATCTTCTTGGCACGATCACTCTCTATTCCGACGACGACTCTGTCCGGACTCATAAAGTCTTTTATCGCATTGCCTTCCTTCAGAAACTCCGGATTACTTGCAACATCGAAGTTTATATCAACGCCACGCTTATCAAGCTCGTTCTGTATTGTCTCGCGAACCTTCTTTGCTGTTCCTACAGGAACCGTACTCTTCGTCACGACAACTATATACTTATTGAGGTTCTCTCCGATAGTCTTTGCCACCTGAAGCACATACTTCAAGTCGGCGGACCCATCTTCATCGGGCGGAGTGCCCACGGCAGAGAATACTATCTCCTGCTCATTTAGCACATCAGCCAAAGATGTAGCAAATTTCAATCGACCAGCCTTTACATTTTTCAGAACCAAATCGTCCAAGCCTGGCTCATAAATCGGAATTTCTCCGTTCTTCAACCGTTCTATCTTATTTGCGTCAACATCAACGCAAGTAACATTAGCACCAATCTCGGCAAAACAAGTTCCCGATACCAATCCTACATAACCCGTACCAACAATTGCTATATTCATAATCTTTATTCAAATATTTCTGCGTTATTTAAAGTTACAGCTTTCAAATCTTTCTCGCTCGTCAATACTTCTTCCTGAGCGATAGGCCAATTTATGCCGATTGTTTCGTCATTCCAACGAATGCTTGCTTCGTGTTGCGGAGCATACACATTATCTACCTTATAAGTAAATATTGCTTCATCACTCAAAACGAGGAAGCCATGCGCAAAACCACGTGGGATAAAGAACTGACGTTTGTTTTCCTCGCTAAGTTCTACCGCAACATACTTTCCGAATGTCGCAGAACTTTTTCTTATATCAACTGCGACATCAAGAACCTTCCCCTTAATAACTCTTACAAGTTTCGCCTGCGAAAACTCCCCTTTCTGATAATGCAGTCCGCGCAGGACTCCATAACTCGATTTAGACTCATTGTCCTGTATGAACTCCACATGATGCCCAATGTGTTCATCAAAATCAGCCTGTTTCCAAGCCTCGAAGAAATAACCGCGTGCATCGTTGAACACTCTCGGTTCAAGTATCCACACGCCGTCAATGTCTGTCTTTATATATTCCATCTTGTCTATAAACTAAATACATAACTCCTTAAATCATGCAAAGATAAGAATATTTGTGGAAACAAGCAAATTTTTCAATAAAGAGTGAAGGGTACGGAGAACGGAGAATGTGTATTAACGGAGAACAAAGAAACGGAGAACGTGCCTATCATGGCGTGGTCTCCGTTTTATGGATTGTTCATGGATTGCAATTTGTTTTGAACTGCAATTTATTCTACTTGGTTACTTACTACTTCACTATCACTTTCTTGCCGTTGATGATGTTAAGCCCCTTCTTCGGTACGCTGAGTCTGCGACCGCTGAGGTCGTAATATACATCCTGCTTGTTGTTCCCGTTAGCTTCGATGTCCTTGATGCCTGTCACGTCAGTGCCTTGTATGTTATCGAATTTCCACTCATATTGAATGTATGGAATGAAAAGCATTGGCTAAAACTCGAATTGGTTGAGCAATCTAAACTGATGCAGGTAAAATCTTCAGATACTTTTACTCACGTTCCATTTACTCTTCCCATGTTATCAGATTCCTGTCGAGTGAGATGAAATACTGTGAACCTCGCTCTCCTGTTATGATATAGTTGTTGGCAAGATGTTCATCAAACTTTTCAACGAATGCCTTTCTTATTCGAGCTATGTTCTCGTTAAGCGCATTTCCCAAAGGGTTGACCACTTTTGTTATGGTGAGGGTAAGTCTGGCCTCGTCCGTGTTGGGGCGTAATTGCCGATAGATATTGAGAAGTTCGTTGTAATAATCCTGTATGTGCTTGTAGATGATACCGTCGGGATAGCGCAGGAACAGGAAATAAATGGCTTTCGGCAATGCGCCCATCTCTATTTCCATGTCATTGTAGTCAGGAAGGAGGATGCGATAGTCTAGAGTGATAACCATCCGGGATAATGGTTCCTGTTTGTCGATAAACTCATGGATAGCCATCAACGAGACACCTTCAAGCCTTAGTCTTTGAACTGTCATACGAAGTTCACGTAGCACCTTTGCAGTCTCTATCAGACTGTTTTCCTCAGCCAATTCTTCTGTCGCATCTGTGATAGAATCATCTGATGCTTCGAGGCATCTGTATTCATCAGCATTTAATAGATCCAAGATTCTTCCCCACCACCTTTTTTTACTGTTAGATGCCTTGGGGAGACGCCGAACAGATTTTAGTTCCTCTAAAGATACTTCAGAAGCAGAAGGTGATAGACAAAATTGTGGCACATTACTGGCAGCGTTCTCTTCCAAGTCAAGACTTTCGCGCCGTCTTGACATTTTGTATGCGTGAATTTCGTTGCGTATCATTTTTTGACAATATGCTTCATGTGTTTCCAACATCAAACGCATCAAGTCATCAAGAATATCTGGCTTTGTGAAATCTATGTCCGACAGCACTACTTGCATGAATCTGACTTCACCAGTATATTTCTCCTGTGTTCCTTCAAAAATGAAAGAAGGCTTCAGGGGCTTACTCGCTTCAGGGGCAGAGATAAAAGGAACGAAAGCATTACTCCGCACCTTAGTTACAAGCAAATTGGGAGATAAATAAGGAGCATAGTATCTTACTTTGGCCTCGATATCATGTTCCCTCAACAAGTATGGCAGATAATAGAAATCCAATCCGATTTCCGAGAACATGGATTTCAATTCAAAATAGTTGCTACGGATGAAATTATTCACATCCGTATCATAGTCATTCTCAATGTAGAACACTTGGTTGTAATCTGGTTTGAATGGTAATTCCTTAAATTTTATTTCCTTTGCTGCCATTACTCTATTCTTGTTTGTGCGCCAGCAAGATAATCCTTGCCAGCGCATTGATTATTATGTTATTTCTTTCCAAACAGTTTGCCTATCAGGCCTCTCTTCTTCGGTTTTGAAGACGAAGGTGATGTTAGAGGTTCGTTATCGTCTGCGAAGTAGTCGTTTGTCTCAACCATGGAAGCACATGGAGATGCCATATCGCAGAACACCTTACCATAGAATTTGGTACGGCTAAGGCGCTCCTTTTTAAACATAGCCTCTGTCTCTTCTGCATTTGCAGAGAAGCGGAGTGTATTCTGTACACCAATTTCTCCAGCTACTTTCTCTACATCTTGGTCTGCACCGATATATGTGAATGTCCATCCCATCTGACGCAGTTCCTGAACAAGAGATTTTATCTGCTGCCCACTCCATGTGCGTGATGCGTTCTCGTAGCCATCGGTGATTATGGTAACAAGGATCCGATCGCCATGTGTCACTTTCTGTTGGAGTTCACTAATGCATATTCCCATCGCATCATAGAGTGCAGTGCATCCGAGCAGAGGATAACTCTCTTTGGTGATGTTATGAACTTCTGTTACAGGAACGGCTGAATAGATGCGATTGAGGAAGTCGGTACCAGCACTGAACGATGCCAGCGTGACATACTGCTGTAGTTCCGAATGTTCCTTTTGTGCCGTACGAATGGTTGTAAGGGTCTCGTTTACTCCAGTTAGAGCCTGATTGTAAATGGTTTCCATTGACCCGGATGCGTCAAGAATAACGAGATTGAAAATCTTCTGAGTTTTCATAATTGTGAATTTAAAATGTTGAACTTCTTGTCGTTTGACGATGCAAAGTTACACTGCTTTCACCGTTTCACATAGAAAAAAACATTTTGCAAGACTTGCAAAACAGAATCTTCTCATTCCGATATTCATTTATTTGTTCTACAAAATACTTTTTGTAGTTCAATGAGCGATTGATGGCGTACAAATAACAATTCAGGGACATTCCAAATAGAACGTCCCTGAATAATCTGCCACATACCGTAGCCGTATCTTTCACATCGGCACATCGGCCGATACTCGTTTATTTGTTCACCTGGAACTTAGTGCAGCCATCCTTGAAGAATGCGTTAATCTGTTTTGCAGCAGCAATACCGGCATTGATATTGGCCTCAGCAGTCTGCGCACCCATCTTCTTCGGAGTTGAGAAATAGCGTCCCTCGAACTTCGCGAAGTCTGCATCAGCATCAGGTTTGATGTCTGTAATGTACTTCAAGTCGGCACGCTCCTCAAGCAGTTTCAGGAGTTCTGACTCGTTGATAACCTCTTTGCGGGCTGTATTAACAACGATTCCGCCCTTCTTCATCTTGTTTACAAGAGCATAATTGATGCTCTGCTTTGTCTCGGGAGTAGCCGGAATATGCAACGAAACGACATCACACTGCTCGAAAAGAGCTTCCTGAGAATCTACCGCGTGTACACCGGCAGACTCGATAGCGTCTTTCGGGCAGAAGGCATCGTATGCGTATACATCCATTCCGAAGCCTGCTGCGATACGTGCAACATTGCGGCCAACGTTTCCAAAAGCAAGAATACCGAGTTTCTTTCCCATCAGTTCAGACCCAGCCTTGCCGTTGTAGAAATTGCGGACTGCAAAAACCAACATACCGAATACAAGCTCTGCCACCGCATTTGAGTTCTGTCCCGGCGTGTTCTCTGCCACTACATTATGTGCTGTAGCTGCCGCGAGGTCAATATTGTCATAACCTGCACCAGCACGAACAACGATTTTCAACTGCTTTGCTGCGTCAAGAACTTCTGCATCAACCTTATCAGAACGGATGATAAGCGCATCCACATCTTTCACAGCATCAAGCAACTGTGCCTTTTCTGTATATTTCTCAAGCAAAACAAGTTCATTGCCGGCACCCTCTACCTCTGCTTTGATACCCTCGACAGCCGCAGCCGCAAAAGGTTTCTCTGTTGCTACTAATACTTTCATATTAATTATATAATGATAAGTTTATAGTATTTATATCACATTTATACTATTAGTGCTGAGCTTCAAAATCCTTCATTGCAGCAATGAGAGCCTGAACGCCCTCTACGGTCTGGGCATTGTAGCAGCTTGCACGGAAACCGCCCACAGAACGGTGTCCCTTAATGCCAACCATACCGCGCTCAGTTGCAAACTCCATGAATGGTTGCTCCAATTCAGCGTATTCATCGTTCATAACAAAACAGATGTTCATGACAGAACGATCTTCCTCCTTAACAGTTCCACGGAACAGCCTGTTGCGGTCAATTTCTGAATAAAGCATATCTGCGCGTTCCAAAGCACGCTTATCCATAGCCTCTACACCGCCCTGTTTCTTTATCCAACGGAGATTCTCCAAAGCTGAATAGATAGGAACAACAGGAGGAGTATTAAACATAGAACCCTTTTCTACGTGTGTGCGGTAGTCGAGCATTGTAGGAATCTCACGTGGAGCCTTGCCCAGCTTATCATCCTTTACGATGACAACTGTAACACCCGCCATGGCAAGATTCTTCTGTGCTCCGGCATAGATGCAGTCATATTTTGAGACATCTACCGGACGGCTGAATATATCAGAAGACATATCAGCAATCAACGGCACACATACATCCAAATCTTTGCGGATTTCTGTACCATATATTGTATTATTTGTAGTGATGTGCAAATAGTCAACATCCGACGGACAAGCCCAATCCTTTGGAATGTAAGTATAATTTGCCTCAGCTGAAGAAGCTACTTCTACGACCTCTCCAAAATGCTTTGCTTCCTTAAGAGCTTTCTTTGCCCAAGTACCGGTATTGAGATAAGCAGCTTTCTTAATAAGGAAGTTACACGGAATCTGGCAGAACTGCAATGACGCACCACCACCGAGGAAAATTACAGAATAGCCTTCCGGTATGTTAAGTAGCTCTTTAATCAGAGCAACAGCTTCATCTACAACCGGCTGAAAGTCCTTAGCACGATGGCTGATTTCCATCAAAGAGAGACCAGAACCATTGAAATCCAAAATCTGCTTTGCCGTATTCTCAATTACTTCGCGTGGAAGCATCGATGGACCGGCATTAAAATTATACTTTTTCATCTGTTGTTATTTAAATTATATTAAACTCTAATGTATTGTCATTTACGAATGCGAAATTACGCTTTTTATTTCAATTAGACAAATATTTGGATACAATTTTGCCAAAGTAACACATTTACCAACTGCGTATTATCTAAATATACGAAATAAATGTCATCTCACTTTCTCTATAATAGTCTTAATGCCTTTTATCTTCTCTCCGGCAGTCTGCTTTATAACGGTATTGAGTTTGGTACGCGATATTGCAACATAAGAATAGCGCTCCTGTACATCAATCCTACCGATTTCCGAGACATCAAGTCCTCCTTTCTTACAAAGGAATCCGACTATATCACCCTTACTGATTTTGTCTTTCTTCCCTTTTCCTATATAGATTGTTACCATACGGGGCAATGCCGGCTTGGGAAGAACGGCCGGAATATTATAGGTTTCCGGTTTATCTTTAACATATTCAGGGACATTCTCTTCCGGCCCGAGGATAAAAAAGGTCTTTCCTGTTGCATCCCAGCGCGCGGTACGCCCTACCCTATGTATATAATTGTCTTCCTTTTCTGGCAGATGATAATGTATTATATTGTCTATATCAGGAATGTTAAGTCCTCTACTTGCAAGGTCCGTACTCACAAATATATTAGAACTGCCATTCGAGAACTTATACAAAGCGGCTTCACGTTCTTTCTGTTCCATTCCTCCATGAAAGATGCTGAGATAAAAACCGTTATTTGTAAGATAGTCTGCTGTACGCTCCACGGCATCACGGTAGTTCAGAAAAACTATCGAACTTCCTGCGCCAAGGCTACGAAGCAGGCCATTGAGTGTCTCCAACTTGTCATTTATAGGGCTCAACACCTTATATATATTCACCCGCTCCGATATTTGTTCTTCGGCGGAGGTATAATCAACAGTCAACGTCCTGCCCATATTCAGGAAGTGAGGGACAGACTCCGAGTTGGTGGCAGACAACAAGACCCGTCTTTCTATGGTCGGCAGATTATTTACCACACGAATCATTTCCTCATGGAAACCCATTTCAAGGCACTTGTCGAACTCGTCCAGAATTAACCATTTCACAGTTCCGGCATCGATGCTATTCTTGTCAAGATGGTCATTGATGCGTCCCGGAGTAGCAAAAACGATTTGTGGCATCACCTTTTTAAGTTCTCGGTGTTCATCCATAGCCGACCGTCCACCATAAAGACTTAGAGAACGAATGCCGCAACCAATATTTTTCAAGACTTCCGACGATTGCAATGCGAGTTCTCTCCCCGGCACAATTACCACGGCTTGAACAGCATCCGACTGTGGGTCGAGTCTTTGAATCAGGGGCAACAAATAAGCCAAAGTCTTTCCGCTTCCTGTTGGCGATACCACCATAACATCCTTATTACTATGCAAGATCGCATCAGCAACTTCCTTTTGCATTTCGCTAAGTTGCTCTATTCCGAGTTTATCTATGATTGTTTCGATATTCATTCTTTATCTTGTCTATTTCATCAAATTCCTTACCCATATTCAAATTGAGGTATATCGTATATAACGGCGATACCCATTGTGCTTTTTGTTCCGGTGCAAGCAAACGATATTTCTCCAAATATGGCAGACTTTCCTTATACAACGTCATTATCCTCTTACGTTTATCGCGCGACTTCTGTTGTACCTTGTCAAGTTCTATCGCTTGGTTGAAGTATGCCAAACCAATATTGTAATATGCCTCTGCCAACGAATCATCTTTCTCAATAAGTTTTTGGCAAAGTTTTATACACTCATCATAATGCCCGGTATTGAGCAATATCGTACTTTTCGCATATTGGAACATTATATTTGTAGAATCGGCTTCCAAAGCCTTATTGGCGATGTTCAATGCGGAATCGAGTTTATTCTCACTCTGATAATAATCCATAAGACGCGGGAAGAAGAACGGGAATGTCGGATATTTATCGAAACCAGTCTGCAAAGTCTCAATATATTCTTTCTTCATCTGTTTCAAGTCGTAAGCTTCCGCAAGATATTGAAGTACAAACTCATTGTTTTTTATATCCCTTTCTGCAAGTGTCTTATATTTCAAGACAACATCGGGAGCATTTAGTTTAATACCAGAATACATAGTCCAACGGGCAGCGTATGGCAATAATGTGTCTGTTGTAACATACTGATATTTCTCAAACAACGGATGATTGGCACATTCTATATATTCCTCCATAAACGCCATTGATTGCTTATAGTCTTTTTTATTAAGGAAAAACACACCGCCGAAATAGAGGTTTGTTCGTATTTTATTCAATAATATCGAATGACTTTCACGGAATTTAGGGTCTATCTTACCTTTTTTGTTTGGAAGGACATCTATAGAATCGTATGCCTCCATCGTATCAAACATCCTTTTGGTAATATTGAACAATTGGGACATATCATATTTCTGCTTCAAATACAACTTCTCATTGCCTTGTTCGTACTGGGCGACAAGGGAGTTTATAAGCGTTATCCATATTTTATGATTATTTCTGTTCAGCGAATCCTCCAGCAAAATACGCATTGATTTCTCTGCCTTTTCCAAATCTTTCTTGTTCTTCACCCACTCCCGAGCCTGAGCAATTTGCTTCTTTTGCGCGTTCATACTCAAAGGAAGTGCCCATACGAACAATATTATTAATAATATCTTTAGTTCTGAAAATCTCATCATATTCCGTCAATCACTCTTTGAATCCTGTAACAAGTGGCTTCAATTCTTCTAACTTTATCTTTTCTCCCAATACGGTATAAACCATATAAAGAGGCGTTACCCAATCGACCTTCTTGCGATGCGGGTCTTTCACCCTTACCCTTTCAAAGTAATTGCGCGCCTCGGCAAATACTTGTTTTATTTTAGTCTCATCTTCTTTCGACAACGTTCCCTGTTGCTTTTTTAGGTCTTCACTCATTTCTAAGGCCTTATTATTCAAGCAAACACCTATATTATATATAACAGGAACTTCTCCTGGAACAATTTCGTCTGAATGTTTATAAGCGTCTATCGCCTCATCCCAACGTTGCGCCTGCATGGCTATCTCGCCTTTCAATATCCATGGGATAGAATTATCCGGATTGTGTTCCAACTCTTTATCCACGAAATACTCTAACTTATGACGCTGCGATGGACGACTATAAAATCTCATAAGCCATGCGAAATATGTCTCATTGGTCGGTTCTGTCTCATAAAGACGGGTTATTACAGCAAGATATTTGGCAGAATCCTGCGCAGTTATCATTCTGGCATACATACATTGGGCTTTTACCTCAGCCCCTTTTTGCGCGGACTCGTCATAACGTAAGGCTATATCGGCATATCTGTCAGCCTCCTTGTAATTAAGTTTGTCCAAATTGATTCTGGCAATATGAGCTGAGGCAACACCCGTATAATCTTTCACCTCCATACTCTGACAGTTCCCTTCCTTCACCTTAATACAGAGTTTCAGGGCATCAAGAGCTTCAACATAGTTGCGGGAATGCTTATATATATACATACCGGCCGTTACGAGCTTATCTCCCAAGTATCTGAGTCTGGTAATGTTTGCTTTCTCAAATCGCATCTTAACGACACCCTTACGGTTAGGCATCCGGTCATATTCATCACATTTCAGTGAACATTCCACACCTGTTACGATAGCCCGACAGATAGCGAGCGAATCCCTAATCGCTTGATTGGAAACGATTTTCATAGCAGCCTCCGCACGCCGGTTCATGTCTTCCGCGACCTTGCGTGCGTCTGTATTATCAGCTCCCGCTATCATGGAAAAGGCCAATAATAATACCGAAAGTATATTTCTCTGATAATTCAAGCTCCCGTCCTAAATTGAAAATGCAGCAGACAATAAGCCTACAAAAGGCTATTATCCACTGCATTTATATTTATTGATTACTGAACACCAGCATCAGCAGCAGCCGACTGTGTAACAGGATCGTCCGCGCCGTTTACGAAGTAGTAGCATCCGTATAGAGAATAAGCCCAATTAGACTTAAACTCTTTCATTATATCAAGGTCTTTTGCAGCCTTAAGATAGTCTATAGCCTTGTTATAAACTGCATCGAACTGTTGCTTTACAACCGGAGTAAGTACTCCCTTATACTCTCCGACCTTGTCCTGAGCCTTATAGAAATAGCACTGGCCAATAGCAGAATTAAGGATTATACGGGTGTTATCGTCCTTTGCTTGAGGCAAAGCCTTTACCAAACAGTCGATAGCTGTATCATATTCCTTCTTCTGACTTGCAATCTGCCCTTTCATTGTAAGAGCAGAATAGTTATTGGGATCTGCTGCAAGTCTTGCATCAATCATTGCATCCGCCTTTGAGCCCTGCCCCATAAGGCTATACATATTAGCAAGATTCAGGAACACAGCTTCGTTGTTTGCATCTGCCGCATACATTCCTTCCAACTTATTCACGTAAGCAACAGAATCCTCGTGGTTCTTCAACTGTGCCTGAAGAATCTGCAATTGCAGAGTCTTTGCATCATTGCTTCTTTCTTTATCTGCTGCTGCAAGAACTACATACTTCTCTGCTTTTGCGAAATCCTTGTTCTGATAAGCATAGATAGTAGCATAATACGCAATGTTTGCAAGGTTTTCATCAGCCTTCTTCACACCTGCGAAAAGTGGACTCTCGTATGTGTCAACATAATCTGCGAGGAATTTATATGCGTTGGCATCATCCTTCTTGTTCTGATAGAAGATACCTCCATTAATCAACTGGCCACGAAGTGGATAGAGGCGATTGGCATTCGCGTCTGCAAACTTTGGCTTAACCTTTCCTTTGGCATTAGGAAGCTGGTCATACTTATTGCATTCGAAGGCTGCTGCCATGGCATTGCTCACAGCCTGATACAAACCGTTCTCGTCAACCGGCTTGTTGCCTTCCTTGCCCATTTGCTGGTTTGTTTGATTTTCAATCTGAACAGCCTGCTCGGCATTCACCTTGTCCAAGGCGAGATCTACGAGTTTATTATAGGCTTTTGCTTTCTCCTCGTCATTCGCAAGTTGGCCCAAAGAAGACTTTACGAGCTGCTCAGCCTCGGCATAAGTCTTGGCTTTGAGTATTGTCTTCAATACATCGCTGTCTCCAGCAAAAGCGGCTGACGTACTGAGTATCATCAATGCCGCAATCATAAGTTTTTTCATTTCACTATATTTTTAAAGGTTTATTTTTAAGTTATTCAAACTCAACAATTGTGTTGTCATCACTTTCATTGTCAGTTTGTTCCTTTTCATTCTGTATATTATCATCGGAAGTAGCACCAGATGTCATAACTTCGGTGTTCACATTCTGTTGCATACGGTTCTCTTCTTCTACCTGTGCTTCCAGTTCGCTGCTCATCACCTTACATACGCTTGCGATAACATCATTCTTCTTCGTGAGATTTATCAGGCGCACGCCCTGCGTCGCACGCCCCATCACACGACATTCCGACACTGCAAGACGAATGGCAATGCCACTCTTATTTATTATCATGAGGTCATTCTGGTCGGTAACATTCTTTATGGCAACCAACCTTCCGGTCTTCTCTGTGATATTCAGAGTCTTCACTCCCTTACCGCCACGGTTAGTCTTTCGATAGTCTTCCACCTCCGAACGCTTGCCATAACCATTTTCACTGACAACCATAACACTTTCCGTCTCCGCATCATTGACGACTATCATACCGACAACGTCATCGTCGCCCTCATCAAGACGCATTCCACGCACACCGGTAGAAACACGTCCCATCGTGCGTATAGTATTCTCATCGAAACGACAAGCGCGACCGTTACGGTCTGCCATGATAAGTTCATTATGGCCGTTTGTCAATCTTACGTCTACTACCTCATCGCCTTCATTGATGTTTATCGCTATGACACCGTTTGTACGAGGACGTGAATATGCTTCGAGACACGTCTTCTTCACGATACCCCGCTTTGTCGCAAAGATTACATAGTGAGAATTAAGGAATTCTTCATCATTAAGACCGCGCAGACGCAGGCAAGCATTTACGGAATCATCAGGCTCTATATTGAGCATATTCTGAATTGCGCGCCCCTTAGAATTGCGGTCACCGTCAGGTATTTCGTAACACTTCAACCAATAGCAACGCCCCTTCTTCGTAAAGAACAACATTGTCTGGTGCATTGTTGCCGGATATATATATTCGGTGAAGTCGTTATCACGTGTACGTGCTCCCTTTGCTCCAACACCACCACGAGCCTGCTCGCGGAACTCACTAAGCGGAGTACGCTTGATATATCCCAAATGGCTGATGGTTATAACAACCGGGTCATTTGGATAGAAGTCTTCGGCATTAAACTCGTGTTCGTCCGGAATTATCTCAGTACGACGCTCATCGCCATACTTATCCTTAACCTCAAGAAGTTCGTCTTTCATCACTTTCTTGCACAGTTCCGGATCATCGAGAATATTCTGTAAGTAAGCAATCTGACGTTCCAGTTCCTCATATTCTGCGTGCAACTGTTCCATGCGCAGACCCGTGAGCTGTGACAATCGCATATCAACTATAGCCTTCGACTGCAATTCATCAAGCTCAAATCTGCTCTCCAAGTTTCTCTGAGCCTCCGTCGGAGTCTTGCTCTGTCGGATGATATGAACGACCTCGTCAATATTATCGCAGGCAATAATCAGTCCTTCGAGGATATGAGCACGGTCTTGCGCCTTCTTCAACTCATACTTTGTGCGACGGATAGTAACGTCATGACGATGGTCTACAAAGTATTTGATGCACTCGTTCAGAGAAAGCAACTTCGGCCGCAACTGCAACGGGTTAGCCGGATTTGGAACAAGAGCGATATTGTTTACAGAGAAAGAGCTCTGCAAGGCTGTCATCTTAAACAGCTTATTGAGAATTACATTGGCATTGGCATCGCGCTTTATGTCAACAACAATGCGCATACCCTGCCTGCCGGTCTCATCGTTCACATTAGAGATTCCGTCAATCTTACCTTCCTTCACCAATTCAGCTATATACTCAATGAGCTGCTGTTTGTTCACGCCGTAAGGAATCTCGGTAACGACAATTTTGTCGTGAGTCTCGCCACTTTCGATTTCTGCCTTAGCACGCATGACGATGCGCCCACGTCCGGTCTCGTATGCGTCTTTCACACCCTGCAAACCGTAAATATACGCACCCGTAGGAAAGTCCGGAGCTGGTATATATTGCATCATCTCCTCTGTCGTTATCTCCGGATTGTCGATAAAGGCACAGCATCCGTCTATTACTTCATTCAAATTGTGCGTAGGCATATTCGTAGCCATACCAACTGCGATACCATTTCCACCATTCACAAGCAGGTTTGGAACCTTTGTTGGCATGACGCTCGGCTCTTGCAAGGTATCATCGAAGTTATTTGTCATTATCACGGTGTCCTTTTCCAAGTCGTCCATGATATGCTCACCCATCTTTGAGAGTCGGCACTCGGTGTAACGCATCGCAGCAGGAGAGTCTCCATCCACCGAACCAAAGTTTCCTTGTCCGTCCACAAGTTTGTAACGCATATTCCATTCTTGGCCCATACGTACAAGTGCGCCGTAGACAGAAGAGTCGCCATGCGGGTGATACTTACCCAAAACTTCTCCTACAACACGGGCACATTTCTTATATGGATTATTGCTTGTATTTCCGATACCGAGCATACCATAGAGTATGCGGCGATGTACAGGCTTAAATCCGTCACGTACATCAGGAAGAGCACGAGCAACGATTACCGACATTGAATAGTCGATATACGATGATTTCATCTCTTCCTCAATATTAATTTTTAGAATTCTGTCTTGATCAATTGTCTGATTCTCGTCCATTATTGACTTATTTTATTCTTGTTTTCTTAATATTTTATATTCAACTACTTTTTATCTGAAAATCAACGAAAACGGCATTTATTTTTCATCTAAGCCGTTTGCCATATTTTTTCAAGGTGTAAAATTACTACTTTTTTCTCACATAAAAAACGTTTACAACGAAAATATTGCGTTTTTAAGGGATTTTATTATTGATGAAAGTTATAAGCATAAGCAACTCCGGAAACTGTTAAGATTCTCCGAATATCCTTCAGTGGCTACCTTAACAGCCTTCAGTGGCTACCTCAACAGTGTTCAGTGGCTACCTTAACAGTGGTAAGTGGCTACCTTAACGGCTTTGATGTTGCACTTGGAACATGATTATTGGCAAAGTATGACAGATGGTGACAGATGGTAATAGATGGGTAAATGCGGTTAAGTAGCAGAGACACAGCGACTTACAACAGATCGTGACAGATGTGACAGATGTTTTTATAAAATGTCGGGGAAAATAAAGAAATAGTGTTCCTTAAAAGGAATGGTATTTTTATTTATTTCATAAATGTTATGCAAAACAAGTGTAAATATGTCACCTGTCACAAAGATAAAGCATAAGGTCAGGCCTTTCGCTTTCTTTTTTTCTTACGATAAAGGTTAAAGAAAAGGAAAAAAGGAACAAAAAAGTTGTTTCTTCACACACCAAAAAGACAATCAAAAAGGTTGACACCTCGTGATAAGTGTCAACCCTAATTCATATCGTTCACAAAAATTTTACCAGACAGCAATAATCTTCTATGCCGTGTCTGTTTAATGTAATCCCAAGAAAAGTGCCACAAATATAATTTTATTATTCCTTTATATATTGTGAATTGGTACAATAAACATCATAATATAGACAAGCCTTGACAACTTTATCTTTTCCATACTTTTGTTGCATCTCAGTAGTAAAATCTGATGTAATGTATGACGGATTGTAAGACGATGCGTCTTTAATATGGAAAGTCATCACTTGTGAATGTTCTGGGTTAGCTCTTTCTGTAATAGTGAATTCCTTAGTCTCGATGTCATATTTTGAGTCACATTCTATACGATAGTCACTATCAGAATTTGGAAAAAATATGATGGCATATCGTTGGAGTGGGGTTAAACGTGATGAATAGTACTGAAAATAGAATGTTGTAGGTTCGGTATAAATGAAACAATTCCTTTTATCCAATTCTTCCTCTATCTCCGTTCTTATTCCAGAAGAGCATTCTATGCCTTTTCTTATTGATTGTACGTACCAAGAACGTATGGTCGCATCGTTATGTATGTATAGATTGACATTATATTCTTTGTCATTCGCCATAATTTTAAACTTATTGCCTCCCAATGTTTTTGGAGTGATAAAGTGGATGTTGGTTTTATTGTCGTATGTTATATTAATCAAGTCTTCTTCCACATCATAGAACTGGGCATCTGCTCCTAAGTTCCCTGTATAGTCTTCAAGTCGCAGTTTTGCCTCTTTGTCAATATTCCAGTTTATAACTGGATTTAAATCAGAAAACTCATCGTCATCATCACATCCTGTGAATGCGAAAACCAAAAGATAAAGGAATATTCCCCAAAGGCATTTGTTTAAATTGTACTTTTTCATTTCTTGGGTGTTCTTTACCTTTTAACGTTCCACTTAAAGTCGAAATTGATACCGTTTACAGGTATCCGCATCATGAGTATCTTGCCCTTGGCATAGTTGATGTTCAAGAAACCAGACAATACATCTCCTTGTCGCATCGTATTTTTAGTAAGATAGCCATTTGTTTCGTTGTGAAGTTCACGTCTGTGCAATGTCTTGGTTATCTCACTTTGTGCAGCTCCGCCGTTGTCCCCATCGGATACTATCGCGTCAAACATCTCATTAAAGAAACGTATCCACGTCTGTTCGCGCCGCACCTTCTTCACATATTTATCGCTTGTATATACTGTTAGGGCTACGGTAGTGTCGCGTTTGTTCAGGAGTTTTACAATAACGTCCTCTGGCGCGAACGTGAAAGTCTTGCCGCTTCTGTTTGTAATGACAATGCCAGCCTGATAGTATGAGCCATAGTCATTCTTGGCTTTCGACAATGCCACGGCAACAGTAATAGAGTCTTTGCTCACGATTGTTACCTGTTTCCCGTTACGATATTCCGTTACAGGCTTGTCTATCTCTTGGATAATTTCATAATTTTGGGCATTACTTGCTATCGCCAAGAATAATGCCACAAAAGATAATAATGTTCTCATAAGAAATGTTTTTATATTAAAAGTTATTGTGTGATTGCCTTATTTTATGAAACCGCGGCTTTTTAGCTCCTCATAGTTCCATGTATATGGTCTGACTTCTTTAAGAGAAAAACTATTTGAGGATAAGCCTTTTATTTCAAAGGTATGTGTTGAGTAAAAATCTCCATTTGGTGAGTTAACAATATTTTTTATACTAAGAAAACCTTCAAAATGAACTTCTATATTTTTTCTCTCCCAACCAAAACAGGGTATTTCACTTGATGTTGTACCATTAGGAAGAATATCCGGTAACATTATTCTAAAGTATCCCGGATAGTTATATAGACTTCCTCCTTGTACGAGGTGATTTGGATAAAAGTTATTGTCTGCAAAATAAGAGTCTGCAATGTAGAATCTGGAAAAAAGCATATCTGAAGAAGAATGATGAGATGCTATTATAGGATTGACAATAATATTATATACACTACGTGAAAAAACAGTGTAATAATAATATGTATTATAAGTCCAACGACTATAATCACCATCAAATTTCCAGTTTCTTTCTATTTCTATTTTGGGAGTACTTGCCACATTCCATACTCCAAGACTATATCCCAATCCATTTAAAGCTATTCCGCTCAATGGTGGAATGATACCAGATGATGGCTGTTGGCTTGTTCCTGTTATAGTTGCGTTGCCTTGGCTTGTTAGGGTTATGTCATTATAAGTCTTTTTTGTGCTTCCCGTAAGCGATTTGAATACTTTGTTTAATCCTGCATTTACAAGTGCAGTCACGCCGGCTGCTGCCAATCCGCCAATAATAGACCTTGTTTCTGGTTGTGTTGTTGATTGCTGTTTCGCTTCCCATTTTTCTATAATGCTCTTTGCTCCCTGTCCTGCTGCGGATGCAGCCCCTTTAATCAAAGAACTTGCAGAAGATTGTGATGTCGTAACATAAGAACCTGATGTGTTGAACATCATCGTTCCTGAATAGTCATAATTTGCTTGATTTAAAGAAATACCAGAGATGTTCAGATGCTGTGAGATGCTGCTTTCATCGTAAGCCAGTTCTACCATAAAACAGTTCCATCCTCGTGTGAAGCCTCCAGCTTTTCCTTCATCAGTGATGTTGGTTGTATATATTCCGCTCTTTTGTGGGCCATCGTATGGTATGGCGTTTTCATCAGCAAAATTGAAAAGACGGGTAGAGCCGTCTACTGTCAAATGCCATACACCACAGTTATTTTGAGACAAGTCTTTTTCAATATAGCAGAAACCTTTAAGAAATCCGCTGTATTTATTGTAAAAAAGAATATAGTTTGCGTTCTCTGATAGTTTATGATAGTTATAGTTTCTTGTATATCCCTTGATTTCAACTGTTGAGAAGAGAATTTCCCAGCCGTCTTTCTCTTCTACGTCTTTTCGGATGTCTCTTGGAACCAGAGTTAGTGCCAAATCACTCCATGGAGCTTTTACTTCTGTTTTTCCATTCAGAATGCAAAGCTCTTTGCTTGTCCATGTCGTGTCTTCTAATTCTGACCGAGTTTGAACTTTTAATAATTCTTTTTCAGTTACCACATCTGGCATTAAATCGTCCGATTGTGAACAACTTATGTACAATGGGATTGATAGTGTTAACAACAATAGTTTAATAAAGATTCTCATAATAAATAATGGTTAAGTTAATATTATAGGTTAATGTATCCGAAAAAGCAAATGTTATTTCTTGTCAGCCTTATCTCGTATTCTCCAAACAGACTTTCGGGTAGGGTGATGATATCTGTGTCCGGAGTAATAAATTCAGAGTATATAATATTTTCATCATTATCGCCTATTAATTCAAACAGGTAGTATTCGCACCCTTGGGATAATTGCAATATATTGTTTTCTTGGCTAATGACAGGTTTCCTTATAGGAGATTGTGGTTTTTTATCAAAATAGTTGCTCGTATCATCATAACTTACCTTTATTTGTAGGTTTATAAACGAATTGTTTGTTCCTGCTTTGATATTTCCTGTGAATGCCAAAAGCAGCATTGTTGTGATGGCTAATAAATGTTTCATACTTTTTATTTTTTTTGGTTTTATGTACAAATATAGGCAAATAGAATGGGAATATTGCTAAAAATGGATTACACATTTTACACAATAATCAAAGTATAGGATTGCTATGTTACTGAAAATAAGAACGTTAAAGAGATATTACACATTTTACACGCTTTGCGTTGGCGTATGAATTTTGCCCCTTTGACTTGGTTAAGTTAGTCAATACAATTTAGTACAGAGGCTCTGTACTGATTGTACAAACGTGTTGTACAGTTAGTACAAGGCTTATGTATTAACAGTACAAGGCGTGTGTACAAACTGTACAAGACGCTTGTACAGATTTGTACAATGGCTTATCTAATATTTTACATGGTCTTTATGTTGTGATTTAAGTCTTTTGCACCCTTGTCGTTGAATAGCTTTCTGTTTATGCTGCTGCGTATGTTTGTTATATGTTGAGATGATATATCAAGCAAATTCCTTATCTCGGAAGTTTGAAAATTTAGTCTTATGAGTAAGCATATTTCTATTTCGCGTGGCGTCAAGCCATATTCGTCCATGCTTATGGCTTTTATGAAATCCGGGATGAATTTGTTTGCAATCTCATAGAATTCTTTCCAGTCTGCATTGGACGGCAGTTTACCCAATGTGGCATATTGGCGAAGTGTCTTTACTATAGCGGTTTCTGTGATGCATTCTTCGTTGCTTATGTTTCTTGTATCATCAGTTCCGCTTAATATAGACAATGTCTGCTGGAGTTTCTTCACTTCATTGTGCTTTGCTTCTTTGTATTCTTTATAATTGTTTTGTAACTGGGCGTATTCCTTTTTTGCTTTTTTGTATTGTTGTAAAGTCTTGTTATATTCTTCTTGTGACTTCCTTAACATATTGTTCTTTTTCTTCCTCTGTTTGGTATACACCTTATATATAATATATGTAGCCAATAGTATGAATACAATAAGTCCGCTTATCCATATTTTATAATATTCTGCTTCAACAGTTTTCTGCGCAGCAATCTGCTGGTTGTGGCTATAATCATATATCGCCTGCATACGGCGGACCTTGTCAGTAGATAATAGCATATATGATGAGTCATTATATTCACAATACATACGGGCATACTTCGCTACGGAGTCGGCATTGTTTCTCTTTGCGTATATTGCCATTAGTCCCTTGAGTGGAATTTCATGATTAGGCATTTCAAGTGGAATCTTTAAGACTTCGCGATAACAATATTCAGCAGAATCTAATTTGTTGATACTTTCATAATACCATCCCACAAAATTATAACAACCTTTATGCTCTTCGGTAAATTTACCATTTTTATCAGTCCATCCTGCATTTTGCATTAGGTCATCAATGAGAGATTTGGCTTCTGCTGTTTGTCCCATTGTTAGATATGTATAAATTGCCGCAGGCCAAGTTGCGGATGCTCGTTCTTTATAACCATATTTTAGAAATAAACCATGTGCGGTCTTACTAATTGAGATAACAGAATCATTAATACCCATTCTATAATATGGACCTGTAAGATGCTCATAGAATTGTAGGGCAGCCAATGTGTCTTTTGCTTTCCAAGCATATTTGACGGCAAGTTTCTCATCACGTAGCTCATATTCCGGTAATAGCTGCATGTGGAACAAATCTGCTGTTTGTCCGTATATCCTGCTTAGAGTCTTATAGTCGCAATCGTTGCTCGTCGTGTCGGCCCGCTCTATGGCGTTATGGAAGTATTCGAGTGCGACCATTGGATTGTCCATATCCGCATAGGTACGTCCCATGAGATAGTTAGCAAGCATCTGTTCGTTGGGAGTTCCGTGAGAATCATAGTATTCTACAACCTCTTTCATTATGCTGTCGGAAGTGAACGGGATGTATGCCTTGTTTTGTGCACTGGCATGAACGAGATAGTAACGCATCTGCTGTTTGCGAGTCAGATTCTCTACATCAACACTGTCGAGAATCCGCAACGCTGAGTCCGGGTTCTGTCCTGTTAGTTCTTCTGCTGAATTTAATAAGGCTTCCGCCTTTGGGTTTCTGCTGCATCCAATAACAAGTATGGATGATAATGCAATTATGAAAAACGCTTTCATTTATATTTTGTTTCATAGTTATATGTTGCCATCCTAATACTATTTGCACAGGGACAACATATTTGTGCAAAGGTAATAAAAAGCTAAATTAAAGAAATATAATTCTAAAAGTTTTTTGTCATTTTGCACTGAAATACATTCTTATACGTAAAAAATGAAGCGAAGACAACCCTTATAGCCAATATCTGAGGGGAAGGATAGTGGCTATGCTACATTAATGTAGCCGTTTGAGTGCCTCAAGGTGGTACTTTAAGAATAAAAAATCTTTTCAAAAATATCAAAATAATGTTGATAATATAGATGGTTTCATTGAAAATAAGCTATCTTTGCATTACATAATACTCCGCAAAGGGTGATATATACAATAATAATGTGAACTATAACAACATTATAATATTTAGAGATTATGAAAAAAATTAAGATTTCAGCACTTGCATTGTGCTCATTATTGGTAGTAAGTTGTGCAACAAACCAGGGAACAGGCGCTCTTGCCGGAGCTGGCGGTGGTGCGGTATTAGGCGGTATCATCGGAAACATCATTGGCAAGGATTCTAAAGCTACGGCTATTGGAGCTGCTATCGGTGGAGCTGTAGGCTCGGGAGCCGGCGCGCTCATCGGTCACCACATGGATAAGGTAAAACAGGAGGCTCAGGCACAGCTTGATAACGCTAAGGTCGAGTCTATTACAGACGCAAACGGACTTTCAGGAGTAAAGGTTACTTTTGATAGCGGAATCTTGTTCCAGACCAACAAAGCCGACCTTAACGCATCTTCAAAGAAGGAACTTGCTAAGTTTGCCAATGTGTTGAAGAACAACTCAGACTGCTCTGTGGACATCCACGGATATACAGACAACACCGGTTCTGATGCGATTAACAATCCTTTGAGCGTGAACCGTGCAAAGAGTGTATATAATTATCTGACTTCTTGTGGCGTGTCTTTGACTCAGTTTAAGAACGTTTCAGGATTCGGAAGCAGCAATCCAGTAGCCGACAACTCTACAGCAAGCGGCAGACAGTTGAACCGCCGCGTTGAAGTTTATCTCTATGCCAGCGAGGCAATGATAAACGCTGCAAATGCAGGTAACTTATAATAATATCATAAAACGATAATTGTGCCTTGACGGCTATATATCTATAGCAATGTCGATTAGACGCACTTCTTACGCAGACTATACGCACTTCTTACCCGTGTATAAAAGAAGTTTTCGTTTAGTCTGCGTATTATGTGATAGAGTAGAGACCTTTCAAAGAGAATATTTGTATTGCTAACGTGTAAAAATACCGATAAGTTTAAGTGATTCTTGTGAGAAAAATAATTGGTTCCATCAAGTGGGTAGTAGCCTTTTTCTTTGTCTCCTCCATATTGGCTGTGGTGCTTTACCGCTTTGTTCCGGTATATGCCACACCGTTGATGTTTATCAGATGCTATGAACAGATAGAGAAAAAAGAGGAGTTGAAACTGCATCACCATTGGGTTGGCCTTGATGAAATGTCGCCATCAATGCCTGTCGCTGTTATTGCGAGTGAAGACCAACGGTTCATGCAGCATCATGGATTCGACTTCAAAGAAATACAAAAGGCCGCTAAAGAGAATCTTTCGGGCGAGAAGAAACGTATAAGAGGCGGTAGCACCATATCACAACAAACTGCGAAGAATGTGTTTCTGTGGCAGGGGCGGTCGTGGCTGCGAAAGGGATTGGAGGCCTATTTCACGTTCCTTATAGAGATGATGTGGAGCAAACAGCGTATAATGGAAGTCTATCTTAATTCTATCGAGATGGGAGATGGCATATACGGAGTGGACGCTGTGGCGCATCTGCATTTCGGAACAGACGCTGCTGGACTGTCGCGTGCCGACTGTGCGCTCGTTGCAGCTACGTTGCCGAATCCCCGCAGATTCAGTTCCCAATATCCCAGTCCGTATATGAAGAAAAGACAACGGCAGATAGAAGTTCAGATGACATATATTCCGGCATTCCCTAAAGAACACTAAACAATGGAAAAGATACTAAGTCAACTAAACGAATCGCAATGTGAAGCGGTGAAATACAATGAAGGCCCGTCTCTCGTGGTAGCCGGTGCAGGCTCTGGAAAGACGCGCGTCCTGACCTATAAGATAGCTTATCTCATATCACAAGGCATGAATCCGTGGAACATACTTGCACTTACGTTTACCAACAAGGCCGCAAAGGAGATGCGTTCACGCATTGCCACACTTGTAGGGGAGGACACCGCGCGCCGGCTGAATATGGGAACATTCCACTCGGTGTTCTCACGCATATTGCATATAGAGGCGGCAAGCATCGGCTATGAGCCAAGTTTTACCATATATGATGAAACAGATTCCCGTTCGTTACTCAAGAATATCATAAAAGGTATGGGGCTCGACGACAAGAAATACAAGGCCTCAACGGTTCACAACCGTATATCTATGGCAAAAAACCACCTGATTACGGCCGAGGATTATGCCATGGACAGAAGTGCCCTGCAACGAGATTTTGAAACTCGAATGCCTGATATGCACAACATATATACAGCATATCAGGCCCGTCTGAGGCAGGCTAATGCAATGGATTTCGATGATTTGCTCGTAAATACCTATCTGCTTTTCCGGGATAAAAAAGATATTTTGCAGAAGTATGAGGAGCGTTTCGACTTTGTGCTTGTTGATGAGTATCAGGACACGAACTATGCCCAGCAGTGTATAATGATGCAACTGACCGAACGGAAGGCTAAGATTTGCGTGGTTGGCGATGACGCTCAGAGCATATATGCCTTTAGAGGGGCAAACATAGATAATATCCTTAACTTCCAAAAGAATTTCCCAACATCGCGACTTTTCAAACTCGAACGCAATTATCGCAGTACGCAGCATATCGTTGGAGCGGCTAACAGTCTTATCAAACACAATGAACGCCAGATACCGAAAGATGTGTATAGCGAGAATGACAAAGGGGATAAGATTCTTTATAAGCCGGCATACAGTGACAAAGAAGAGGCTATCATTGTATGTAATGAGATACAGAGAATAAAGAAAAAGGATAATTGCGACTATAATGACTTTGTCATTTTGTATCGGACAAACGCGCAAAGCCGTTCGTTTGAGGAGCAAATGATAAAGATGGCAATTCCATATAGGATATATGGCGGTCTGTCTTTCTACCAAAGAAAAGAGATTAAGGACATTATAGCCTATTTCAGAATGGTGATGAATCCCGATGACGAGGAGGCTTTCAGAAGGATAATAAACTATCCGGCACGAGGAATAGGTGCCACGACAACACAGAAAATTCAAGATGCGGCACAGGCTAATGAGGTCAGTCTGTGGGAAGTAATATGCAATCCCGGGCACTTTGGTTTGGATGTTAGCAAGGGTACACAGAACAAACTGGCAGGATTCCGCAACCTTATAAGCGAATTCATCGCGATAAATTCAACTACCGATGCGTATGAACTGGGACGGATGATAATAGAAAAAAGCGGAATACGCAACGATATATACTCATCTAATGAACCGGAAGATATTGCACGCCAGGAAAATGTGCAGGAGTTTCTGGGGGGAATACAAGACTTTGTAGATATTAAACGCGAAGAAGGCAATGAACATGAGGCTCTTCTCGGAAACTTCTTGCAGGAAGTGGCATTGCTTACGGATTCTGATCGTGATGGCGAAAGCACCAATAAGGTGTCAATGATGACGATACACGCAGCCAAAGGCTTGGAGTTTCCGACTGTCTTCATTGTAGGTTTGGAGGAAAATATATTCCCGAGCCAGATGTGTATAAGCTCGAAAAAGGAGATTGAAGAGGAACGACGCTTATTTTATGTGGCGATAACACGTGCCGAGAAGCATTGTATTCTGACCAATGCCAAAAGCCGTTTCCGCTTCGGCAGAATGGAATTTGACAGTCCGAGCAGGTTTATTGCAGAAATAGACCCAAGTCTTTTGGCCGTTGACAACGGCACTGGTAAGGCAGAAAGTTATGGCAGGAATTCATATCGAAAGGATTATGAGCCTAACAGGGCTTATATCGGGAGCAGGATGTTTGGCGATGAATACGTGAATTTTGGTGATAAGATGCAAAATTCACGGCCAGTTGCGAGCCAGTTCCGTGCCGATGTGAAACCTAAGATTACCTCTCCGCGAAAACCTGAACGTGCGGTAGACCCTCTGAGCGATTCCTTTAAGCGTGTGATTGCTGCGAGTGGAGGCAGATTGAGCAAAGTTACTGATGCCATGACAAGCGGGGGGCGCGTGGCGTCATCCGGCACTGCACTTTCTGTTGGTAATACAATAGAGCATCAACGCTTTGGTATCGGCACAGTATTGAATATAGAAGGCTCCGGAGAAAATACAAAAGCAACCGTAGAGTTCCGAAACGCAGGAACTAAACAGTTGCTTCTGAAATTTGCGCGCTATAAGATAATAGGGTAGATAGCCGTGGAACGGCTTATCTACCGCATAGACTTCTATATGGACACATCTGGCAAAACTTTATCTCCGAGGTAGGGGTGAAAGAAACTTTTGGCTCGTATATCTCGGAAATAGTTTGTTTGAGAAGATTCTCAAAGTCTTCCTTGTATCGCTGCACGTCCATGATTTCTTCTCCACCAATCCTTAAAACCGGGGAATAGTCTTTCTTGCCTAAACTCTGTATGAACAATAGTGCGGGACTTACAGGCTTCTGTTCCGGATTATAGGTTTTGTCATTTTCACTCTCGATGATGCTATACAAAATCGCTTGCAGACAATAGTCGGAATGCTTTTTGAGAATATTATTCACATCAAACACTTCTTCTATGGACTTTAAGTCTGTTGGTCTGACAGTACCACTCTTATAATCAACGACACGAAGTCTGTCAGAAGATGTGCCTACTCCAATCTCATCTATTCTGTCAATACGTCCGCCAACTTTTAATTGGAACATCCCTTCCGAGGTTTCTATACTATATTCTTTATATACTTCACTCTCATGAGCAAGTACCATGAACGGCACCATGCGCTTGTCATATTCAAGCAACTTGCCAAGATATTTTATAATAACTTCTCTGATGATTAGCTGCAAGCCGTTGAGTTCCGGATGTGTCTTTGTTCCTTCCGGAAGATTGAAGAGTTCTTCGCTTATAGCTTGCTCTACGACATCAAATATTTCTGTCTTGTTCCTCCTTAACCTTTCTAATGGCTCGGCAGAGAGAATGGCTTCGGGTAGCAAATTCTCATACATTAGTTGTGCCGCACGATGGAATATATTTCCGAAAATTCGGTTGTCTACTTTGTCCTCATCTTCATTCTCTTGCTCTTTCAACTTCACTACATAGTTATAATAGAACTGCAAAGGACAACGCAGGTACTTGTTGATAGCTGTGGGCGACAATACATTCATTCCTTTGAGAACGGACATGATAGTCTCGCTCTTTTCGATAGGTCCAATTTCGAATGACGAAGTAATTTGTCCTGCTTGCAAAGATTTGCGTTTTATCGGCAGGCCAAGCTCTACAAGAAGTTGCAGCATAAACCGACTCATTTCACCGGTCTTTGAACCTTCTGTCGAATTATTATATAAGATGGTTACGTCTTTTGCCCTTTGCAGGAGGCTATGGAAATAATAACTATATATAGCTACCTTATTATCGATAGTTGTTAATCCGTATGCTTTTCGTATGGTATGTGGGATAATTGACGAATCATCAACGCCTTTTGGCATATTTCCCTCGTTGCAAGAAAGTACGAGAATATGCTTAAAATCGAGATTACGGGTCTCAAGTACGCCCATAATTTGCACTCCGACAGCCGGTTCTCCGTGGAAAGGTATAGACGTAGAGTTAATAAGCTGGTTCACGAACCTTTGTAAGGTTGTCTTGTCTATACTAAGGTCGCCCGACTCAATAAGGTCAGAGAGCCTGTTGAGTAATGTATACATACGGAACATAGACTCCTGAAACATTTGGTCCTTGTCCTTAGCTCCGTTGATGGCAATCCGTTTCACAACAGATTTCATCCAGTTTATTATGCTGAGATTGTCTTTATATAAACCAATCTCGCCAAACAATAGCGATAAGCCTTCATCTTTACATAGAGTTTCCCGTTTTATATAAAATAGCTTGTTATCGTTAATCTCTTTTAATAGTGTGGCTGATAATTCGGATATGTATTTGGAATAGGGATGCCTAAGTAGCATACTGACGTGATGCAAACGGCATGAATCTTGTTTCTTTGCATATCCGAAATAGAGAAGAGAAAACATCTGGGTAATCAATGATGCAATAGGAGTTTGTTGCAATGGGAATCCCGTGGTTACATTTATCTCTTCAGCCTCTTTTGGAATACAGTGTATCACTGTTTGAAGCAGCCCTTCGCTACAAAGTATGATTGCAGTTTCCTTTCCGTCTTTTATACGAGTTCCTTCTTTAAGCCATTCGGAAATGTATCGTGCTTGAATATCCTCTGTCGCTGCACTGATAAATGTTATATCTTTGGGCTTTGTCAGATTATCATATATTTCCGTATTATTACTATCGAGTTCATTTGGAAATCTTTCAATATACTTGCGAATATATACTCCCGCTTCATTATTATGCAAATAATATTTGTCGAAATCCCAGTAAAAAGCAGCTCTTCCTTCGTTCTTAAGTCGTAAGAAAAGACTCTTTTCTACTTCCTGAAGCACATTAAATCCAATGAAGATATATTTGTCAAAACGAAAATCTATTGATGGAGTATTGGCAACCTCGCTATATAACATACCTTCGTATGCTAATCCCTGACTGCGAAGACGTTTGCGGAAATCTGCATATATATCATATAAACGACTCCACAATTCTATAAAACGCCGTTGCAGATGGCTGTCATCAGTCTGGAAATTGCTAAAGAACCGTTTTAAGATACTCTTTTGTTCATCATCCAAATATGATATATCGTCATATTCATGTAAGTCTTTTAGATTGGCCAAGACTTTTCCTGCATCAGCATTGTTCTTATCTATATCGTCAAAATCAGCAAGTAATAGTTGCCCCCAACCATAAAACTGGTCAAGAGTTTCTTCCTTACCAGTTATGTGAACAAAACTTTTATGAAGTTCGCATACTACTTTTATGGAATCGGCTATTTGCAGTTTGGAGTGATTGCGAAACAAGTCGCTGATTGTAATGTATGACGGACTCCATATTGGATGGTCTGCCTTTGCAGCTAAAGCTTGGTTCAAGAAGAGAGCAGCGCGTTTGTTTGGAAATACTACCGCTATATTAGCAAGGTTTCCGTTATATTTCTTAAGCAGGTCTTCTGCTACATATTCTAAAAACGTTTTCATATCTTATGTCCTATGAATAATTCTTTGAGGTTTAATAATATATATCGACCATCTTAATCCACTTCTACTATATTGTTGCGCAAAACATACCATATATATCCACGCACACCTTTATAACCCATTTGGGAAAGAAGCTTCATGTAATTTGATACCTGCTCTTTATATTCCGGACGTGGCACACCAAACTTAAAATCTACAATAACAGTTTCTTTATTGCTTACCATAACGCGATCCGGGCGATATTCAATAAGTTTTCCTGCGGAATCTTTCGTAAGGATTGTACATTCATTATATAATGTCCATTCATCAGAGAACCATTCCTTAACAGTTTTATCTGACAGAGCAGTGTCTAATTTTGAACGTAATTTCTCTACTGAAATATCATCATCATATATTATACCGTTCAGTTCCAACTCTCGTAGACGAGATTCGATATCGGCTGTTGTGCGTATCGTTGAAAAGAGCTTGTGTAAGACATTTCCTATTTTAATATAAGAAAGGGTAGGGGATTCGCCTTCTCCACTAACAAAGTCTTTACTTTTGTTACTTTGACGGAACTCGATGGGAGTGTCATAACTTTCAATGTCTATTCTATGCGGTTCAATATATGATGTAAACACATTTGACGTTTGCTGCTTTTCCTTATTGGACTCATCTCGAGGTACACATAACTGGCCGTATTCAAAACATATTTCCTCATCGGTATTATCGATTCCTGTCAGTGTATTATCATCAAGTCGCATTGCGATATTAGGCAAACAGCTTTCCAGTATTTCACTTCGGTTAACCGATGTGGTGGCGTCTTTACTATTAGATTTGTTAGCAGACATTCGTTTACCTGTAATCACCAAATTCTTCCCTGCACGTGTGAACGCGACATAAAGTAAATTCATATTGTCTACGGTATTTTGTAAATGCTCTGCTTTATAATCCTTTTCATATACCGTTCCCATCATATTGTTTTTAGAGTATTCTATCGGGACGATGGGCAACTTGTCGTAAGGATCAACATCAGATTTCTCGCACCATATAGTGCTTCTTTGTTCCATCTGCCAGTCGCATAATGGAATAATAACATTATCAAATTCAAGTCCCTTACTCTTGTGTATAGAAATAATTCTTATACCATCAACTTCATCACTTTGTATGGTCTTTTCATATAGCTTACTGTCCCATTCTTCAATAAAATCTTCTATTCCAGAGATATTATTGGATAAAAATTCGTTCATATAATCATAGAATGCGCATATATAAGCACTTTGGTCTTTTAATAGTGAAAGATTAAATATGTTGTATATACGGTCTGCGATGTCGAAAACAGGCATAGCTGAAAGTTCCGCAAAGCTGTTAACAAATTCTTTAGGTAGAACTTCTTCTATATTTTGCGCAGTGAAGACAATATCATGCGATGTGTTATGCAAAATGTTGTATGAATAAGCTTTTGCCAAATTCATTTTCGTAAGCACATCTTCGGGATGAATGATAAGTTTCATTGCATATATTATCATCTTAACAGCAATGGAGGCATCGAGCTTGAAGGCTTCGTCAGACACAAGTTTTATATTGGGACGTTCCGTCATAAGTAAATTGGCAATATATTCAATGTCTTTGTTTACACGCACTATTATAGCAATGTCCTTTTCCTTAATACCGCGTGCAAGCATTTCGTCTATGGTATCAAGCAACTTCTGCATGATATTTTCTTTATAATCGGCTTTTGGTAATAGCTCTATGCGTACATATCCTTTGCCGTCTTGCTTATTTGCAAGTTGTTTTAGACTTGTTGCATCGTATGCTTTTGCCAATTGATTAAAGCCGTCAATATTATCTGCTTCTAATTCATTAACAGTATTCTTGACCGCTTCCTCAAAGAAAGCATTATTAAAATCAACAATATTCTGTTCGGAACGATAATTAGTATCAAGCGGCATTATTGCCATATCTTCCCTACGGAATTCGTTTCCTATACTATTAAGTAGTCTCCAATCACCGGAACGCCAACGGTATATGCTTTGCTTCACATCTCCAACAATAAGGTTATGTGAATCGCGCTGTCCAATACAGTTTTGTAATAAAACCTTAAAGTTTCTCCATTGTATTGTACTCGTATCCTGAAACTCGTCAATCATTATATGTTTGAGTTGCGCACCTATTTTCTCATAGATAAAAGGAGTGTCCGAATCACAAATCAAAGAGTTCAACAGAGTCTGCGTATTGCTGAGTTGGAATCTGTTAGCATCTTTGTTTATCACTTCAATGGCTTCATTGATGGCATGAAGAAGTCTCAGCTTATCTAAATTCAGCAATGTCAGTTCGGCAGACTTATAATCTTTCCAATTTGTTTTGCGTGTGTTTTCAACAAGGAAAAGTTTTTCATTGAGGCATGATTCCGCAAGTTCTATCAAATCATTGGTTTTATCTGTTTTTTTCTTAGCCCACTTAGAAGCATCATTTAGGCAGTCCTCAACACGCTTCGGAGTCGCACCGCCATCAAAAATACCTTCGGCCAATTTCCTTATATAGGATAGTATGTTACCACGATTGCCGTATGGGAAATAAGAAAAGTCGTTCAAATCATGGGATTCGAGTATCGAAATTATCTCTTTTGCTTTATTAATAATATCATCACTGATTATTTTCATACGGGTATTCAGGCTCTTGCGATAATCATTGAAGAACTTATCATTCTTCATCAAATCGTCAAGTTCCTTGCGATGCTCTTTATAAAAATCCTTGAATATATTCATGCCGAACTTTTTTATCTCACCTATGATATTCCAGTTCCGCTCTTCGCTAATGTTGGAGTCAATATATTCCCTGATCCAATCAAGCACCTTGTCTCCCTGCTCTAATGATTCTATAAGTTCTTCTACAGCATATTCCTCTACTTGTCTGTCGTTTAGGTCAATTCTCAAATTGGCTGTAAGATCCAATTCTCTTGCAAGATTCCTCAATATACTTTGAAAGAAAGCGTCTATTGTCTGCACCCGGAAATAGTTATAGTTATGAATGAGATAAGATAGGGTGATAGAGGCATTCTTTATCACCTCATTTTCACTTTTCCCAGTCTTCTTCATAACCATTTTTAGATAATTATTGGAGTCTGGTAATTTCTTAGAAATACCATACAACTGACTAAGAATTCTCATTTTCATTTCTTCTGTAGCCTTGTTGGTGAAGGTCACTGCAAGAATGTTCTCATAACTTCTTGGATTATTTATAAGAAGTGATATATATTCAATGGCAAGCGTAAATGTTTTACCAGACCCCGCGCTTGCCTTATAAACAATTAGTCGATTATTTGATATAGACATTTTAATATTGTTTTAGATTATGCATTTCTATTTGCCATATTATACATTCAGCACAGTTTTTAATTGAGACTGTCTTTATTTTTTACCAATTTTCAAACAATTCAAATCCGAATTTAACCCCAACGCCTTCATAATGATGGTTGGAGAATCCTGTAAATATTCCCATAGAGAATATTCTGTTTGTGAATCCGTAGCCGAATTCTATGTATGGATAAAGTTTTCTGACAGTTAGTGCGCTCATATATATTCTTTCTTTTTCTATTATTTGTCCGACTTTCGGTATCCATGCAAGCAACATTAATGGTGATTCATAAGTTGTGTTTATGCGCACATAATAGTCGGATGCGTTATACCAGTTGCTATTTAACAGCTCAAATTCTCCGGTCCAGTCATCGCGCCAGCCTCCTGGAAGATTATTATCTCTGAAGTTTTCGTAATCTAAGAAGTATTGTTCTTCGCCCTTAGATAGATAGAACCCCATTCCGGTTTTTAAAGAAAGAGAACGCATACAAGGCAATGGAAGAATGTATGATGCGTCAAATTCCCATCTGTCATACCTGATATCACCACCTAAAATGCCTTTTAAACCGTGTTCATAGTCAGCTGTAAAAATGACACTTTTATATCCCCATGGGCGATATTGTAATTGTACTAATGGAGCAAAAGTTTTATATTTTGTCGGTTCTCCCAACTGTATGAATCCGTTTGGGTTAACAGCCGAGCGTCTATGATATATAAACCCTCCCATAGCGCCAAATTTTTCAGAGAAGTCATAGTTACAGACAATACGTAAAGACATATCTTTGAAGTAATCGAGATTCATTTTGTCGAAATCAATAGAATCTTTGTCATTCTCGTTTTTTACTTTCTCCAATACGCTGGAGTTCGAGATTCTGTTACCTGTTCCGAAATCAGCTTGTATGTAACCGTTGTTTTTCTTGTTGAAAGTATATCTCAGCGGAAAATTATAATATAATTGTTTCTGTTTGAAAGAGTAGCCCAATTTCATATATATAGATATGTCGCTATTGTCAGTAAAGTTATAATTGGCATTTAGCTTCAATTTATATACAATACCTTTACTATTGGAATAACCGAAATACAAAGGATTAAATATCGGACCAAGCCGCAAATAACCTTTATCTCCTTCACCGAAGTTTGTTTTTATTTTGTTAACAACATTATCTCCTATAACATCCCATAAAATATATTTTACTTTCTTTTCTTTAGTCGGAACGCTGTCATAGCCGCTATTTTGCAAAGAATCATGCCTGTTTATAATATTTTTTTCAGTGGTATTCAGCAACAAAGGGCGGTCGGGGAGTGGGGCTTTGTCATTTATTGAAGACACATAAGCCCTTATTCTATTGCCTAAATAAGATATTTTTATGTCGGCTGAACATAGTACAGGTATCATGAAAATCGAATCTTCTGTTCCCATTTTAGCATTAACAGTAAACTTTGTCATGTCATACTCGCCGTCAAATGTGTAGCTAATAATCTTGCCACTGTTATAATCTATTATAGCTGAGCCTTTAACCAATTGTGTATTCTTTACTTTTGGCTTAAACATTACTTTGATATTTCCATGTTCTATCGTTGCATTATGATAAATATAAAATCTTCTATTATACTTGTTGAATGGAGATAGCAGATGATCATCAATAATCGTCACATTGTATATAGTAGGCATTATATATTGTTGTATATTCTCTAATGCTGTCTTATCATTTCCGATAGTACTATAACTTTTCAGTTTCTTAGCTTCATATTTGTGTTTATTTAGAATCTTTACCTGCCAATATGTTTCCCCAAAGAAATTGCGTTCTTTAGTTCGTGCAAGTCTATAGGCTGTTGGGATTGAATATATAGTCGGATTATGCTTTTCAATATCTATAGTATATTTCACATATGAATTTAAATCAATAATATCTGTATAAAATTTTGAGTTGCTTTCATAATATCTTTGTATTCGATTAAGTATATGTTTGGTTTTTACTTTGGCATATATAGAATATGGAAACAATAGCAATAACACTGCTATTATTATGCTTTTATATTTTATATTTTGTATTTGCCTGTCCATATTATCTTTTATGTCTTTATTTATCATAATTGCCATTATTATAAAAACACATTTATTTACCCATATAGCTGCTACAGATTCGAGAATTGACAATTACGTTTACACTCTCATAGCTTGATGCCTAAGATATGCAAATATAAGGATTTTTTCATTAACAGAGGAGCTTATAAGTGTATTTTTTGTAACTTTGCAAATTATAGTTGAGTTCTAATATGAATAATAAGGAAGAAAATTATATAGAGATAAAAGGTGCGAGAGTTAATAACCTTAAAAATATAGACATAAAAATCCCGCGCGATAAATTCATTGCCATTACCGGAGTGTCTGGTTCAGGCAAGTCTTCGTTGGCTTTTGATACCCTATATGCTGAAGGCCAGCGGCGTTATGTAGAAAGCCTATCCTCGTATGCCCGCCAGTTTCTTGGAAGGATGTCTAAACCGGAATGTGATTTTATAAAAGGTCTGGCGCCAGCTATCGCTATCGAGCAAAAAGTAACATCTCGAAATCCTCGTTCTACCGTAGGTACGTCCACAGAAATCTATGAGTATCTGCGCTTGCTTTTTTCCCGTATTGGCCATACATATTCACCAATTAGTGGCGCTGAAGTAAAAAAACACTCAACAGAAGATATCTTAAATTGCTTATTATCTTTCTCTAAAGGTACAAAATTTTGCATTCTTGCGCCATTATATATCAGCGAAGGACGTTCCCTGAAAAAACAATTAGAGATGGAAATGCAACAAGGATACTCCCGTATTTATCATAAGAATGAATTCCGGCGCATAGAAGATTTTGTAGAAACATTACCTGATATAGATAACGCCAAAGAGCATGACGATATATATATCATCATAGACCGTATGGCTGTAGATGACAGCAGAGAGATAATCTCCCGGGTTATCGACTCTTGTGAAACCGCATTTTATGAGGGACATGGCACTTGCAGGATTTTATTAATACCATCTAACATCACATATGATTTCTCAACCAGGTTTGAAGCCGATGGCATGACTTTCGAAGAACCCAACGATAATATGTTTTCATTCAATTCTCCGCTCGGAGCTTGCCCTGCCTGTGAAGGGTTTGGCAATGTTATGGGCATTGACGAAAGACTTGTTATTCCCAACAGTTCTCTTTCTGTATATGACGGATGTGTGCAGTGTTGGCATGGAGAGAAGATGAAGATGTGGCAGGAAGAGTTTTGCAGACGTGCTGCAAAAAACAATTTCCCAATATTTAAGCCATACTTTGAACTTTCCCGGAAGGAAAAAGATATGTTGTGGCACGGTTTGCCAAGTGACAAAAACAAGGATATTCATGACCAGATTTCGATAGACGCCTTCTTTGAGATGGTAAGAGAGAATCAATATAAGATACAATATAGAGTCATGATGAGTCGATACCGCGGCAGAACCGTGTGTCCGCAATGTCATGGAACACGACTGAAGAAGGAAGCCGGATATGTAAAAATAAATGGAATGAGCATATCCGACCTTGTTGAAATGCCCTTGGTGAATCTGCAAGAATGGTTCAAAAACATAAAACTTGACGAGCATGAGAGTTTGGTTGCAAAGAGACTACTTACAGAAATTAATACAAGATTGCAATTCCTTGTAAATGTGGGACTTGACTATCTTACACTAAATAGACTTTCGAATACTCTCTCTGGCGGAGAAAGTCAACGAGTCAACCTCACGACATCGCTTGGAAGTTCACTTGTTGGCTCTCTCTACATACTTGACGAGCCATCTATCGGCTTGCATAGTAG